>WBZL01000018.1_pt1 | contig 160457 bp, 138 predicted proteins | sample 5204291 | NCBI WGS metagenome assembly WBZL01 (sample SAMN12344345, study PRJNA552823) | activated sludge metagenome | biome: Activated sludge suspended growth; feature: Nitrification reactor; material: Wastewater; isolation source: activated sludge from nitrification reactor of wastewater...
CATCGTAGCCGGCTGAGATACCATGAACCCAGTCACTCACCGCGTGCCGCGATCGGCCACGATCACGCTGAAATGCCGGCTACGTTCAGACTGAAACGGCCGGCTACGATCGCTGAAATACGCAGCCCTGCAACCCGGCCCGCAGTGCGCGGCCCTGCAGCTTCTCGGCTGCTTCGGTGCCGGCCGGATCATGGTCGGCGAAGATCACCAGCCGATGCACACCGGCCGTCCACTGCCACGCCCCCAGGTTACCGGCGCTGTACGCGGCCACGGTCGGCACGCCGGATGCACACCAGGCGGCCAACGCGGTCTCGATGCCCTCGGCGATGCCGATGCAGCCATGCGCCGGCTTGAACAGCGGAATGCAGGCGCCGGCCAGCGACCCGGCCGCGCCGGTCAACTTCCTGACGGTCGGCACCTCGGCTTTGCGTCCGTCGCTGTGCAGGCAGGTGCGGTGCACCGCCAGCATGCGACCATCGGGCGCTATCAGCGGCGCCAGCATCGCGGGGTAGGTGCCCAGCATCTCACCTTCGTGCCAGTAGGGCAGCGCGCGATGCGTGCGCAGGCACTCGGGCAGCGGCCACAGGCCACCGAACCCGCGGCGCTTCAGGTACAGGGTGACGGGATCACCAGGCACCAGCGGCCGGCCCTCGGCCCACAGGCGGGCATTGCGGGTCTCGTTCGCGGCCCACTGCTGGCGCTGCTGGGCTTCGCGCTCGGCGGTCGCCGCCAGCACTTGTCGCGCCAGCTCGGCCCGTTCGCCTCGGGTCATCGTCGCCCGATCGGCCGCGCTCCATGTCTCACTGATGCCAAGCCGGTAGCAGCCGAACACGCCGCCGCGCAGGTCGGTGAACAGCTTGCACCAGCCGGCCACGTCGCCGCGCCTGTCCCGCGTGGCGAAGCGCTGAAAGCGGCCGGGTTCGATGGTGTCGGGCGCATGGCCCAGCGTGGCCAGGATCGCCGTGCGGAAGTCTTGCAGCGGGTCATGCATGGCGGCCACCTCGCAGCGCTTTCTCGATCACCCTGCATGCTCCGGCCAGCATCTCGCCGCGCAGGTACGCCATCAAGACGGCCAGGTCATCAGGCGATACCGTGCCGCGCTGCAGGCGCTCCAAGTAGGCCCGCGCGTAGGCTTCGCCTTCGATGGTCAACGCGGCTTGCCCGGCATGGTTCAAGCGGCGAGAATCGGGGTTGTCCTCTCTGCCCTGCCCCTCGAAGCCCTCGGCCGTCACCCCGGGGGCTTCGTCATTCAGCAGCCGCTCAGGCGCGGCCAGGCCCGGCGCTGCGGCGCCGACGTGTCGGATGGCGCGCATGGCTCATGCCGCCTTCGATGCCGCAGCCGTGGTCTTGCGCTTGGCGCGCGCGGCCTGCGATGCCGCTGCAGCCGTGGCGCGGGCAGTGCGCGCCGCGTCTTTACCCTGCGCCGTGTCGCCATGCGCCGCGTACTCCACCAGCCAGGCCCGCACGTCGGCCAGGCGCCAGCGCGTGCAGCGGGGTCGGCGGAAGGCCGGGGCCGGGGCCTTGCCTGACGCGACAAGCTCATGCCACAAGCTCAGCGACATGCATGCAGCCGCCGCAGCGGTCGGGCCATCAATCAGTGCCACGTCGGCCAGGGCGGGCGGCGCGTCGCTGCGGATCGTGGTGCGGGTGTTCGGGTGGGCCTGTCCCGATGTATGCGGCCCTGTGCGTGCGTTCATTGCGCCATGGTCGGCGCGCATCTGCTTAACGCGAAGGATTGACCGGGGGGCGTCAATCCGCCGAACCCACTAGCCCCGCTGCTTGCGTCGCCGGTTGCGAATGCGACGGGTCAGCGACTCTGGTTGAATGCCGAGTGCCGCTGCTATCGAATCCATTTCGTCTTCGTCAGCGCCGGTTTGTCGGAAGAACTCGGCCACAGCAACTTCATATTCGCGGACCCGCTCCCGCGGAGTGCCAATGAACTCCCGGGTAAGCAAATCGCCGGGCTTCAGTCGGTCGGAGAAGCGCCCTATGTGCAGCAGCGCCAAGACAATCTCCCATCGCAATTCCGGATCGTCAGGGACCGCGGTCATTTGCAGTGGGTTGCCAGGCCCATCTGTCTTTGTCGGCTGCACCAGCATGTTTAGCAGGTACACCGGCGTACCCTTAAGGCACTCTTGAATGGCCTTGCGCCACATGCCGTCCGATACCCGCCAGGCCGGCTCCATCGCAGGCGAAGGCACCTCTTCGTCGTTGCTCACGCGCACCCCCTTCGCGGTGCCCTCCAATGGGCGCCCCCGGCAGCGGGTGAAGGTGTCCCGCCTTTCAGCCGGCCAGCCTAGCCGGGGGCGAACGGGCTCAAGGCGTCACGCAGCGCGACCCGGCAGCGGCACTACGTCGGCGCCCTTGCGCAGTCGGTCCAAGTAGTCGGCCCACTTCGTCATCAGCTCGCGCCGTTGCTCGGCGAATGTGGTGCGGTTGTATGCCCGGCCCAGCGCGTCGCCGACAGCGTGCGCCAGTTGGGCCTCGATCACTTCGGGCGCGATTCCCAGCCGCTCGGCCGCCATCGTGCGGGCCATCGCCCGGAACCCGTGCGCGGTCATGTCCTCATTGCCGTAGCCCATGCGGCGCAGCGCGGTGCGAACGGTGTTTTCGCTCATGGGTCGCTCGCCACTCAGCAGCGACGGGAACACGTAGCGCCCGTGCCCGGTCAGCGGGTGCAGCTCGCGCAGGATCGTCACGGCTTGCGGCGCAAGCGGCACAAGGTGCGGCGCGCCGTTCGTCTTGTCGGCCTTCTTGCGCTTCATCAGCGCGGCCGGCAGCGTCACCATCGCCTCGTCAAGATCGACCCACGCCCATTCCATCTGCCGCAGCTCGCCGGGCCGCAGGAACAGTAGCGCCGACAGCGCCAGCGCCGCGCGGGTGACGGGGTGCCCTGCATAGTCGCCCATGGCCCGCAGCAGTTCGGCCGCGCGCTTTGGGTCGGTCACAGCGGCATGGTGGCGCGTCGGCACCGGGGGTAGTGCGTCGCGCAGGTCGCCGGCCGGGTTGCGGGTGCAGGCGCCGATGGCGATGCCGTAGCGGAACACCTGCGCGCATGCATCCTTGAGTCGGTGCGCGGTTTCGATGGCACCTCGCGCCGTCACGCGGCGCAGTACGGTCAGCAGCTCGGGCGCCTCAAGCTCGGCGATCGGGTGCCGGCCGATCCATGGGAAGGCGTCTTGCTCGAAGCGGATGCGCGTGCGCTCGGCGTGGCCTTCGCTGACCTTGGCGCCGTGCACCGCATCAAGCCATTCCCGCGCCACATACTCGAAGGTGCCGGGTCCGGGCAGGCCGGCATCGGCCAGCGCCTGCACCTCGCGGGCCTGCGCCTTCTCGGCTTTGTCGGCCTTGCGCGCCTCGCTCGGGTCGGTGCCGGCAGCGATCAACGCTCGGGCGTCGTCACGCCGCTGGCGCGCCATGGCCAGCGTCACGGCCGGATAGGTGCCCAGCGACAGCATGCCCTCCTTGCCGCCGAATCGGTAGCGCAGCCGCCACCAGCCGGTGCCGCCAGGCTGGGCATCCAGCCGCAGCCCTCCGCCGTCGCTGACCTTCTCGGGCTTGCCGGTGTCGGCCGCGCGCTTCAAGGCTGCGCGGATTGCCTTGTCGGAGAGGGTGTCGGTGCCTGCCATGTGGGTAACTTTACTCCGCATGGGGCCGCTTGAGGCGAGTTACCCGCAAAGTTACCCGCAGACTTGCCGGATGCATGCGGGGTTATCCATGCCCATGCGGACATGAAAAAAGCCTCAAGTCGTTGATTTACTTGAGGCTTTCTTGCTTTGCGGCCCTTTGCGGACCTGTAGATGGTGGAGCCGGCGGGAATTGAACCCGCGTCCGCAAGCCATCACCGGGCAGTTCTACATGCGTAGCTGGCTGATTTGGATCTCACGCCCCGGGTCGCGCAGCAGCACGCTACTCTGGATGCCAGTCACTTGATCTTGCGCCATGCCGAGTGACCCGGCGCAGCGCGCAGCCCATGTGTATGACCTCGCAGCCCTTGATCTTGCGACCTCAGACCCAGCCCATGGGCCAACTGTTGCGAGGCTCACCGGTTTTAAGCGGCGAGGGCGAAACGTTCGTCGTTCGCAGTTACTACGTTTCCAGTGGATTTACGAGCGAACTGGTGCTCGGCATGCCCTACGTCGATTCCGAACCCGCGTCGAAACCAGGTCGGCCCCAAGCTTCGAATTTTAGGCCATTCCCAGCCAAGTCAAGAGCGCATCGGGCTGCTCCAGCACTGCTTGTGCGCTCCAGTCGTGCGCGGACTCGCCCCGGCCCAGGTAGCCCCAGGCGGCGGCCAGCGTGCACATGCGCGCGCTGCGCCCGGCTTCGACATCGCGTCGATCGTCGCCAACATAGACGCAGTGCCGCACATCGGTTCCGAGCCGGTGCGCAGCCTCGAGCAGCGGGGCCGGATGCGGCTTCGCGTGCGCCGTGGTGTCCCCGCTGATCAACACCGCACAACGCGACATCAGCCCCAGCCCCTCGACCAACGGCACCGAGAATCGGGCGAGCTTGTTGGTCACGATGCCCCAGCGCAAGCCCCGCTGCTCCAGGGCGATCAGCACCGGCTGCATACGCTCGAACACCCGGGTCTCGCGCAGCAGACGCCGCTCGTACAGCGCCAGAAATTCGACCCGAAGCGCATCGAAGCGGGCATGTTGCGGGCCGATACCGAAGGCCGCATCGAGCATGCCGCGTGCGCCGCTGCCGACCAACGGACGCAGTTGGGCCAGCGCCAACGGCGCCAGGCCGTGCTGTTCGCGCAACTCGTTGGCGGCGCCGGCGAGGTCCGGCGCGCTGTCGACCAGCGTGCCATCCAGGTCGAACAGCACCGCAGCGATCGGGCAGGCACGGTCGGTTCCGCTCATGGGCGCAACCGGCAGGCCAGCAGGTAGTTCACGCTGCAGTCGTCGCTCAGGCTGAACCGGCGTGTCAATGGGTTGTATTCCATGCCCCGGGTGGTCGCCAGATCCAAGCCCGCGGCGCGGCACCAAGCGGCCAGTTCGCTGGGGCGGATGAAGCGGGCGTACTCGTGCGTCCCCTTCGGCAGCAGGCGCAACAGGTACTCGGCGCCGACGATGCCGAACAGGAAGCTCTTCGCGTTGCGGTTCAGCGTCGAGAAGAACACCCATCCGCCAGGGCGGACGAGTTCGGCGCAGGCGCGCACCACCGACGCTGGATCGGGCACGTGCTCGAGCATCTCCATGCAGGTCACGAGGTCGAATCGGTGCGGCGCCTCGGCGGCAAGCGTCTCGGCCGCGACCTCACGGTACTCGATGTTTTCCACACCGGATTCCATCGCATGCAAGCGCGCCACGCCGAGCGCCTTGGTGGCCAGATCGATGCCGGTGACATGCTCGGCACGACCCGCCATGGCCTCGCTGAGGATGCCGCCGCCGCAACCGATGTCGAGCACCCGCTTGCCAGCCAAGCCTGCCAAGGTATCGATCCACTCCAGCCGCAGCGGGTTCATGTCGTGCAGCGGCCTGAACTCGCTATTGCGGTCCCACCAACGGTGCGCGAGTTCGCCAAACTTGCTGAGTTCCTGCGGATCCACGTTGCTCATTGCCAAGCCTTTGCTTCGACCACGTCGGGCGATTGTGAGATGCCGGCGGCGAGCGCCAATGAAAAACCCCGCCGAAGCGGGGTTTGCCGTCGATAGGCCTGCGGCCCGTCGCGTCAGGGCGCGGCGCGGGTGCCGACCACTTCAATCTCGGTACGGCGGTTCTTCGCGCGACCTTCAGCCGTCTTGTTGCTGGCGATAGGCTGCTTGAAGGACTTGCCTTCGGTGTAGATGCGGTTCTTCTCGATGCCCTTGCTCACCAAGTAGTCCTTCACCGCGTTGGCGCGACGCTCGGACAGCTTCTGGTTGTAGGCCATGGTGCCGATGTTGTCGGTGTGGCCGACAGCGATGATCACCTCGAGGTTCAGACCCTTGGTCTTTGCCACCAGATCGTCAAGCTTGGCCTTGCCTTCGGGCTTGATCACGTACTTGTCGAAATCGAAGAAGGTGTCGGCAGCGTAGGTGACCTTCTGCGCAGCGGGCTTCGGCGCCGCGGCCACAGGCGCTGCGGGGGCCGCAGGGGCCGGTGCAGCGGCCGGGGTCGGGGTCGGGGTCGGCGGCGGCTTGGCAGCACCGTCACAGCCCGGATAGGCGGTGCCCGGCGTCCAGTTGGAATCGCGCCAGCAGTGCTCGTCGGTACCGTTCAGCCAAGGCGCGCCGTCGGTGGCGCGCCACTGGTTGTCGCCGTTGGCAGCGCGCCAATCCTGCTCGGTGGGCTTGGCAACGGGCTGCGCCGGCACGCCTTGCACCGACTGCGCCCTCAAGGCCATCGGCGCTGCCAGAGCAAGCGACGCAAACAGCACCGTCACCTTGTTAAGTTTCTTCATGGTTGTCCTCTCAAGGAAAGCCGCAGTTTCCTGCGATATGTCCACACTCAAATCGTAAGAATGGTCTCGAATCCCACTCGGGCGGCAGACCCGCCACCGACCGAGCCATTGTGCCATTGCGATGTCGGCTGAGCCGCATTTTGGCGCCTGCGCTGCCGCTTGCAGCGGCCAATGTTGCGCGTGTGCCACACAAGCACCCCCTTAGAATTGAAGCTTCCACTTGCGCGCAGCGCTGGCGCTGCACCGCGCAGCCAGCCCTGCCCACCCGTCGTCGCATGACCCAGTTTGCCAAGGAAACGCTGCCCATCAGCCTCGAGGAGGAGATGCGGCGGTCCTATCTCGACTATGCGATGAGCGTGATCGTCGGGCGCGCGCTGCCCGATGCGCGCGACGGCTTGAAGCCGGTGCACCGGCGCGTGCTGTTCGCGATGCACGAGCTGAACAACGACTGGAACCGGCCCTACAAGAAAAGCGCGCGCATCGTCGGCGATGTCATCGGCAAGTACCACCCGCACGGCGATACCGCGGTGTACGACACCATCGTGCGCATGGCGCAGGACTTCAGCCTGCGCCACATGCTGGTCGATGGCCAGGGCAACTTCGGCTCGGTCGACGGCGACAACGCCGCGGCGATGCGCTACACCGAGATCCGGCTGGCGAAGATCGCGCACGAGATGCTGGCCGACATCGACAAGGAGACGGTTGATTTCGGGCCCAACTACGACGGCAGCGAGCGCGAGCCGCTGGTGCTGCCGGCGCGGCTGCCGAACCTGCTGGTCAACGGCTCGGCCGGCATCGCGGTGGGCATGGCGACGAACATCCCGCCGCACAACCTGAACGAGGTGGTCGACGCCTGCCTGCACCTGCTGAAGAACGAAGGCGCGACGCTGGAAGAGCTGATGCAGATCATCCCGGCGCCGGACTTCCCCACCGCCGGCATCATCTACGGCCTGAACGGCGTGCGCGAGGGCTACCGCACCGGCCGCGGCAAGGTCGTGATGCGCGCGAAATGCCACTTCGAGGACATCGACAAGGGCGCGCGCCAGTCGATCATCGTCGACGAGATCCCCTACCAGGTGAACAAGAAGACGCTGCTCGAGCGCATCGCCGAGCTCGTCCACGAGAAGAAGCTCGAAGGCATCAGCCACATCCAGGACGAGAGCGACAAGTCCGGCATGCGCGTGGTCATCGAGCTCAAGCGCGGCGAAGTACCCGAGGTGGTGCTGAACAACCTGTACAAGCAGACGCAGCTGCAGGACACCTTCGGCATCAACATGGTGGCGCTGGTCGACGGCCAGCCTCGGCTGTGCAACCTGAAGCAACTGCTGGAGATCTTCCTCGAGCACCGCCGCGAGGTGGTGACGCGGCGCACGGTGTTCGAGCTGCGCAAGGCGCGCGAGCGCGGCCACGTGCTCGAAGGCCTGGCGGTGGCGCTGGCCAACATCGACGAGTTCATCGAGACCATCAAGACCAGCCCGACGCCGCCGGTGGCCAAGGCCGCGCTGATGGCCAAGAGCTGGGACTCGTCGATGGTGCGCGAGATGCTCGCGCGCGCGGAGAGCGGCACGCCCGGCGGGCGCGCCGCCTACCGCCCCGAGGGCCTGCCCGACCACTACGGCCTGCAGGGCGACGGCCTGTACCGCCTGTCCGACGAGCAGGCCAGCGAGATCCTGCAGATGCGGCTGCAGCGCCTGACCGGGCTGGAGCAGGACAAGATCCTCGGCGAGTACAAGGAAGTGATGGCGCAGATCGCCGACCTGCTGGACATCCTGGCCAAGCCGGCGCGGGTGACCGCGATCATCACCGGAGAGCTCACCGCGCTGCGCCAGGAGTTCGGCCAGACCAAGCTCGGTGCACGGCGCAGCGTGGTCGAGCACAACGTGCAGGAGCTCGGCACCGAGGACCTGATCACGCCCACCGACATGGTGGTCACGCTCAGCCACAGCGGCTACGTGAAGAGCCAGCCGCTGACCGAATACCGAGCCCAGAAACGCGGCGGTCGCGGCAAGCAGGCGGCGCAGACCAAGGAAGACGACTGGATCGACCAGCTGTTCATCGCCAACACGCACGACTGGATGCTGTGCTTCAGCGACCGCGGCCGCGTCTACTGGCTCAAGGTCTGGGAAGCGCCGCAGGGCGGGCGCTCCAGCCGCGGCAAGCCGATCGTCAACATGTTCCCGCTGCAGCCGGGCGAGAAGATCACCGTGGTGCTGCCGCTGACGGGTGAGTTCCGCAGCTTCCCGGCCGATCACTACGTGTTCATGGCCACCGCGCTGGGCACGGTGAAGAAGACCACGCTCGCCGACTTCAGCAACCCGCGCAAGGCCGGCATCATCGCCGTCGACCTCGACGCGGGCGACTACCTGATCGGCGCGGCGCTGACCGACGGCCACCACGACGTGATGCTGTTCTCCGACGCCGGCAAGGCGGTGCGCTTCGACGAGGACGACGTGCGGCCGATGGGCCGCCAGGCGCGCGGCGTGCGCGGCATGGCGCTCGACGAGGGCCACAGCGTGATCGCGATGCTGGTGGCCGAGGACGAAACCCAAAGCGTGCTCACCGCCACCGAGAACGGCTACGGCAAGCGCACCAGCATCGTCGAATACACCCGCCACGGCCGCGGCACCAAGGGCATGATCGCGATCCAGCAAAGCGAGCGCAACGGCCGGGTCGTGGCCGCCACGCTGGTGCGCGCCCATGACGAGATCATGCTGATCACCGACACCGGCGTGCTGGTGCGCACCCGCGTGGCGGAGATCCGCGAACTGGGCCGCGCTACCCAAGGCGTGACCCTGATCGGCCTGGACGACGGCGCCAAGCTGTCCGGGCTGCAACGCATCGTCGAGAACGATGCCAATGGCGACCCCGAAACCCAGTCCGGCGCTGCCGGCGAGGAGAGCGATTCTTGAGATTCAACCACCTGCTGGCCGCGCTCGCGCTCGGCGTCTGCGTCGCCGCCCAGGCCCAGTCGCCCGCCTCACCGGCGAAGAAAGAACTCGTGCAAAAGCTGCTCGCGCTACAGCAACCTGGTATCGAAATGGCGGCGCGCGGCCTGGTCGAGCGCCCGGCCGCGGTGATGCTGCAAGAGGCCGGACGCGTGGTGCAAACGCAGATCCCCGTCGAGAAGCGCGAAGCCGTGGCCAAGACGATCGAAGCCGATGCCAAGCGCTACGTCGAAGAGGCCTTCCCGCTGGTGCGCGACCGCGCGGTGAAGCTCGCGCCGGCGACGCTGGGCGCGTCGCTTGAAGAAAAGTTCAGCGAAGACGAGTTGAAGCAGCTGATCGCGTGGTTCGAGTCGCCGGTGAACAAGAAATTCCAGGCGGCCAGCGGCGAGATGCAGAACAACTTCATGCAAAAGCTCGTGGCCGACGCACGGCCGCTGCTCGAGCCGAAGCTGCAAACCCTGGAGCAAAAGGTGCGCGCCGCGCTCGGCGTTCCGGCGGCCACGGGTGAGGCCAAGCCGGCCGCCAAGCCGGCGGCCAAGGGCGCGAGCAAGTAGATGGGCATCGCGGCCGAGGACGGCGATGCCGCGCTGGGCGCGTTGCGCGCGCGCATCGACGGCATCGATCGCGAGCTGCTGGAGCTGCTGAACCAGCGCGCCGCACTGGCGCTCGAGGTCGGCGCGCTCAAGCACCGCAGCGGCGGCGCGGTGTTCCGCCCCGAACGCGAGGCACAGGTCATCGACGGCCTGCGCCGCGCCAACCCCGGGCCGCTGCAATCGGACAGCGTGGCGCCGATCTGGCGCGAGATCATGTCCGCCTGCCGCGCGCTGGAACAGCGCCCGCGCGTGGCCTATCTCGGGCCGGCGGGCACCTTCAGCGAGGAAGCGGCGCTGCGCTACTTCGGCTCGTCGATCGACCGCGTCAGCTGCAGCAGCATCGACGAGGTCTTTCGCAGCACCAGCGGCGGCGCGGCCGATTTCGGCGTGGTGCCGGTGGAAAACTCCACCGAAGGCGTGGTCGCGCGCTCGCTCGACCTGCTCTTGCACACGCCGCTGACGATCATCGGCGAGACCAGCCTGCTGGTGCGCCACAACCTGCTGCGCAGCCGGCCCACGCTGGACGGCATTCGCGCGGTGCTGGCGCACCCGCAGGCGCTGGCGCAATGCAGCGCCTGGCTCGGCGAACATCTGCCGCAAGCCGAACGCCGAGCGGTGCTGAGCAACGCCGAAGGCGCCCGCCTCGCGGCGCAGGACGCGTCGCTGGGTGCGATCGCCAGCCTGCGCGCCGGCAGCGAGTACGGTCTGCACACGGTGGCCGCGGCGATCCAGGACGACGCGCACAACCGCACCCGCTTTGCCATCGTCACCGAGCCCGGCACGCAGCCCGCGGCCCCGCCCAGCGGCCACGACTGCACCAGCCTGGTGGTGTCGGTGACCAACCGGCCTGGCGCCTTGCACGACATGCTGGTACCGCTGAAGGCTCACGGCGTGTCGATGACGCGCTTCGAGTCGCGCCCGGCGCGCTCGGGGCAGTGGGAGTACTACTTCTACGTCGACATCGAGGGCCACCCCGAGCAACCAAACGTCGGCACCGCGCTGCGCGAGCTGCGCGCGGTGTGCGAGTTCTTCAAGGTGCTGGGCACCTATCCGGCCGACACGAGATGACGCCGCTGCGCAACTCGGTCGGCGCAGGCTCTTGTCGCGCCCGCGATGTGCTGCCGCAACCCAAGCCGGCGGCGTGGCGGCGGCTCGACCCGGCACTTCCGGCTTGAGCATGTTCACCCAGCTCGGCGTCATCGGCTGCGGCCTGATGGGTGGCTCGTTCGCGCTGGCGCTCAAGCGCGGCGCGCTGGTGCAGCGCGTGGTCGGCTACAGCAAGTCGCCATCGACCACCGAGCGCGCGCTGCGCCTGGGCGTGATCGACATCGCTGCCGAATCGGCGCTGCAGGCGGCGGCCGGGTCGGACATCGTGCTGCTGGCGGTGCCGGTGGCGGCCACCGAATCCACGCTGAAGACGATTCGCCAGTCGGTCGAGCCCGGCACGCTGGTGATGGACGTGGGCAGCACCAAGCGCGACGTGGTCGACGCGGCTCGGCGCGCGCTGCGCGAACGCATCGCCAGCTTCGTGCCGGCGCATCCGATCGCCGGCATGGAAGGCTCGGGCGTGCACCATGCGGATGCCGGCCTGTACAGCGGCCGGCACGTGATCCTGACCCCGCTGCCGCAGACCGCGCCGCCGCTGGTGCAGCGCGCCAGCGACGTGTGGTCGGCGATCGGCGCGCAGGTGCTGAAGATGACGCCCGACAACCACGACGGCGCCTTTGCCGCGGTCAGCCATCTGCCGCACCTGCTGGCCTTCGCCTACTTCGGCAGCGTGCTCGGCCAGCCGGCCGGGCGCGATCTGCTGTCGCTGGCCGGCCCGGGTTTTCGCGACTTCACCCGCATCGCCGCCGGAGACCCGGCAATGTGGCGCGATGTGCTGCTGGCCAACCGCGAAGAAGTGCTCAAGCAGTCGCAGCGCTTCCGCCAGTCGCTCGATGCGCTGGAGGAAGTCATGCGCGCCGGCAACGGCGCCGCACTGCACGAGCTTTTGCGCGTGTCCAGCGACGGCCGGCGCGGCTGGCAGATGGGCAGCCTGGGCTCGGGCAGCCGCAACGGCGCGGGCACACCGACCGGCAGCACGCCGGCGCCGTCGACCTAGGCAGTGCCGGCCACAGCGGCATGTACGACATCGATTTCCTGGACATCCCGCCGCTGCGCGCCGCGTCGGGCACGGTGCGCCTGCCCGGCTCCAAGAGCATCTCCAACCGCGTGCTGCTGCTGGCGGCGCTGGCCGCAGGCCGCACCCGCGTGCACGATCCGCTCGATGCCGACGACACGCGCGTGATGGTCGCGGCGCTGCGCCAGCTCGGCTGCACGGTGCAAGCGGCCGATCGCGGCAGCCTGGACATCGGCGGCCTGGACGGGCGGCTGCAGGTGCACGAAGCGTCGTTGTCGCTGGGCAATGCCGGCACCGCGATGCGCCCGCTGGCCGCGGTGCTGGCGCTGTTGGCGGCAACGCAGGGCGGGCGCTTCGAGCTGTCGGGCATCGCGCGCATGCACGAGCGCCCGATCGGCGATCTGGTCGACGCACTGCGCGCGCTGGGCTGCGACATCGCCGAGCTGGGCAACCCCGGCTATCCGCCGCTGCGCGTGCAGGGCCGCAGCGGCGGGCGGCTGAACACGCTCGCGCCGATCCGCGTGCGCGGCGACGTCTCCAGCCAGTTCCTGAGCGCGCTGCTGCTGGCGCTGCCGCTGGTCAGCGGCGACGGCGACATCGCCGTCGAGGTGCAAGGCGAGCTGATCTCCAAGCCCTATGTCGACATCACGCTGCGGCTGCTGGCGCGCTTCGGCGTCGAAGTCGGTCATGAGCGCTGGCAGCGCTTCGTCATCCCGCGTGGCGCCCGGCTGCGCTCGCCCGGCGAGATCCACGTCGAAGGCGACGCGTCGTCGGCGTCGTACTTCATCGCGCTGGGCGCGATCGCCGCGCACGGCGGTGCGCCGCTGCGCATCGAGGGCGTGGGCAGCGGCTCGATCCAGGGCGACATCCGCTTCGCCGATGCCGCGCAGGCGATGGGCGCCAGGGTCCAGTTCGGCCCGGGCTGGCTGCAGGTGCAGCGCGGCGCCTGGCCGCTGCGCGCGCTGCAGCTCGACTGCAACCACATCCCCGATGCCGCGATGACGCTGGCGGCGATGGCGCTGTACGCCGACGGCCCGACGCGTCTCACCAACATCGCCAGCTGGCGCGTGAAGGAAACCGACCGCATCGACGCGATGGCCACCGAGCTGCGCAAGCTCGGCGCCACCGTGGCCGCCGGCACCGACTTCATCGAGGTGACACCGCCGCGCCAATGGGCACACGCGGCGATCCGCACCTACGACGACCACCGCATGGCGATGGCGCTGTCGCTGGCGGCGTGCAATGCGCTGGCTGCACGCAGCGACGTGGGCGGCGCCGGGGTGCCGGTGCGCATCCTCGATCCGCGCTGCGTCGCCAAGACCTTTCCCGACTACTTCGAAGCACTGTTCGGCGTGGCCAGCACCGCGCCCGCCGACGTGCCGGTGATCACGGTGGATGGGCCCACCGCGTCGGGCAAGGGCACGCTGGCCGCGGCGCTGGCCGCGCGGCTGGGCTACCACACCCTTGATTCGGGCAGCCTGTACCGCGCCACCGCACTGGCCGCGCTGCTCGACGGCGTCGCGCCCGACGACGAAGCCGCGCTGGCGCGCCTGGCGGCGATGCTGGACCTGCGCTTCGACGGCGTCAGCGTGGTGCTGCGCGGCCGTGCGGTCAGCGACGAACTGCGCCGCGAGGACGTCGGCAGCCTGGCCTCGCGTATCGCCGCGCTGCCTGCCGTGCGCGAGGCGCTGCACGGGCTGCAGCTGGCCTTCAGGCGTGCGCCGGGGCTGGTGGCCGACGGGCGCGACATGGGCACGGTGGTCTTTGCCGATGCGCCGCTCAAGGTGTTCTTGACGGCCAGCGCCGCGCAGCGCGCGGACCGACGTCATAAGCAGTTGATTTCAAAAGGAATTAGCGCTAACATCGCCGACCTTCGCGCAGACCTCGAAGCGCGTGACGTGCGGGACAAGTCCCGCAGCATCGCACCGTTGAGGCCGGCCGAGGACGCGCTGCTGCTCGACAACTCCGCACTGTCCATCGACGAATCGGTCGAGGTCGTGCTGGGCTGGTGGGCGCAGCGCAGGCCGTTTGGCTGAGAGGCAGGCAAAGCTTCCATCCACGCGGCCGCAAGAGCGCAGCGCCCTCCCCGCCGTGGCCTTCTGGCCCCACAGGGGCGCTGCAAGGCCCACCGCAACCATCGTTGCACCAACCCCCGTCGGCCGCGGTGCCGACACTGGAAACATCAACATGCAAACCGAAACTGCCGCCGCCGGCATGGAATCCTTCGCGGCGCTGTTCGAAGAATCGCTGAAGAACAGCGACATGCGCGTCGGCGAGGTCATCTCCGCCGAGGTCGTGCGCATCGACTACAACCACGTCGTCGTCAACGCCGGGTTGAAGAGCGAGTCCTACATCCCGATCGACGAGTTCAAGAACGACCAGGGCGAGGTCGAGGTCCAGGTCGGCGACTTCGTCGCGGTGGCGATCGACGCCGTCGAAAACGGCTACGGCGACACCATCCTGTCGCGCGACAAGGCCAAGCGCCTGGCCTCGTGGATGGCGCTGGAGAACGCGCTCGAGTCGGGCGACTTCGTCTCCGGCACCGTCAACGGCAAGGTCAAGGGCGGCCTGACGGTGCTGGTCAACGGCATCCGCGCCTTCCTGCCGGGCAGCTTGCTCGACACGCGCCCGGTCAAGGACATGACGCCGTTCGAGGGCAAGACGCTCGAGTTCAAGGTCATCAAGCTCGACCGCAAGCGCAACAACGTGGTGCTCAGCCGCCGCGCGGTGGTCGAGGCGAGCATGGGCGAAGAGCGCGCCAAGCTGCTCGAGACGCTGACCGAAGGCGCGATCGTGCACGGCGTGGTCAAGAACATCACCGAGTACGGCGCCTTCGTCGACCTCGGCGGCATCGACGGCCTGCTGCACATCACCGACATGGCCTGGCGCCGCGTGCGCCACCCGACCGAGGTGGTGCAGGTCGGCCAGGAACTCAGCGCCAAGGTGCTGAAGTTCGACGCCGAGAAGAACCGCGTCAGCCTGGGCATCAAGCAGCTCGGCGACGACCCGTGGCACGGCGTGTCGCGCCGCTACCCCAACGGCACGCGGCTGTTCGGCAAGATCACCAACATCGCCGAATACGGCGCCTTCGTCGAGATCGAACCCGGCATCGAGGGCCTGGTGCACGTGTCCGAGATGGACTGGACCAACAAGAACGTCTCGCCGGCCAAGGTCGTCTCGCTGGGCGAAGAGGTCGAGGTCATGGTGCTCGAGATCGACGAGGACAAGCGCCGCATCAGCCTGGGCATGAAGCAGTGCAAGCCCAACCCGTGGGAAGAATTCGCCGGCACCGTCAACCGCGGCGACCGCGTCAAGGGCCCGGTCAAGTCGATCACCGACTTCGGCGTCTTCGTCGGCCTGGCCGCCGGCATCGACGGCCTGGTGCACCTGTCCGACCTGAGCTGGAACGAACCCGGCGAGACCGCGGTGCGCAACTACAAGAAGGGCCAGGAGGTCGAGGCCATCGTGCTCGCGGTGGACGTCGAGCGCGAGCGCATCTCGCTGGGCATCAAGCAGCTCGACACCGATCCGTACACCAGCTTCACCACGGTCAACGACCGCGGCGCGGTGGTCAGCGGCAAGGTCAAGAGCGTCGACGCCCGTGGCGCCGAGATCCAGCTCAACGACGACGTCACGGCCTACCTGCGCGCCAGCGAGATCAGCCGCGACCGGGTCGAGGACGCGCGCAACGTGCTGAAGGAAGGCGACGAGATCTCGGCCATGATCATCAACGTCGACCGCAAGACGCGCTCGATCCAGTTGAGCATCAAGGCCAAGGACAACGCCGACCAGCAAGAGGCGATGCAGCGCTTGAGCCAGAGCAACGAGCGCGAGACCGCCGGCACCACCAGCCTGGGCGCGCTGCTGCGCGCCAAGCTCGACCAGCAGTGACGCCATCGCGGATGACGCGCGCCACCGCGCGTGCATGAGGCGCCGGGCCCGCGCGCGGGCCCGGCGCACCGTCCTTCACCGTTGATGCCACGTCCCATGACCCGCTCCGACCTTGTCGCCAGACTGGCCGAACGCTTCCCGCAGCTGACGCAGCGCGACACCGAGTTCGCCGTCAAGACCATCCTGGACGCGATGGCCGATGCGCTGGCGCGCGGCCACCGCATCGAGATCCGCGGCTTCGGCAGCTTCTCGATCAGCCGGCGGCCGCCGCGCGTCGGGCGCAACCCGCGCAGCGGCGAGCAGGTCACCATCCCCGAGAAGCTGGTGCCCCACTTCAAGCCGGGCAAGGCGCTGCGCGAGGCGGTCGACGCGCCGCAGCGGCAGCCGCAGGCCGCACCGGACGACGACACGGTGCCCACCCCCGGCTGATCCGCACGGCCGCCGCCGCGGCCCGCAGCGCACGCGGGCTCCTTAGAATCCGGCGGCCATGCGCTTCCTCGTCTGGGCCTTCAGGGCGCTGATCTTCTTCACGCTGTTCGCGTTCGCGCTGAACAACCAGCAAAGCGCCAGCGTGCGCTGGTTCTTCGGCGTCGAATGGCATGCGCCGATGGTGATCGTGGTGCTGGTGGTGTTCGCCGCCGGCTGCGCGCTCGGCGTGCTGGCGATGGTGCCCAGCTGGTGGCGCCACCGCCGCCAAGCCCTGCGCCTGGCACCCACGCCGGCGCCGAACCCGCCGCTGGCCGGGCGCGACGACACCGCGCCGTCCGAGGCGCTGCCCGAGCACCCGCCGCGCGAAGGGCTGTGAGATGCGCGCCTGCGCCAAGCCTTGCTATCGCCGCCCGACGAGCCCCGCCGCCTCGCTGCGGCGCGGCCGGGATTGAACAAATGGACTTCGATCTGCAGTGGCTGCTGATCGCGCTGCCGGTGGCGTTCGCGCTCGGCTGGGCGGCGTCCAGGCTGGACCTGCGCCAGCTGCGGCGTGACGGCCGCGCCGCGCCGAAGGCGTACTTCAAGGGGCTGAACCTGCTGCTCAACGAGCAGCACGACAAGGCGATCGATGCCTTCATCGAAGCAGTGCAGCACGACCCCGACACCACCGAGTTGCACTTCGGGCTGGGCAACCTGTTCCGCCGCCGCGGCGACTTCGAGCGCGCGGTGCGCGTGCACCAGCATCTGCTCGAGCGCGCCGACCTGAAGCCGATCGACCGCCAGCGCGCGCAGTACGCGCTGGCCGACGACTTCATGAAGGCCGGCCTGTTCGATCGGGCCGAGACCGCGTTCAAGGCGCTCGAAGGCACGGCCTTCGACACCGAGGCGCGCAGCGCGCTGCTCGCGCTGCACGAGCGTGCACGCGACTGGCACGCCGCCACCGAGGCCGCCAGCGAGCTCGAACACCGCGGTGCGGGCTCGTATGCCACGCGCATCGCGCATTACGCATGCGAGCTGGCGCTGCAGGCCGATGCCGCGGGGCAGCCGCAGCAAGCCGAGCAACTGCTGCAGCGCGCGCGCAGCGTCGCGCCGCAGGCCCTGCGCCCGATGCTGCTGAGCGGCCAGCGGCTGGCGCGCGCCGGGGATCACGACGCCGCGCTGCGGCAATGGGACCCGATGCTCGCGCAGCAACCCCAGGCCTGGCCGCTGGTGGCCGCCGACTATGCGCGCAGCGCGCTGGCCTGCGCCGATTGCAGCGAGGCCTGCGAGCGGCTGCACGAGGCCTACACGGCCGAGCCCGGCATCGAGCTGCTGCAAGCGCTGATCGAGCTCGAGGGCGCCGCCGGCCAACACGAGCGCCTGGTGCTCGACCACCTGCAGCGCCAGCCCTCGCTGTCGGCCGCGGCCAAGGTGCTGGAGCTGCCGCCGGTGCAATGGGACGAAGCCACGCCGCAGCAACTGCGCCAGGTGGTCGCCGCGGCGGCGCGGCCGCTGCAGCGCTACCGCTGCGCCGCCTGCGGCTTCGAGGCGCACCACTACTTCTGGCAGTGCCCGGGCTGCCAGGGTTGGGACACCTATCCGCCGCGGCGCCTGGAAGCGACATGAGCGGCAACGTCAACGGCAACGGCAGCGGCAACAAGGCCGGCCCGCCGAGCGGCCACAGCGGCGAACGCGTCGTGCTGTGCATGAAGTGGGGCACCAAGTACGGCCCCGAGTACGTCAACCGGCTGTACGGCATGGTGCGCCGCCACCTGCGCGGCGACTTGCGCTTCGTGTGCCTGACCGACCGCAGCGCAGGCATCCGCGCCGAGGTGCAGTGCCATCCGATCCCGCCGCTGGACCTGCCCCCGGGCATCCCCGAGCGCGGCTGGAACAAGCTGACCACCTTCAGTGCCGATCTGTGCGAGCAGCACGGGCTCACCGGCACTGCGCTGTTTCTCGACCTGGACGTGGTCATCGTCGACGACATCACGCCGTTCTTCGAGCAGCCCGGCGAGTTCCTGATCATCCACGACTGGAAGCGCCCGTGGCGCATCACCGGCAACTCGTCCGTCTACCGCTGGCGGCTGGGTGCGCACGCCGAGTTGCTGCAGTACTTCCGCGAGCACTTCGAGCAGGTGCGCGCCAGCGTGCGCCACGAGCAGGCCTACCTGTCGGACTACCTGCACAAGCAGGGCAAGCTCGCCTACTGGCCCGCCGCCTGGTGCGCGAGCTGGAAGTACCACTGCATCCCGCGCTTTCCGAGCAACTACTGGCGCGAGCCGTTCATCCCCAAGGGCGCGCGCATCCTGATCTTCCACGGCGTGATGAACCCGCCCGACGCGCTGGCCGGCAAGAGCCAGGGCAACTGGCGGCATGCCAAACCCGCACCGTGGATCGCCGAGCACTGGCGGGAATGAGCACCAACGGCCACGACCATGCCGCAACGCCGCCGCTGATCTCGGTGGCGCTGGCCACCTACAACGGCGCGCGCCACCTCGACGCGCAGCTGGCCTCGGTGCGCGCGCAGAGCTGGCCCAGCCTCGAGATCGTCGCCGTCGACGATGCCTCGAGCGACGCCACCTGGGCGCTGCTGCAACGCACGGCGCAAGACGATCCGCGGCTGCGCATCGAGCGCAACGCGCGCAACCAGGGCAGCGCGGCGACCTTCGAGCGCGCGATGCTGCTGTGCCGCGGCGCGTACATCGCGCCGTGCGACCAGGACGACCTCTGGCACGCCGACAAGCTGCAAAAGCTGTTCGATGCGATCGGCGCGCACACGCTGGCCTATGCCGATTCGGCGCTGATCGACGAGCACGGCGCACCGCTGGGCCTGCGCCTGTCGGACCGCTTCGGCATGGCGCAGGGCAGCGACCCGCTGGCCTTCGCCTTCTGGAACAGCGTGTCCGGCCACGCGATGCTGTTCCGCCGCGAGCTGCTGGCGGCGGCGCTGCCCTTTCGCGGCAGCCGCTTCCACGACTGGTGGCTGGCCTTCGTCGCGGCCAGCATCGGCTCGATCATCTACCTGCCGCAGCCGCTGGTCGACTATCGCCAGCACGCGCACACCCAGACCGACCTCGCCGGGCGCCGCCGCACGCAGCGCAGCATCGACAAGGTCGCCGCCAAGTACGCCGAGCGCGAGCGCTGGTTGGCCGAGCTGGCGCGCTTTGCCAGCCCGCACCAGCCGCAGTTCCAGCGCATGCATGCGCTGTGGGCCGAGCGCGGCAGCGCCTGGTTCTGCCCCGCGTGGTGGCGCTTCCTGCGTGCCCATGCGCAGCGCCTGATGGTGATCAACCAGCGCGAGCCGTTCGGCCGCTTCGCGGCCAAGCAGTTCTTCGGCATGCGCTGGCGCCTGCGCGGCGCGAGCGCGGCGGGCGCAGCGCTGCGACACTGAAACACCATGCTCGCCAGCCCCGCAACCACACCCACGGTGTCGGTCATCGTCAGCAGCTACAACTACCGCGACTACGTGGTGCAGGCGGTCAACTCCGCGCTGGCGCAAAGCGCGCCGCCGCTGCAGGTGATCGTGGTCGACGACGGCTCGAGCGACGACTCGTGGCAGGTGCTGCAGCAGGCCTACGCCGGCGATGCGCGCGTGACCTTGCTGCACCAGGCCAACGGCGGCCAGATGGCGGCCTGGGTCAACGCGCTGGCGCACGCCCGCGGCGACATCGTCGCGCTGCTCGATTCCGACGACGAATGGCGGCCGCACTACCTGCAGCGCGTGCTGCAGGTTTATCGCACCGACCCGTCGGTCGACTACGTCTACTGCAACATGGAAAAGTTCGGCAGCGACAGCGGCCTGGCGCTGACCCGACGCCGCGACCGCCGCAGCCGCGACCTGGGGCTGTCGATGCTGATGGGCGCTTTCGTGCAGCGCTGGCAGGGCGTGGCGACCTCGGGCAACACGCTGCGGCGCGAGCTGCTGCAGCGCATCCTGAGCCTGCCCGCCGAGCAGGCGGCGCAGTGGCGCACCCGGCCCGACGACTGCCTGTTCTACGGCAGCGACATCCTCGGCGCGCACAAGGTCTACCTGGCCGAACCGCTGGTGCGACACCGCGAGCACGCCAACAACGCGCTGCTGGAGTTTCGCGACTCGCCGATCAAGACCGCGCGCTACGCCTACCGCGTCGAGCGCATGCTCGATCACTACCGCGCGATGGCGGGCTGCTCGCCCAACTGGTTGAAGATGGCACGGCGCGAGTTCCAGACCAAACCGCAGCCGAGCCTGTCGGAGTGGTGGATCTACAGCGGCTTTGCGCTGCGTGCGCCGCTGCGCTGGTCGGCGCGGCTGAGCCAGGCCGGATCGATCACCCTGCACTACATCGGCTCGCTGCACCGCCGCTTCGAGCCGCCGGCGGCGTAGCCGAACGCACCTCAGCGGCAGCGCCATCCCCCGAAGGGGGGCCCCCACCGAGGCCACCCTTTGGCGGATGTACCTGCACGGGCCTGCTGCGAACAATGCGTTCCAACCCGGCACGTCGCCGGGCCTGAAACCGCAAGGAGACTCGTCATGTTCCGCACGCTTGCCACCCTGATCGCCACCGTCGCCCTGGCCATCGGCGCCGCCCACGCCGCGGTCGATGCCAACAAGGCCAACCAGGCCGAGCTCGAAACCGTCAAGGGCATCGGCCCCGGGCTGTCGGGCAAGATCCTCGATGCGCGCAAGGCGGGCGCGTTCAAGGACTGGGCCGACATGGTCGAACGTGTCGGCGGCGTCGGCCCCGGCAACGCCGCGAAGTTCTCCCAAGCCGGGCTGACGGTCAACGACTTGGCCTATGAGACCGCGCCGGCCGCGGCCGCGGACAAGCCCGCGCGCAAGGCAGCCAAGGCCGCCGATGCGAAGGCCGCGGATGCCGCGCCGGCGAAAAAGCCCTGAGCGTCACGCAGGCTGTCCGGCCAGCGGCCAGCCGAAGAAGGCCAGCACCTCGTCGCGCCGTGCCATCACGTCCTGCTCGCCCAGCGCGATCAGCTCGCGGGTGTAGCCCGACTCGAACAGCACGTAGCTGGCCAGCGCCGCACCCTGCGCGGTGCGGCCGCTGCCGCTGACGCCGGCGCCGCGCAGCAGCGCGCGCACCGGCGCCGGCAGCTCCGACACGTGGCGCGCCGCGATGTCCTCCAGATGCTGCGACGGCGCGATCACCAGCGCATCGATCTCGCGCAGCGGCGTGGACACGCGCGCCTCGTCGCTGAGCAAGGTCAGCGTGCGGTTGATGCGCTGCAGCCGCTCGACGTCGGCGGTGAACGCATCCAGGAAGATGCCCGACAGCGCATGCCCGGCCACGTGCGCCAGGCTCGGGTAGCCATTGTTGGCCACGCGCCGCGACGCCTGGTCCTGCATGCGGCCGACCCCGATCACCAGCAGCCGCTGCGCACCCAGGTGGATCGCCGGCGACAGCGGCGCGGTCTGGCGCATCGAGCCGTCGCCGTACCACTCGCTACGCCCGTCCACGCTCAGCTCGGCAGCCGGAAAGACGAAGGGAATCGCCGACGACGCCAGCAGGTGCGCGCTGGTCAGCTCCACCGGCGCCGACACCCGCTGCGAGCGTACCCAGTGCGCCAGCGGTGCCGCCGCCTGGTAGAAGGTGACGTGCTCGCCCGAGTTGTAATTGGACGCGGTCACGGCCAGCGCCTGCAGGTGGCGCCCGCGCAGCATGCGCGGCAGCCGCTGCAGCGGCACCAGCTCGTTCAGCAGGTCGGTCAGCGGCGCGTTGTCCAGCATCGAGCGCGGCCGGGCACGGCGCCAGCGCGCGAGCAGCCAGCCGATCGACAGCATCGTCAGCCACTGCGCGCCGCTGCGCACCACGCCCAGCGAATCGGCGCGGTACACCTGCGAGGTGCGCAGCTGCTGCCACACCTGCACCAGGCCTTCGACGGTGGCGTCGAACTGATCGGCATTGCACGCCAGCGCCGCGGCGTTGATGGCGCCGGCCGAGGTGCCGCAGATGACGCCAAAAGGGCTGCGCCGCGGCGATGCCGCCGTGCCGCGGCGCAGTTGTGCGATCGCGTACAGCACGCCCACCTGGTAGGCGGCGCGCGCACCGCCGCCGCTGAGCACCAGGCCGGTCAGTGGGGTTTCGTACATCGGCCGCGACTGTAGCGGGCCGAAGCGCGCATCGGCATCAGCCGTAGACGACGCTGGCCTGGCCGCGCGCGGCCAGGCTGCGCCAGCTGGCCAGCGCCTCGTCGCTGGGCCAGAAGCGCGCTTCGTCGCCGAGCTCCAGCTCGGCACAGGCTTCGGCGCGTTGCAACTGCACCCGCACGCCCAGGCCCTGCTCGAGCTCGCCGTGCTCGGTGTGCAGCTTGCGCACCGGCCACTGGCGCAACAACTCGCGCAGTGGCAGCGCCGCGCCGTCGACCGCCACCGCCAGATAGCGGCCGAAGCGCGCGCGCGCACCGGCCAGGTCCCACACCTGCGCCACGTCCAGCCGCAGGCCGTTGCTGAAGCGGTCGAGCTTGACCCGGCCCTGCAGCACCAGCAGTTCGTCTTCTTTCAGCAGATCGCGGTGCGCGTCGATCAGCTCTTCGCTGGCCACCGCCTCGATGACCTCGCTGCGGTCGTCGAGCTTGAAGATCATCACGCGGCCGCGCTGGCCGTTGACCACGCGCAAGTCGCCGGCGATGCCGGCCAGCAGTTGCGGCTCGCGCGAGTCGGCCAGGTCGGCGATGCGCGTGCGGCAGAACTGGCGCACTTCGGCTTCGCTTTGTTCGAACAGGTGGCCCGACAGGAAGAAGCCGAGCGCGGTCTTCTCCTGCGTCAGCCGCTCCTTCACGTCCCACGGCGCGGCGGCCACCAACGCCGGCTCGTGGGTGGAGGCGGCATGCGAGTCACCGAAGTCGAACAGCCCGCCCTGGTCGGCATTGGCGGCCTGCGCATCGGCCCAGTCCAGCGCCAGGCTCACGCTGGCCAACATGTCTGCCCGCCCCCCAGCGCCTTCGGCGCGGCCCGCCGAGGGGGCGTCGGCGGCTTGGGACGGCCCGGCGCCGCCGGCGCGCTCGGCGTGCAGCCGGTCGAAGGCCCCGGCCTTGACCAGCGCCTCGATCACGCGCTTGTTGATGCGCTGGCGGTCGACGCGCGCGCAGAAGTCGAACAGGCTGCGAAACGGCGCGCCGCCGGCTTCGGCACTGCCTTCGCGCGCGGCGACGATGGCCTCGATCGCCGCTTGGCCGGTGCCCTTGATCGCACCCAGGCCGTAGCGCACGGTCTGGTCGTCCACCGGCTCGAAGCGGTAGACGCCGCGGTTGACGTCGGGCGGCTCGAAGGTGATGCCGAACTGCTTGGCATCGTCGATCAGCAGCTTCAACTTGTCGGTGTCGTCCATTTCCACCGTCATGTTGGCGGCGTAGAACTCGGCCGCGCAGTGCACCTTCAGCCAGGCGGTCTGGTAGGCCAGCACCGAGTACGCGGCGGCGTGGCTCTTGTTGAAGCCGTAGCCGGCGAACTTCTCCATCAGGTCGAAGACCTCGTCGGCCTTGGCCTGCGCAATGCCGTTGGCCAGCGCGCCGGCGCGGAAGACCTCGCGCTGTTCGGCCATCTCCTCGGCCTTCTTCTTGCCCATCGCGCGGCGCAGCAGGTCGGCGCCGCCCAGCGAATAGCCGCCCAGGATCTGCGCCGCCTGCATCACCTGCTCCTGGTAGACGAAGATGCCGTAGGTCTCGGCCAGCACCTTCTCCAGCAGCGGGTGCGGGTATTCGATCGGCTCCTTGCCGTTCTTGCGCGCACAGAAGCTCGGGATGTTCTCCATCGGCCCGGGGCGGAACATCGCGTTCAGCGCGAACAGGTCCTCGATGCGCGTCGGCTTGGCCTCGCGCAGCATGCCCTGCATGCCGCGCGATTCGAACTGGAACACCGCCTCGGTCCTCGCTTCGGCGAAGAGCCTGTAGACCCTGGGGTCGTCCAGCGGCAGCGTGTCGTAGTCGAAGTCGCGCAAATCGGGGCGGCGCGCGCGGATGAAGTCCTTGGCCAGCTCGAGGATCGTCAGCGTCGCCAGACCGAGGAAGTCGAACTTGACCAGCCCGATCGCCTCGACGTCGTCCTTCGCGTACTGGCTGACCGCGCTGGCGCTGCCGGGCTGCTGGTACAGCGGGCAGAAGTCGGTGATCTTGCCGGGCGCGATCAGCACGCCGCCGGCGTGCATGCCGACGTTGCGCACCAGCCCTTCCACGCGCATCGCCAGCGCCAGCAGCTCGGCCACTTCTTCCTCAGCGGCTTCGCGCTGTTCCAGCTCCGGCGCTTCCTTGCGCGCGTAGATCAGCCCCGGGTCGGGCTTGTCCGGCACGCGCGCCAGCGTCACCGTCTTGCCCGGCGGCGCCGGCACCAGCTTGGCGATGCCGTCGACGTGGCCGTAGCCCATGCCGAGCACGCGGCCGACGTCGCGCAGCGCCGCCTTGGCCGCCATGGTGCCGAAGGTGGCGATCTGGCTGACCGCGTCGCGCCCGTACTTGGCCTTGACGTAGTCGATCACGCGCTCGCGGTTGGCCTGGCAGAAGTCGATGTCGAAGTCGGGCATCGACACGCGCTCGGGGTTGAGGAAGCGCTCGAACAGCAGGTGGTACTGCAGCGGGTCCAGCCCGGTGATGAACAGGGCATAGGCCACCAGCGAGCCCGCGCCCGAGCCGCGCCCCGGGCCCACCGGGCAGCCATTGGCCAGCGCCCACTTAATGAAGTCGCTGACGATCAGGAAGTAGCCGGGGAAACCCATCTTCAGGATGGTGGCGATCTCGAACTCGAGCCGCTCGACATAGCGCGGGCGCTGACGCTCGCGCTCGGCGGCGTCGGGAAAGCGCATCGCCAGGCGCTGCTCCAGGCCGTCGAAGGACTGCTGGCGGAAATAGTCCTCGAGCGTGATGCCCGCGCGAATCGGGAAGTTCGGCAGCTTCGCTTCGCCGAGTGTGAGCTGCAGGTTGCAGCGCTGCGCGATGAGCCGCGTGTTGGCCAGCGCCGACGGCACGTCGGCGAACAGCGCTTGCATCTGCGCCTGGGTCTTGAAGTGCTGCTCGGGCGTGAAGCGCTTGATGCGCCGCGGGTCGGCCAGCGTCTGGCCTTCGGCGATGCACACCCGCGCCTCGTGCGCTTCGAAGTCGTCGGCGGCCAGGAACTGCACCGGGTGCGTGGCCACCACCGGCAGTTGCAGTTGCGCGGCCAGCTGCACCGCACGCTTGACGTGCAGCTCCTGCTGCGGCAGCCCGGCGCGCTGCAGTTCCAGGTAGAAACGGCCGTCGAAGCAGCGTGCCAGCCGCTGCGCGTGCTCGGCCGCGCGCGGCGCATCGCCGGCCAGCAGCGCCGCACCGACGATGCCGCCATCGGCGCCGGACAGCGCGATCAGCCCGGCGCCCAGCTCGTCGAGCCAGTCCCACTTGATCCAGGCCTGGGTGCGCTGCGCATGCGTGGTCCAGCCGCGCGCCAGCAGTTCGCACAGGTTCAGGTAGCCCTGTTTGTTCTGCACCAGCAGCAGCAGCCGGCTGGGCTGCTTGTCGCCGGCCAGCGGCTGCATCCACAGGTCGACACCGATGATCGGCTTGACGCCCTGGGCGCGGCAGGACTTGTAGAACTGCACCGCGCCGAACAGGTTGTTCAGGTCGCTCAGCGCCAGCGCCGGCTGCTCGTCGGCGCGTGCCGCGCGCGCGGCATCGTCGATGCGCAGCATGCCATCGACCACGGAATATTCGCTGTGGGTACGCAGGTGGACGAAAGCCATCCGGCATTCTAGGCAGCGCCTCGCGCGGGCATGCCGATCGGCGCCGGGGCCCAGCCAGCTCGCGCTGGCCGGCTCGCCCGGGCCGCTCTGCCGCGGCGGGGCTTCAGCCGATGCAGGTGCGGTTCTTGCCGGTGCGCTTGGCCTCGTACAGCGCCTCGTCGGCGCGCTCCAGCGCCAGCTCGAGCGGCTCGCCATCGCGCAGCGCGGTCACGCCAGCCGAGAAGGTGACGAACACCTCCTTGTTCTCGTGCATGAACAAGCTGGCGGTGAGCTGCCGCTGCAGCCGGGTCAGCACGCTTTGCGCATCGGCCGGCGCGGTGTCGGGCAGCAGCACGACGAACTCCTCGCCGCCGAAGCGCGCGACGGTGTCGCGCGGGCGCAGCTGCTCGCGCACCTGGGCCGCCAGCCGCTGCAGCGCGACGTCGCCGGCGGCATGGCCGAGCGTGTCGTTGAGCTTCTTGAAGTTGTCGATGTCGATCAGCCCGACCGCCAGCGCGCCCGGTGCGCCTTCGGCCTGGGCGCGCTGCAAGCGCGCGCGCTCGACCTCGAAGGCCTGCGCCAGGCCACGGCGGTTGGCAACCTGGGTCAGCGCGTCGGTAGCGACCTCCTCGGACATGCGGCGCAACTCGCCTTCCAGTTCGCTCACGCGCAGCTGCATCTCGCCGGCACGCGCCTGTTCGGCCTGCAGCCGGCCCTGCGTCTGGCGCACCAGTGCCTGCACCTCGGAGCTGTCGTGCAGCATCTGGCGCACCACGTCGGCCAGGCTGCCCAGCGAGTCGGCCTGCGCGATCGCCTCGGCATGGCGGCCGACGCTGGCGTGAAAGCGCCCGGTGTGCGCGCTGAGCTCGCCCAGTTCGCTGAGCATGCCGTGGATCAGCTCCTTCAGCGCGTCGCGCGCCTGGTTGCGCTGGCCGCGCAGCAGCGCCTGCTGCTTGCGCGCGGTGGCCAGCAGCTCGCTGGCCGCGCGCACGCTGCGCACGTTCAGGCCATCGGCCAGCCGCGTGCGCAACAACTCGCACTGGCCGCGCGCCCAGCTGTCGTCCTCGGCCAGTTCGGTCAGCCCCTCGGTCAGTTCGATGCACAGCCGGCCCAGCTCGTCGAGCAGGTGCTGGCGGTGCGCGAGCAGGCGGCGCGCGCGTTGGCACAGCTCGGCCGCTTGGCCCACCAGCGCCGGCTCGGCGCCGCGCTGGGCCACCTGTTGCGACAGCTGCTGCAGCGCGCGCGCAAGCTCGTCGGCCCGCGGTTCAGCCGCAGGCAGCGCCGCGCGCACGGTGGATTCCAGCTCGCGCACCAGCGTGCCCCAGTCGCGCCCGGCCGCCGCGGCGTCGGCATCCTCGCCGGAAGACGGCGCATCCGCCACGGCCGCCGCGTCCGGGTCGGCTTGGGCATTGCCGTCACCGGCGCTGTCCCAGGCGTCGATCAAGTGGCGCAGCCGCTCGCGCAGCCGCCGTGCGTCGTTGCGGCTGGCGCCGAGCAGGCGCATCAGGCCGTCCTTGCGCCGCGCCACCGTCCAGTGGCGGTTGCCGCGCTCCAGGCCCTGGGTCAGACGTTGCAGCAGCTCGGCCCAGTCCTGAGCCTGCCCTTGGTCGCGCAAACTCGCGTCGGCGAGGATCGCGTCGGCCTCGGCCCACCGGCCCGCCATCAGCGCGCGCACCAGCTCGTCGCCGTGGCCCCCCGCCTGTGCACCCAGTGCGGCCGCGCTCAGCCGCTGCAGCGGTGCGCGCGCGGCCTCGGGCACTGCGCCCACCGGCTTGCCGCCTTCGGCGGCGTAGGCGCGCGCATAGTTCTCCGGCGTGGGTTCGATCTTGGCCAGCGCCAGCCGGCGCAGCGCCGCCTTGGCGATCTGCACCGGCGAATGCGAGGCCGCCGCGCCCAGCTGCGAGGCGCCCTGCGACAGATCCACCGGCCCGGCTCCTGCGTCGTGCTCAGACCGAGCGCCGGCCTGCGGCGCGCGGCCCGGGGCCGGCAAAGTCGATCTGGCTTGCCTGGCCGATCCACGGTGCCCGTCGCGGCAGCACGGTCTGCTGCAGCCAGCGCTCGAGCTCGTCGGCCGGGATCGCGCGGCTGAACAGGAAACCTTGCATCAGGCTGCAACCCAGCCGGTGCAGCACCTCCATCTGGCGCAGGCTTTCCACGCCCTCGCCGATGACGCGCAGGTTCAGCGAGCGCGCCACCGCGATGATCGCGGTGACGATGCCCGAGCTTTGCGGCGTGACGCCGAGGTCGCGCACGAAGCTGCGGTCGATCTTCAGCTCGGAGATCGGCAGCGTGGTCAGGTAGGCCAGCGACGAATAGCCGGTGCCGAAGTCGTCGATCGCGACCTCGACGTTGATGTCCTTGAGCCGGTGCAGCGAAGGGATCACGCTTTGCAGCTCCTTCATCAGGCCGGTTTCGGTGATCTCGAGCTGCACCATGCGGTGCGGAATGCCGTAGTTCAGCGCGTTGTGATGGATCTGGTCGATCAGGTCCGAGCGCTCGAACACGCGGCACGGCAGGTTGACGGCGATCGAATCGGCGAAGTCGAAGCTGTTCATCCAGATGCGCGCCTGGCGCGCCGCTTCGCGCAGCGCCCACTCCGACAACGGCAGGATCAGCCCCGACTCCTCGGCCAGCGGGATGAAGTCGCCCGGCGGCACCAGCGTGCCGCCGCGCTGCCAGCGCATCAGCGCCTCGGCGCCGACCATGCGCGCCGAGCGCACGTCGACCTTGGGCTGGTAGTGCAGCACCAGCTCGTCGCGTTCGATCGCCTTGTGCAGCGCACTTTCCAGCTCGAGCTTCTCGCGCCCGCGTCCGGCCAGTTGCGGGCTGTAGATCGCCGAGGCGTCCTTGCCCTGCGACTTGACCGAATACATGGCCACGTCGGAGTTGCGCATCAGGTCGGCCACGGTGGCGCCGTCGCGCGGGAAGATGGCGATGCCGACACTGGCGGTGACGAAACATTCCTGGCCGCCGACCAGGATCGGATCGCGCATCACCTCGAGCACACGATCGGCAACCCGCTGCGCGTCGCGCTCGTCGCCGATCTCGGGCAGCAGCGCGATGAACTCGTCGCCGCCGAGCCGGCCGACCGCCTCGAGCGAGCGGTGCGCACGCGACCCGGCCGCTTCGAGCGTGCCCTCCATCACCTGCTCGTTGTGGCGCACGCAGCCGCGCAGCCGCTGCGCGACCTCCATCAGCAACTCGTCGCCGGCGGCATGGCCGAGCGTGTCGTTGATGATCTTGAAGCGGTCCAGGTCGATCAGCAGGAACGCGCACGAGTGGGCCAGCCGCCGTGCGTGCTCGATCGCGCGCTCCATGCGCCACACCAGTTGGCGGCGGTTGGGCAGGCTGGTCAGCGAGTCGAAGTTCGCCAGGTGGCGGATGCGGTCCTCGGCGATGCGCCGGTCGGTGACGTCCTGCACGATGCCGGTGTAGCCCACGCCGTGGCCGTGCTCGTTGAACTCGGGCTCGGCTTCGACGTGGATGATGCGCTGGCGCCCGTCGTGCAGCGCCACCGGCACGTCGGTGGCCAGCACCGCGTTGTGCTGGATCGAGTCGCGCAGCAAGCGCAGCGCGGCGCGGCGCTCGCTGCGCTGCACCAGCCGCAGGATGTCGCGCAAGCCGAACGGCGCGTCATCGTGGCAGCCGAGCACGCGCCGGCCCTGCGCCGACAGCACCACCGCGCCGCCGCCGCGCGCGCTGCTGCGGCGCCAGTCGAAGCTGCCCATGCGCGCCAGATCCTGCGCGCGCGCCAGCTTGGCCTGGCTGCGCTCGAGCTCGATGCGCGTGCGCGACGCGCGCAGCAGGTAGTGCAGCCGCCCGGCCAGCAGGCTCCACTGGTTGGCCTTGACGAAGAAATCGGTGGCGCCGGCCTGGTAGGCGCGGGTGATCGACGCCTCGTCGTCGAGCCCGGTCAGCATCAGCACCGGCACGTTCTCGTAGCCGGGCATGGTGCGCAGCCGGGTGCAGGTGGCGAAGCCGTCCAGCCCCGGCATCATCGCGTCCAGCACGATCACGTCCGGCGACCAATCGGCCAGCAGCTGCAGCGCGTGTTCGCCGCCGCCGGACTCGGTGACATCGAAGCCGCGGTCGCGCAGCGCGACCGCGGTCAGCAGCAGGTTGACTTCGTCGTCGTCGACCAGCAAGACCTGCGGCGGCTCGGCCGAAGGCTGGTCGGCAAAGGTGGGCGCGACCGTCATTCGCGGCGTGTCATTCGCGACAGATCATTCGGGCAGCAGGCCACGCACCGCGGCGAGCACGCGCTGGCCCTCGGCCTGCAAGGCATTGATCCGCTCGGCAAGGCCGTCGGTGTGCAGCGTGCGCAACCGGTTCTCGATGTCGGCGCAGCGGCGCGACAGATCGAGCGCGCCGACGCTGGCCGACGAGGACTTCAACGTGTGGGCCACATGGCGCACCGCATCTTGATCGCCGTCGCGCAGCGCCTGCGCCGCCTGCGGCAGCAGGCGCTGCAGCGACGCCTCGAAGGCCCGAAGCACGCGCTCGACGACGCGGTTCGTGCCCTGCGGATCGAGCTCGTGCAGCCGCTGCAGCGCGTCCTGATCGAGCGTGCGGTTGAACTCCGGCGGCGCGGGCGGTGAGGCGGCAAGCTCGGCAAGCATGGTTCGCCGCGATGATACGGATCGCGCCATCAGGCGGTCGGCGCAAATGTCACGCATTTGCGCAGCCGCCGCGTGCAATGGATGCACTCTGTGCGTTCGGCGCGACGCCGGTGCCGTGCCGCTGCCAGGCCTGGGTGGCGCCAGGGGTGCTTCGTACAATCCCGCGCATGCCCGGATCCAGCGCTGTGCCCAGCCTCGCCTTTTGGCTGGTCGCGTGCGCTGCGCTGGCCTTGGCGTCGCTGGGTGGATTCGTCGCCGGGCGCTGGCTGCAACGCGAGCGCCAACGCCACACCCTGCGCCAGGCGCGCGCGCAGCACCAGCTGCTGGCGCAGTTGCTCGACGTGTGGTGCTGGCAGACCGACCGCCACCATCGCCTGCAGCGGCTGCAACCGCCGGCGGGTGCGCCGGCCGACGCCTGGAGCCACGACCCATGGGATGGCCAGCCGCTGTGGGAGCGCTTTGGCGGCGACACCGGTGCGCTGCGCGCGCAGCTCGAGTCGATGGTGGCGCTGAGCGATGTGCAGGTGCATCCGGCCGGCGCGCCGCAGGCCGGAGCCTGGCGGCTGCGCGGCGTGCCGCGCTTCGACGACGAAGGCCAGTTCGAAGGTTATGTCGGCACCGCGCGCAGCGATGCGCCCGAACTGCCCGGCGCTGCGGCTGGTGCCGCCGCGCCGGCGCCGCCGGTGGCTCTGGACGGCGCCGAGATGGCCGAGCAGCTCAGCGAGCAGGCGGCGTTCAGCTACACCGTGACGCACGACCTGCGGGCGCCGATCCGCGTCGTCGACGGCTTTGCGCGCATCTTGAAAGAGGACTACGGCCGCGTGCTCGATCGCATCGGCAACGACCATCTCGACCGCGTGCTGGCCGCCGCCGCGCGCATGAACAACATGATCGACGCGTTGCTGGCGCTGGCCAAGTTGTCGTCGCAACCGTTGGCACGCCAGCCGGTGAACCTGTCGCAGCTGGCCGGCTTCGTCATCGACGATCTCAGGCGCAGCGCGCCCGAGCGCGATGTCGAGGTACGCATCGCGCCCGGCATGGCCGCCGACGGCGACCTCACGCTGCTGCGGCTGGTGCTGGACAACCTGCTGGGCAATGCCTGGAAGTACAGCGCGCGCCGTGCGCAGGCGTCGATCCGCTTCGACTGCGATCAGCAGGACGGCCGCACGGTGTATCACGTCGTCGACAACGGCGCCGGCTTCGACATGCGCAACGCGGATCGCCTGTTCGGCGTGTTCCAGCGCCTGCACAGTGCCAACGACTTCGCCGGCACCGGCGTCGGCCTGGCGTCGGTCAAACGCATCGTGCGGCGCCACGGCGGCGACATCTGGGCCGACGCCGAGCCAGGCCAGGGCGCACGCTTTCACTTCACGCTGCGCGCCTGAGGCGGGTGCAGCGGCAACGGCAAGCCCGCTCGAACGGCGTGTGCTGCGCATCGCGCCGGGTCGGGCCGCGCTCAACCGATGATGTTGGCCAGCGTCAGCAGCGCCAGCAGCAGCATCCACAGCACCACCGAGCGCCACACCAGCCCGACCACGCTTTGCAGATGAGCGCTGCGCACCGGCATGCCGGCGGTGGAGCCCTCGGCGCTGCCCACGGCGGACTGGGCGCCGCCGCTGAAGGTCTTGGAGCGGTCGGGCGTGACCCCGGGTGCGGCGTCACCGCCGAGCTGCACGCCCACCGCGCCGGCGGCGGCGGCCAGGATGATGCCCTCGTTGGGCTGCTGCCAAAGCGGCGCATCGCGGCGCCAGCCGTTGATCGCCTCTTCGAAGTTGCCGACCACGGCAAAACCGAAGGCGGTGAGCCGCGACGGCACCGCATCGATCAGGCCGAACACGCGGCGCGAAGCGTCGCGCAGCCGGTCGTTGTCGGGCGCGTCCAACGCCCGCAGCCGGTAGGCCCAATAGCGGCTGACGAACTCGGCCATGCGGTACAGCACCGCGCCGGCGGGCCCCAGGCCTAGCGCCGAGCACACGATGAACCAGAAGAACACGCCGAACACGTGCCGGTGCGCAGCCAGCAGCGCGTGCTCGATGACGTGGCGCAGCACTTCGGTGCGCGGCAGTTCGGCCGCGTCGAGGTGCAACCACTCGGACAACAGCCGCCGGCCTTCGTCATCGTCGCCGCTGTCCAGCGCATCGCGCAGGTCGGTGAAGTAGTGGCTGAACTGGCGAAAGCCGAGCGTGAAATACAGCACCGCGACGTCGAAGGCCACGGCCAGCAGCACGCCATAACGCTCGATCCCCAGGTACGCCAGCGCCACCAGCAGGGTCGGGCCGAGCACCGAAACGCACCACACCACCCAGACATGGCGCGGTTTGCCGGCATCGAAGTTGCGCCCCACCCACGCGGTCCACGCGACCAGCCGGTCATGCACCCAGTTGTCGCGCGGCAGCGGCTTGAGCTGCTCGATCAGCAGCGCGATGAGGACGGCGAAAAAACTCATCGCCGACGATGATAGCGAGCGCTATCGCGGCGGCGCCGGCCGCCGGCATCAGCCGCGCAGCACGCCGTACAGGTTTCGCAGCATCGCCGCGGTCGCACCCCAGATGAAGTACTCGCGCAGCACGCCGTGGTCATCCAGACCGTGCCACGGCATCGACAGGAACTGGCGCGCCTGGCCCTGCAGGACGAAGGCATGGCGCTGGTGGTGCGCCGGAGTCATCAGGAACTGCAGCGGCACCTCGAAGGCCTCGGCCACCTCGAAACCGTCGGGGTGCAGCGTGAACGGCGGGTGCACCAGCGCAACCACCGGCGTGACGCGAAAGCGCGTGATCGTGATGTAGTGCGGCAGCTCGCCGATGATGTCGACCGCGCTGCGCGGCAGGCCGATTTCTTCCTCGGCCTCGCGCAACGCGGTGGCGGCGGCATCGCTGTCGTGCTGCTCGGCACGTCCGCCCGGAAAGCTGATCTGCCCGGCGTGGTCGCGCAGGTGCTCGGTGCGGCGCGTCAGCAGCACCTTCAGACCGTCGGGACGCTGCACCAGCGGCACCAGCACTGACGCTGGTGTCAACCGCGCCGCGTGCAGTTCGGTATCGCCGGCGATTTCGGCCTGCCACGCCGATGCCCGGCCGAAGCGCTGGCGCAGCGCTTCGGGTGTGAGGCGACGAGGATCGACCGCAGGCAGGTGGGCATCGGTGCCGACCACCGGCACCGCATGCGGGTCGATGATGCGCGACGCGGTGCTCGACACTTGGATCTCAGGACGGAAGCATCCGCCGCTCGTCAGCGTGTGCTTCGCACGGCGCGCGGCTGCGCCGGCCGATCGCCGCTCAGCCGAGCTTTTCCTTGATGCGCGCCGACTTGCCGCTGCGCTGGCGCAGGTAGTACAGCTTGGCGCGGCGCACGTCGCCGCGGCGCTTGACCTCGATGCCGGCAATCAGCGGGCTGTACAACTGGAACGTGCGCTCCACGCCTTCGCCGTTGGAGATCTTGCGCACGATGAAGCTCGAGTTCAGGCTGCGGTTGCGCTTGGCGATGACGACGCCTTCGAAGGCCTGCACGCGCTTGCGCGTACCTTCGACCACGTTGACGCTGACGACGACCGTGTCGCCGGGCGCGAACTCGGGGATCGTCTTGTTCAGGCGCGCGATTTCCTCGCGCTCGAGGGTTTGGATCAGGTCCATCGACTTCCTTCGAAGCGATCGTGCCGGCGCGCTGTTGGAGTGGAATGCGAGCGCTACCACGATGAATGGCCATCGCTGCGCCTGTGTCCCGGCAGAGGATCGAAAAGCCTTTGATTATATGTCGAGCGACTCCAAGAAGCGCTCATCGGCTGCGCCCAACCGCCCGGCCGCGCGTGCCGCCGCGATCAGGTCAGGCCGGCGGCGCGCGGTCAACTCCAGTGCGCGCTCGCGCCGCCAGCGCGCCAGTTCGCCATGATGGCCGGACAACAACACCGGCGGCACGGGCACCGCACCCGCAGGTCCAACCCAGACCTCGGGGCGGCTGTACTGGGGCCCTTCGAGCAGGCCGTCGGAGAAACTGTCCTGCTGGTGTGAAGGCTCGCTCAGCACGCCCGGCGCAAGCCGCGCCACCGCATCCAGCAGCGCCAGCGCGGCCAGTTCGCCGCCGGACAGCACGAAGTCGCCCAGACTGATCTCGTGCGTGACATGCGCGTCGATGAAGCGCTGGTCCACGCCTTCGTAGCGGCCGCACACCAGCACCGCACCGGGGCCGGTGGCGAACTCGCTGACCAGCGCCTGGTCGAGGCAGCGGCCTGCCGGGCTGAAGTGCAGCACCGGCACATCGGCATCCGAGCCAGCCTGCACGCGCTGCGCGCGCACCGCACCCAGCGCGCGCTGCAGCGGCTCGGCCAGCAACACCATGCCCGGCCCACCGCCGTACGGGCGGTCGTCGACACGGCGGTAGGCGTCATCGGCGTAATCGCGCAGCGGCCACAACTGCAGTTGCACCGCGCCGCCGGCAAAGGCGCGCCGCGTGATGCCGTGCGTCAGGTGCGGCCCGAAGAGCTCGGGAAACAGCGTGATGACATCGAAGCGCATCGCCGCTTCAGTAGTCCAGGCCCCAATCGACGGTGATGCGCCGGCCTGGCAGGTCGACTTGGTCGACGTAGGCGGCGACGAACGGAATCAGCCGTGGCGAGGCATCGCCATCATCGATCTGCAGCACGCTTTGCGCGCCGTTGTCCAGCAGCGCGGACACCACGCCGAGGCGCTCGCCGTCGCGGTTGAACACCTCCAGGCCAATCAGGTCGACCCAGTAGAACTCGCCGGCATCGGGCGTAGGGAAACTGCTGCGCGCGATGAAGATGCGTGCGCCGCGCAGCGCTTCGGCGGCGTCGCGGTCGTCGATCTCGCGCACCGACGCGACCACGACATCGCCGTGCTCGCGCGCTTCGCGGATGCGCAGCAGCGGCGGCAGCGGTAGCGCGCCGCCTGGCGCGGTACGGCCCGACGCCGCTTCAGCCGGCCGCAGGAACCAGCGGCGAGACGAGAACAGCGCCTGCGGATCCTTCGCGTACGGCTGAACGCGAATCCAGCCCTTGATACCCCAGGCGTCGATGACGCGGCCGACTTCGACCGCGTCATCCGGAAACTGAGCGTCGGGCCCCGCGGCGTCCGGCGTGGTCACCGCCGCGCGCAGCCTCAGGCGGCGGCCGACTTGGCCTGGTCGACCAGGCGAACCACGGTCGGCGACAAGCGCGCGCCAATGCCAGACCAGTAGTTGACGCGATCCAGTGCCACGCGCAGCGGCTGCTCGGCACCCGAGGCCATCGGGTTGTAGAAGCCCACGCGCTCGATGAAGCGCCCGTCACGGCGCTCGCGCGCGTCGGCAACGACGATGTTGTAGAACGGGCGCTTCTTGGCGCCACCGCGAGCGAGTCGAATGACGACCATGGTGGACTGTCCTTCCGGGGTTTTCAGTGAGTTCAGTGGGTGTTGCAAGCCGCGCCGAACGCAGGCTGCGCAAGACACCACCGGCCGCGCCACCTGCGCACATTAAAGCACCGCCGGCGCGAGAACCGCGCATTATAAACTCGCGACCCCGAGTTCCAAACTGGTCTGTTCTTCCGTGCGCACGACACCCTACTCGCTGCGGCCGAGCCCGCGCGGCCCACGTTTGCTGACGCTGCACGGTCAGCGATCGCTGCGCCGTGGATCCCGCGCCGCGACTGCCGCAGGCCCTGCAGCCGGTGGTGCGCACCGCAGCGGCGCGGCGGCGCCGCGCCAACCTCGCGGCGACACGCGATCGGGCCGCGCAGCGTGAAAGGCCCGCGCTCCAAGGCCGCGGCGACCTGGATCGCCATCGTCGGTGGTGCGCTTGGGCTGCACCGCTTTTACCTCTACGGCTGGCGCGACCGCATCGGCTGGGCCTATCCGCTGCCGTCGCTGCTGGGCCTGGCCGGGGTGCAGCGCATGCGCGCGTTCGGTCAGGATGACGCGGCCGCCGCGCTGTTGATTCCGCTGCTCGGCCTGAGCCTGGCCGCGGCGATGCTGTCGGCGATCGTTTATGCGTTGACGCCCGACGAGCGCTGGAGCGCACGCCACAACCCGGGCCGGCCGGTGCAGGCCACAGGATGGCTGCCGGTGCTGGGCGCCATCGTCGCCTTGCTGCTGGGCGCCAGCGTGCTGATGGCCACAGCCGCTTTTGGCGGCCAGCGCTTCTTCGAGTGGCAACTGCAGCGCTCGAGCGCGCAGCGCTAGAACAACCAGCGGCCGACCGCGTACGCGAGTGCGGCGACCAGCGCGCTGGCCGGAATCGTCAGCACCCAGGCCCAGACGATGTTGCCGGCCACGCCCCAGCGCACCTTGGATGCGTTGCGCACCGCGCCGACGCCGACGATGGCGCCGGTGATGGTGTGCGTGGTCGACACCGGGATGCCCAAGGCGGTGGCCAGGAACAGCGTCATCGCGCCGCCGGTCTCGGCACAGAAGCCGCCCACCGGCTTGAGCTTGGTGATGCGCTGCCCCATGGTCTTGACGATGCGCCAGCCGCCGAACAGCGTGCCCGCGCCGATCGCGAGATAGCACGACCAGATCACCCAGGCCGGCGGCATCGAGTCGGTGGCCGACGCCGCGCCCGACGCGATCAGCAGCATCCAGATGATGCCGATCGTCTTTTGCGCATCGTTGCCGCCGTGCCCCAGCGAATACAGTCCGGCCGAGACCAACTGCAGCCGCCGGAACCAGTTGTCGATGCGCAGCGGCGAACCGCGCCGGCAGATCCACGACACCGCCACCATCATCAGCGCGGCCAACAAGAACCCCAGCACCGGCGACACGACGATGAAGGCCACCGTCTTCAGCACGCCCGCCCATACCAGGTTGCCGGTGCCGGCCTTGGCGACGGTGGCGCCGACGATGCCCCCGATCAGCGCGTGCGACGAGCTCGACGGGATGCCATACCACCAGGTCAACAGGTTCCAGGTGATCGCGCCGATCAGCGCGCCGAACACCACGTACTGGTCGACCACGCCCGGATCGACGATGCCCTTGCCGACGGTGGCGGCGACGTTCAGGTGAAACACGAAGATCGCCGCGACGTTGAAGAACGCGGCAAAGGCCACCGCGGTCTGCGGCCGCAGCACGCCGGTGGACACCACGGTCGCGATCGAGTTGGCCGCATCGTGGAAGCCGTTCATGAAGTCGAACACCAGCGCCAGCGCCACCAGCATGGCGATGACCCAGAAGCCGATCTGCAGGCTTTGCATGACAGCGTGCGCGGGTCAGGAGTTTTCCAGCACCACGCCTTCGATCATGTTGGCCACGTCCTCGCAGCGATCGGAGATCGACTCCAGGTGTTCGTAGATCGCGCGCAGCTTGATCAGCTCGCGCACGTCGGTTTCCTCGCGGAACAGCCTCGACATGGCCGAGCGCAGCACCCGGTCGGCGTCGGATTCGAGCTTGTCGATCTCCTCGCAGGTCTTGATCGCTTCGGCAACCGCGTCGGCGCGGCTGAGCTTGGGCAGCAGGCTCACCGCTTGCTGCACGCATTCACAGCATCTGACGCTGATCTCGCCCAGGCGCCGCACGTCGTCGGTGACGTGGCGCACGTCGTACAGCGCCAGCGTCTCGGTGGCGTCCTGCAGCAAGTCGGCGATGTCGTCCATGCCGTTGATCAGTGCGTGGATCTGCTCGCGCGCGATCGGCGTGATGAAGGTGGTGTGCAGCAGCCGGTTGACTTCGGCCGTGACGCGGTCGGCCGCGCGCTCGGCAGTGTCGACCTCGGCCGCATAGCGCTCGCGCGACGGCGCGTCGTCGTAGTGCTGCACCAGCTGCATGAAGGCCGCAGCCGCCTGCGTGATAAAGGCGGCGTGCTGGTCGAACAGCTCGAAGAAGTTGCCCTCGCGCGGCAGCAGTTTGCCGAAGAACATGTGCTTACCCCCCGCCCGCGCAATCAATTGCGCCTTCGCGGCGGCGCGATTGTAGGTGTCGCTCGCCGCCGCTCTTGGGTGATCGCTCTAGGCACGGGCGATGCGCTGCACCGGCTGGCCGGCCGCACGCTGCAGCCACAGCGAGACCGGGCCCAGGCCCGGCAGCGACAGCCCCGGGTCGAGCTCGGCCAGCGGCTGCAGCACGAAGCCGCGCAGGTGGGCACGCGGATGCGGCAGCGTCAGCGCGGGATCGTCACTGCATGACACGCCGTGCAGCAGCAGGTCCAGGTCCAGCGTGCGCGGCGCGTTGCGCGCGCCTCGCACGCGTCCGAAGCGCTGCTCGATCGCCTGCAGGCATTCCAGCAGTGCGCGCGCCGACAGCTCGGTGTGCAACTCGGCCGCCGCATTGATGTACTGCGGCCCAGGCGCATCGACCGGCGCGCTGCGGTACAGCGAGGAGCTGGCCCCCCAGCGCGACTGCGGCAGCCGCTGCAAGGCCTGCAGCGCAGCGCCCACCGTGGCCTGCGCGTCGCCCAGGTTGGCGCCCACACCGACGAAGGCGCGCACCGCTTCGCCCATGCTCAGGCCGGCGGCGGCGCGTTGGCTGGCGCAGGGTCGCCCGGGCTTGCGGCAGCGTCTTCGACAGCACGTTCGGCGGCGGATTCGGCAGCGCGGTTGACGCCACTTGCAGCGACGCGTTCTACGGCGCCTGCGACGGCACCTTCTACAGCGCTTTCCTTGGCACCGTTGGCCATGCTTTCGACGGCACCGTTGGCCACGCGTGCGGCGCCGCTGTCGGCGGCACTGTCGGCCGCAGGCTTGCGCCGCCGCCGGCGCCGCTTGCGCGGCGCCGCCTCGGCGTCCGGCAGCGCCACGCCCGGTGCGGCGGCCGGCTGATCCTGCGCCCCGGCCGGTGTAGCGCGGTGCACACCTGCTGCCGCGCCGGATGCTGCGGGCGGTTTGGCCACGCGCCGCACCTTGTCGCGCTCGCGCACCGCCTGCAACAAGGCCACGCGTTCGTCGTCGTCGCCGAGCGCGAAGTCCTCCCACCATTCGGCCAGCTCGGCGCTGGCCTCGCCGGCGTCGGCGCGCAGCCGCAGGAAGTCGTAGCCGGCACGGTAGCGCGGCTGCTCGACCAGCGCGCGCGGCGTGTTGCCGCTGCGCCGCTCGAAGCGCGGCTGCATCTGCCAGATCTCGCGCATGTCGGCGGCGAGCTTGCCGCGTCCGGAGATGTCGCCGATGCGCGCGTCGAACACCGCATCCACCGCCTGCTGCAGCGCCGGGAACGGCGCTTCGCCTCGAGCTTGCAGCGCGCGCCAGCGCTGCACCACCTCATGCCACAGCAAGCACGCGAGCAAGAAGCTCGGCGCCACCGCCAGGCCTTCGGCCACGCGGCGGTCGGTGTCGGCCAACGCCAGGCCGATGAAGCGCTCGCGCGCGGCGTCGCGCTGCGCCGGGTCGAGCACGACGTCGAGCAGCGGAAACAGCCCCGGCGGCAGCGCCTGCGCGCGCAGCACGTCAAGGCTCTTTTGCGCGTGGCCGGTCTGCAGCAGCTTGAACATCTCGTCGAACATGCGCGACGCCGGCACGTTGGCCAGCAGGCCGGCCAGTTCGCGGATCGGCGCCTGGGTCTTCGCGTCGACCGCGAACCCCAGCTTGGCCGCGAAGCGCCACACGCGCACGATGCGCACCGGGTCTTCGCGGTAGCGCGCGGCCGGGTCGCCGATCATGCGCAGCACGCGCCGCGTGGCGTCGCGCCAGCCGTTGTGGTAGTCGACCACGATCTGCCGCGTCGGGTCGTAGTACAGCGCGTTGACGGTGAAGTCGCGCCGCGCGGCGTCCTCGATCTGCGGCCCCCACACGTTGTCGCGCAGCACCCGGCCTTCGGCATCGATGACGTGCGACTTGCCGGTCAGCTCGTGTTTCGCGCTCTTCTCGTTGCCGCTGACATGGTCGGCCGCCGAAGCGTCGAGCAGCGCGCGGAAGGTCGAGACCTCGATCACCTCGTGGTCGCGCCCGCGGCCGAAGATCACGTGCACGATGCGAAAGCGCCGGCCGATGATGAAGGCGCGCCGGAACAGCGCCTTGACCTGCTCGGGCGTGGCGTTGGTCGCGACGTCGAAATCTTTCGGCGGCAGGCCCAGCAGCAGGTCGCGCACCGCGCCGCCGACGATGTAGGCCTCGTGGCCGGCTTGCTGCAAGGTGCTGACCACGCGCACCGCGCGCTCGTCGATCAGCTTGTGGTCGATGCCGTGTTGCTCGGCGCCGATCTCCACGCGCTTGCCCAGCGGCGCCGCCCGGGTCTTGACGCCGGCCTTGCCCAGCAGCCGGCCAATGAGCTTCTTGATCATTCGAAGAGCCTGAGAACGGGCCAGCCACGCTGCTGCGCGATGCGCTGCAGCGCCGGTGACGGGTTGGTCGCCACCGGATCGCTGACCTGCTCGAGCAAGGCCAGGTCGTTGGTGGAATCGCTGTAGAAGTAGCTGCGCTCGAAATCCTGCATGCGCCGGCCCTCGTGCGCCAGCCAGGCGCCCACCCGCGCGACCTTGCCCTCGCGAAACGCCGGCACGCCGTGAATCTCCCCGGTGGCGCGGCCGAGCGCATCGCGCTGCAGCTCGGTGGCGATCAGCGTGTCCACGCCCAGCAGCGCGGCGATCGGCCGGGTGACGAACTCGTTGGTGGCGGTGACGATGGCGATGCGGTCGCCGGCCTGGACATGCCGGCGCAACAGCGCGCGCGCGTTGTCGTGCACGCACGGCTGGATCACCTCGTCGATGAAACGCTGCGTCGCCGCGGCGAGCTCACCGGGCGCACGAGCGCGCCAGGCCGACGTGGCAAAACGCACGTACTGCACCATGTCCAGCCGCTCGGCCTGGTACTGCGCATAGAACTCGTCGTTGGTGCGGCGAAAGGTCTGCGCGTCGGCCCAGCCCAGGCGCACCATGAACTCGCCGAACGCGTGGTCGGAATCGATCGCCAGCAGCGTGCCGTCGAGATCGAAAAGCGCCAGGTTCATGCCGGATCGCCGGACGCCAGCGCGTCCTCTTGCAGCATGCTGCGCAGCAGCGGCAGCGTGACCGCGCGTTGCCGCGCCAATGCGAATTGATCGATCCGGTCGAGAAACTGCATCAGGGTGCCCAGGTCGCGCGCCGCGCGGCGCAGCAGGTAGTCGATGACCTCGTCGCCGAGGAAGATGCCGCGCCGATCGGCCTCGCGGCGCAACGCTGCGCGCGCTTCGTGCTCGGCGGCCGGCTGCAGCGCGAACACGTGGCCCCACGCCAGCCGCGTGCGCAGGTCGTCGCGCAGTGGCAGGTCGACCGGCGGCACGCGCCCGGCCGCGACCCATTGCACGCCGGCCTCGGCGGCGTGCACGAACAGCGCGAAGGCTGCCTGCTGGCGCGCGGCGTCGAGTTGATCGCAACCGTCCACCACGACCAGCGACCAACCCGGTTGCAGCAGCCACGGCGCTCCGTCGCCGGCCTCGAAGCTGCCGCCGTGCTCGCCGCGCTGCTGACGCTGGCGCAGCAGCGCGCGCAGCAGGTGGGTCTTGCCGCTGCCCGCCGGTCCCCACAGGTACACCGGGGCGGCTGCCGGGCCCAGCGCGCGCAGGTGCGCGACGGCCGCGGCGTTCACCCCGGGCAGGTAGGTGTCGAAGCTGGGCAGCGGGTCCGGGCCGATCGCCAGCGGAATCTGCTTCATCGACGTGCGGTGTGCGGCATGGGCGGCAATTCTAGGCGGCGCCTCGGCGCGGCCGCCGCACCGGTGGTCGCGCGGCCCGGCCCGCGCTGCGCCACCTCAGTGCAACCGCGGGCCGCCACCCGCGGCCAGCACGCGCAGCCGCTCGCGCAATTCGGCCGCGTCCGCGGCATCGGGGCGCTGTTGCAGGTAGGCCTGCAGGTCCTGTGCCGCCGCCGCGGCGTGGCCAAGTGCCGCCGACGCCAGAGCACGGTCGCGGCGCTGCTCGGGGTCGTGCGGCAGCAGCAGCACCAGGCGCTCGCACACCGCCAGCAGCCGCGGCCAGTCCTCGGCGCCGCTGTGCAGCTCTTTCAGGTTGCGCAGCAGCCGCGCGACCACCTCGCGCGCCGGTGCGGCCTGCAAGAACAAGCCCAACGGCACCTCGAACTCGCCGGTCAAGCCGCGCTCGCGGCAGTACGGCGCCAGCCGCTCTTCCAACTCGTCGCGCGACAGCGAGCGCCCGCTCATCGGGTCGATCACCACCTCGGACTGTCCGGCGCGCACCTTGACCAGAAAGTGCCCGGGAAAGGACACGCCGCGCACGCCCAGCCCGATCTGCGAGGCCAGCTCCATGTAGATCAGCGCCAACGTGATCGGGATGCCGCGCCGGGTGGCCAGCACCTCGTGCACGTAGCTGTTGCGCCGATCGTAGTAGTCGTTGACGTTGCCGGCGAAGCCCAGGTCCTGAAAGAAGTAGCGGTTCAGGAAGCGCAGCTTTTGCAGCACCACCGCATCGGCCGGCACGCGGCGCTTCAGGCGCTGCGCCAAGGCATCGACCTGCGCCAACACCGTTTGCGGATCGAGGCCGGGGTACTCGTCCTGAGCCACCGCGACCGCCGCCTCGAACAGCGCGAAGTCCTCGTCGCGGGCCACCAGACAAGCGAAATACTGCAGCGCGCTGGGCGCCTCGAAGCGCGGCGTCATGGCGGCGAGTTTATCGGCCTGCCCGCGGCTTCGGTGCCGCGGCGCAAGTGTGCGAGCCGCAGCCCGAGCAGCCACAGCACCGCGAAGTACAGCAGCGCCGCACCGCCGAGCACCGCGGCCATCCAGCCGGCGCGCTGCGCCCAGTGCGGCTGCAGGCCGATCCAGTCGAGCGACCACCCGGCCCAGGCGAGCAGCGCACCCAGCGCGGTGCAGGCCGCGAACACGCGCAGCATGAACACCGGCCAGCCCGGCCGCGGCCGGTACACGCCACCGCGCTTCAGGCCGACCAGCAGCCAGCCAGCGTTGAGCAGCGCGCCCAGCCCGATCGACAGCGCCAGCCCGGCATGCGCCAGCCACGGCACCAGCAGCGCGTTCATCAGCTGCGTGGCCACGAGCACGACGATGGCGATGCGCACCGGCGTGCGGATGTCCTGCCGTGCGTAAAAGCCCGGCGCCAGCACCTTGACGCCGACCAGGCCCATCAGCCCGACGCCGTAGCCCATCAGCGCGCGCGTGGTCTGCACCACGTCGTGCGCCTGGAATTGGCCGTAGTGGAACAGCACCGCCACCAGCGGGCGCGGAAACACGATCAACGCCACCGCGCACGGCAGCGCCAGCAGCACCAGCACGCGCAGGCCCCAGTCGAGCATGTCGGAATAGGCCTGCATGTCCTGGCGTGCCTGCGCCGCCGACAACTGCGGCAGCAGCACCACGCCCAGCGCCACGCCGAGCAAGGCGGTCGGGAACTCCATCAGCCGGTCGGCGTAGGTCAGCCACGACACCGCACCCACGCCGACGTGCGAGGCGATCTGGGTGTTGATCAACAGCGAGATCTGCGCCACCGACACCCCGACCAGCGCCGGCGCCATCAGCCCGAGCACGCGGCGCACGCCTTGGTGTGCCCACGCGGCCCGCAACGCCGACAGGCCAAGCGCGAAGCGCGGCATGCAGCCGATGGCCCGCAGCGCGGGCACCTGGATCGCCGCCTGCAGCAGTCCGCCGGCCATCACGCCGACGGCCAGCGCCAGGATCGGCTGCACCCCCCAGCGCGCGAACAGCGGCGCGCCTTGCCAGGCGGCCGTGATCATCGCCAGATTCAGCAGCACCGGCGTGGCCGCCGGCACTGCAAAGCGCTTCCAGGTGTTCAGCACCCCGGCCGACAACGCCACCAGCGACATGAACGCGATGTACGGGAACATCCAGCGCGTCATGGTTGCCGCAAGATCGAACTCGGCCAGGCCCGAGCCGATCAGCCACACCAGCACCGGCGCAGCCGCCATGCCGGCGATGCAGGTCAGCAGCAGCGCCGCGGCCAGCACGCTGGCCACCGCGTCGATCAGCGTCTTGGTCGCGGCGTCGCCGTCACGCGCGCGCGTGGCCGCCAGCACCGGCACGAAAGCCTGCGAGAAAGCGCCCTCTGCGAACAGCCGGCGCAGAAGGTTGGGGATCCGAAAGGCGACGTTGAAAGCGTCGGTGGCGCCGCTGGCGCCAAAGGCCGCGGCGATCAACTGCTCGCGCACCAGCCCGGTAATGCGCGACGCCAGCGTCAGCAGCGATACGGTGGAAGCAGCCTTGAACAGGTTCATCGTCGTCGGCCGACGCCGGGACGCGACGGCCCTGCTGCAGCGGCGCGGATTATAGGCAGCACACCACTCAGGCCGTGCTATACTGACCGGCTTTGCAGACCCACTAGTCAGCCTTCAGCATGGCCACCTCGTCCAAAGCCAAGAAGAAAACCGTCCGCCTTGCCTCGGGGCGCAAGCGCGCGCGCCAGAACGTCAAGCTCAACGCGGCCAACACTTCGTTGCGCTCGCGTTTTCGCACCGCGGTCAAGAACGTGCAGAAGGCGGTGGTGGCCGGCGACAAGGTCAAGGCCGTCGAGTTGTTCAAGTCGGCGCAGTGCGTGATCGACTCGATCGCCGACAAGGGCATCTTCCACAAGAACAAGGCCGCGCGACACAAGAGCCGACTCTCGGCCAAGGTGAAGGCCCTGTCCGCCGCCGGTCCGGCCTGACGCGACAAGCCCACTCACCCCGACGAGAGCCTGCAACCGCAGGCTCTTTTTCATGTATCTTTCACCTTCGCAGCCCAGAGGACCTTCGATGAACGCTCCAGACCCTGCCGTGGTTTCGCCGATGCCGCACGTGATGAACACCTACGGCCGACTGCCGATCGCGCTGAGCCACGGCCGCGGCTGCTGGGTCTGGGATACGCAGGGGCGCAAGTACCTCGACGGCCTGGGCGGCATCGCCGTCAACACGCTGGGCCACGGCCACCCGAAGCTGGTGCCGGCGCTGCAGGACCAGGTGGCCAAGCTGATCCACAGCTCCAACTACTACGAGCAGCCATTGCAGGAGGCGCTCGCCGCCAAGCTGTGCGAGCTGTCCGGGCTGGAGTCGGTCTTCTTCTGCTCGACCGGGCTCGAAGCCAACGAATGCGCGATCAAGATCGCGCGCAAGTACGGCCATGACCGCGGCATCGAGCGGCCGCAGATCATCGTCTACGAAAAAGCCTTCCATGGCCGCAGCATCGCCACGCTGTCGGCCACCGGCAACGAGAAGGTGCAAAAGGGGTTCGAGCCGCTGGTCGAAGGCTTCGTGCGCGTGCCGCTGAACGACCTGGGCGCGGTGCAGCAGGTGGCGGCGACGAACCCGAACGTGGTCGCGGTGTTCCTGGAAGTGATCCAGGGCGAAGGCGGCATCAACCAGACGCGCGCCGACTACCTGCGCGGCCTGCGCGCGCTGTGCGACCAGAAGAACTGGCTGCTGATGCTCGACGAGGTGCAGTGCGGCATGGGGCGCACCGGCAAGTGGTTCGCGCACCAGTGGGCCGGCATCAAGCCCGACGTGATGCCGCTGGCCAAGGGCCTGGGCTCGGGCGTGCCGATCGGCGCCGTGGCCGTCAATGCCAAGGCCAATGTGCTGGGCCCGGGCAATCACGGCACCACCTTCGGCGGCAACCCGCTGGCCATGCGCGCCGGCGTCGAGACGCTGCGCATCATGGAAGAAGACGGCGTGATGGCCCATGCCGCGGCGGTCGCCCAGGTGCTGAACGACGCCTTGCGCGCCGGGCTGGCCGACGAAGTCGCGAACGGCAGCGTGGTCGAGTTCCGCGGCCAGGGGCTGATGATCGGCATCGAGCTCGACCGCCCCTGCGGCGTGCTGCTCAACCGCGCGGCCGAAGCCGGGCTGCTGATCAGCGTCACCGCAGACCGGGTGGTGCGGCTGCTGCCGCCGCTGATCCTGTCGGACGACGAGGCGCGGCAGATTGCCGCCATCCTGTGTCCGCTGATCAAGGCCTTCCTCGCCGAGCCGAAGTGAAGCGCGACGTGAAGCCCGGCGACACCCTGATGAAGCACTACCTGCAGTTCAAGGACCTGCGCGCCGAGGAGTACGCCTACCTGTTCGAGCGCGCGCGGCTGATCAAGACGCGCTTCAAGAACTACGAGAAATACCAGCCGCTGGCCGACCGCACGCTGGCGATGATCTTCGAGAAGGCCAGCACGCGCACCCGCGTCAGCTTCGAGGCCGGCATGTACCAGATGGGCGGCTCGGTGGTGCACCTGACCACCGGCGACAGCCAGCTCGGCCGCGCCGAGCCGATCGAGGACAGCGCGCGCGTCATCAGCCGCATGTGCGACCTGGTCATGATCCGCACCTACGAGCAGGCCAAGCTGGTGGCGTTTGCCGCGCATTCGCGCGTGCCGGTGATCAACGGGCTGACCAACGAATACCACCCGTGCCAGATCCTGGCCGACATCCTGACCTTCATCGAGCACCGCGGCTCGATTCAGGGCAAGGTGGTGGCCTGGGTCGGCGACGGCAACAACATGGCCAACACCTGGCTGCAGGCGGCCGAGATCCTGGGCTTCACGGTGCACGTCAGCACACCCGGCGGCTATGAAGTCGACCCGGCAGTGGCCGGCATTTCCAACAGCGGCTGCTACAAGGTGTTCAAGGACCCGATGGACGCCTGCCGCGGTGCCGATCTGGTGACCACCGACGTGTGGACCAGCATGGGCTACGAGGCCGAGAACGAGGCGCGGCGCAAGGCCTTCGCCGACTGGTGCGTCGACGCCGAGATGATGGCCGCGGCCAGGCCCGAGGCCCTGTTCATGCACTGCCTGCCGGCGCACCGCGGCGAAGAGGTCGCCGCCGAGGTCATCGACGGGCCGCAGTCGGTGGTGTGGGACGAGGCTGAAAACAGGCTGCACGTGCAAAAGGGACTCATGGAGTACCTTTTGCTCGGCCGCATCGGCTGATCAAGCCGAGGCGGCGGCCCGCAGGGCCGGCAGACTGTTTCGGTGCAGGCTCATGTCGGCGAAGCCGACGTGAAGCGCCACAGGCGCGTGCCGGAACCAAGACCGGCTGCACGTGCAGAAGGCGCTGATGGAGTACCTGCTGCTCGGGCGCATCGGCTGACTACCGCTGGCCGGCCGCGCGCTGTTGCGCGAACGCCTCCGCCAGATAGCCCACGAACGCCCTCACCCGCGCCGACAACTGGTGCCGCTGCGGATACACCGCATAGATGTCGGCATCGGGCGTGATGAACTGCGGCAGCACCTGCACCAGGCGGCCGCTCTTCAGGTAGCGCTCGATGTCCCACTCGGCGCGCATCAGGATGCCGTGCCCGTCCAGCGCCCATTGCACCGCGACGCCGCCGTCGTTGGTCGTCAGGTTGCCGCGCACCTTGATCGTCTCGCCGGCCGCGCCCGCCGCGCGCCCCTTGCTCAGGCGCCAGCTGCCATAGGCTTCGTCGCCCTGGCGGATGCCGATGCAGTTGTGGCGCGCCAGTTCGCTCGCCTGCTTGGGTGTGCCATGGCGCGCCAGGTAGGCCGGTGACGCGCACAGCAGCCGCCGGTTGGGTGCCAGCAAGCGCGCGATCACCCGCGCATCCGGCGGTGCGCCGAAGCGCAGGTTGACGTCGAACAGATCCTCGGTCAGCGCCGGCGGGTTGACCGACAGGTGCAGCTGCACCTGCACCAGCGGGTGCTGGCGCACGAAGCTCGAGATCAGCGGCGCGACGTGGCTGCGGCCGAAGCCCAGCGTGGCGTTCACCCGCAGCAGCCCCTGCGGCTGGCCGCGCGTGGCGCCAAGCTGCTGGCCGAGGTCGTCGATGCTGGCCAGGATGCGCCGCGCGTGCTCCAGGTACAGCTCGCCCTCGGGTGTCAGGCTCATGCGCCGCGTCGTGCGGTTGACCAGCGCCACGCCGAGGCGCACCTCCATCTGCGCCAGGTGCTTGCTCACCGCCGCGGTGCTGACGCCCAGTTCGCGCCCGGCGGCACTCAGGCTGCCGGCGCGCACCAGCGCCGAGAAGAAGCCCAGATCGGCCGGCTGGATCGGGTGGATCGCACTGCGCGTGGCCATGGTGATTGTTAGCCGCAGGTTAACGATGGCTTGAATCTAGCGGTGCACCGGCAGCGCGTCCACTGCCTACAGTCCTGCCATCGACCCACCCCACACCAGAGACAAACCGCCATGAAGACCTATTCGATCGCCACCATCCCCGGTGACGGCATCGGCAAGGAAGTCGTTCCCGCCGGCCGCAAGGTGCTGCAAGCCGTGGCCGCGTCCAGCGGCAGCTTCGGCTTCGAGTTCCACGACTTCGGCTGGGGCGGCGACTGGTTCCGCGCCCACGGCGAGATGATGCCGGCCAACGGCCTGGACGCGCTGAAGGACAAGGACGCGATCCTGTTCGGCTCGGCCGGCGACCCGCACATCCCCGACCACATCACGCTGTGGGGCCTGCGGCTGAAGATCTGCCAGGGCTTCGACCAGTACGCCAACGTGCGGCCCACGCGCATCCTGCCCGGCATCGACGCGCCGCTGAAGCGCTGTGGCCCGGACGACCTGGACTGGGTGATCGTGCGCGAGAACTCCGAAGGCGAGTACTCGGGCGTGGGCGGCCGCGTGCACCAGGGCCACCCGCTGGAAGCCGCGACCGACGTGTCGATGATGACCCGCGCCGGCGTCGAGCGCATCCTGCGCTTCGCGTTCAAGCTGGCGCAAGGCCGGCCGCGCAAGCTGCTGACGGTGGTGACCAAGAGCAACGCGCAGCGCCACGCGATGGTGATGTGGGACCAGATCGCCGCCGAGATCGCGGCCGAGTTCCCCGACGTGAGTTGGGACAAGGAGCTGGTCGACGCGATGACCGCGCGCATGGTCAACAAGCCGGCCACGCTGGACACCATCGTCGCGACCAACCTGCACGCCGACATCCTCAGCGACCTGGCCGCGGCGCTGGCCGGCAGCCTGGGCATCGCCCCGACCGCCAACATCGACCCCGAGCGCCGCTACCCGAGCATGTTCGAGCCGATCCACGGCTCGGCCTTCGACATCATGGGCCAGGGCCTGGCCAACCCGGTGGGCACCTTCTGGTCGGTGGTAATGCTGCTCGAGCACCTGGGCGAGCACGAGGCCGCACAGCGCGTGATGCAGGCGATCGAGCAGGTGACGGCCAACCCGGCGCTGCACACGCGCGACCTCGGCGGCAGCGCGACCACGGCCGATGTGACCGCGGCCGTGTGCGAACTCCTTGGCAGCGAGCGCCAGCGCAAGGCGGCCTGATCGCCGCCCGCGGCAGCGCACGGCCGCACACCACCCGCGCGCCCTGGCGGTCGGCTCGCGCCGCCGCGGCGAACCCTTCCCGCGCACCTTCTGATGGATAGCTCATGAACCACTCCGCAGTCACCCGCCGCCGCGCGCTGCAAGCCGTGGCGCTGGCCGCCGCGCTGGCCGCCGGCAGCGCCTTCGCCCAGCCCTGGCCGAGCAAGCCGATCACGCTGGTCGTGCCCTTTCCTGCCGGCGGCACCACCGACGTGCTGGCGCGCGCGCTGGCCGACAAGCTGCAGCAATCGCTCGGCCAGCCGGTCATCGTCGAAAGCAAGCCCGGGGCCGGCGCCACGCTGGGCGCCGACGTCGTCGCCAAGGCCAGACCCGACGGCCACACGCTGCTGGTGGGCGCAGTGCACCACACCATCGCCACCAGCGTGTACAAGAAGCTGCCCTACGACTTCCAGCGCGACCTGACGCCGGTCACCATGATCGCGCTGGTGCCCAACGTGCTGGTGGTCAACGCCAACAACCCGGCGAAGACCGTGGCCGACCTGGTCAAGCAGGCCAAGGCCGAGCCGGGCAAGCTCAGCTTCGGCTCCAACGGCAATGGCACCGCGCAGCACCTGATCGGCACGCAGTTCGAGAACCTGACCGGCACCGAGATCATGCACATCCCCTACAAGGGCAGCGGCCCGCTGGTCACCGACCTGATCGGCGGCCAGATCACGATGTCGTTCGACACGATCACGCCGGTGCTGCCGCACATCAAGTCCGGCAAGCTGCGCCCGCTGGCGGTCACCACGGCCAAGCGCGCAGCCGCGCTGCCCGACGTGCCCACGCTGGACGAAGCCGGCGTCAAAGGCATCGACACCGGCACCTGGTTCGGTGTGCTCGCGCCCGCGGCGACGCCCAAGGACATCGTCGCGCGCCTGAACGCCGAGATGGTCAAGGCGATCCATTCGCCAGACTTCAAGCAGCGCATGGCCGAGATCGGCGCCGAGCCGATCGGCAACAGCAGCGAGCAGATGGCCGCGCAGATCCGGGCCGAGACCGACAAGTTCGCCAAACTGGTCAAGGACGCGAAGGTGACGATCGAATAGCCGGCGCGCCGGCACGCCGCCACCGCGCGCAGCATTTGACCCTGCCGGCGGGCGCCGATACGCTTTGGCCTTCACGAGCCACGACGCGCCACCGCCCCGATGCCACGCCTGTGGGACATCTCCCCGCCCGTGCATGCCGCCTCGCCGGTGTTTCCGGGCGACGCGGCGTACACCCAAGCCTGGAGCGCGCGCATCGCACCCGGCTGCCCGGTGAACGTCGCGACGATCACGCTGTCGCCGCACACCGGCGCGCACGCTGACGCGCCGCTGCACTACGACGACGCCGGCATGCCCATCGGCGCGGTGCCGCTCGAACCCTACCTCGGCCGCTGCCGCGTGATCCACGCCATCGGCTGCGGGCCGCTGATCGAATGGGCGCACCTCGAACATGCGCTCGCCGCGCTGCCGCCGCGTGTGCTGGTGCGCACCTATGGGCGCCAGCCCGAGGGCTGGGACGCGAACCTGGCGGCCTACGCGCCGGCCACCATCGAGCGCCTGGCCGACCTGGGCGTGCTGCTGGTGGGCATCGACACCGCCAGCATCGACCCCGCATCGAGCAAGGAACTGCCCAGCCACCAGGTCATCCGCCGGCGCGGCTTGCGCGTGCTGGAGAACCTGGTGCTCGACGAGGTGGCCGAGGGCGACTACGAACTGATCGCGCTGCCGCTGAAGCTGGCCAGCGCCGACGCCAGCCCGGTGCGCGCGGTGCTGCGCGAGCTGTGACCGGCAACCGCTTGCGGCCGATGCCGTACCGCGAGCCCCCGCGCCCAGCGCGCTCCAACCCAAGGACAGCAGCGACATGAACCCCGCCAAGGACAGCGCCGCGATCGTGCACGAAGAAGGCGCCAAGCTCGACTTCGCGCGCGACATGAGTTATGGCGACTACCTGCACCTGGACCAGGTGCTGAGCGCGCAGCATCCGCTGTCGCCCGACCACAACGAGATGCTGTTCATCGTGCAGCACCAGACCAGCGAGCTGTGGATGAAGCTGATGCTGCACGAGCTGCGCGCGGCCATCGGCCACATCGCGGCCGACCGGCTCGCGCCGGCGTTCAAGATGCTGGCGCGTGTCAGCCGCATCATGGAGCAGCTGGTGCACGCCTGGGACGTGCTGGCAACGATGACGCCGCCCGAGTACAGCGCGATCCGCCCCTACCTGTCCAGCAGCAGCGGCTTCCAGAGCTGGCAGTACCGCTGCATCGAATTCAGCCTGGGCAACAAGAACGCGGCGATGCTGCAGCCGCACGCGCACCGCCCCGACCTGCTGGCCCATGTAGCAGCCGCCTATCGCGCGCCCAGCCTGTACGACGAAGCGCTGCGGCTGCTGGCGCGCCGCGGCCTGGCCGTGCCGCAAAGCCACGTCGAGCGCGACTGGAGCCTGCCCTATGAATCCAGCGACGCGGTCGAAGCCGCCTGGCTGGTGGTCTACCGCGACCCCGAACACCACTGGGACCTGTACCAGCTGGGCGAGGAACTGACCGACCTGGAAGACGCCTTCCGCCTCTGGCGCTTCCGCCACGTCACCACGGTGGAGCGCATCATCGGCTTCAAGCGCGGCACCGGCGGCACCAGCGGCGTGGGCTACCTGCGCAAGATGCTCGACGTGGTGCTGTTTCCCGAGATCTGGAAGTTGCGCACCGACCTGTAGCGCCGGCCCGATGCGGCGAGGCAGCGCTGGACGACTATCGCTGTTCGGCAACGCCCATGAGCAGCGCGCCGGTATCCAGCTCCTCGGCCTGCTGGGTCATCTTCGCGCGCGCCGCCGGCGACAGATGCCAGCCCAGCGGGTACAGCGGCCCGTTCTCGCGCAGGTCTGCCAGCCCGACCACGGCCGCGCCTGGCAGCCCGGGCCGCGCGGCGGCCAAGCGGCCGTTGGCGCCGATACCGGTCGTGCCGATCGCGGCCCAGATCGGGCCCAGCGCGTCGATGAAGAGCTGTTGGTTATCGGCGCATTGCGGCTGTCTCAAGCCCAGCGGCATCTGCGGCTGGGGCTCGCCGCCGAGTTTGACCAGGTCGGGTTTGTCGTCCTGCGTCGCGCAGGCCGGCACCGGCAGCGGGCCGAGGCCGACCCCGTTGCGCACGAGGATCACGTGCGGCTTGACGACCCTGGCCAGCCGCGCCCGCTCGTCTGGACTCAGACCAGGGCACGGCGTGTTGTCGGCCGCGTCCGTGTCGTGCAGACAGCTGTGCAACAGGCGCAGCAAGTCGGCGCCCGAGTGGCCACCACTGTTGTCGAAATAGCCGCCATCGGCGAGATGACCGCACGGCATTGCCGTGTCGGCCGCGGCCGGCGCCGCGCGCTGTAGGTAGGCATCGCTCTGGCAGAGCTGCGACGGCGTGTGCACCGCGCCGAGTGCGTTCGAGAACGGAAAGCGCGCACTGTTGTGGCTGGCCGTCGTCAGCGCGATGTCGCTGCCGAGAATCGCGAGCTGGTCGCGCGCGCCGGGGAACCACTCCCGGTCAACGATGAGCTCGCTGGCCACCGTGCGCTCGCCGCTCTCGACCCAGGTGCTGTTCAGCAGCAGATAGGGTTGGTGCTTCAGGCCGCTCGCGGCGATCAAGTTCTGGCGGCTGTCGACCAGGCCGGTCGTCAGTTGCGGCACGGCGGCGGCCATCGCGCGCTCGAACCACAGCCCACGCGACATGAAGCCGCAGCCCGGCTGCGAGCACAGTATCTGCGGCAGCAAGCGCGCGACCGCGTCCTCGAAGAACCAGGCGCCCACCAGCGGCGCGAGCAGGTCGGCACTGCCGAAGCGCTGAATGCAGTCGCGCAGCGACGTACCCTTGGCCAGTTGCTCGAGCCGGCAGGCGCGGTAGACGGCCAGGCCCATGGCGCCGCCGGACACGCCGGTCATCGCGAAGCTGCGGCGCTCGAAGTCGATGCCCTTCGCGGCCGCTGCGCTGCCCAGCCGCTCCAGCACCAGCGCCGTCCAGTAGGCGCTGCGGATACCGCCGCCCTCGGCCGCGACGATATAGACCGGCACGGCCTCGCCCTCGGGGCACTCGCCATCGCAGAGCTGGCGCAGCCAGGCGGCCAGCGCATCGGGCGCCTTTTCGACCTGACCCGCACTGCCGCTGGCGGCCTGCGGCGGCAGCGTCGAGTCGGCGTGGTGCATGACGCCCAGCCCGCCACCGGCGAGCAGCAGGCCGTAGAACACCAGCCAGAACGCCGACGTCGGCCGGCGCAGCAGCTGGTAAGCCACGAGCACCGACACGGCCATCAGCACCAGCCCCAGCGCCCAGCTGTGGCCCAGCGCGGCCCAGGGCGCCAGCACCGCACCGACCGGGCCCAGCGGCACGCGGTGGTTCTCGGCCAGGCCGAGGCTGCCGAGCAGCCCCATCACGATGAGCACGATGAGGAACCAGGGCACGCGCTCGCTCTCCTCGAATAGGCTGATCCAGCCCGCCATGCCCAGCCAGAAGGCAACCAAGCACAGCACGATGGGCAGGGTCAAGGTCGGCAGGCTCGGCGCGAAGCCCTGACCGAGCGTGCGGCATGCCAGGGCCAGCAGCAGCGCCGCCGCGGGCAGCCAGGCCGTAGGGATGAAACCGAACAGGCGGCTGCCACCGGCCCAGCCCAGCACCGTGCGCAGCGTCGCGCTCGAGTAGTAGTACGCGTTCGGCGACGGCAGCTTGGTGGCCTGGCGGTCGCGCTGCCAGATGAAGCCCACGGAGCCGGCGACGACGGCGAGCGCGAAGGCCAGCAGCACGACGATCGGCCCCTTGTTGTCGAGCACGACGGCATGCGGCAGCACGGCCAGCACCATGCCGAGCACGAGCAGCGCCGGAGCGATGCCCAGCAGGCGCGCCCACAGCATCGCCAGATGGTCCTCGGTGCGCGCGTTGCCCGCGGGCAGGCCCTGCCCGCGCGGCGCCACGCGCAGCACCAGCCGCGACCACAACCAGCAGGAATAGCCGAAGACCCACAGCGCGAGCCCGGTCAGGCCCAGCGTGAGCAGCGTGGCCGCCAGCGCCGCGCCGTCGATGGCACCACCGCCCTCGGGCCAAGGGTGGGCTGCCGTCGCATAGATGACGTCCAGCCCCTGGTTCATCACCAGCATCAGCGCCGCGCAGGCCGCCAACGCCGCCAGCACGTAACGCGTGCGCCACAGCAGGCCCACCAGCGCGGCGCGCACCGCGACCACGCGCGGCCATTGCGCCTGCTTTGCATGCGGCCCGTACTGCACCCACAGGGCCAGCAGCAGCGGCCCGAGCACGAGGGGCAGGATCAGCCCCTGCTTCCAGCCATGGACGCGGCTGCCGCCGCGGCTGAATGCGACGACCAGCGCGATGACGAAAACGGCAAGCAGCGACAGCGTGAGCCGGCGCGGGCCGGCCAGACCGGCGGCGCGCCGCAGATCGCGCAGCCATTCGCCATCACAGGCCCGCGACAACCACCAGACCATGACGCCGGCGCCCGCCAGCGCTGCGAAGCCAACCCAGCGCAGTTGCATGCGCGCCAGGCCGCTGAGGTTCTCGGCGAGGTCCACGGCCCACAGCAGCGACAACAGCACGGTGCCCAGCCGCACCAGCCAGACACTCCAGTCCTCGTCCTTGCCGGAGTGGGCGGCGAAATCGCGCTGAAGCTGCCGCCACAAGCCGATGAAGACCAGGCCATACAGCGGCATGAACAGCGCCGTGTCCAGCCCCAGGTACAGGCCCTCGACCCAGGGCGCAAACACCCCCAGCTGGCGGTCCCACAAGTCGCGCATCGTCGCGCTGGGCGTGCCGGGCTCGCCGCTGTCGCTCCAGCCGAGGAAGTCCTCGACACCGTAGCCGCCGGGCACGGCCAGCAGCTGGCCGAGGGCCGCCAGCACCGCCATCACCACCATGGCCGCCACGAAAGCCCCGCCCAGCCGCCACTTCGACACCACTGCCCCTTCCCGCCGACGCTTGCCGCAGTGGAGAGATTCTGTGAGCGAGCCGTTGCGCGCGCCATGGGGTTGGCAGGCTCCGTCAGCCCAACTCACCTGGGTTCATCCGCCGGATTGAGGACAAAACCGACAAGCACCTGCCGTTGCGCGAACAGCGCCCGCTGAAGCCACAGCCGACCCTTCGGGCGGCAGTCTCAAATCGCCGGCAGCAACAGCACCGCGCACAGCCCGCCGCCCGGGGCCTCGTCCAGCGTCATCTCGCCGCCGTAGAGCACGACGCGGTCGTGCACGATCGCCAGCCCCAGCCCGCTGCCCGGCGTGGTCTCGTCGAGCCGGCCGCCGCGCGCGAGCGCCCGCTCGCGCTGTGCCGGCGCGATGCCGGGGCCGTCGTCTTGCACCCACACGCGCAGCCGCGGCGCGCCCGCGGCGTCGTGCAGCCGCTCGGCGCCCAGGCGCACCGTGCCGCGCGCCCACTTGCAGGCGTTGTCGAGCAGGTTGCCGAGCATGTCCTGCAGGTCCTGCGCCTCGCCGGCGAAGGCCCACTGCGGTGCGATCGGCGCGGCCTCGATGCGCAGCCCGCGCTGCGCATGCACCCGCTGCATCACGCGCACCAACCCCGCGGCGATCGGCGCCAGCTCGGCGCGCGCGCCGGGCAGGCCGCGCGCGGCGGCGGCGCGCGCGCGCGACAGGTGCCAGTCGACCTGGCGCCGCGCGATCGCCACCTGCTCGGCCACCAGCGCCGGCAGCTCGGCCAGCGCGCGCGGCTGCTCGGCCGCGGCTGCGGCCTGCGCCAGCGCGGCCAGCGGCGTCTTCACCGCGTGCGCCAGGTCGCCGGCCTGCGCGCGCGCACGTTCGACCAGTTCGCCGTGGCGCGCCAGCACCGCGTTGAAGTCGTCGACCAGCGGCTGCAGCTCGCGCGGAAAGCGCCCCTGCAGCCGCTGCGCGCGCCCGGCGTGCACTGCCGTCAGCGCCGCTTGCAGCCGGCGCAGCGGCGCCAGGCCGATGCGCACCTGCAGCGCGGCGGCCGCGGCCAGCAGCGCCAGCAACGCCAGCAGCGACGCGCCCAGCACGCCGTCGAAGGCGCGCACCGCGGCCTGGGTCGGCCCGAGGTCGGCCGCGACCTGTACCCGCCACGGCGCATGCGCGGCGCCGTCGACGCGCAGCGCGCGCTCCACCAGTTGCAGCTCGGCCCCGCCCGGGCCGCTGACGCGATGCACGTGCAGTTCGCCCGCGGCCGGCGCGTCGGCCGGTGCCGGCAGTTGCGCGTCCCACAGCGACCGCGAGCGCCGCAGCACACGGCCGGGCTGGTCGGGCTCGCCAGCCTCGCCAGCGCCGGCCTCCTGCACCTGCCAGTACAGGCCCGAGTACGGCCGGCTCCAGCGCGGGTCGCTCAGCCGCGCGGCATCGACCTGCGGCCGGCCGTCGGCGTCGGCGTCCAGGTTGGCCACCACCTGGTCGAGCTGCTGCGTCAGCGCGGCCACGAACTGGCGCTGCACGTGCTGGCGAAACAACCCCGACAGCGCCCAGCCGGCCAGCAGCAGCGCCACCGCCACCGCGGCCAAAGTGGCGCCCAGCAGCCGCCGGTGCAGCGACGGCGCGGTGGCGGCCCTGGCGTTCACCGTGCCGCCCGCGGTCCGGCGCACCGAACGCCGCACGACCGGCAGCAACCGGCTGCGCTCGCGTGACGCTGGCGCGCCGCGCGCCGCGGCGCCGCTGATCGGCGGCGCCCGCTGCCGCTCATTCGCCCGCCGCCAGCCGATAACCCATGCCGCGCACGGTGTCGATCGCCCCCGGCGGCAGCTTGCGCCGCAGCCGGCCGATGAAGACCTCGATGGTGTTGGAGTCGCGGTCGAAGTCCTGTGCGTACAGGTGCTCGGTCAGCTCGGTGCGCGACACCGTCTGCCCCGGGCGGTGCATCAGGTAGGCCAGCAGCCGGTGCTCGTGCGCGGTCAGCAGCACCGGCTGGCCGTGCACGCTGACGCCGCCGCTGCGCGTGTCGAGTTCGATTGCGCCACAGCGCAGCAGCGGCGAGGCCAGCCCCTGCGCGCGCCGGATCAGCGCGCGCAGCCGCGCCAGCAGCTCCTGCGGGTGGAAGGGTTTGGTCAGGTAGTCGTCGGCGCCGGCGTCGATGCCGGCGACCTTGTCGTGCCAGGCGTCGCGCGCGGTCAGGATCAGCACCGGCATCGCGCAGCCGGCCGCGCGCCAGCGCTGCAGCACGCTCAGGCCATCGAGCTGCGGCAGCCCGAGGTCGAGCACCACCGCGTCGTAGGGCTCGGTGCCGCCCAGGTGCAGCGCGTCGATGCCGTTGTCGGCCGCGTCCACCGCGTAGCCGGCCTGCTGCAGCGCGCTGTGCAACTGGCCGCGCAGCGTCGGATCGTCCTCGACCAGCAGCAGCCTCACGGCGGTGCCTTTCGCGAGTGGCGCTTTTCCTTGGCCTCGAGCACCTCGCCGCTGCGCGCGTCGACCTCGAGCTTCAGCAACCGCCCGTCGGGCTGCAGCACGCGCAACTCATAGACCCAGCGGCCATCCTCGCGCTCGAGCTCGACCTTCAACACCTGCCCCGGGTGGCTGCGCTGCAGCCGCTCGAGCAGCACCATCAGCGGCATCACCTCGCCGGCTTGCAGCGCGGCGCGGGCCTGGTCCTGGTCAGAGCGCTCCCCGGCGCGCGGCGCGCTGGCCAGCAGCACCGCCGCGAGCACGGCGGCCGATGCTGCGATGCGAGTGAAACGCAAGCCGTGGCCCATGCGCCGATTGTCGGCGCGCGGCCTGAACCCACGATGAACGGCCGCGGCCGCCCTGAAAGCTCGGCTCAGCGTCAGCCGCGCAGCGCGGCGTCCAGCGCGCGCTCGAAGCTGGCGACGGTGCGGTCCGGGTTCTTCAGCTTGTCCAGCCCGAACAGCCCGATGCGGAAGGTCTTGAAGTCGGCACCCTCGTCGCAGGCCAGCGGCACGCCGGCGGCGATCTGCAGCCCCTGCTTGATGAAGGCCTGCGTGTTGTGGAAGTCGTCGCGCGCGGTGTAGCTGACGATCACGCACGGCGCCTGAAAGCCCGGCGCGGCCACGCTGGCGATGCCGCGCGCCTCGAGCAGCGCGCGCACGCGCGCGCCGATCTGCTGCTGCGCCGCCTTGGCCTGGGCAAGACCCATGGCCGCGGTCTCCTGCATCGCGTCGCGCAACTGCGCCAGACCGTCGGTGGGCAGCGTGGCGTGGTAGGCGTTCTTGGCCTGCTCGTGCGTTTCCATGATGGACAGCCACTTCTTCAGGTCCATCGAGAAGCTGGTGCTCGTCGTGCCGTCGATGCGCGCGCGCGCTTCGTCGCCCAGCATCACCAGCCCGGCGCAGGGCGTGCTGCTCCAGCCTTTTTGCGGCGCGCTGACCAGGATGTCGACGCCGGTGGCCTTCATGTCGACCCACATCGCGCCCGAGGCCACGCAGTCCAGCACGAACAACCCGCCGTGCGCGTGCACCGCGTCGGCCACCGCGCGCAGGTAGTCGTCAGGCAAGATCATGCCGGCCGAGGTCTCGACGTGCGGCGCGAACACCACGTCGGGCTTGAACTCGCGGATCAGCGCTTGCACCTCGGCGATCGGCGCCGGCGCGAATGCGGCCTGCGCACCCGCCTCGGCGCGCCGCGCCTTCAGCACGCGCGCTTCGCTCGGGATCGCGCCCATCTCGAAGATCTGGCTCCAGCGGTAGCTGAACCAGCCGTTGCGGATCACCAGCACCTTCTTGCCGCTGGCGAACTGCCGCGCCACCGCCTCCATGCCGAAGCTGCCGCTGCCGGGCACGACGATGCTGGAACGCGCGCCGTAGGCCTGTTTCAGCAGCGCCGACACGTCCTGCATCACGCGCTGGAAGCGCTGCGCCATGTGGTTCAGCGCGCGGTCGGTGTAGACCACCGAGTATTCGAGCAGGCCGTCGGGATCGACGTGGTTCAACAGTGCGGGCATGGTGGTTCCTGGTGAGGGCCGCACGCGGCGGCGGCGTGGCGCAGCGGCGTGCGGCGGCGGTCGGGCAACCCGGCGAGGTTAGCAGCGCCGCATGCCCGCCCCGGCGGTACAAGTGCATGCCCCTACCTAGAATGCGCCGCACCCCCCGCACTTGCAGGATCGCCGATGGACACCCGCACCCACCCGTGGCCGATGCGCCTGCAGCGGCTGCGCGACGAGCTGGCGCGCAGCGGCGTGCACGCGCTGCTGGTGCCCAGCAGCGACCCGCACCTGTCGGAGTACCTGCCGGCGCGCTGGCAGGCGCGGCAATGGCTGTGCGGCTTTACCGGGTCGATGGGCACGCTGGTGGTCGGCCGCGACCGCGCCGCGCTGTTCGCCGACGCCCGCTACTGGGTGCAGGCCGAAAAGCAGCTGGCCGGCAGCGGCGTGGAGCTGGTGCGCATCGCCTCGGCGGCGTCCAGCGCGCATCTGGACTGGCTGGTCGAGCAACTGCCGCGCGGCAGCGTGGTCGCGGTCGACGCCCAGGTGCTGGGCGTGGCCGCGGCGCAGGCGCTGCAGGCGCGGCTGGATGCCGCCGGCATCGCGCTGCGCACCGCGCCCGACCTGCTGCAGGCCGTCTGGCCCGACCGCCCGGCTCTGCCGCTGCAGCCGCTGTACGCGCACCGCGCGCCGCAGGCGGCGCAGCCGCGCGCGGCCAAGCTGGCGCAGCTGCGCGAGGCAATGGCGCGCCACGGCGCGAGCCACCATTTCGTGTCGACGCTGGACGACATCGCCTGGCTGACCAACCTGCGCGGCAGCGACGTCGAATACAACCCGGTGTTCGTCGCCCACCTGCTGCTGGACCTCACTGGCGCGACGCTGTTCGTCGGCGAACTCAAGGTCGGCGACGGACTGCGCGGCGAGCTCGCCGCCGACGGCGTGCGGCTCGCCCCCTACGGCGCCGCGGCCGCCGCGCTGGCGGCGCTGGGCAGCGGCGACGTGCTGCTGCTCGACCCCAAGCGCACGACGCTGGGCTTCAGGCAGCAGCTCGGCGCCGGCTGCCGCGTGGTCGAGGCGATCAACCCGAGCACGCTGCTGAAAAGCCGCAAGAGCGACGCCGAGGCCGAGTTCATCCGCCAGACCATGCTCGACGACGGCGCGGCGATGTGCGAGTTCTACGCCGGCTTCGAAGCCGCGCTGTCCAACGGCGAGCACCTGAGCGAGCTCGACATCGACCAGCGGCTGAGCGCGGCGCGCGCGCGGCGCAGCGGCTTCGTCGGCCTGAGCTTTGCCACCATCGCCGCCTGGCAGGCCAACGGCGCGATGCCGCACTACCGCGCCACGCCCGAGTCCTTCGCGCTGATCGAAGGCGACGGGCTGCTGCTGATCGACTCGGGCGCGCAATACCTGGGCGGCACCACCGACATCACCCGGGTCTGGCCGATCGGGCGGGTCACGCCGGCGATGCAGCGCGACTACAGCCTGGTGCTCAAGGGCATGATGGCCCTGAGCCGCACCCGCTTTGCGCGCGGCACGCCCGCGCCGATGCTCGACGCGATCGCGCGCGCGCCGCTGTGGCAGCAGGGGCTGGACTTCGGCCACGGCACCGGCCACGGCGTGGGCTACTTCCTGAACGTGCACGAAGGCCCGCAGACCATCAGCCGCACCACCCCCGATGCCAGCATGGCGATGGAGCCGGGCATGGTGACCTCGATCGAACCCGGCGTGTACCGCCCCGGGCAGTGGGGCGTGCGCATCGAGAACCTGGTGCTGAACGTGCCGGCGGCCACGCCCGAGGGCGACAGCTTCGGCGAGATGCTCGAGTTCGAGACGTTGACGCTGTGCCCGATCGACACCCGCTGCATCGATCGCGCGCTGCTGCGCGACGACGAGGTCGACTGGCTCAACGCCTACCACGCCACCGTGCTGGAACGCCTGGCGCCGCGCGTCACCGGCGCCGCGCTCGACTGGCTGCATCGGCGCTGCCGGCCGATTTGACACGGCCCGGCCGCAACCACCGCGGCTGACGCCGAGCCCGCCGCCATGGCCGATCCGCACGCGCTGGGCATCGACCTGGGCGGCAGCAAGATCGAGGCGGTGCTGATCTCGGCGCAGGGCCGCGAGCTGTGGCGCCAGCGCGTGCCCACACCGTCCGGCGACTACGAGGCCACCTTGCAGGCGATCGCCGCACTGGTGGGCCAGGCGCGCGCGGCGGCCGGCACCGCCTGCAGCATCGGCCTGGGCGCGCCGGGCAGCCTGACGCCGGCCGGGCGCATTAAGAACGCCAACTCGCTGTGCCTGAACGGCCAGCCGCTGCAGGCCGATCTGCAGCGCCTGCTGCACCAGCCGGTGCGCGTGGCCAACGACGCCAACTGCCTGGCCTTGTCCGAAGCCACCGACGGCGCCGCGGCCGGCGCGGCGGTGGTGTTCGCGGCGATCCTGGGCACCGGCGTCGGTGCGGGCATCGCGGTGCACGGCCGCGTGCTCAGCGGGCCCAACGGCTTGGCCGGCGAATGGGGCCACAACCCGCTGCCCTGGGCGGTGGCGGGCGCGGACCCGCTGTTCGACTGTTATTGCGGGCGGCAGGGCTGCATCGAGACGCTGCTCAGCGGCCCGGCGCTGGCGCGCGAGCACCGCCTCTTCGGTATCCGATCCGGCGCCGCGCCGGCAACGCCGGCCGAGCCAATTGGCGCCGCGCAGATCGCCGCTGCGGCCCGTGCCGGCGATGCCGCCTGCGAAGCCACGCTGCAGCGCTACTGCACGCGGCTGGCGCGCGCGCTGGCCGGCGTGATCAACCTGCTGGACCCCGATGTCATCGTGCTCGGCGGCGGCCTGTCGCGCATCGGCTTGCTGTACCAGCAGGTGCCGCGGCTTTGGCGGCAGTGGGTCTTTGCCGCGGGCGCCACCGATCCGGTGCGCACCCGGCTCGTGCCCAGCCAGCACGGCGACGCCTCGGGCGTGCGCGGTGCAGCCTGGTTGTGGCGCGATGCGCGGCAGGCGGGTCGAGCCATGCCGGGCTGATCCACGTCGGCCCGATCCATCCCGGCCGCGGCGTAAAGCGGCCGCTTGTGCCACAGTCGGCGGCGGGTGTTGCGCCCGACCGCAAGGAAATCGCTCATGCAGGCACTGGTCATCGGCGGCACCGGGCCCACCGGGCCCTTCATCGTCAACGGTCTGCTGGCGCGCGGCTGGCGGGTCGAGATCCTGCACACCGGCCGCCACGAGGTCGACGAGATCCCGCCGCAAGTGGGCCACATCCACGTCAGCCCGCACGACCCGGCGGCGCTGGCCGCGGCGGTGGGCGACCGGCGCTGGGACCTGTGCATCGCCACCTACGGCCGGTTGCGCGCCATTGCTGAAGTCTTCGCCGGCCGGGTCGGGCGCTTCATCTCGGTCGGCGGCGGGCCGGCGTACCTGGGCTACATGAACCCGTTCCTGCACCACCCCGAGGGCCTGCCCGCGCCCTTGGCCGAGGATGCCCCGCTGGTGACCGACCCGACGCAGGACGAGAAGGGTTTTCGCGTCGCGCGCACCGAAGAGGCGGTGTTTCGCCACCACCCCGACGCCACGCACTTTCGTTACCCCTTCGTCTACGGCCCGTACCAGGGCGCGCCGCGCGAGTGGATCGTGGTGCGGCGCGTGCTCGACCGGCGCCGCCGCATCATCCTGCCCGACGGCGGGCTGACGCTGGACGCCTACGGTTACGCCGAGAACATGGCGCACGCGGTGCTGCTGGCGGTGGACCAGCCCGAACGGGCGCGCGGCCAGATCTTCAACGCCGCCGACAGCCATGCGTTGAGCCTGCGCGACGTGGTCTGCCACGCCGCCCGCGCGCTGGACTGGGAGTTCGAGATCATCGACCTGCCGGCGGCCCTCGCACTGCCCGCGCGGCCCTTGCTGGGCCGCCCGACCACCAGCCACCGGCTGTACGACCTGACCAAGATCCGCTCGCGCCTGGGCTATCGCGACCTGGTCGCGCCGGCCGAGGCGGTGGCGCGCACCGCGCGCTGGCTCGCCGCGCATCCGCCACCGCCTGCCAGCGGCATCGAGGTGGAAGCCGTGCTGCAAGACCCCTTCGACTACGCGGCCGAAGACCAGTTGATCGAACGCTGGCAGCACTGCCTGGCCGGGCTGCAGATGCCGGCGTGGCCGACACCCCCCGGCTACGGCATGGCCTACAGCGGCCCCGGCGGCCGCCCGCGCAGCCAGGCGAGCTTCGCGCCGTAGCGCGGGCCGCGCACCAAACCCGCCGCGCCGCATCTGCCACACTTGGGCGCTCGAAGCAGCCAACGCGCGGCGCCAGCGACAACGGCGTTGCCCTACCCGATGCCTGGACTCGACGGACGGTTTGCACTGGTCACCGGCGGCACATCCGGCATCGGCGCCGCGACGGTGCGCGAGCTGCTGGCCCACGGCGCGCGGGTCATGATCGCCGACATCGAGGATGCCGCCGGCGCGGCCATGGTCGACTCGCTGTGCAGCGCGCACGGTGCCGGCGCCGCGCGCTACGTGCACGCCGATGTCGCGTTGCAAGAGCACGTGGCGGCGATGGTCGCCGCCACCGAGCAGGCCTACGGCCGGCTCGACGTCCTGGTCAACAACGCCGGCATCGGCAACTTCGGCGAAACGCCCGAGCTCGAGCCGCAGCAGTGGGACCGGGTGATCGGCGTCAACCTGACCTCGGTGTTCTACGCCTGCAAGTACGCGATCCCGCTGCTGCGCCGCCAGGGCTCAGGCGCGATCGTCAACATCGCGTCGATCTCCGGCCTGGCCGGCGACTACGGCTTCACCGCCTATGCGGCGTCCAAGGGCGCGGTGGTCAACTACACCCGCGCGCTGGCGCTGGACCACGCGCGCGATCGCATCCGCGTCAACGCGGTGTGCCCGGGCCTGATCGAAACGCCGCTGACCGCGCCCGCGCTGGACCTGCCGGTGTTGCGCCAGGCCTGGGCGGCCAGCGTACCGCTGAGCCGGCCCGGCCGGCCCGAGGAGATCGCGAAGGTGGTGCGCTTTCTCGCGTCCGACGACGCCAGCTACCTGACCGGCGCGATCATCCCGGTCGACGGCGGCCTGACCGCCTGGACCGGCCAGCCCGACACCGCCAGGCTGCTCGGCAGGGCCTGATCGTTCGAAGCTGCGCGACCGAGGCCGACCGCAGCACCGCCGTCGAGATTCCCGCCCGCGCCGATGTCGTGAAGGAGAACACCCGCGTGACGAAGATCGAAACCCGCCCCGACGGCGGTGAACTGTTGGCGCGCACGCTGAAGGCGGCCGGCGTGACCGAAGTCTTCGCGCTGCACGGCGGCCACCTGGAATCGTTCTGGCAAGGCTGCCTGCGCCACGGCCTGCGCCTGACCGACTTCCGCCACGAAGCCTCGGCCGGCCACGCGGCCGACGGCTATGCGCGCACCACCGGGCGGCTCGGCGTGTGCGCGGTGACGTCGGGGCCGGGCTTCACCAACGTCATCACCGCGATCACCAACGCCTTCCTCGACGGCGTGCCGGTGCTGTTCATCGTCGGCTCGCCGCCGCTGCGCGACGTCGAGACCAACCCGCTGCAAGGCGGCATCGACCAGGTGGCGATGGCGCTGCCCACCACCAAGTGGGCGCATCGCGTGATCCAGACCGAGCGCATCCCCGAGCTGACCGCGCAGGCGATCCGCACCTGCTTGAACGGCCGCCCGGGCCCGGTGCTGCTCGATGTCCCGATCGACGTCGCGCACATCCCGGTGGACGAAACCCGGGTGCACGCGGCCACCGGGCTGAACGTGCGCAGCGCGCCCGCGCCGGCGGCGCGCGACGTGGCCGCGATCATCGACATGCTGCGCAGCGCGCAGCGCCCGGCGATCTTCGTCGGCAACGGCATCCGCTTCGCCGCCGCCGAGGCCGAGTTGCGCCGCTTCGCCGAGGCCTGCGGCATTCCGGTGTTTTGCGGCGGGCACGGCTACGGCGCCCTGCCCTACGACCATGCGCTGTGGGGCAAGGACCTTGCGCACCTCGGCGCGCTGGCGATGATGAACCAGCCGGGCCTGGACGCGCTGCTGGTGGTGGGCGCCCGGCTCGGGCTGTTCACGGGCGGGCGCAGCCAGGCCATCGTGCCGCAAGGCATCCCGATCGCGCAGGTGGACTTGCATCCGGCCGAACTGGGGCGGCTGCGCGACGTCAAGGTCGCGGTGCTGGCCGACGCCCGCGAGACGTTTCGCGCGCTGGCCGATGCCGCGCAGCCGGTGGCGTGGCCCGACCGCTCGGCCTGGGCCGCTACCGCCACCGGCCTGAAGTCGATGGCGGACACGATGTTCGGCCCGGCCCAGCCGCAGCAGTCGCCGGCCCATCCGTACCACGTGATGCGCGAGCTCACCGCGGCGCTGCCGCGCGATGCGATCTACGTGCTCGACGGCGGCGAGACCTCGGCCTGGAGCCACATGGTGGTGCAGGCGGACGAAAGCTGCCAGGTCATCGGCGCCGGCTATCACGGCGCGCTCGGCGTCGGCCCCGGCATGGCGGTGGGCGCGCAGATCGCCCACCCCGGCCGGCGCGTGGTGCACATCACCGGCGACGGCGCGCTGGGCTTCAACATCCAGGAGTTCGACACCCAGGTGCGCCATGGCCTGCCGGTGCTGACGGTGGTGTGCAACAACCAGCTGTGGGGCATGTCGGCGCACGGCCAGGACCTGATCTACGGCCGCGCCCAGCGCACCATCACCGAGATCCCGGGCGCGTGTTATGCCGAGGTCGCCCGCGCCTTCGGCTGCCATGGCGAGCGGGTGCAGCGGCTGGCCGACCTGGGCCCTTGCTTGGCGCGCGCGCTGGCCGCCGGCAAGCCGGCCTGCATCGAGGTGATGACCGACCCCGAGGTGGTGCACCCAAGCATGCCGGCCTTGGTTGGCGTCGACAACCCCGGCCCCGGCGAGATCGTGATCCCCTACTACGACAACATCGTGCTGGGTTGAGGCGATGAAGCAGCTTCAGGTGTTCGACCGCGACGACGTGCGGCTGGTCGAGGTGGCGCCGCCCGCATGCGGCGCCGATGACGTGTTGGTCGAGGTCGCCGCCTGCGGCATCTGCGGCAGCGACCTGGGCTACATCCACAGCGGCGGGCCGGCCGGTCCCGGCGGCCCGCCGATGGCGCTGGGGCACGAGTTCGCCGGGCGCATCAGCGCGGTCGGCAGCGCGGTCGACGCCTGGGCGGTGGGCCAGGCGGTGGTGGTGAACCCGCTGGCCAGCGCCAACCTGATCGGCAACGGCGGCCCCGACGGCGCCTTCGCGCGCACGGTGCGGGTGCGCGACGCCCAGGTGCCGGGCACCGTGTTCGCGCTGCCCGATGCGGTGGCGCTGGAACGCGGCGCGCTGGCCGAGCCGCTCGCGGTGGCGTTCAACGCGGTGCGCCAAGGTGGTGCCGGCGCGCACACCCGGGCCGTGGTGCTGGGCGCCGGCCCGATCGGCCTGGGATGCGTGATCGGCCTGAAGCGCGCCGGCGTGCAAGACGTGGTCGTGCTGGACCGGGCCGCCCAGCGCCGCGAGACGGCGCGCCGGCTCGGTGCCGACCTCGCCTGCACCGAGATGGACGAAGCCTTCTGGCAGACCCTGGCCGAGCGCCACGGCAGCGCACCGTTCTTCGGCATGGCGCTGGCGGCGACCGACTTGTTCATCGACTGCGCCGGCGCACCCGGGCTGGTCGAAGCCGTGGTGCAGCGCGCCGCGCCCGCTGCGCGGCTGATGCTAGTGGCGGTGCACCAGCAAGCGGCGGCGCTGGACCTGACGCTGGTGATGGCCAAGCAGTTGCACTTGCAAGGCGTGCTGTCCTACGGCGACAGCTTTCCCGAGGCGATCGAGCACCTGGCGCGCCACGGCGATGCGATCGCACCCTACGTGAGCCACCGCCTGCCGCTGTCACGGATCATGGAAGCGCTGGCGCTTGCGGCCGATCCGCAGCGCTCGGCCAAGGTGCTGGTGATTCCCGATTGAACCGCAGCAAGGACAGGTGATGAAGCTCAGCGGCAACGGCCCCTTCCACGGCGTTCGCGTCATCGAACTGGCCAACGCGCTGGCCGCGCCCGGCGCCAGCGCCTGCCTGGCCGACCAGGGCGCCGACGTGATCAAGATCGAGCCGCCGGGCGTGGGCGACATCCTGCGCCACATGGGCGCGTCGCGAAACGGCGTGTCCAGTCTGTTCCAGCACTACAACCGCGGCAAGCGTTCGCTGGCGCTGAACCTGAAGCACGCGGAAGGCCAGGCCATCGTGCGCGCATTGGCCGCCGGTGCCGACGTGCTGCTGCACAACTTTCGCCCCGGCGTGGCCGAACGGCTGGGCCTGGGCTACCCGGCGCTGCGCGAACTGCGGCCGCAGCTGATCTACGTCGCGATCAGCGGCTTCGGCCACGAAGGCCCCTATGCGCACAAGGCCGCCTGGGACAACGTGGTGCAGGCCTTCGCCGGGGTGGCCCATTCGCAGGCCGACGCCGAAACCGGCGAGCCCACGCCGTACCAGCAGATCTTCGCCGACAAGTTGACCGCGCTGAGCGCCGCACAGGCCATCGGCGCTGCGTTGTTCGCGCGCGAGCGCGGCGCCGGCGGGCAGGAGATCCGGCTGGCGATGGTCGACGCGGTGGCCGCCTTCGTCTGGCCCGATACCTGCGGCGGCGCGGCCTTTGTGCAGCGCGACGGCGTGGTCGAGGGCCAGTCGCTGGCCAAGGGCAACCGGCTGGTCAGGTTTCGCGATGGCTGGGCGCAGATCGCGCCCACCGACGATGCATCGTTCCTGGCCACCTGCCGCATCCTGGGCGAGCCGGTGGACGGCGATCCGCGTTTCGCCACCTACCCGGCGCGCAACCAGCACGCCGAAGACGTGCGCGCGCTGTTCGGCCGGCTCTACACGCGCACCCCAGACATGCCGCTGGACGCCACGCTCGCCGCGCTGGAGGCGGCGGACGTGCCCTGCGCCAAGGCGCTGCGGGTGGACGAGTTGCCCGGCCATCCGCAGTTCCAGGCCAACGGCCTGTTCAGCGTCACCGACCACCCCCGCGCCGGCCCGATGCTCGGCCCGCGCACTCCGGCGCGCTTCAGCGCGACACCCGACGTGACCGGCCTGCGCGCTCCGGCGCTGGGCGAGCACAGCGAGCAGCTTCTCGCCGAGCTGGGCTGGGAAACTGCGGCGGCGGTGCTGCGCGAGCGCGGCGTGATCGGTTGATGCGCGCCGCGGCGCGCGCCGTCCGAAAGCAACGATCGGCGAGGATGTCCCGATGAAGCTGGCCCATGCGATGGCACTCGTGTTCGCTGCCCTGGCCGCGATTGCCCAGGCCGCGCCGGCAGCCTATGAGCCCGAGCTGCCGGCACTGGAGCTGCCGGCACTGGAGCTGCCGGCACTGGAGCTGCCGCCGTTTGCGACGCTGCCCGCTGCGTCCGCCATCAGCGCGACCACGGTCGGCGACATCACGTTCCCGACCCGCACCCCCTACGACTTCGACGTCCTGATCAGCCGCTACGCCAGCCTGCCCGAGCACCTTGGCATGGGCCGGCTGTACCTGCCGGCGGGCGCCAGCGCAGCCAAGCCGGCACCCGCGGCCGTCATCGTGCATGGCAGCGGCGGCCTCAGCCCGGGGCGCGAGAACGAATACGCCGCGCTGCTCGCGGCCAACGGCTATGCCGCGCTGGTCATCGACTACTACCGGCCGCGCGGCATCGTCGAGTCGACGCCGTATGTTGCCAAGACGCTCGGCGTCACCGAGTTCGATGCGGTGTCCGACGCCTACGCGGCGCTGCGCGTGCTCGCCTCGCACCCGGCGGTGGCTGCCAAGCGCAGCGCCATCATCGGCTTCTCCTACGGCGGCATGGCCGCGCGCATCGCGCTCGATGCCCGGGTCAAGGCGGCCGTCGCGCCCGATCTCGCCCCCTTTGCCGCGCACGTGGACTATTACGGCCCGTGTTTCCAGGACTTCCATGTCGCCAAAACCACCGCGGCGCCGCTGCTGTCGCTGCGCGGCGGCGAAGACGCCAGCAACGACCTGACCGCCTGCGCCGCGCGCGAAGTCCAGTTGCGCGAGGCCGGCTCCGAGGTCAGCTCGGTGATCTACGCGCGCGCCGGCCATGCCTGGGAAGTCCTGACGCCGCGCGCGCTAGGCAAGAACGCGTACCTGTCGGGTTGCACGATCGACTACGACGCCGCCGGCTTCCCCGCGGTCGACGGCAAGCCGATCGTTGCGCCCGGGGCCGACCCGGCGCGGCCGTCGCGCGCGCGCCTGCGCATGGCCAGCGGCGGCGCGCTGGGGGCGTGCGTCAAGGTCGGCTACATCGTCGGCCGCGACGACGACACGCGCATGCAGTCCGACGTCCAGCTGCTGCAGTTCCTGCGCCGGACCTTGCACTGAACGGGCCGGCGCGGTCGCGGTCGCGTGCGCGCGGCGGGCGGCGCGATGGCGGGCATGCGCTGCAACGTCGGCCGGCTGTTTCAGCCGTAGTGCAGCAGCCACCGGCTGCAACGCGCGCGCAAGACGCGGCCGCTGCAATGAGCGCCAGTGCAACCCCTGGAGCTCGCGATGGACGAACGCAGCACCGAGCGCGGCGCGGCGTTCGAGCCGGATCGTGGCTCGGCACGCGCCCAGCCGGCCGCCGGCCAGCGCAGTGCGGCAGCGGCGGTGCTGCGCGGTGCGGCGCGCGCGCTGCTGAGCTTGGCCGCCGCGCCGGCGCTGCTGTGGCTCGGCGCTTGCGCCTCGCTGCCGGCCGAGGTGCAACGCACGCCGTCGACCGCGATCGCCGATGTCGCCGCCACTGCGCTGGCGCGCGTGGTGGCGCAGTCCACGCCGCCCGAGCTGGAGCAACTGTCGGGCGTGCGGCTGCTGGGCGACGCGGCGCAAGCCTTCGCGCTGCGGCTGGCACTGGTGCGCGCGGCGCGCAGCTCGCTCGACCTGCAGTACTACCTGATCGCCCCGGACGACAGCGGCGCGCAGTTGCTCGGCGAACTCGAGCAGGCGGCGCGGCGCGGCGTGCGCGTGCGGCTGCTGGTCGACGACCTGCACGCCGCCGCGGCCGAGCCCGCGCTGCAGCGCCTGTCGGCACTGCCGTGGGCCGAGGTGCGGCTGTTCAACCCGCTGCCGTCGCGCGCGGGCAGCGCGTGGCCGGCGCGCATGCTGCTGTCGCTGCATGAGTTCGGCCGCGTCAACCGGCGCATGCACAACAAGCTGTTCATCGCCGACCACAGCCTTGCCGTGACCGGCGGGCGCAACATCGGCGACGAGTACTTCATGCGCGGCAGCAGCGCCAACTTCATCGACCTGGAGCTGCTGGCCAGCGGCGCGATCGTGCCGCAGCTGTCGCAGTTGTTCGACCGCTTCTGGAACAGCGCGCAGGCCTTTCCGATCGAGAGCCTGACCCCGGCTGCAGCGGTGGCTGCGGCTGCCGCCACCCGCACCACCGCCGGCGCCGCGCCGCCGCAGCCGGCCCCCGGCGACGCGCTGCTGCACGAGCTCGAGCAAGGACGCATCGAGTTGCATTTCGCGCCGCTGCGCCTGCTGGCCGACGCCCCGGACAAGGCAGCCGACCCCGGCAGCGCGGCAGCCGCGCCGACGGCGATGGATGGCGTGCTGCAGTTTTTCGCCGCTGCGCGCTACGAGATCGACGTCGTCTCGCCGTATTTCGTGCCGGGCCGAAGCACGATGGCGCAGATCCGCGCCGCGGCCGCCAGCGGTGTGCGCCTGGCCTTGACCACCAACTCGCTGGCCTCGACCGACGAGCCGCTGGCCTACCTGGGCTACGCGCGCTATCGCGACGAGCTGCTGGGCCTGGGCGCGGCCATCGCCGAGCTCAGCCCGGCCGGCCCGCCGGCGCAGGTCCGGCACGCCGGGCTGAGCGCGTCGGTGGGGCGGCTGCACGCCAAGGTGGCCACGATCGACCGGCGCTGGCTGCTGATCGGCTCGCTGAACATGGATGCACGCTCGGCGCACACCAACACCGAACTGGTGCTGGCGATCGACAGCCCGGCGCTGGCCGCCGAGGCGTCGACGCTGCTGCACACCCACTGGCGCGACGACCACGTCCGGTTGCGCCGCGTGCCGTCCGGCGTGGCGCCGGGCGTGGCGCCGCAGCCGGCCGACGCATCGGCGCCGTGGCCGCTGCAGGGGGTCGGCGGCGACACCGATGCGCCGCCGCTGCACAGCGCCGAATCCGAGCTAAACGCCTTGGCGCGCATCTGGCTGGGCCTGCTGTGGCTGTTCGTGCCCGAGGACTGGCTGTAACGCAGCGCACCCCGTGCGTCGCGGCGGGCCGTGAACCGCGCGTCAGCGCACTGCCTCGACCACCGCGTCGAACAGGTAGCCCGCGCCGCGCTCGGTCTTGATGTAGCTGGGCTGCGCCGGATCGGGCTCGATCTTGCGCCGCAGCCGCAGGATCTGCACATCGATCGAGCGGTCGTAGACCTCGGCGTTATGCAGCCGCGACAGGTCGAGCAGCTGGTCGCGCGACAGCACCCGCTGCGGCGCCGAGGCAAAGGCCACCAGCAGGCTGAACTCGCCATTGGTGAGCTCGACCACGCGCCCGTCGGCCGCCTTCAGCTTGCGCAGCCCGATGTTGAGCTCCCAGTGGCCGAAGCGGTAGGCACGCACCCGCGCGATGGTGTCGGCAACGCTGGCCTGCGCCTGGGCGCGGCGCAGCAGCGCCCGGATGCGCGCCAGCAGCTCGCGCGGCGAAAACGGCTTGGTCAGGTAGTCGTCGGCGCCCAGCTCCAGGCCCATCACGCGGTCGGCTTCCTCGGCGCGGCCGGTGAGCATCAGGATCGGCAGCGTCGAGGTCTCGCGCAGCCGCCGCGCGATCTGAAGCCCGTCCTCGCCCGGCAGCCGGATGTCCAGCACCACCAGGTCGATGGCCTCGCGCGCCAGCACCGCGTCGAACTCCTTGCCGCTGGCCACGGCCGTGGTGCGCAGCTCGTTGTCGTTCAGGTAGTCGCACACCAGCTGGCGCAACGACGCCTCGTCGTCGAGCACCAGCACGTGCGGGGTCAGCGTCGGACGGTCGGCTTGCATCGGTTGGCCTGCAGCGGCGGGTACAGGCAGCGGTGCATCGTAGCGGAGCCGGCGCGCTGGCGTGCGCTCAGCCGCGCGGCCGCAGCGCGTCGGCCAGGCTGCGGGCGATGTCGCGCGCCACCAGCGGCTTGGCCAGCACCTCGGCCACGCCGGCGTCGCGCGCACCGCGCAGCAACTGCGGCGTGACGCGCCCGCTCATCAGCACGATCGGGATGTCGGCGCGAATCTCGCGCACCGCGCGCGCCAGCTCCGAGCCGGTCATCTCGGGCATCGCCTCGTCGCTGAGCACCAGATCGAAGCGCTGCGGCGCCTCGCGCAGGCTGTGCAGCGCGGCCCGGCTCGAGGTGAAGCCGATCGGCTCGTAGCCCAGGCCGGCGATCATCTCCTCGCCCAGCAGCACCAGGGCCTCCTCGTCGTCGACCAGCAGCACGGTCTGGCCGCGGCCCTGCGGTGCGGCCTGCTCGGCCACGGCCGGCGGCGCAACGTCGCGCAGCCACGGCAGGTAGATCGTGAAACTGCTGCCCTCGTGCAGCGTGCTGGCGACGTCGATGCCGCCGCCCAGGTCGCTGACGATGCCGTGCACCAGCGACAGGCCCAGCCCGGTGCCGATGCCAACCTCCTTGGTAGTGAAGAATGGATCGAAGATGCGCTCGAGCAGCGGCGCGGGAATGCCGCGGCCGGTGTCGGCCACGCGCAGCCGCAGGTACTCGCCGGCCGGCAGCACACCGGTGGCGCAGCCGGGCGACAGGGTCTGCGGCGGGTCCAGCGTGACGCTGAGCGCACCGCCCGACTTCATCGCCTGCGCGGCGTTGGTACACAGGTTCATCACCACCTGGTGCACCTGGGTCGGGTCGCCCAGCACCGCGGCGTCGACGGCCAGCAGCTGGCGTTCGAGCCGGATGCCCGCGGGCAGCGAGGCCTCGATCGCGTCCAGCGCCTCGGCCACCACCGACTGCACGTGCACCGGCACGCGCTCGCCGACGCCGGCCCGGCTGAACGCGAGGATGCGCTCGACCAGCAGCTTGGCGCGCACCCCGGCGCTCATCGCGGCGTCGACGTGGCGGCGCAGCGCGCTGCCCGGCGGCGCGTCTTTCTGCGCCATCTCGCCGTGGCCGAGGATCGCTGCCAGGATGTTGTTGAAATCGTGCGCGATGCCGCCGGCCATGGTGCCGATCGCCTCGAGCTTTTGCGCCTGGCGAAGCTGCAGCTCGAGCTGCTCGCGCTCGGCCTCGGCGCGCTTGTGCTCGGTGATGTCCTCCATCGAGCCGGCCATGCGCAGCGGCAGGCCGTCGCTGTCGCGCACCGCCACGCCGCGCTGGCGGTACCAGTGCCACTGGCCGTCGGGCCGCTGCAGCCGGAACTCCACCTTGAAGCGCCGCGACTGCCCGCGCAGGTGCATCGTCAGCGCCTCGCGCACGCCAGCGCGGTCGTCGGGGTGCGGCTGCAGCAGCGCCAGCCAGTCGTGGCGCGGCCGCTGCGCGTCGCCGCCGCTTCGGCCGACCAGTTCCTGCGCGCGCGGCGACAAGAACAGCGTGTCGCTGTCCAGGTCCCAGTCCCACAGCCCTTCGTTCGAGCCGTCGACCGCGAGCTGGTAACGCTCTTCCGAGCGGCGCAGGGCCTGCTCGGTTTTCTTCAGCCCGTCGATGTCGCTGACCGAGCCGGCCCAGCGCGCCGGCGCGCCGGCCGCATCGCGCGTCAGGCGGCCGCGAAAGCGCACCCAGTGGTAGTCGCCGTCGGCGCCGAGCATCAGGTACTCGCCTTCGTGGGCGTCGGCGCGCGTCATGCCCTGGCCGTGCAGTTCGGCCAGCACGCGCACCACGTCGTCGGGGTGGAAGCGCGGCATCACCCGCGGTGCCCACTGCGCGCGCGCGAGCATGCCGGACTCGGCCGGCAGCCCGATCAGCCGCCAGGCGCGCGCCGACGCGAACAGCCGGTCGCCGGCGATGTCCCAGTCGATGATGCCGTCGTTGGACCCGGCCAGCCCGCGCTCGTAGCGCTCTTCGCTTTCGCGCAGCGCCTGCTCGGCACGCTTGCGCGCGTCGATGTCGCTGACCGATCCGGCCATGCGCAGCGGCTGCCCCTGCGCGTCGCGCACGCACACGCCGCGCACGCGCACCCAGCGGTAGCTGGCGTCGGATTGGCGCACGCGCCACTCGCCTTCGTAGGCCGCGGCGGCGCCGCACAGGTGCGCCTGCATCGATGCGGTGCGCTCGGGCGCATCGTCGGGGTGCAGCTGGAGGTCGCGCAGCCAGTCGTCCAGGTTCACCACCTCGGGCCCAGGCGGCAGGCCGAGAATCTCGCGGCAGCGGCGCGAGCCAAATGCGCGGCGGTTGACGTAGTCGAAGTCCCACACGCCGTCGTCGGAGCCGGCCACCGCCAGCGCGAAGCGCTCCTCGCTCAGCCGCAGCGCCTCCTCGATGCCCTTGCGCACGCTGATGTCCAGGCTGACGCCGGCCACGCGCAGCACCTGCCCGCGGTCGTCGCGGAAGCACTGCGCGCGGGTCAGGATCCAGCGCACCGCATCGCTGCCCGGCAGCAAGATGCGGTATTCGTAGTCCAGCCGCGCCACGCCCGGGTCCTGGACATCGCGGCGCATCTGCTCCAGCCGCGGCAGGTCGTCGGGGTGAAAACGCACGCGCTCGAGCAGCTCGCGTTGCGTGGTGATCTGCAACTGCGGCGGCAGCCCGAACACCTGGTTGAGGTTGCCGGACACGTACAGCGCATCCGACGGCTGCTCCCACACCCAGTGGCCGCCGGTGGAGCCGGTCATGGCCAGCGCCAGGCGCTCTTCCGACAGGCGCAGCGCGTCCTCGGCGCGGCGCCGGGCGTCGATGTCGGTGGCCGAGCCGGCCATGCGCAGCGGCCGGCCCTGCGCGTCGCGCACGCACAGGCCGCGCACGCGCACCCAGCGGTACGCACCATCGTTGCTGCCGACGCGGTACTCGCTGGCGTAGACGGGGGTGCGGCCCGCGAGATGGGCCTTCAGCGCTTGGCGCCGAACGACGATGTCGTCGGGATGGATGCGCCCGGCGGCAAACCAGGCGTCGCGCGGCAGCAGGTCGGGGCCCGGGGCCAGGCCGAAGATCTCGCGCGTGCGCGGCGACGCGTAAACCCGGTCGCTGACCAGGTCCCAGTCCCAGATGCCCTCGTCGCTGCCGGCCACGGCCAGTTCGAAGCGCTCGCGCGAGCGCTCGAGCGACACGCGCGAGCGCTCGAGGCGGCCGAACTGGCGCCGCACCAGCAGCAGCAGCGCGGTGGCCAGCACCCCCAGCGCCAGCGTGCGCAGCGCGGTGCGCAGCGCGGCGTCGCGCCACGGCGCGAGCGCCAGCGGCACATCGCGGCTGACCATCACGACCAGCGGGTAGCCGGCCACCTGGCGCAACGCGCCGAAGCGCTCGACACCGTCGACCGGGCTGCGATAACGCAGCGGGACGTGGCCGGCGCCCGCGGCCGGCGCCGGACCCGGCTCGCGCGCCGCCGCGGCAACCCCCCCGGGCGACGCCGGGTCGGCTCGGCCCGCGGCCTCGGCGGGCATGGCCGCGATGCCCTGCGGCCGCTCGAAACGCCGGCCCATCGCCGCCCCCTCGGCTGACGGGTATCGCGCCAGCAGCGTGCCGTCGCGGTGCGCCAGCGTGATCATGGTGTCGCGCTCGAGGTGCACGTCGCGGTAGAAGTTCTGGTAGTAGTCGACGCGGCCGCCGGCGGCAATCGCGCCGACGAAGCGGCCGTCGCTGGCGTGCAGCGGCCGTCCCATCGGAATGATCCAGCTGGCTTGCTGGCTCACGCCGCGCATCGCCGGGGCCAGCATCATGTCGCTGCCGGGGTGCGTGCTCATCTGCTGGAACGCCGGCACCTCGGCCACGCCCGCGCGGTCGGCCGGCAGCGGATAGCTGCTCGAGCTGGCCCGCACGCGACCGCTGGCGTCGATGATCGACAGCCCGGTGATCTGCACCAGGCCGACCGCCTGGTTGTGCAAGTAGGCGTGCAGTGCGGCCTCGTCGTCCAGCGCATCGAGCTTGCCCGATCGCACCTCGTCGGCGATGTGGCGCGTCACCAGGTCCACCGTGTGCACGCTGCGTGCGGTCTGCTCGGCGATCACGCGCGCCAGCGCCTCGAGTTCGCGGCCGATGCCGGCGACCGTGGCCGCATAGCCGCGCCAGATGTCGAACGCCGCCAACGCGACGACGATGACGATGAACAACCCGCCCCACCACGGCGTGCTGCGCCAGCCCAGCCAGCGCCGCCAGCCGCGCGCGGCGCTGCCGGCCGCAGCGGCGGACTCAGGCGCCGGCGGAATCGACACCGCCATCGGCAGGCCCCGCCGCACGAGCCAGCTGCGGTGCCCGCAGCATGCGGTGCACGGCACCGATCAGCGCCGCGCGCGACACCGGATTGGGCAGCGCGCAGGTCGCGCCCAGTGCGCGGGCGATCGGCCCGTGGCAATCGAAGCCGGGCAGGAAGGTGGCCGACAGCACCAGGATCGGCACGCCCGCATGCCGGGCCGCGACCTGCTGCACGCGCTGCGCGCCGTGGCGCGGGAACGGCAGGTCAATGATCACCAGATCGACCGGCGGCGCGGCTGCGGCCTGCGGCTCGCCGGGGTGGGCCAGGCTGCAACCGTCGTCGGCCAGCCAGGTGCCGAGCAGTTCGACCAGCGCGGCGTCGAGGTCGACCAGCAGCACCCGGCGCGCCACGTCGGCCGGCACGCCTAGCGGTCGCGCTGCGGCGTTGTCGCAGCCGGGCAGCGTGCGCGCGTCAGCGCTCGCGCCCCGAACCCGCAAGGTCAGCGCCAACGGCCGAAGCGAGGCCGATGGCCCGATCGCCGCCAGGCCGGCGGCGGCGCAAGGCGGCACCGGCCAGGGCCCGGGCCGCGGTTGAGCGCTTCGACCTTGCATGGTGTGCCTGCCACAGCGGCCAATGGGCGAGACCGCCGTCAGCTTGACGCCGCGCGGCGGCGTGCGGGCCGGACCTGCGGTTGCCTGGGTTTGACTTGCTGCATGGCTGCGCGCGCGGTGCGGGCCTGAGCCGGCCAAGTTCGGCTGCCGAGCACCGCCGTCACGACGCGATTACACCGCGCCCAGGGCGGCGATGACAAGCCAGACTGCGGCGCCGCCGCGGCCGGCGCCTGCGCCTGGGCCTGGGCCGGGGCGAAGAGCATGGTCAGTGCCATGGCGCGGCTGCGGTTCAGGGTGTGCGGGGCGGTTGAGGCCAGCGTGTCGGGGCGCGGCGCCGGGCGCGATCGGCCTTGCGCCGCGCCCCGGGCCGCAGCCACTGGCGGCTCGGATCAGCCCGCTTCGCCGCGCGGCACGCTGCCCGACTTCACCGCCATCACCGCCTCGGCCTTGACCTCGGCGCGGTTGCGGCTGGACTGCGCCTTCGGCTCGGGGGCACCCAGTTCGCCGCGTGCGGTCTGGCCTGCCGCGACCGCGGCCACGGCCTGGCTGCGCACCTCGGCGCTCGATCGGGTCGAGACGAACTTGGCTTCGGGCGCACCCATCTCGCCGCGCGCGACCAGCCCGGCCTTGTTCGCCGCAGCCGCTTCGGCGGCCACCTGCGCGGGGTCGACCGACTGCGCCATTGCGGCGCCCGCGGTCGCGGCCAGCATTGCCATCGTGGTCACCATGCGTTGAGTGATCGTGAACATCAGGGTACTCCTTGTCACAGCGGTTGAAGTTGGACAGTGTTTGCGACTGCCATGGCGCGTCATGCACACATGCCATTGAGTCGCTCGCCGCTGCGCGCCATCACGGCCGATGCGCCGCGGCGCCGGTTTCAGATGACACGTCCGGTGCGCACACTGCAACCGCAGCGAGCCGGCATCGGCGCGCGGCCGGCGGCCAGACGGCTCGATGCTTTGTCGGACGGGGTGTGGTGCGGGCTCGCTATCGAGGGCAACGCAAGGTGGGGCCGCTTGCGAACCTCGAGGGCACGGCGGCTCGAGCCCTGCTCACGCCAGCCCGTGTCTGGCCGCCAGCGCCATCAGCCGCTGCACCTCGCGGTCGTGCACGCCGCGCTCGCGCAGCGCGTGCGCGGTGGCCGCCAGGTACTGCATGGTGCTGCCGTAGCGGCCGCTGGCGTGGCGCAGGATGTCGAGCATCTGTGCATCGCCGATGCGGCCCATGAAGGCTTCGCTGCGCCGGCTTAATGTGAAGGCCAGCGCCTGCACCTCGCCTTGCGGCGTGCGCACCGGCAGCCAGCGCGGGTCGTACACGCCGGTGGGCATCTCGCGCGCCCACAGCTGCTCGAGATCGCGCTCGGCCGTCTCGCGCCTGAGCCTGAACACCATGCCGCGGCAGGCGCCGCCGGCCAGCAGCGCGAACACCAGCCCCGGCCGCTCGGGCGTGCCGCGGTTGACGCGCGAGCGCATGCGCAGCGCGCGGTGCCAGCCGTGCACCAGCGCGCTGCGGTGCTCGGCGGCATCGAACTCCTGGCGCCAGATCAGCGACGCGTAACCGAAGACCCACAGCTCGGTGCGCCCGCCCCACTGCGCGCGCGCGTGGTCGAGCATCTGCGCCGGGTCGCGCCCAGGAAGTGGCGGCGGAAGCGGACTCATGATGCTGCGGATGCCCGGGAGTCGGCAGACTATCATCGCGCGCCCATGCGCTGCGCCGAGTTGTTCTTGTCCCGCGGTATGCGCCGCTGGCGCCATGCCGGCGCCGTGCTGGCCTTGCTGCTGCCGCTGGCTGCGGCGGGCAACGATGGCGACACGGCCGCTGCCGCAGCGGCAACCCAGGGTGCTGCGTCCGCACCCGCTGCGGCGCGGCCGCGCATCGGCCTGGTGCTGTCGGGTGGCGGGGCGCGCGGCGCCGCGCACATCGGCGTGCTCAAGGTGCTGGAAGAGCTGCGCGTGCCGATCGACGTCATCGCCGGCACCAGCATGGGCTCGATCGTCGGCGGCTCCTACGCGTCGGGGCAGACGGTGGCCAACATGACGCGCGACGTGGCGCGCATCAAGACCGAGATGCTGGCCAAGGACCAGCCGCCGCGCGCCGAGATCGCCACCCACCTGAAGCAGGAAGACTGGCTCGACTTCATCGGCCCGCAGTTCGGCTACCGCGACGGCTCGCTGATGCTGCCCAAGGGCGCGATCACCGGCGTGGCGCTCGAGGCGGTGCTGCGCGAGCTGGCGCTGGCCAAGGGGGCGTGGGACTTCGACAAGCTGCCGATTCCGTTCCGCGCGGTGGCCACCGATGTCGTCACCGGCCAGATGACGGTGCTGAAGTCGGGCGACCTGGCGATCGCGATGCGCGCCAGCATGTCGGTGCCCGGTGCGATCGCGCCGGTGCAGCTCGGCGACAAGATGCTGGTCGACGGCGGGCTGACGCGCAACCTGCCGGTGGACGTGGCGCGCGCGATGGGCGCCGACGTGGTCATCGCCGTCAACCTGGGCACGCCGCTGCTGCGGCGCGACCAGATCACCTCGGCGCTGAGCGTGTCGCTGCAGATGCTCAACATCCTGACCGAGCAGAACGTGGGTGCGTCGCTGGCCTCGCTGCAGCCGCGCGACGTGCTGATCCTGCCCGAGCTGGGCGACTACTCGGCCGGCGACTTCGACAACATGCCCAGCACCATCCCGATCGGCGAGGCGGCGGCGCGCAAGGTGGCCAAGCAGCTCGAGCGCTACAGCCTGCCGCCCGCGCAGTACGCCGAGCACCGTTCGCGCCAGGTGCGGGTGGTGGCGCAGGACACGCGCCCGGTCGACGAGATCCGGGTCGAAGGCCTGGAGCGCGTCAACGAAGAGGTGGTGGTGCAGAGCATGGAAACCACGGTGGGCAGCCCGCTGGACGTGGCCACGCTCGACCTGGACATGCGGCGCATCTACGGCCGCGGCGACTTCGAACACGTCAGCTACCAGCTGATCGACGAGCCCGATCGCCGCATCCTGGCGGTGCAGGCGGTGGAGAAGTCGTGGGGCCCGACCTACGTGCGCTTCGGCTTGTCGCTGTCCAGCGACTTCCGCGGCGACAACTCGTTCAACCTGCTGGCCAGCGTGCGCCGCACCTGGCTGAACCACCTGGGCGGGGAGTGGCGCGCCGACGTGCAGCTGGGCAACGACGGCATGTTGTTCACCGAGTTCTACCAGCCGCTGACGCCCAGCCAGTACTTCTTCATCGCGCCGCGTGCGCAGTGGCTCAGCGGCCCGGCCGACCTGTACGGCGGCAGCGACGGCGACGACCTGGTGGCCCGCTACAACATCCGCAGCGGCACCGTGGGGCTGGACCTGGGCAGCCAGTTCACCAAGTACGGCGAACTGCGCGTCGGTGTGCTGGCCGGACGATTCAGCGCCGATCGCCAGATCGGCACACCGCTGCTCGATCAGCTCGACCTGGACCGCGACCTCGGCGGCGTGCGCGCCAGGCTGTTCCTCGACCAGCTCGACAGCGTCGCCTTCCCGCGCAGCGGCTACAAGTTCGACGGCCAGTTGCTGGCCTCGAGCAGCAAGCTGGGCGCCAGCGACAGCTACAACCGCGGCAGCCTGAACTTCGTCGGCGCCAAGTCCTTCGGCGAGCACACCTTCCAGTTTGCGTTGGCCGGCGGCGGCGCGATCGGCGGCGACCCGCTGCCGTTCTACGACTACTTCGACTTCGGCGGCTTCATGCGCATGACCGGCTACCGCGACGGCCAGTTGCGCAACGACGCGATGGCCTACGGCCGGCTGTCCTACATGAACCAGTTGTTCAAGATGCCGCTGCTCGAAGGCGTGTACGCGGGCGCGTCGCTCGAAGCCGCGCGCCTGGGCGATCCGTTGATCCCGCGCGGCATCGAGGGCAACGTCGGCTCGGGCAGCCTGTTCCTGGCGGTGGACACGCCGCTGGGCCCGGCCTACCTGGCCTATGGCCACACCTGGGACGGCAACAGCAACTTCTACTTCTTCCTGGGCAAGCGCTGAAGGCTGGCGCGCGCAGGCGGCCCGACAGGCCGCTTCGGTTCATGCCAGGCCGCGTTCAGATCTCGTCAACCGGCTGGAAGCTCTCGGCGCATAGCCGACACCCAATACATTCACCGCAGAGGAACGGAGGACGCAGAGTTTGCGCAGAGGAATACAAGTCTGGCTTTACTCTGCGGACCTCTGCGTCCTCCGTTCCTCTGCGGTGAAGGCTGTTCGGTATTGGGCTGCTTTGCGCCGCAAGCGGCTGGAGGCATCTATGTGCTCAACCGCGATACCGGCTCAGTCGGCGTACTGCCCCGCGGCCTTGATCGCCGCGCCCCACTTGTTGATCTCGGACTCGACGAACTTCTTGTGGTCGGCCGGGTTCATGCGTGCGTCGGTCACCACCACCGCGCCCAGCGCGTCCTGGCGCTTCAGGAACTCGGGATCCTTCAGCGTGGCGCGCAGCGCCGCGTTCAGTTGGTCGGCCACCGCCTTGGGCGTGCCCTTGGGCGCGTACAGGCCATGCCAGATGCTGACGTTGAAGCCCTTCAGGCCGGATTCGTCCAGCGTCGGCAGCTTGGCCAGCGCCGGCGGCGACGGCAGCCGCTTCAGCGTGGTCACCGCGAAGGCCTTGATCTTGCCGCTTTCGATCTGGCCGGTGGTGTTGGTGGTCTGGTCGCACATGATGTCGACCTGGCCGCCGAGCAGGTCGCTCATCGCCGGCGCGGTGCCCTTGTACGGCACCGTGGTCATGTCGATCTTCAGGTTTTGCTGAAACAGCAGCCCGCACAGGTGCGACGCCGACCCCAGCCCGGCGTTGGCCAGGTTGATCTGACCCTTGTTGGCCTCGAGCCACTTGACGAGTTCGGCGTAGTTGTTGGCCGGCAGTGCGGTCTTGCCGACCAGCGTCATCGGCACGTCGTTGATCAGCCCGAGGTACTCGAAGTCTTCCAGCGGCTTGAACGGCAGCTTGCGGTACAGCGTCGGCGCGGTCGACATGCCGATGTGGTGCAGCAGCAGCGTGTAGCCGTCGGGTGCCGCTTTGGCCACCTTGTTGGCGCCCAGCGTGCCGCCGGCACCGCCGACGTTCTCGATCACGATCGTCGCGTTGTTCAGGTTCTTGCGCAAGGCTTCGGCGAAGTCGCGCGCCACCTTGTCGGTGGGCCCGCCGGCCGTGAACGGCACGATGATGGTGATCGGCCTGTCGGGAAAGGCCTGTACCGCCAGGCTCAAGGTGGCGGCAGCAAAGGCCAGGGTCAGCTTCTTCATGGTCGATGGCTCCGGTCGACGGGTGTGAAATCCACGGCGATGGTAGGCACGCCGCATCGCCGTCGCGAGATGGAAACTACCCGGGGCTGCCGGGCTTCACAGGCTCTCAGTTGATCTGCCGCAAGTCGTCGATCACCTTGCCGTCGTTGGGCAAGGCGCCGGGCGCGACCAGCGCGACTTCGCCGCGCAGCTTGGTCAGCTCGCGCAGGCTGGCGGCGATCGCGTCGGCCAGGCCTTCGGGCGCGCCGGCCACTTCGGCGCGCAGCGTCATGCGGTCGTTGGCCAGTTCGCCTTCGACCACCAGGCGCGCGCGCTGCACCTCGGGGTGGCGCTTGGTGAGCTCGGCCACCTGTGCGGCGTGCACGAACATGCCGCGCACCTTGGCGGTCTGGTCGGCGCGGCCCAGCCAGCCCCTGATGCGCGCATTGCTGCGCCCGGTCGGGCAGCGCCCGGGCAGGATCGCGCTCAGGTCGCCGGTGCCGAAACGAATCAGCGGGTAGTCGGGGTTCAGCGTGGTGACGACCACCTCGCCGACCTCGCCATCGGCCACCGGCTCGCCGCTGCCGGGGCGCACGATCTCGACGATCACGCCTTCGTCGAGCACCAGGCCTTCGCGCGCCGCGGTCTCGTAGGCGACGAGCCCGAGGTCGGCGGTGCCGTAGCTCTGGTAGGCCTCGATGCCGCGTGCGCGCCAGGCGTCGCGCAGCGCCGCCGGAAAGGCTTCGCCGCCGACCGATGCGCGGCGCAAGGCGGGCAGCGCGATGCCGGCTTCGTCGGCCTTGTCCAGCGCGATGCGCAGGAAACTGGGCGTGCCGGCGTAGGCGTCGGCGCGCAGCTCGCTCATCGCCTGCAGTTGCAGCTCGGTGTTGCCCACGCCACCCGGAAAGACAGTGCAGCCCAGCGCGTGCGCGCCGCATTCCATCATCGATCCGGCCGGCGTCAGGTGGTAGCTGAAGCTGTTGTGCACCAGGTCGCCGGCGCGAAAGCCGGCGGCGAACAGCGCGCGCGCAAAGCGCCAGTAGTCGCTGGCCTGCCCTTCGGGTTCGTAGATCGGGCCGGGCGACTGGAATACGCGCCTTGCGCCCCGCGGCGCACCCTGGTTGCGCCAGCCGATGGCGGAGAAGCCGCCGAAGGGGTCGCTGCCGCGCTGCGCGCGCTGCCGCTCGAGCAGCTCGTGCTTGCGCGTCACCGGCAGCCGTGCCAGCGCCTGGCGCGAGCCGATGGCTGCGGCGTCGACGCCGTGCAGGATCTGGGCAAAGGCCGCCGTGGCCTGCGCCGCCGCGATCTGCGCCGGCAGTGAGCGCAGCAGCGCGGCCTCGCGCTGGCCGGGGTCGCGCGTTTCCAGCGCGTCGTAGAACTCACTCATCCCTGTCTCCCCAGTCGCGCAAGGCCTTCTTCAACTCGGCGACGAAATCGCGCAGCGCGGCGCTGCTGCCCAGCGCGCGCGGCTGCCATTGCGGGCTCGCCCGGCTGGGCCGCTTGACCACCGCCACGGCCAGTTGCGCGCCGTCGGTGCGCGCGCGGGCGATGGCGGTGCCGCGGCGCTCGAACACGCCTTCGCGTTCGTTCAGGCCCAGCTCGCGCAACTCGCGCCGCAGCCGCTGCAGCGCCTCGTCGGGCTTGAACGCAGGCGCAGCAAAACTCGCGTCTTCGGTCATCGGCAGGTCTCGATGTGATGGCGCGGCCGCCGCGGACCGGGCCGTGCCGGCGCCGCAGCCGCTGCGGGTTGGGTCAGGCCAGCCAGCGCTTGCGGCGCTTGTAGCTCTTGACGTCCTTGAAGCTCTTGCGCTCGCCGCCGCCCACGCCCAGGTAGAACTCCTTCACGTCCTCGTTGCTGGCCAGCTCCTGCGCGGCGCCGTCCATCACGATGCGGCCGCTTTCCATGATGTAGCCGTAGTCCGAGTACTTGAGCGCCATGTTGGTGTTCTGTTCGGCCAGCAAGAAGGTGACCTTCTCCTTGCTGTTCAGGTCTTTGACGATGTGGAACACCTCGTCCACGATCTGCGGCGCCAGGCCCATCGAGGGCTCGTCCAGCAGCACCATGCGCGGGCTGCTCATGATGGCGCGGCCGATGGCGCACATCTGCTGCTCGCCGCCCGAGGTGTAGGCCGCCTGGCTGGTGCGGCGCGTCTTCAGGCGCGGGAAGTAGCTGTAGACCTTGTCCAGGTTGGCGGCGATCTCGCCCTTGTCGCTGCGCGTGTAGGCGCCGGTCAGCAGGTTTTCCTCGATGGTCAGGTGGGCGAAGCAGTGCCGGCCCTCCATGACCTGCACCACGCCGCGCTTGACCAGGTCGGCGGGCGAGAGGTTCTCGATGCGCTCGCCTTCCAGCGTGATGCCGCCCTTGGTGACCTCGCCGCGCTCGCCGCGCAGCAGGTTGGAGATGGCGCGCAGCGTGGTGGTCTTGCCCGCGCCGTTGCCGCCCAGCAGGGCCACGATGCCGTGCTGCGGCACCTTCAGCGAGACGCCCTTGAGCACCAGGATCACATGGCTGTAGATGACTTCGATGCCGTTGACCTCCACCAGCGCAGGGCTGGCGGCGGTTGCGGCGGCGGCTTGGGAGGCGGTGCTCATGGTGTCTCACCCGAGGCTCGTTGTTCGATGGCCGCAAGGGCTTCGCAGGCAGGCGCTGGCGGCGCATGCGCCGTGGCGCCGTGGCTGCGCGGACCTGGTGGATGCGCCCCTTGCGCAGCCCACCAGGCACCGGCGCATCAGCTGCAGCTGCGCACCTTGAGGTTGCGCTCCTTGGCGAACTTCTCGCCGTACTCCCTGACCAGTGGCTCGATCAGGGTCTTGTCGGCCTGGTACCAGTCGGAGACGACGACAAACTTGGCGCCGTCCCACTGCGCGACGCGCGACCAGTCGGTGCCCATGTGGTTCTCGCAGCTGGTCTTCACGGGCCGCAGGATCTTGCCGAAGCCCAGCTCGTTCAGGCGCTCCTGCGTCAGGTTCAGGTTCTCCAGGCCCCAGCGGATCTGCTCGGAGGTCATGACCTTGCCCTTGCCGAACTTCTCCTGCGCCGCGCGCACACCCTCGATCTGCAGCATCGCGATCATCATGCCGCGCGTGTGGGCGATGGCACCCAGCTCGCCGGCTTCCTTGGCCGTGCCCTGGCCCTTGTCGTACAGCTGGGCCTTGACCTCGTCGTGCACCTTGTCGCGCTCGGCCGTGTTGTGGATGGTGACGATGTTGTAGCCCTTGGCGCCGGCGCCGATGTCCCTCACGTCATGGTCCGAGCCGGCCCACCAGATGCCGTAGATCTTGTCGCGCGCGTAGCCGGTGGCCTGGGCCTCGCGCACGGCGGTGGGCGTCATCACGCCGGCCGACCACAGCAGCACGTAGTCGGGGCGCTGCTGGCGCACCTGCAGCCAGGTCGATTTCTGCTCCACGCCGGGGGCCGTCACGGGCAGCTTGAGCAGCTCGAAGCCCTCCTTGGCGGCGCGCTTTTCCAGCAGCGGGATCGGCTCCTTGCCGTAGGGCGAGTCGTGGTAGATCAGCGCGATCTTCTTGCCCTTGAGGTTGCCCTTCTCCTTTTTCAGGATGTCCTGGATCATGGAGTCGGCGGCGGTCCAGTAGGTGCCCAGCAGCGGGAAGTTCCACTCGAACACCCGGCCGTCGGCCGACTGCGACAGGCCATAGCCCGGCGTGACGATGGTGGACTTGTCGGTGGGCGCCTTGTCGGTCAGCGCGAAGGTGATGCCGGTGGACTGGGTATCGAAGCTGGACGTGCCGTTGGGGCGCCCCTTCATGCGCTCATAGCATTCCACGCCCTTGGCCGTGTCGTAGGCGGTTTCGCATTCCTCGAAGGTGATCTTCACGCCGTTGACGCCGCCCCGGGCATTCACCAGCTTGATGTAGTCCTGCTTGCCGTCGGCCCATGGAATGCCCAGCGGGGCAAACTGGCCCGTGCGATACACCAGCAGCGGCTGGAACTGCTCCTGTGCCTGCGCACCGGATGCGCCCACCAGGGCGCCCATGCCCGCGGCCACCATGGCGGCGGCGCTTGCGACTTTCTTGAACATCATGAGCTCGAGTCTCCTTGGGGTGGTGAGGCAGCCCGGCGCGGGGCTGCGGCGGGTGAAATCAATGCGGGAACGGCCACACGCGCAGTTTCTGGCGCGCCGTGGACCACAGCTTGGCCAGGCCATGGGGTTCGACGATCAGGAAGAACACGATCAGCGCACCGAAGATCATGTGCTCCAGGTAGGTGGCGGTGGCCGTGGAAAGCGGCAGCCCCAGCCAGTGCGGCACCTGGTTGAGCAGCAGCGGCAGCAGGATGAAGAACGCCGCGCCGAAGATGCTGCCCACGATGGAGCCCAGGCCGCCCACGATGATCATGAACAGCAGCTGCAGCGAACGGTCCAGGCTGAAGGCCGCGGGCTCCCAGGCGCCCAGGTGCACGAAGCCCCACAGCGCGCCGGCGATGCCGACGATGAACGAGCTCACGGCAAAGGCCGACAGCTTGGCGTACACCGGGCGTATGCCGATCACGGCGGCGGCCACGTCCATGTCGCGCATGGCCATCCATTCGCGGCCCACCGAACTGCGCACCAGGTTCTTCGCCGCCAGCCCGAGCACGCACAGGATGCCCAGGCACAGCAGGTACTTGTCCATCGGCGTGTTGATCTGCCAGCCGGCAATGGCCAAGGCCTTGGCGCTGACCGAGCCCGAAGACGAGTTGTTCGTGACCCAGGCGGCGCGGGTGGTGAGCCAGTCGACGAAGAACTGCGCCGCCAGCGTGGCCACCGCCAGGTACAGGCCGCGGATGCGCAGGCTGGGCAGGCCGAACACCACGCCCACCGCCATGGCCACCACGCCGCCGCCGATCAGCGCCAGCAGCAGCGGCATGTCATCGAAGCGTGCCTGCAGGTTGTATGCGGCATAGGCGCCCACGGCCATGAAGGCCGCCGTGCCCAGCGAGATCTGGCCGCAGTAGCCCACCAGGATGTTCAGCCCCAGCGCGCCCAGCGACATGATCAGCAGGGGAATCAGGATGGCCTGGAAGAAGTAGTCGCTGGCCACCAGCGGCACGACCAGGAAGGCCACGGCCAGCAGCAGCATGACGGCCACGCGGTCCTGCGTGACGCCGAAGATCTGCTGGTCGGCCGCGTAGCTGGTCTTGAACTGGCCGTTCTCACGATAGAACATGGCGTGCTCTCCTTGTTGTTCTTACACGCGATCGATGATCTTGTCGCCGAACAGCCCCTGCGGCCGCACCAGCAGGAAGCACAGCGCCAGGCCGTAGGCGAACCAGGTCTCGATGCCGCCGCCCACCATCGGGCCGATGTAGACCTCGGACAGCTTCTCGCCCACGCCGATGATGAGTCCGCCGATGATGGCGCCGGGCAGCGAGGTCAGGCCGCCCAGGATCACCACCGGCAGCGCCTTCAGCGCCACCAATGACAGCGAATACTGCACGCCCAGCTTGGAACCCCAGATGATGCCCACCACCAAGGCCACGCCGCCGGCCACCGACCACACGATGACCCAGATGCGCGACAGCGGGATGCCGATGGACTGCGCGGCCTGGTGGTCGTCGGCCACGGCGCGCAGCGCGCGCCCGGTCTTGGTCTTCTGGAAGAACAGGCTCAGGCCCGCCACCAGCACCGCGGCAATGCCGGCCGCGTACAGATCCTCCAGGCTGACCATGACGCCGCCGTCGAACAGGCCGCCCAGGATGAACATCGGATCCTTGGGCATGCCCACGTTGATGCTGTAGACCGCGCTGCCGAACACCATCGGCCCCAGGCCGTCGAGCAGGTAGGCGATACCCAGCGTGGCCATCAGCAGCGCGATCGGCTCTTGGTTCACCAGGTGGCGCAGCGCAAAGCGCTCGATCGCCCAGGCCACCGCCACCATCAGCGCCAGCGTGACCACGATGGCCAGCAGGTTGCCCACCAGGCCCGGCGCCATGCCCAGCCAGTCGGGAATCCATTCCGAAAAGCGCGCCATGGCCAGCGCCGAGAACAGCACCATCGCGCCTTGGGCGAAGTTGAACACGCCCGAGGCCTTGAAGATCAGCACGAAGCCGATGGCAACCAGCGCGTACAGCAGGCCGACCATCAGGCCGCCGATCAGGGTCTCGAGGAAAAATCCCATGTTCCGTGCTCCTGCAGGGGTGTCGACGCGGCGTGCCCGTTCAATGGGTCGTGCCCAGATAGGCGCGGATCACGTCCTCGTTGCCGCGCACCTCGTCGGGCGCGCCGTCGCCGATCTTCCTGCCGTAGTCCAGCACCACGACGCGGTCGCTGATGTCCATGACCACGCCCATGTCGTGCTCGATGAGCACGATGGTGGTGCCGAACTCGTCGTTCACGTCCAGGATGAACCGGCACATGTCCTGCTTTTCTTCCACGTTCATGCCGGCCATGGGTTCGTCCAGCAGCAGCACCTGCGGCTCCATGGCCAGCGCACGGCCGAGGTCCACGCGCTTTTGCAGCCCGTAGGGCAACTGGCCCACGGGGGTCTTGCGGTGCGCCTGGATTTCCAGGAAGTCGATGATGTGCTCGACCTTCTCGCGGTGCGCGATCTCCTCGCGCTGCGCCGGGCCGATGCGCAGCGCCTGCAGCAGGATGTTGCTTTTGATCTTCATGTTGCGCCCGGTCATGATGTTGTCGATCACGCTCATGCCCTTGAACAGCGCCAGGTTCTGGAAGGTTCGCGCCACGCCCATCTCCGCCACCTGGCGGCTGTTCATGTGGCTGAAGGTGCGGCCGCGGAAGGTGATCGAGCCCTCCTGCGGGGTATAGACGCCGTTGATGCAGTTGAGCATCGAGCTCTTGCCCGCGCCGTTGGGGCCGATGATGGAGCGGATCTCGTGCTCCTTGACGTTGAACGAGATGTCGGTCAAGGCCTTCACGCCGCCGAAGCGCAGGCTGATGTTCTTGATGTCCAGGATGACATCGCCGATCTTCTTGCTGCTCATGGGGGCTGGGCCTTTCAGGCGGCGGCACGCGCCGGGAAGACCTCGGCGTCGATGATCTTCAGCGTGGCGCTGACGGCGCCCGAGCGCCCGTCCTCGAACTTCACCTGGGTCTCGATGAACTGCTCGGTCTTGCCCTGGTACAGCGCGTCGATCAGCACGCGGTACTTGTCGGCGATGAAGTTGCGCCGCACCTTGCGCGTGCGCGTGAGCTCGTCGTCGTCGGGGTCCAGCTCCTTGTGCAGCACCAGAAAGCGCGCCACCTGGGTGGCCGCCATGCCGGTCTCGCGCGCCAGGCCGGCATTCACCTGGGCCACGCAGTCGGCCATGAGCTCCAGCACCTTGGGCTTGCCGGCCAGGTCCACATAGCCGGCGTAGGGCAGGTTCTGGCGCTCGGCCCAGTTGCCCACGGCCTCGAAGTCGATGTTGATGAAGGCGCAGACCCGGTCGCGGTCATGGCCGAAGCACACCGCCTCCTTGATGAACGAGAAGAACTTGAGCTTGTTCTCGATGTAGTTGGGCGCGAACATGGCGCCGCCGTGGAGCTTGCCCACGTCCTTGGCGCGGTCGATGATGCGCAGCTGGCCGCGCGCGTCGATGACGCCGGCATCGCCGGTGTGGAAATAGCCGCTGGCGTCGATCACCTCGGCCGTCGCGTCGGGGCGCTTGTAGTACTCCTTGAGTACCGACACACCCTTGACCAGCACCTCGCCGTTGTCCGCCAGCTTCAGCTCGATGCCGGGCGCGGCCTGACCCACCGTATTCAGATCCACCTGGCCGTCGCGCTGCAGGCACACGTAGGCGCAGGTCTCGGTCTGGCCGTAGAACTGCTTGAGGTTGATGCCGATGGAGCGGAAGAAGCCAAACAGCTCGGGCCCGATGGCCGCGCCGGCGGTGTAGGCCACGCGGATGCGCGACAGCCCCATCACGTTGCGCAGCGGCCCGTACACGGCAAAGTCGGCCAGGCGGTACTTCAGGCGGTCCAGTGCCCCCACGGGCTTGCCGTCCAGCAGATCCGAGCCGACGCGGCGCGCCAACTGCATGGCCTTGTCGTACATGCGGCGCTTGAACGGCGCGGCGTCTTCCATGCGGATCTGGATCGAGGTGAGCATGCCCTCGAACACGCGCGGCGGCGCGAAGTAGTAGGTCGGCCCGATCTCGCGCATGTCGATGCCGACGGTGCCGGCCGACTCGGGGCAGTTGGTGGTGTAGCCCGCCACCAGCCACTGCGCCAGTGAAAACAGATGGTCCCCCACCCAGGCCGGCGGCAGGTAGGAAATGATGCTGTCGCCGGGGCCGAGCCTGTCCACCTCGGCCGCGCCCTTGGCAGCACCGATGAAGCTCTCGTGCGTCTGGCACACGCCCTTGGGTTTGCCCGTGGTGCCCGAGGTGTAGAGGATCACCGACACATCCTGCGGCGAGACCTGCTCGACCAACTGGTCCCACGCGCCGGGATGGTCGCGGTCCCACTGCACGCCGCGGGCCACCAGCTCGGCCGTGCTGATCAGGCCCGGCTGGTCATAGTGGCGCAGGCCGCGCGGGTCGTCGTAGATGATGTGGCGGATGCCGGGCACGCTGTCGCGCACCTCCAGCAGCTTGTCCACCTGCTCTTGGTTCTCGGCGAAGACGTAGGCCACGTCAGCGTCCTCGACGACGAAGGCCGTCTCCGCCGCCACCGCGTCCTGGTACAGCGGGATGGGCACGCCGCCCACGCTCTGCACGGCCACGTAGCCCATGTACACATGCGGCCGGTTGTCGCTGATCAGTGCCAGGTTCTGCCCCTTCGCGAAGCCCAGCGACAGCAGGCCGCAGGCCATGTGACGCACCTCGGTGGCGGCAGCCTTCCAGCTCCAGGTCTGCCAGATGCCATATTCCTTCTCGCGCAGCGCCGGCGCGTCGGGGCGCTGGGCGGCGTGCTGCAGCAGTAGATGGGGGAACGTGGTCTTCATCCCGGCTCCAGTCGTGGAATCGATGAGGGGAACTGGCAGGTCAGGCCAAGCTGTAGAACGGCAGCGATGGTACGGACTACTTTGACGCCAGCTTGTCTTTGCGACGACAATCTACGGGTTAATCCCAGAGGGTCAAACCCTTGCGTGACCCCGCGCGCGCCCGGCTCCAGACTCCTTGTTCACCGGACAAGCCTGATTCTTGCCGCCATGTGGGCCCCGCGACGACAATCCTGCACCGGTTCGGCCGCCCGGTGCTTCGCCCGGCGGCCTGGCGACGAAGCTCATTGCTGATCCAGTCCGCTTATGACCGCCACGCGAAACCCCGCCGCGCAGCGCCTGCTGTCGCGTGCGCGCGCGCCGACGCCGGCCGAGCTCGAGGGCGTCGTCTGGCTGCGCGCGCTGCGGCCCGACGAACGCGAGCGCGCCGCGCTCGACCTGCGCATAGTGCAGGTCGGCGCCGGCGAACTGCTGTGCCGCGTCGGCCGGCCGGCGACCTATTGGTTCGGCGTCATCGACGGGCTGCTGAAGATGAGCAACGACACCGCGATGGGCATCCCGATCACCTTCACCGGCATCCCGCCGGGTGGCTGGTTCGGCGAGGGCACGGTGCTCAAGCGCGAGCCCTACCGCTACAACATCCAGGCGTTGCGCAAGAGCGTGGTCGCTGGCCTGAGCGTCGATACCTTCCACTCGTTGCTGGACCACAGCATCGCCTTCAACCGCTTCATCACGCAGCAGTTGAACGAGCGGCTGGGCCAGTTCATCGGCGCGCGCGAGATCGACCGCATGACCGACCCCGACGGCCGCGTCGCGCGCAGCCTGGCCGCGCTGTTCCATCCGGTGCTGTACCCCGGCGTCGGCGGGCTGCTGCGCATTACGCAGCAGGAGCTGGGCTATCTGGTGGGACTGTCGCGCCAGCGCGTCAACGAGGCACTGCGCGCATTGCAGGCCGCCGGCCTGATTGCGGTGGAGTACGGCGGCGTGCGCGTGCTCGACCGCGAGCGGCTGCGCGGCTTCGGCACGCGCTGAACCGCGCCGCGCGGCCGCGGCGCTACTGCACGAAGCCGATCGGCCGGCGCTGCGCGCCGGGTTCGGGCAGATCGCGCTCCTCGATGCTCGAGCGCTCGGCCAGCCGCGCGTTGCCGAAGGCGCTCATCCAGGCGCGGCGCATCTCGCGCGGCGCCAGCGCGCTCAGCCGCTCGAGCACCGCCTCGCTGGGCTCGGGGTCGAAGCGCCGGCCCCAGTCGTGCTCGGCCAGGATGCCGCGGTACAGGCGCAGCGCGATCGCGCGCGCCGCGCCACGCTCGGGCGGGTCCACCTCGAACACGTTCATGCGGTTGAGGATCGGCTCGGGGATCGCGCGCTCGTCGTTGGCGGTGGCGACCCAGATCACCTGGCTGGCGTCGATCGACACTTCGGCGAACTCGTCGACGAAGCTGCAGGCGGTGTCGTGTTCGAGCAGGCCGTACAGCGCGCCCAGCGGGTCATAGGCGTGCTCGGCGCGCGCCTTGTCGATCTCGTCGACCACCACCACCGGGTTGGCGTAGGCGCCGTCGACCAGGGTTTCGAAGATCTTGCCCGGGCGCGCGCCCTTCCATTGGCTGGACGCGCCGCTGAGTACCCAGCCGGCGGTGAGCGCGCTCATCGACACGAAGCCCATGCCGGTGCCCAGCAGCTGCGCGACGCGGCGCGCGAAGTGCGTCTTGCCGATACCCGGCGGGCCCAGCAGCAGCATCGGCGTGATCTCCAGGCCGTCGCGGCTGTCGGCGCACAGCGCGAGCTGGCGCTTGAGCTCGTCCAGCGCTTCGCTGAAGTTGGGCAGCTCGTCGTACAGGTGCGCCATCGCCGGCACGCCCGCGGGCTTGACCTGAAAGCGCTGCGGCCCGCGCTCGAGCATGCGCTCGTAGGTCGAACGCAGCGTTTCATGATCGCGCGCCGGCAGCTTGTCCAGGCGCTTTTCGACATCGTCGAGCCGGTACACGCTGCGCATCTGCGCGATCGGAATCTGCGGCGCGACGCTCGTCATCGGAACCAGATCGTTGCCACGGCCCATGGTGCAGCCCTCCGGTGATGCCTGCGCCCATTCAAGCAAAGATTGGCCGATCGTGCCTAGGGAATAAGCCGGTCATCCCCTGTTCCCGCGGCAGCACTCGCGCCGCGCGAGTGCCGCGCCGGCTACTTGACCCAGGTGTTGAGCTGGATGATCGGCAGCAGCACCGCCAGCACGATCAGCATCACGACCACGCCCATGACGACGATCAGCAGCGGCTCCAGGATCGTGGCCAGCGCCATCGCGCGGCGCTGCACCTCGGCGCCGAGCTGGGCGGCCGCGCGCTGCAGCATCAGCGGCAGCTCGCCGGTCTGCTCGCCCAGCCGGGCGAACATCGCCAGCAGCCCCGGAAAGCGCTTCTTCGCCGCCAGCGCCGAGGCCAGCGGCGCGCCTTCGCGCACCTGCACCAGCGCGTCCAGCGCGTCGGCGCGCATCGCGCGGTTGCCCAGCGTCTCGGCCGCCGCCTGCAGCGCCTTCAGGATCGGCACCCCGGCACCGGCCAGCATCGCCAGCGTGCCGGCAAAGCGCGCCGCGTTGTAGCCGCGCGCCAGCCGCCCGGCCAGCGGCAGGCGCAGCAGCGCGGCGTCGCTGCGCTGGCGAAAGACCTCGCCGCGGCGCAGCAGTGCAAAGCCGGCGCCGGCGGCGATGGCACCGGCCAGCAGCGCCCAGCCGTAAGAGCGCACGAAACCGCTGATCGCCAGCATCGCCACGGTCAGCGCCGGCAGCGCGCGCTTGGAGCTGGTGAACACGGTGGCAACCTGCGGCACCACGTAGCTGACGAGAAAGGCCACGATCACCACCGCGATCAGCGACACGATCGCCGGGTAAAGCATCGCGCCGATCAGCTTGGCGCGCAGCGCCTGGCGCTGCTCCAGGTCGTCGGCCAGCTTGTCCAGCACCGCCCCGAGCGCGCCGCTTTGCTCGCCCGCGGCAACCACCGCGCAGAAGACCTCGTCGAACTCGCGCGGCGCGCTGCGCAGCGCGCGCGCGAACGGCGTGCCGGCGTTGACCTCGCTCTTCAGGTGCGCGATCAACTCGCGCTGGCGCGGCTGCGCCGCCTCGTCGGCCAGCGCGCTCAACGCGCGCTCCAGCGGCAGCCCGGCGCCGACCAGCCCGGCCATCTGCCGCGTCCACACGGTCAGCGCGTTGCGGTCGAAGACGCGGCGCTGCCAGCGCGCCGGCGCGCCGGGCGCCGCGGCCACGCCGCCGCCGTGCACCGGCGTCACCGCCAGCGGCACCAGCGCTTGCGCGCGCAGCTGGCCGCGCGCGGCCTTGGCGTTCTCGGCGTCGAGCAGCCCGCTGCGCGCCTTGCCGGCGGCGTCCAGCGCCTCGTACTTGAAGGCCGGCATCAGTCTCGGGTCACGCTCAGCACCTCTTCGAGCGAGGTGATGCCGGCGTCGATCAGCCGCTGGCCGTCGGCGCGCATCGGGCGCAGTCCGCCGGCCTGGGCCGCGGCGGCGAGTTCGCTTTCGCTGGCGCGGTTGTGGATCAGCGCGCGCACCGCGTCGCCGGCCACCATCAGCTCGTACACGCCGGTGCGGCCCTTGTAGCCGCTGTTCAGGCAGTGCTCGCAGCCCACCGGGTGCCACTGGCCGCGCTCGTCGGCGCGGCGGCAGTGCAGGCACAGCTTGCGCACCAGGCGCTGTGCCAGCACGCCCAGCAGCGACGAGCTGAGCAAGAAGGGCTCGACCCCCATGTCGGTCAGCCGCGTGACCGCACTCGGCGCGTCGTTGGTGTGCAGCGTGGCCAGCACCAGGTGGCCGGTGAGCGAGGCCTGGATCGCGATCTGCGCGGTCTCGTAGTCGCGGATCTCGCCGATCATGATCACGTCCGGGTCCTGGCGCAGGATCGCGCGCAGCGCCTTGGCAAACGTGAGGTCGATTTTCGGGTTGACCTGGGTCTGGCCGATGCCGGGCAGCTCGTATTCGATCGGGTCTTCCACCGTCAGCAGATTGGTGCTGTGGGTGTCGATGCGCTGCAGCGACGCGTACAGCGTGGTCGTCTTGCCCGAGCCGGTGGGCCCGGTGACGAGCACGATGCCGTGCGGCTGGTGGATCAGCCGGTCGAAGGCTTGCAGCACGTCGCCGCTCATGCCCAGTGCTTCGAGCGTGAAGCGCGCCTCGCTCTTGTCCAGCAGCCGCAGCACCGCGCGCTCGCCGTGCGCGCTGGGCAGCGTCGACACGCGCACGTCGATCGCGCGGCCGCCGATGCGCAAGGAGATGCGCCCGTCCTGCGGCAGGCGCTTCTCGGAGATGTCGAGCTCGGCCATGATCTTCAGCCGGCTGATCAGCGCCGCGTGCAGCGCGCGGTTGGGCTGCACCACCTCGCGCAACGTGCCGTCGATGCGAAAGCGCACTGCACTGCTGCGCTCGTAGGGTTCGATGTGGATGTCGCTGGCGCCGTCCTTGACCGCCTGGGTCAGCAGCGCGTTGAGCATGCGGATGATCGGCGCGTCGTTGCTGGCTTCGAGCAGGTCTTCCACCGCCGGCAGGTCCTGCATCAGCCGGCTCAGGTCGACCGCGCTTTCGACCTCGCCGATCACGGTGGCGGCGCTGGACTCGGCACCGGCATAGGCCGCGGCGATGCGCTGGCCCAGCACGGCGGCGGCTTCGCGCTCGTAGCGGTCGACGTCGAACAGCCGGCCCACCTCCGACAGCGCGCCGCCGGGGGTGGTCTCGGCAGCCCACAGCACGAACTGCGCGCCGTCGTCCTCGAGCAGCAGCGTGTTCGCCTTGGCGAAGGCGTAGGGCAAGGGGTGGCGCGTGGCCATGGCTTGCCGCCTCAGCGCGCTTCGGCCGGCGGCGGCTCGGTTGCCGCTGTCGGCGCCGATGCCGCGGCCGGCGCGGCCGGCGGCGGCGCCGCCGGAGCGGCCGGCCACGACAGCGGCGGCGGCACGTTGCCGTCGCGCAGCGGCAGCGCCGGTGCGCCCGGTGGCGGCGGCTGCGGCGCCGGTGGGGCCTGCGGTGCGTCGTTGATCGGCACCACCACGCTCTGGCGCGGCTGGCCCAGCGCCTGCTGCGCGCTGCGCATCAGGTCGTAGCGGTCGATCGACAGCGCGTTCAGCTCGGCCTGGTCGCGCAGGATGATCGGGCGCAGGAACACCATCAGGTTGCTCTTGGTGCGGGTGCGGTTGTCGTAGCGGAACAGCGCGCCGATGCCGGGGATGTCGCCCAGCAGCGGCACTTGCTGCACGCTGCCGCCGTACTCGTCTTTCAGCAGCCCGCCCAGCACCATGATCTGGCCGTCGTCGACCACCACCGTGGTCTCGATCGCGCTCTTGTCGGTGGTCAGCCCCTGCGGCGAGTTGCGGCTGGACGGCACCACGCGCGAGTCCTCCTGGTAGATCACCAGCCGCACGGTGCCGCCTTCGCCGATCTGCGGCTTGATGCGCAGCGTCAGGCCCACGTCCTTGCGCTCGATGGTCTGGAACGGGTTGTTCGGCCCCGATGCGTTGGTGGTGAACGAGCCGGTCAGGAAGGGCACGTTCTGGCCGACGACGATCTTCGCCTCCTCGTTGTCCAGCGACACCATGTTCGGCGTGGCCAGGATGTTGGCGTTGGCCTTGGTTTCCAGGAAGCGCGCCAGCGCGCCGATGTTCCACAGGTCGCCCACCTTTTGCAGGATGCCGAAGTTCAACCCCGCGGGCACCGCCACCGAGGCCAGTCCGGTGCGCCCCTGGTTGATCGCGGTGGTCAGGTTGACGATGTTGTCGGCGCCGGTGAAGTTGGTGCCGCCCACGTAGTTGGTGGAGCTGTTCTGGTCGCCCGAGATTGCCTGCCACTGGATGCCGATCTCGGCCGCCTTGTCGGCGTCGACCTTGACGATCAGCGTCTCGATGTAGACCTGCGCGCGGCGCGAGTCGAGCCGGTCGATGACGTTGCGCAGTTGGCGGTACAGCGGCTCGGGCGCGGTGATCACCAGCGAGTTGGTCGCCGGGTCGGCCTGGATGAAGCCGCCGGTGGACGGCGACGCCGACTCGGCCACCGGCGTGGTCGACGGCGTGGCGCCGGCCGTGGTGCCGGCCAGGTTGGCCATCGGCGTGGCGCTGCGCGGCGCCGGCGGGACCGCCGCGCCACCGAGCCCGGCGCTGCCGGCCGCGCCGCCCGGCGTCTGCGCGGCAAAGGCCGCGCGCAGCACCGCCGCCAGCTTCACCGCGTCGGCGTTCTTCAGGTAGACCACCCAGATGTTGCCGGCCGGGTTGCCGCCGGCGGTGGGCTGGTCGAGCTTGGTGATGATCGAGCGCGCGATCGCCAGCCGCGCCGGGTTGGACGCGCGCAGGATCAGCGAGTTGCTGCGCGGCTCGACCAGCACCACCACGCCGCCCGCGCCGCCGACCGCCCCCGGCACCCCGGGCGGCGCCGCGGTGGCGCCGGTGTCGCTCAGGCGCTGCACGATCGGCGCCAGGTCGCTGGCCACCGCGTGCTGCAGCGTCACCACGTCGGTGTCGCTGGCGTGCGGCTGGTCGAGCGCGGCGATGATCTTGGCGATGCGCTGCAGGTTGTCGGCGTAGTCGGTGATCACCAGCGACTGGCTGCCGGGGTTGGCGTTGATGGTGTTGTTGGCGCTGATCAGCGGGCGCAGCACCGCCACCAGGTTGTTCGGGTTCTCGTGCTTGAGCTGGAAGATCTGCGTGACCACCTGGTCGCCGCGCAGCGCCGGTGCGCCGACCTGCACCGTGCCGGTCTGCAGCTTGGCCTCGGCTTCGGGCACCACCTTCAGCAGGCCGTTGTTCTCCACCATCGTGAAGCCCAGCCCGCGCAGCGCGCCCAGGAAGTTCAGGTAGGCCTCGCGCACCGTCATCGGCTGGTCGCTGGCCAGCGTGATGCTGCCCTTGACGCGCGGGTCGATCGCGATCTGGCGCTCGATCATCGCCGCCATCGCGCGCGTCACCGCTTCGACGTCGGCGTTGACGAAGTTCACCGTCACCGGCGCGCTGCGCGAGGCGCGCGCCGGCTGCGGCACCGCGTCGCGCGCGCGCTGCTCGGCGGCGGAGTCGCCGCTGGCGCTCGTGGCCGCAGGTTGGGCCGATGCCGGTGCGGTGCAGGCCAGCAGCAGCGCCAGCGCCAGCGTCAGATCGGCGCGGCGCGAAGGCCGCGCCGTGTGGCCCGGCGGCGGTGTCCAAAGGCGGCGCAATGTCATGGTCATCCGATCGATATGACGGCCAGCGCGCCTTGGCGCCGGCCGAAGAAGTTCAGCAGGTTGTTCAGTTCGGCCTCATTGCCCGGCGCGGCGCGCGCCTGGCCGCGAAAGCGCCAGTGCGCGCCGGTCCACTGGCCGGTGCCGTCGAGCTGCAGGGCGCCGTCGAGCGTGCTGAGCACGAACACCGGCGTGCCGTCGCCGCCACCCTCGGCGCCGGCGCGGCCATCACCGCCGGCGTCGAGCTGCACCAGGTAGCTGCCCAGACGCTCGAGCGAGGTCAGCGGCGACGCGATATCGCTCATGCGCAGCTCGGCCTGGCCGGCCAGCGTCCAGCGGCCGGCCGCCACGTCCAGCGACAGCCCCGGGCTGCTCAGCCGCAGCGCGCCGCTCAGGCGCAGCGTGTTCCACGGCGCGCCCAGGCCGCCAAGCCAGGCCGCCGGCCACTCACCGATGCGGCCGTCGGTGCCGCCGCCATCGCCGCCGCCATCGCCGCCGCCATCGCCGCCACCTGGCAGCAACTGCAACGAGACCCGGCCGAGGCTCGGACGCAACTGCAGCCGCGCCGCATCGCTCATGCAGCAGGGCTGGAACACGCGCAGCTCGAGCCCCAGGCCGCGCGGCGCGATGCGCCAGTGCACGCGCCCGGGCAGCAGCGCGGCGCTGCGGCTGTCGGCGCCGCCGCTGAGCACCGCCACCGCGTCGCCGTTCCACACCGTGCCGCGCGCGTCGGCCAGAAGCAGGCGCTGGCCGCTGCCCTCGGCCAGCGCCGCAGCCAGCCAGGTGGCCGGCGCAAAGACAACCAGCGCGGCCAGCGCACCGCACAGCGCGCCGGCCGCCGCCCAACGCCGGCCGGTGCGGCGCGCGCGTTGCCACTGCGGCGCCGCGCTGGCGGCGCCGCTTCGCGCCGCGGCCGAGCCCGGCGCGCCGTGCCGGCGCCACGGCCTCATGAGCCGCCTCCGAGCGCGAGCACGATGTTGCCGTGCAGGCCCTGCGCGCCGCGCGTCAGTTGCATCTCGAGCGGACGCGCGCGCGCCGCGCTGCGCGCCTGGGCCAGCCATTCGCGCAACTGGCTGGGGCTGGCGCCTTGCAGCGTCAGCACCGCGCGGTCGCCCTGCAGCGACAGCCGGGCACTGCTGCCGAGTTGCGCACTGGCGGCATGCAAAGCGTCGCTGGCCTGCTGCGGCGACAGCGCCGGGGCATCGCGCAGCTGCTGCACCTCGGCGGCCAGGGCCTGCATCTGCTGCAACTGCTGCTCGAGCGCGGCGCGTTCGGCCGGGGCGCTGCGCAGCGTGCGCCAGGCCGGCTGCACCGCCGCGGTCCACAGCACGAACGCACCCAGCACCAGCGCCGCCAGCAGCAACGCGCGCTGCTCGCGCGCGCCCAGGCTTCGCCAGCGGGTACGCAACGGGTCCAGCGGGCGGGCCAAGGTGGCGCTGCCGGGGGTCACGAGCGCGGCCCCGCGGCGGCGCGGCGCAGCGTGAGCTGCCCGTCGGCGCGGTCGAGCGCCCAGCCGCCGATGCGCAGCCGCTCGCGCAGCTGCGCCAGCTGGTCGTCGCTCCAGCCTTGCGCGCCCCAGCTCAGCCGGCCGGGCTCGAAGCGCAGCGTGTGCGCCGCGGCGGCACCGTCGGGCCAGGCGGCGGCGGCGGCGCCGAGCAGCGTTTCCAGATCGTCGCCGCCGGCCTGGCCGGCGGCCGCGCGCAGCGCATCGGTCTCGCGTTGCATCTGCAGCGGCGCGTCGAGCACCGCACGCACGCTGGGAAAGCTGCTGCGCAGCAGCTTGTCCTGCGCCGCGCGCAGTTCGCTGATGGCTTGGCGTTGCTGCCAGGCCCAGGCGTTCAGGCCCACCAGTTGCAGCAGCGCCAGTGCGGCCAGGCCGATGCGCGCCGGCCGCCAGGCGGGGCTCAGCAGTTGCTGGAGCGCAGCGCGCAGCGCACGCGACGCGCGCCGCCGCGGCGCCAGATCGAACTGGCGCAGGTTCCACGGCGACTGCAGTGCGAGCAGCGCGTGCTCGGCCGCGCTGCGCAGCGGCACCGCGGCACCCAGCCAGCGCTCGGCCACCGCGGCCACCGCGGGCTCGGTGCTGCACGCGATGGCGGCATCGCCGCTGGGCAGCACCGAGCGCGCCAGCGAGCCGTCCAGCCGCAGCACCTTGACCCCTTGCGCGTCGGCATGGCTGAGCAGCACGCCGGGGTGTTCGCCGCTGGCGCCGGGCGCTTCGAAGAAGTGCGCGCGTGCTGCGCTGCCCGGCGCGTCGCTGGGCCAGCTGCGCGGCAGCACGCGCCCGATCGTCAGCCCGGCCGCTTCGAGCTTGTCCAGCTCGGCGCGCAGCCAGGGCTTGTGCGCCACCGCGACCCAGGCCGGCGCACCGGGCTGTGCGCCGGGGGCCAGCGCCAGGTGCAGCGCGTCGTCGTCTTCGAGCAGCTGCTCTTCGAGCACGCCGGCCAGCGCCGCGCGCAGCCGCGCCGGCGGGGCCTTGGGCAGCGTGATGTGCTGCCAGCTCAGGTCGGTGTCGGCCAGAACGACCACCACGTGGGTGGCGCGCGGCAGCAGCGGCGCCGCTGCGCGGCCGTGGCGGCTGGGCTGCGCGCCGTCCTGGCTGAACACGTAGGCGTAGCCGTCGCTGCGCGCGGCATCGGGCGCGCCATCGGACGCGCCGGCGGTCAGACGCTGGCGGGGATCGAGCAAGATCGCGAGAACGGACATCGGCGCGGTGGGGCTGGGGCGGGCCCGTTTATATCAATCTACGTCGCATGCAAATCAACGACTTACACCGCCGATGCCGGGCAGACCCAACGGCCGGGGGTCATTGCGGCAAGGCGTCGGCCGCGCTTTCGCGCCAGCGCGCCAGTGCCGTGACCTGTCGGTTGTTGCGTTGCACCAGCAGCTGTTCCTCGATCACCCGGCCCGCCATGCGCAGCCGACCGCTGATCACGAAGTACCTGGAGCCCACGCTCAGGCGTTGCGGGTCGAGCGCGCCCGGCGCCTCGAGCACGGCGGCGGCGTCCTGCAAGGCCTTGTAGGGCCGGCGGTCGACCAGCCGCTTGGCGCTGGCCGGGTCCAGCCCCGGGACCACGCCGGCCAGCACCTCGGGCGACGCGGTGTTGATGTTCAGCGGCGTGGCCTGCGGCAGCAGCTCGACGTAGGGGCGCAACCGCTGCAGCGTGGCGGCGTCCAGGCCCAGCCAGGCCAACTGCTCGACGCTGTGCGGCAGCAGCGGCGCGCCGCTGTCGTCGCCCGGGGCATCGCCGGCGCCGTCGCGCGCGTCGTCGCCGGGCGCCTCGTCCGCGCGGTCGCCGAGCTTGTCGGCCTGCCAGGCCGCACGCAGCCCGACAGCCAGGCGCTGCGCGGTCTCGGGCGGCACCGCGGCGGTCTGGCACAGCCGCGTCAGGGCCTCGAGTTCGGCCGGCACGATCTTCAGCGTCGTTGCGTCGACCAGGTTGCGCAGGTTGTAGCGGCTTTGCGCGTCGCGCACGCTGCCGCTCAAGAACGCCTCGGGCGTGGCGCCGGCGTTGTTGTCGCGGTCTTGCGCCAGCATGCTGGACAGCGAGGCTTCTTCGAGCCGCGTCGCCCAGACCTCGTTCAGGTGATCGACCCCCGGGGTGCGCGCGTCCAGGCGCAGCAGCACGCGGCCCAGGTCGAGCGCGCCGGTCAGGATCCAGCCGGCCTGCACGCGCGCGCGCTCGGCGGCTTCGACCGCGAGCGCGCGCGACTGCTGCCACACCATGCCGGCGGCCAGCGTGGCCACCAGCGTCAGCACCAGCATCGCCACCAGCAGCGCGGCGCCGTGGCGCGGGCGCGGCTGCGGCTGGCGGCGCGGTCGATGCTTCACGGACGCTCAGGGTTGCTGCAGCGCCAGCGCCAAGTCGCGCGTCAGGCGCTGCGCACCGAAGCTCAACATCAGCCTCACGCCGTACAGCGAGCTCTCGCGCTGCACGCCGCGCGCGTCGCCGCTGGACTGCGGGTTGGACCAGCCGTTGTCGCGAAAGAACTGGATCTGCAGATCGCTCAAGCCATCCAGCAGCACCAGCGTGGCGCCGGCATCGGCCGCGGGCTGCTGGCTGCGCAGCCAGCTCTCCTGCAGATCGGCCACGCGCGTGACCACCGGCCCGGCCCAGCGCGTCCATTGCGCGCCGCGCCGCGACCAGGCCACCAGCTGCACGCCGGGGCCGCTCGTCGGGCCGGCATCGACGCGGCGCACCAGGCGCAAGGTGGCGCCGTCGTACGACAGCGGCGGCACCGCGGTGGTGTCGTGCAGCGCCAGCAGGTCGCGGTCCCACTGGGCAACGGCGGTGTTCAGCCGCAGGCTGCGGTCGAGCTCGGCCTGGCTGAAGTCGCGCGCGCGCACGATGCCGTCGACGCCGCGCCAGGCCATCGCCGTGAGCACGGCCATCACTGCCAGCGCAACCAGCAGCTCCACCAGCGTGAAGCCGCACCGGGTGCGTCGCGCGAGGCTCATGGCAAACGGCTCACTGCGCTTCAGGGCCGGTAGAGCAAGGTCGACAGCCGCACCAGCTGGCGCCCGCCGCCGTCGATGACGATCGCGTCGACCAGCCGCAGGTCGCCGTACTGGGTGGCGGCCACCTGCACGCTGCCGTGGTACTGCCGCCCGAGCTGCTCGCAGGCGAACTCGGTGGCGCCGATGCCGGGAAACTGGCGCAGCAGCTTCAGCTGCGTCAACTGGTTCTCGGCGCACCACTGCGCGGCGATGACGTCGGCCAGCCGCTGCGAGTTGTCGACCAGCACGCCAGCCGCGCGCAGCCCCGCGCCCAGCGCGATCGCGATCACCGCCACCGCCACCAGCACCTCGACCAGCGTGAAGCCGCGCTGGGCGCGCCCGGCGCGGGTCACGGCGGCGCCTCGGCGTCGACCACCGCGAACGGCCCCAGGCCGTCGGTGGCCAGCTGCAGTTGCTGGTCGCCCAGGCGCAGCACGATGCGCTGCGCGCCGATCACCGGCTCGGGCCCGAGCAACACCGCACTCGCGCCGCCGATGTCGGCCCGCACCCGCGGGTCGAGCCAGCGCGTGGGCAGCTCCAGCGGCTGCGCGCGCGTGCCCCAGCCGCGCACGAAACGGAAGTCGGCATCGTCGTCCAGCGCTGCCAGGCGCCAGCTGACGGCCAGACCCGAGGCGCGGGACTCGGCGCGCGCCGCATCGAGCAGCGCGCCCAGGCGCTGCGCCTCGGTGTGCAGCCGCGTGCTCGCGCCGTCGCGCAGCGCCAGGCTGACCAGCCCGACGCCGAGTGCGATCAGCGCCACCACGATCATCAGCTCGATCAGCGTGAAGCCGCGCTGCGCGTCCGGCAGCCGCGCTCCGTGCGGGCCGGGCCTACTGCCAGGAACCGAGGTCGGCGTTGTTGCCGTCACCGCCGGGCGCACCGTCGGCGCCGAAGCTGAAGACATCGATCTCGCCCTTCACGCCGGGGTTCAGGTACTGGTACGGGCGCCCCCACGGGTCGTTGGGCAGCTTGTCCAGATAGGGCTTCCAGTTGGCCGGGACCGCGCCCACCGTCGGCCGGCGCACCAGCGCGTCCAGGCCTTGCTCGGCGCTGGGGTAGCGCTGGTTGTCCAGCTTGTACAGCTTGAGCGCTTGCACCAGGTTGTTGACGTCGGTGCGCGCCGCGGTGACGCGCGCGTCGTCGGCGCGATCGAGCACGTTCGGCACGATCAGCGCGGCCAGCACGCCGATGATGACCAGCACCACCATCAGCTCGATCAGCGTGAAGCCGCGGGCGCGGCCGGGCTCGGCGCGGCGCGCGACAGCTGCGCGCCAGCGGGGCAAATGGGTCATGGATGTCGGCATCGGGCAGGGCAGCGCGCATGATAATGGCGCGCATGTCAGCGCGATCCGCCGCCTTCGTGGCCGCCTTCATGATCTGGGCCGCGGTCGCCGCCAGCGCGGTGTTCTGGGCGCTGCGCCTGTGGAGCACACCGATCGCCACGCCGGCGCACGCCACGGTGGTGGCCGGCGCCGGCGCGCATCAAGGCGACCTCGCACGCGTGCTCGGCAGCGACGCCGCCAAACCGACGGGGGCGGCGGCGGCGGCGCCGGCCGACGCGCGCTTCAAATTGGTGGGGGTGGTCGCGCCGCGTGCGCCGGGCAGCGGCGTCGACGGCGTGGCGCTGATCGCCACCGACGGCAAGCCGGCCAAGGCCTATCGCGTGGGCAGCGCGATCGATGACGGCCTGGTGCTGCAGGCGGTGCAAACGCGCGCGGCCACGCTCGGGCCGCGCGGCCAGCCGGCGCAGCTCGAGCTGCAGCTGCCGGTGCTGCCACCGCCGAGCAGCGGTCCGTCAGGCGCGGCCCGGCCAGACGCGGCGGCCGGGCGCACGTTCGCGCCGCCGTTGCCGCAGGCCGTGCCGCAGCCCGCGCTGCCGCCGGCCGGCGGCAGCGAAAGCGGCGACGACGAGCCACAGCCACTGCCGCGCACGCCTGCCATCCCCGATCGTCCGCCGGGTTGAACCGGACCTCGATCCGGTCTCGTGAACCAACGCACAGGGGTGCATACCCGCTTGCGGCGCGAAGCAGCCGAATACAGAACAGCCTTCACCGCAGAGGAACGGAGGACGCAGAGGTCCGCAGAGTAAAGCCAGACTTGTATTCCTCTGCGCAAACTCTGCGTCCTCCGTTCCTCTGCGGTGAATGTATTGGGTGTCGGCTATGCGCCGCGGGCGGCCATTTGGCCGCCCGCGTCTGGGGGTTGGCGCGCGTGCCGCGCTGGGCGCAGGGCTGCAGCCAGCGCAGAGGCCGCGTCATGCACAGCACGCGGCCCGGGGCGTCAGCCGACTTCGCCTCGCGGAATATGGCCCGACTTCACTGCCTGGACGGCCTCGGCCTTGACGTCGGCGCGGCTGCGGGTCGATACCGATACCGGCTCGGGAGCGCCCTGATCGCCGTGCGCGTCCTGGTGTGCCGCATGGGCGGCAGCGCCTTCAGCACGCACCTCGGCCGCCGACGCGGTAGAGACGAACTTGTGCGGCTCGGGCATGCCGATCTCGCCGCGTGCCACCAGCCCGGCCTTGTTGGCCGCCGCCGCATCGGCCCGCACCTGGGCCGCGTCGACCGACTGCGCCATCGCGGCACCCGTCGTGGCCGCGAACACGGCCGCCACCAGCATCGTGCGTTGTGAGATCGAGAACATCTGGAGCCTCCTTGGTGCTTCGGTTGAACAACGACAGCTTCAGACGCTGTCATGGCGCCCGCGGCGCGCATACCCCTGAGTCGTTCGATGGCGCAGCAGATGACATGCGGTACGCGCCAGCGCGGATTTCAGATGACATGCAGCGCGATGCTCGAGCCGGCTACGCCGCGGCCGGCCCGAAGGTCAGCCGCTCGAGCCGGCTGCGCGCGCGGTGCAGGATCGCCGGCACCTGCGCCGGGTCGAGTTGCAAGCGTGCTGCGGTCTCGTCGTTGCTGAAGCCCTCGAGCTGACGCAGCCACAGCACCTGCGCGCCGATCGGCGACAGCCGCTGCAGGCCCTGCGCCAGCGCCTGCAGCAGCTGCCGCATCTCGAGCAGGTGAGCCGGATCGCGGTGGTCCACCGCATCGACCGCCGCCGCCTCGTCCGGCGCGTCCGGGTTCCAGCCGTCGACCGCGGCCGGCTCGACGCTCACCTCGGGTGCGCGATAGCGCCGGCGCAGCAAGTCGGCGATGCGGTGCTGCAGGATCGAAGTCAGCCAGGTGCGCAGGCTGGCGCGCCCGCCGTAGCCCGCAGCGCCTTGCAGCGCGGCCAGCAGCGTGTCGTGCACCACGTCCTCGGCCAGCATCGGGTCGCGCAGCCGCCGCAGCGCCATGCGCAGCAGATAACCGCGCTCGGCCGCGATCGCGGCTGGCGTCGCGGCGGCGCAATCCGCCGCTGCGTCTTGGCCGTGCTCGACCGGCGCCGCGCCCTGCACGGTGGCGGCGGTCATGCTGCAACCCCTTGCTCGCCCATTTCCGACTCCCGCTGAACGCCCGGTGTGGCGGGCGACGCGGTGATCGTTGCGCCAAGGCGCTGCGGCGGCATGTCGCCAGCCGCGCGCTGGATTTCAGACGCAACACGACGCGGCGAAACCCGCCCGCAGGCGGCGCAGGCGGCGCAGGCGGCGCAGGCGGCGCGGGTCCGGCGATCAGACCCCGGCGCGCGGCAGCTTGGCGCTCAGCGCCTGGGCCAGCGTGTCGGCGCTGTCCAGCAGGTGCGCGCGCGTGGCCGCATCCATCGGCGCCGGCCGCTTCAAGGCGTGGTCCAGCTGCGCCTGCAACTGCCGCGCCTGCAGCCGCAGCAGGCTGCGCGCGTCGGCGCGGCTTTGCGCGCCGGGGCGCAGCAGCACGGCGGCGACGCGGTTGACGTGCTCGCGCTGCAGCTCGCGGCGCGGCGCGCTGATGTTGCCGCCGCGCGCCAGCTCGCTCCACACCGCGCGCTGCAGGCCTTGGTGCAGCTCGGCCAGCTGGAAGGCCTGCTCGGCACGGTCGGCCTTGCCGACGCTGTCGAGGATGCGCGCGGCCACCGCATCGCTCATCAACTGGGCCAGCACCGCGCGCTGCAGCTCGAGCAGCCGCTGCGGCACCGCGTAGTCGGTGGCCAGCGCCGGATCGTCGCCGCGTTCGTCGAAGTCGGGTGCCAAACGCCGCTGCAGCGCCGGCGTGACCGCCAACGCGTCGATCGCCAGCACGTGGCTGGCGATCAGCGCCAGCGCGCGCCGCTGGGTGGCGGCATCGGTGGGCTGCAGCGGGTCGCGCCCGCTGCCGGGGTGGTCGCGCAGCGTGCGCACACCGCCGATCTGGCGCAGCAGCACGCCGACCGCGCGCCCGGCGTCGGCGATCGCGTAGGACAGCGAGCGGCGCAGCACCGCGTAGTCGTGGTCGGGGTCGAGCACGCGCCGCTCCTGGCGCGCGAACAGCTCGCGTGCGATCGCCAGCCGCTTGGCCGCGTAGGCGATCGGATCGGCGCCCAGGTCGAGCTGGATCGTCTCGGGGTCGATGCCGTAGGCGGCGTCCTCGTCGCTGCCGTAGGCCAGCAGCGGCTCGGCGCTGCGCGCGGCGATGCGGCGCAGTTCGGCGGCCTCGAGCTCGGGCGCGATCGGCTTGTACGCGTACTCGATGACCCAGTAGTCGTAGGGCCCGAGCGTGGTCATGAACGGCACGCCGCCGCGCTCGCCCGGGCGCGGCAGGTTGATCGCGTTGTATTCCATCACCGAGCCGGTGGTGCCGTGCTCGCGCGTGAACTCGGCATCGGCCAGCTGGGCTTCGGTGTACACGCGCGAGGCGCGGAAGTTGTGGCGCAGCCCCAGCGTGTGGCCGACCTCGTGCATCAGCGTGTCCTTGATGTAGGCGCGCACGAACTCCTCGGCCTGCGGGCTGTCGGGGTCCAGTTGGCCGCGCGCGGCCATCAGGTCCAGCGCATAGCCCAGCTGCTCGGCCGCCATGTCGCCGTACTGGCAGTGGCGTGCCGCGCTGTGCGCCGCGTCGTCGTGCGCGTGCGCCGCGCCGCCCAGCACCGCGCTGAACGCGCCGGCACCCGACAGCGTTTGCGCGCGCAGGTTGCGCTGCGCGCGCGAGCTCAGGGATTCGAAGCCGATGTCGGCGTCGAGGATCTCGCCGCTGCGCGGGTCGACGTGCTTCGGCGCGATCGCACCGAAGGCCGGCACCGCCGAGGCCAGCCAGCGCACCGAGGCCACGCCGAAGTCCAGCGTGTCGAACTCGGCATCGTCGGCCTGCTGCTGGACCACGATCGCGTCCTTGAAGCCGATGCGTTCGAAGGCCTTGTTCCACTCGAGAACGGCCTCGCGCACCACCGCGCGGTACTTCAGCGGCACGTTGCGGTCGATCCAGTAGGTGATCGGCTGCACCGGCTCGGACAGCGCCGCCTGCGGGTCCTTCTTTTCCAGCCGCCAGCGCTCGACCATGCGCACCCGCGGCGAGCGCGCGAGATCGTCGCTGTAGTCCAGCACCGACTGCGTCGTCAAGCCCAGCCGCGCGTCGGCGCGGCGCGCCGGCATCGGCGCGTCGGGCAAGGGCGCGAGCGAGTAGTGCTGGCCGACGAACAGGCTGCGCGTGTCGGGCACATAGCGCGGCAGCCTGGGTGCCGGCGTGCCCGCCGCGCTGCCCGGCTGCGGCACCGCGAGGGTGGCGCTGTAGTAGTGGATCTGGGTGCGGATTTCCAGCGAGCGCGCCGAGCCGCGCACCCCGACCAGGCTGCTGTGGCGCTGCTCGAGGCTGTAGCCCTGGCGGTAGGTGCGCTGCAGCTGCATGCCCACGCCCTGCAGGTCCGACAGGAACAGCGTGCTGGCGTCGACCAGCACCGTGCCGCGCTGCGGATGCGGCTGGCTGGCCACCGCCATGCTGCCCAGCAGGCTGGGCGAGTACGACACCGCCACCGCGCGCGCCTCGGGCGTGCCGGGCGTGGCGATCACGTCCATATTGCGCGCCAGCAGCCGCACCTGGTTGTTCACGCGCACGAACTGCACCACCTGCGCGCCGCCGGCACCGCTGACGCCGTAGGACATCAGCCCGCCGAGGATCAGGCCCTCGCCGATGCCGGTGGCCAGCTTGGGCGACAGCATGAACAGCCGGCCGAAATCCGCGCTCGCCAGCTCGAGCCACAGCTTGTCGTCCTTGTGCCAGGCGGTGATCGGGCCGGCGACCGGCTTGGCACCCTTGACCACGATCGCAAAGGGCGGCGGCCCGCCCGCAGCGGCGGCCGACGCCGCGGCCGAAGGCGCGCCCGCTGGCGTCGCCGCAACGGCAGCAGGCGCCGAAGCGGCCGGCACCGCAGCGGCGGCTGCCGAAGCGGCGGGCGCCGCAGCGGCCGGCGGCGATGGCGATGGCACGGTGGCGCAGCCGGCCAGCAGCAACGGCAGCGTGATCGACCAGGGGCTGTTGGAACGGGCGTGGCGCATGGGCGGAAGCAGCGGCTCGGACCGGGTTGACACCCGGGCCGCGAAAGGACTGGGCATCGGAGTCGGCGCCGGCGGCGAAGGTTCAACCGGCGCGGCGCGAATTGTCCGGCAGCGCCGCCGGCGGCGCCGGTGCCGCGGCGCGCAACAACACCGCAATGCGCCGCGCCAGCAGCAGGCCGAGCACCGCCGCGGTGCCGGTGACGACCCAGGTCCAGTGCCAGCCGCCGCTGCGCGCGGCCACCCAGGCCACCAACGGCGGCCCGGCGAACTGGCCGAACGCCGACCACTGCTGGGCCCAGCCGACCACGCTGGACAGCAGATGCTCGCTCGGCGCCACCCGCACCATCAGCGCGAACAGCGTCGACGGAATCAGCCCGCCGACCATCGAGAACACCAGCACCGCGGCGTAGCGCCCGCCGGGCGGCAGCGCCACGCCGCCGACCTCGGCAAAGGCCGCCATGGCCGCCAGCGCCATCGCCGCGAAGCCGATGCGCAGCAGCCGGGTGGGCGCCACACCGGCGTGCAGCAAGCGCCCGGCCGCGATGTTGCCGGCCATGTTCACCGCCGCGGCGAGCGCGGTCAGCATCCCGGTGCTCGCGCCCGACACCCCGGCTTGCAGGTAGATCGACGGCAGAAAGCCGATCACCGCCAGCCACTGGCCGGCGTAGACGGCAAAGCTCAGCGCCACGAGCCACGGCCCGGGCGCGGCCAGGGTCGCGCGCAGCCGCGGCACGAAGCCGCTCGCCCCAGCCGCGGCGGCGCAGCCGGCCGGCGCGTCGGGCACCGCACGCGCCAGCCACAGCGCCATCGCCAGCGAGACGCCGCCCAGCAGCCACCACCAGCTGCGCCAGCCGAAGGCATCGATCCACACCGGGCCGGCGAGCAGCGCCAGCGCGGTGCCCAAGGGCATGTAGCTGCCCCACAGCCCCAGCGTGCGGCTCAAGCGCTGCGGCGGCACCAGCCGGCGCAACAGCCCCGGCGGCGGCAGCACCACCAGCAGGAAGCCGAAGCCCTCGCAGGCGCGCAGCAGCATCAGCAGCGGCACCGACGCCACCATCGCGCCCAGCACGCTGGCCAGCGACAGCAGCAGCAGCCCAAGCAGCATGCTGCGCTTGCCGCCCAGGCCATCGGCCAGCACGCCGAAGGCGACACCGGCGGTCATGCCGGCGGTCTGCACCAGCGACAGCAAGAAACCGGCCTGCAGCAGCGTGACGCCCAGGCCGGCCTGCAACGCGCTGATCGCCGGCGGCAGCTTGGCGATGTGCAAGGCCGCGCTGACCGCGGCCACGATCACGACCGCGGCCGCGCGTTCGCCCGGCGCGGCCGCGGTGGTCACCGCAAGGCCTTGAAGCGCAGCCGGCGCGGCTTGGCGCCTTCTTCGCCCAGGCGCTTGACCTTGTCGGCCTCGTACTCCTGGTAGTTGCCGGTGTAGAAGAACCACTGGCTGTCGCCCTCGGCCGCCAGGATGTGGGTGCAGATGCGGTCGAGGAACCAGCGGTCGTGGCTGATGACCATCACGCTGCCGGCGAATTCGAGCAGCGCGTCTTCCAGCGCACGCAAGGTTTCGACGTCGAGGTCGTTGCTCGGCTCGTCGAGCATCAGCACGTTGCCGCCCTGGGCCAGCGTCTTGGCCAGGTGCAGCCGGCCGCGCTCGCCGCCCGACAGTTGCCCGACCAGCTTTTGCTGGTCGTTGCCCTTGAAGTTGAAGCGCCCCAGATAGGCGCGGCTGGGCATCGTGAACTTGCCGACGACGATGTTGTCCAGCCCGCCCGAGACGTCTTCCCACACCGTCTTGTCGTTGGCCAGGTTCTCGCGGCTCTGGTCGACGAAGGCCAGCTTGGCGGTCGACCCGATGACCACTTCGCCCGCATCGGGCTTTTCCACGCCCTGGATCAGCCTGAACAGCGTGGACTTGCCGGCGCCGTTCGGGCCGATGATGCCGACGATGGCGCCGGGCGGCACCTTGAAGCTGACGTTGTCCAGCAGCATCCGGTCGCCGAAGCTCTTGCTGACGCCGTTGAACTCGATCACCTGGTTGCCCAGCCGATCGGCCACCGGGATGAAGATCTCGTTGGTCTCGTTGCGCTTTTGGTATTCGACGTCGCTCAGCTCCTCGAAGCGCGCGAGCCGCGCCTTGCTCTTGCTCTGCCGGCCCTTGGCGTTGGAGCGCACCCACTTCAGCTCTTCCTTCATCGCCTTGGTGCGCGCGTCCTCGGTCTTTTGCTCCAGTTCCAGGCGCTGCTCCTTCTGGTCGAGCCAGTCGGAGTAGTTGCCCTTGTAGGGGATGCCGCGGCCGCGGTCCAACTCGAGGATCCATTCGGCCGCGTTGTCCAGGAAGTAGCGGTCGTGGGTGATGGCCACCACCGTGCCCGGGTAGCGCTTGAGGAAGATCTCCAGCCACTCCACGCTTTCCGCGTCGAGGTGGTTGGTGGGCTCGTCCAGCAGCAGCATGTCGGGCTTGCTCAGCAGCAGCCGGCACAGCGCGACGCGGCGCTTCTCGCCGCCCGACAGGGTGCCGATCAGCGCATCCCACGGCGGCAGGCGCAGCGCGTCGGCCGCCACTTCCAGCTCCATGTCGGTATTGACGCTGCCGGCCGCGGCGATCACCGCTTCCAGCTCGGCCTGCTCGGCGGCGAGCTGGTCGAAGTCGGCGTCGGGTTCGGCATAGGCGGCATAGACCTCGTCGAGCCGCGCCTTGGCGGCGAGCACGCCGCCGATGCCTTGCTCCACCGCCTCGCGCACCGTCTGCGTGGGGTCGAGCTGCGGCTCCTGCGGCAGGTGGCCGATCTTCAAGCCCGGCATCGGCACCGCGTCGCCTTCGATGTCCTTGTCCAGCCCGGCCATGATCTTCAGCAGCGTGCTCTTGCCGCTGCCGTTCAGGCCAAGCACGCCGATCTTGGCGCCGGGAAAGAAGGACAGGCTGATGTCCTTCAGGATCTGCCGCTTCGGCGGCACGATCTTGCCGACGCGGTTCATGGTGTAGACGTACTGGGCCATAACTCCTGCTCGATGCGCTTGCTTGGCGATCCTGCGCGGATCGCTTGACTGAAGGGGCTGGCGCGGCGCGCGCGCGAAACCGACTATTGTCGCCGCTGTGGAGAATTGCCCGTGAGTACCCCGCCGTGACTGACCGCCCGCAACCCCGCCCGAGCAATCAGCCCGGCGCGGCCGCCACCACCACCGTGCGCGAGGCCACCTTCGCGCTGCTGCGCGGCTTCGACCTGACCACCGTCTTCGGCAACCCCGGCTCGACCGAGCTGGCGATGTTCGTCGACTTCCCCAAGGACTTCCGCTACGTGCTCGGCCTGCAGGAGTCGGTGGTGGTGGGCATGGCCGACGGTTACGCGCAGGCCACGCGCAACGCCGCGTTCGTAAATTTGCATTCGGCGGTGGGCGTGGGCCACGCGATGGGCGCGATCTTCACCGCCTGGCGCAACCGCACGCCGCTGGTCATCACCGCCGGGCAGCAGTCGCGCGGCATCCTGCCCTTCGACCCCTTCCTGTCGTCGGTGCGCGCCACCGAGCTGCCGCAGCCCTACGTGAAGTCGGCAGTCGAGCCGGCGCGCGCCGCCGACGTGCCGCGCGCCATCGCGCGTGCCTACCACCTGGCGATGCTGCCGCCGCGCGGCCCGGTGCTGGTGTCGGTGCCGGCCGACGACTGGGACCAGCCGATCGATGCGGCGCAGCCGGTGCAGCCGCGCCGCGTCAGCCAGGCGCTGCGCGGCGAGCCAGCGCTGCTGGCCGAGATCGCCGCGGCGCTGGACGCTGCCGAGCGCCCGGCCTTCGTCGTCGGCGCAGCGATCGACCGCGACGCCGCCTGGGGCGCCACCGTGCAGTTGGCCGAGGCGCATCAGGCGCGCGTGTTCCATGCGCCGATGTCGGGGCGCTGCGGCTTCCCGGGCGACCACGCCCTCTTCGCCGGCCACCTGCCGCCGCGGCGCGAGCAGATCGTCGCCAAGCTGGCCGGCCACGACTACGTGCTGGTGATCGGCGCGCCGGTGTTCGCCTTCCACGTCGACGGCTCGGGGCCGTTCCTGCCCGAGGGCACGCGGCTCGGCCAGTTGATCGACGACCCCGAGATCGCCGCCTGGGCGCCGGTGGGCAGCGCGGTGCTGTGCAGCATCGCGCAGGGCGTGCAGGACCTGCTGGCGCTCGGCAAGCCGCCGGCGCGCGCGCTGCCGCCGCCGCGGCCGCGGCTCGCGCGCGCCGAACCGCCGCCGCCGGGCGAGCGCATGTCGGCGGCCTACGTGCTGCAGACGCTGGCCGAGCTGCGGCGCCCCGACAGCATCGTCGTCGAAGAAGCGCCGAGCGCGCGCCCGGTGATGTTCGAGCGGCTGCCGATCCTGCGCCCCGAGACCTTCCACGAGATGTGCAGCGGCGGCCTGGGCTTCGGCCTGGCCGCGGCGGTGGGCGTGGCGCTGGCCGAGCCCGCGCGGCGCGTGATCGCGCTGATCGGCGACGGCTCGGCGATGTTCACGATCCAGGCGCTGTGGAATGCGGCGCAGGCCAAGTTGCCGATGGCGATCCTGATCCTGAAGAACCGGCGCTACGCGGCGCTGCAGGACTTCGCGCCGCAGTTCGGCTTCGCGCCCGGCGCCCAGGTGCCGGGCAGCGACCTGCCCGACCTGGACTTCGTCGCGCTGGCCGCGGGCCAGGGCGTGCCCGGGCGGCGCGTCGCTGATGCGGCGGCGCTGCGCGAAGAGCTGCAGCGCGCGCTCGACAGCGTCGGGCCGGTGCTGCTGGAGATCGAGATCGCCTGAAGCAAGGCATGGGAAGCCCACCTGCAGGAGATTCGCGATGCCTGGGCCCGCCACTTTGGCCGCTGAGCTCACCCATGTGTCCAGGCATGGGTTCTGGCTGCTGCTGGGCGACGAGGAGTTGAGCGTGCCCTTCGCCGAGTTCCCGTGGTTCGCCAAGGCCACGATCGAGCAGCTGGCCGACGTGCAGCGCCCGAGCGCCGATCATCTGTACTGGCCGCAGCTCGACGTGGATCTGTCGGTGCAGTCGCTGCGCGACCCGGCGGCGTTCCCGCTGGTGTCGAAGGCGCCGTGATGTGAACCTGCGCTCCGGCCGGCGACTGCGCACGAGCCGCCCCTCATGGCGCGCATCGCCGACCAGATCGAGGCCGCGCCTGCCGCAGCGCATCCTTGCCGCCGCCGTCGGCGATGCCGCGTGATGCGCGTGCGCGTCCGTGAAATCCGTGGTGTCGCGGCTGGCGCTGCGCAGCCGGTTCGGGGCAAGCGGGTTCGGGGGTTTTGACTTACCAGGTAAGCCAAGATACGATATGCGGCATCCCTGCCCGGCACCGCAACCCCCATGTCTTCGCTTCTCGTCTCTTCCAAAGGCCAGATCGTCTTGCCTGCCGCGTTGCGGCGACGGCTGGGCATGGGCCCGGGCGCCCGGCTCGAAGTCGTCGAGGAGCCCGACGGGCTGAAGCTGCGCGTCGTGCGCGCGGTCGCGAAGGCCGACCTGAGCCGGATGGCCGGCATGGTCAAGGCGCCGGCGCGCGGCGTCCCTCGTCGGTTGGAAGACTTCGACCCGGCGGCGCTGCTGGCGCGCTCCCGGCGCGGCAAGCGATGAGGGCGCTGGATACGAACGTCCTGGCGCGGTTCTTCGTCGAGGACGCCGACGACCCGCAGGCCGCCAGGCAGCGGCCCGCCGCGATCGCCGCGCTGTCCGAACGCGCCTTTGTCTCGGTGACGGTGCTGCTGGAACTGGAGTGGGTCATGCGCGGGTTCTACGAGCTGCCCCCGAAGGACGTGTCAAGCGTTCTGCGGGCGCTGGCCAGCATCGAGCACGTGACGCTCGAAGACCGCGATGCGGTGCTGGCCGCCCTCGATGCCTTCGACCGTGGTCTCGACTTCGCGGACGCACTGCATGTGGCGCGAAGCTCGCGTGCCCGCGGATTCGCGACCTTCGACCAACGGCTGGCCAAGCGCGCCAAGGCGCTCGGGCTGCTGCCGCCGGTGGAGGTGCTGGCCTGAGGTGCACTTCGCAGCAGCCGCCCCCTGACCCCTCTATCCCGATACCCCGACCGAAGAAGAACGCTGCCGCGCCCGACGCGCCGGCCAGCGCCGTCACCGGGCCCCCTGCGAAGAAGACCGCGCGCGCCAAGGCCATAGGCCTGCTTTCCGGCCCGCAGGCGCTGAACCAGGCGGCATGGGCGATCTGCGACGTGCTGCGCCGCGCGGGCGTCGGCAGCGCGCTGCGCTACGTGCCCGAACTCACCTGGATCCTGTTCCTGCGCGTGCTCGACGAGCAGGAGGCGCTGGAGCGCGACGAGGCCGAGGCGCTGGGCCTGCGCTACACGCCGTCGCTGGGCAGCCCCTGGCGCTGGCTGGACTGGGCCGCACCGGCCAGCGACGCGGCCGACGCGCCGGCCACGCCCGAGGGCCTGCCGATCGGCTGGAAACGGCGCGAGCTGACCGAAGCGCGGCGCGGCAGCTTCTTCGCCTTCGTCAACGGCGAGCTGCTGCCGCACTTGCGCGGGCTGCGCGAGCTGCCGGGCGCGACGCCGAAGCAGAAGGTGATCAGCGAGATCGTGTCGGCGGTGGAGCGCGTGCGCGTCGACACCGAGGCCAACTTCTGCGACGTGCTCGACCGCGTGCACGCGCTGCGCCTGGCCGGCACCGACACCCAGCACCAGTTCATGCTGTCGCAGGTGTACGAGGGTCTGCTGCTGAAGATGGGGGAGAAGAACTCCGACGGCGGCCAGTTCTACACCCCGCGCGAGCTGATCCGCGCGATGGTGCGCGCGGTGGCCCCGAAGATCGGCGAGACGGTGTGCGACCCCTGCTGCGGCACCGGCGGCTTCCTCGCCGAGGCGGCCGAGCACATGCGTCGTCAAGCTGGCGAGATCGGCACCGAGCAGTTGGAGGTGCTCAAGCACCGCACGTTCTACGGCCGCGAGAAGGACGACCTGGCCTACCCGATCGCGCTGGCCAACCTGATGCTGCACGGCATCGACCAGCCGCACCTGTGGCACGGCAACACGCTGTCGCGCCAGGCGGTGTACGACGGGCTGTACGAAGGCGCACCGGAGCGCTTCAACGTGGTGCTGACCAATCCGCCCTTCGGCGGCAAGGAAGGCGTCGAGGCGCAGGCGCGCTTCGCGTTCAAGACGCGCTCGACCCAGGTGCTGTTCGTGCAGCACCTGCTGCAGATCCTGGAGCCCGGCGGGCGCTGCGGCGTGGTGCTGGACGAGGGCTTCCTGTATCGCACCAACGAAGACGCATTCGTGCGCACCAAGCGCAAGCTGCTCGACGAGAACGACGTCTGGTGCATCGTCAGCCTGCCCGGCGGCGCGTTCACCGGCGCCGGCGCGGGCGTGAAGACGAACCTGGTCTTCTTCACCCGCGGCCGGCGCACCGAGCGCATCTGGTACTACGACCTGTCGCAGGTGAAGGTGGGCAAGAAGACGCCGCTGACGCTGCAGCACTTCGCGCGTTTCTTCGAGCTGCTGCCGCAGCGCGGCAGCGAAGCGGCCGAGACCGAGCACAGCTGGACGCTGGACTTCGCGGCGCGGCGCGCGCAGGCGCGCTCCGACGCGGCGCCGCACCGGCGCGAGGCCGAGGCGCAGCGCGAGCGCGCGCTGGGCCTGCGTGAGCGCGCACGCGCGCTGCGCAAGGCCGGCGACGCGGCCGGCGCCGACCAGGCGGGCAGCGAAAGCGCCGAGGCCGAACGGCTGGTGCGGGAGGCTGAGGCCAAGGCCCAGGCCATCGACGACGCGGTGTACGACCTGAAGGCCGTGAATCCGCGCGAGAAGAAGGTGCTCGACCAGCGCACGCCGCAACAGCTGCTGGCCGACATCGAAGCCAAGGGAGTCGAGGTCGAGTTGGCGCTGGCCCGGCTGAAGGCGCTGCTGGCCCAGGCCTGAATCGGGCCCGGCGGCTACAATGCGGCTCGCTGCCGCGGCCTCCAGTCATCGCGGCGCAGTCGCTTCCGACACCTCTTCCGACCTTCGCGCTGCAGACTGGTGCGCCCGCCACGGGTTGCCGCAGACCGCGAACCTGGCTCCGCAAGGAGCCCACCGTTTCAACATGAGTTTCAAAGACCTCGGCTTGGCCGAGCCCCTGGTTCGTGCCGTGCACGAACACGGCTACGACACGCCCACGCCGATCCAGGCGCAGGCCATTCCCACCATCCTGTCCGGCGCCGACCTGATGGGCGGCGCGCAGACCGGCACCGGCAAGACCGCCGGCTTCACGCTGCCGATGCTGCAGCGGCTGATGGCCAAGCCTGCCGTGCGCGATGCGCGCGGCCGCATCCCGATCCGCGCGCTGATCCTCACGCCCACGCGCGAACTCGCCGCACAGGTGGAAGAAAGCGTGCGCGTGTACGGCAAGTACAGCCGCTTGAGCAGCATGGTGATGTTCGGCGGCGTCGGCATGCAGCCGCAGATCGACAAGCTGAAAAGAGGTGTCGACATCCTGGTGGCCACGCCGGGCCGGTTGCTCGACCACCACGGCCAGGGCACGCTGGACCTCAAGCAGGTCGAGATCTTCGTGCTCGACGAAGCCGACCGCATGCTCGACATGGGCTTCATCCACGACATCAAGAAGGTGTTGGCGGTGCTGCCGGCGAAGAAGCAAAGCCTGCTGTTCAGCGCCACCTTCAGCGACGAGATCAAGGCGCTGGCCGACCGGCTGCTGAACGCGCCCAAGCTGATCGAGGTGGCGCGGCGCAACTCCACCGCCGAGCTGGTGTCGCAGAAGGTGCACCCGGTGTCGCGCGAGCGCAAGAAGGAGCTGCTGGCGCACCTGATCAAGCGCGGCGACTGGCACCAGGTGCTGGTCTTCACGCGCATGAAGCACGGCGCCAACCGGCTGGCCGAATACCTGAACGAGCACGGCATCAGCGCGATGGCGATCCACGGCAACAAGAGCCAGACCGCACGCACCAAGGCGCTGGGCGACTTCAAGGCCGGTGAGCTGCAGGTGCTGGTGGCCACCGACATCGCGGCGCGCGGCATCGACATCGACCAGCTGCCGCACGTCGTCAACTTCGAGTTGCCCAACGTGCCCGAGGACTACGTGCACCGCATCGGCCGCACCGGCCGCGCGGGGGCCAGCGGCGAGGCGATCTCGCTGGTGTGCGTGGACGAGGACATCTTCCTGCGCGACATCGAAAAGCTGATCAAGCGCAGCATCGAGCGCGAGGTGGTGCGCGGCTTCGAGCCCGACCCGAACGAGAAGGCCGAGCCGATCGTGCTCGGGCGCATGACCATCGGCGTCGGCGGCACGCGGCGCAACGCCGGCGGCGGCTTCGCCCGCAGCGGCGCCGCGGGCGCGGCACGCGGCGGCAACCCCGCACGCGGCACTGCCGGTTCGGGGGCGGCGCATGGCGCGCGTCCCGGCGGTGGCAGCGGCGGTGGCGGCGCACGCCGCGGCGGCACGGCGTCGAGCGGCCGGGGTTCGCCCGCGGCGCCGACCGGCAGCGCCGGCCGGCCGGGCGAGCGCGGCGGCCCAGGCGGGCGCGGCCGGCGCTGAGACCAGCGCCACGCTCGGCGTTGCGGTCGACTCCTGCGCCGATGGCGTCGAGCCCATCCGCCGTCGCGGCCAGCACGGCGCACGGCGCCCGCATCGGCCTCGCCTGGGGCATGCTGGCGGCGGCCATCTGGGCTGGCTACTCGGTGCTGGCACGGTTGGGCGTGAAGTCGGGATTGAGCGCGGCCGACATGACGCTATTGCGCTTCGCCCCCGGCGCGCTGCTGATGCTGCCGTTGCTGTGGCGTTGGGGCTGGCGCGATCTGGCCGGCGTCGGCTGGGGCCGCGGCCTGGCCGTGGCCGCGCTGGCCGGCCCGGGCTTCAGCCTGATGTTCATGACCGGCCTGACGCTGGCGCCGCTGGCGCACGGTGCGGTCATCACGCCGGCGGCCCAGATGCTCGCCGCGCTGTTGCTGGGTGCGGCGTTGCGTCAGCAGGCGCTGACCCGCGAGAGCCTGTGGGGTGCGGCCTTCGTGCTGCTGGGCCTGCTGTTCATGGCCGGCGACAGCCTGGGCCGCAGCGGCCGCGACACCCTGCTGGGCGACGCGCTGTTCGTGCTGGCGGGGCTGTGCTGGGCCTTGTTCGGCGCGCTGTCGCGCCAGTGGCGGCTCGATCCGCTGCGGGTGACGGCCGTCGTGCTGGTCTTGTCGCTGCTGGCATTCGCACCGCCTTACCTGTTGCTGTCCGGCCTGGGCCGGCTGGCAAGGGCCGATGCCGGCTTCGTCGTGCTGCAGGCGGTGGCGCAGGGCTTGGGCGCGGGGCTGGTGGCGATGCTTGCCTACAGCCACGCGGCGGTGCTGCTCGGCTCCGGGCGCGCCGGATTCTTCGGCGCGGTGGTGCCCGGCGCGGCGTCGCTGCTGGCGATTCCGGTGCTGGGCGAGGTGCCGTCCACGCTGCAGTGGCTCGGCATCGCCGCAGTGGTGTGCGGCTTGATGATCGCCTTCGGCGCGCTGCCGTGGCTGCTGCGCCGCCGCGACGGCATCGCGGCGTGAGCTGACACCGGCTTGCGCCGCCGCGCGCTGGCCGGGCTGGGGGCTCGGCCGTGCACCGCGGCCAGGGGCCCGCAGCGCGCAAATGCGATCGATGCGGTGCGCGGACCGTGGTCGGCGCGCAGTTCAGCCCGGCGCTGGCGGGCCGGCGTCCAGGTCCAGCGTGACGTGAACCACGCCGCCTTCGACCCGCGTGCGCATCGGCAGGCCGCTGCGCTCGAACACCTTCAGCATCGGCTGGTTGCCCGCCATCACGTCAGCCTCGAAGCGGCGCACGCCGCGCTCGCGGCCGATGCGCGCAAGCAGATCCATGAAGATCGTCGACAGGCCCTGGCCTTGATAGTCTTCTTCGACGGTGAACGACAGCTCGGCGGCCAGCGGCTCGCCCGGTCGATCGATGACGGTGTAGGCGCCGCCGCCGATGATGATTTCGTCGGCACCCTCGCCCAGGCTGGCCACCAGCGTCACCGCGCGAACGAAGTCGCTGGCTTCGATGCGGCCCAGGTCGGCCGGCGTCAGCTCCCGCTTGGCGCTGAAAAAGCGCGTGTAGACCGTCTGCGTCTCGAGCTTGTGGAATGCGTCGACGATGCGCTGCCGGTCATCGGGGCGCACCGGGCGGATCACGACCGAAATGCCGCTGCGAAGCCGCACCGGCTGGTGCAGTTCGACAACCGCCGCTCGCGCAGTCATGCCACGACAGCTTGCGCCGGCCTCGGAACGGCTTGAAGCGCGGGCCCGAGCGCCGGTCTGGCGGCCGACGGGCGCCGCGCCAACCGGGCCGTCACCGCCGTGCCGGCCCGAAACACTGCGAGGCTCAGGCGCCGCCGCACGAGCCGCAGCACACGCCGTCCTGGCCGTGCTTGGCTTTCTTGGTGATGCGCACGCGCCACTCGTCGGGCCCGCTTTGCAGATAGTCCCACGCGAAGCGGCCGGCCAGCTCGGCCTGGAACTGGTAGTACAGCGGCTTCGGGTCGTGGTCGTTGACCAGCATCATCGCCTCGCCGGCACGCAAACCGTTGAAGGTGGAAAAGATCAGCGGGTGGCGCTCGCGCGGGGCAATCTCGCGAACGTCCACGGTGCGGTCCAGGGTCTCAGCCATGCGGTCTCCGATTGAACATGCATTGAAGATGCATCTATTCTACGGGCAAATCGCGGTGAAGGTGCTTGCGCCACATCAAGGTCGCCCCGACGCCACCCCCCGCACCACACCGCACCGCTAACGCTGGCGCACGTACTGCCCCGGCGCGTCTTCCAGCACCTCGTAGCCCTTGGCGCCGATCGCCGGCGGCTTGGTCTTGGCGCTGGAATGGGTCTGCAGCCACTGCTGCCACGCCGGCCACCACGATCCGGTTTGCTGCGGCGCGCTGGCCAGCCAGTCGTCGGGCGCCAGGTGGGCATCGGCTAGGCGGCGCGTGCGCATCCGGTAGTGGCGCTTCGGGTGCACCGGCCCGGCAACGATGCCGGCGTTGTGGCCGCCGCTGGTGAGCAAGAAGGTCAGGTCGTCCGAGCGCACCAGGTTGTCGATCTTGTAGACCGACGGCCACGGCGCGACGTGGTCGGACTCGGTGCCGACGACGAACATCGGCACGTGGATGTCCGACAGCCGCACCGGCTTGCCGTGCACCGTGAAGCGGTTGGTGGCCAGTTCGTTGTCCAGGTACAGCCGGTACAGGTACTCGGTGTGCATGCGCCAGGGCATGCGCGTGCCGTCGGCGTTCCAGGCCATCAGGTCGATCATGTGGCCGCGCTCGCCCTTCAGGTACTGGTTGACGATCGGCTGCCACACCAGATCCTGCGCCCGAAGCAGCGCGAAGGCCGCGCCCATCTGCTTGCTTTCGAGCACGCCCTTGCGGTGCATCGTCGCCTCGAGCATCGCCAGCTGGCTGGGGTTGATGAAGAAGACCAGCTCGCCCGGCTCGGAGAAGTCGACCTGCGCGGCGAACAACGTGATCGACGCCAGCCGCCGGTCGGCATCGCTGCCCAGCGAGGCCGCGCCGATCGCGAGCAAGCTGCCGCCGATGCAGTAGCCCACCGCGTGCACCTTCTGGTTCGGCACGATCGCGTTCACCGCGTCCAGCGCCGCCTGGAAGCCCTTGGCGACATAGTCGTCCATGCCCAGATCGCGGTCGGCCGCACCAGGGTTCTTCCACGACACCATGAACACGGTGTGGCCCTGGTCGACCAGGAACTTGACCAGCGAGTTGCGCTCGCTCAGGTCGAGGATGTAGTACTTCATGATCCACGCCGGCACGATCAGGATCGGCTCGGCGTGCACCTGCTTGGTGGCCGGCGCGTACTGGATCAGCTCGATCAGCTCGTTGCGCAGCACCACCTTGCCCGGCGTGACGGCCACGTTCTTGCCGACCTCGAATTCCTCGGTGCCGGCCGGCACGCCGCCGGTGATGGTGCGCTGCAGGTCTTCGACCCAGTTCTTCACGCCGCGCACCAGGTTCTGCCCGTGCTGCTCGCGCGTCAGCGCCAGCAACTCGGGGTTGGAGGCCAGGTAGTTCGATGGCGAGGTCGCGTCCAGCAGCATGCGCAGCGCGAACTCCACCAGATGCGCGTGGTAGTCGGTGACGCCGTCGACGTCGTGCACCGCCGATTGCAGCAGCGCCTTGTTGTTCTGGAAGGCGCGCGCGAACACGTTGTACGGGAACTGCGTCCACTGCGGTGCGCTGAAACGCCGGTCGGCCTCGCCGTTCAGGCCATCGCCCGGTGCCAACGGCCGCCCCGACAGCGCGCGCATCGTGAACGCCCAGGTGTCCTGCGCACGCTGCAGCATCTGCCGCTGCAACTCGCCCTGGCGCGCCGGCGCCAGCGCCAGATGCGATGCCCAGTCGGCCCAGGCGTTGGCAAAGGCCGTCGGCGAAATGCCCCCAGTCATCTTGGCGAGTTGGGCTCGGAACTCGCGGTCGAACGCATTGCTGCCGGTGGTGGCGTGTTCGGTTTGTCTGCGTGGCATGTCGAAGCTTTCAGTGGATGGGTCGCGTAGCAGCCCTTGGGGCGCGGGTGTGCGGATTCTGCGTGGTCGCGGCGGCGTTGGCCACCGGCGCCGGCACCAGTCGGGATAATCGCCCGAATCCGCGCCGGCGGCAGCGCCTGGTGCGGCGTGCCGCCGATGATGTCACTGTCGCGGCAGCGATGCCGACCCGATTCGAGACCCACGCCGTGAGCGATCCCATCCTGGTGTTGAATGCCGGCTCGTCGAGCCTGAAGTTCTGCGTGCTGGCCGAAGCCGGCGGCACGATCGAGCCTCAGCTCAGCGGCCGTATCGAAGGCCTGCATGTCGCGCCGCGCTTCGTCGCCAAGGGCGCCGCCGGCAACACCCTCGACGAGAAGCGCTGGCCCGACCGCCACAGCCTGGACCACGACGGCGCGCTGGCTTTCGTGCTCGACTGGCTCGACGCGCACGGCGCGACCGGCCGCGAGCTGGCTGGCGTGGGCCACCGCGTGGTGCACGGCGGCACCGAGTTCGACCGCGCGATCCGCGTCGACGAACAGGTGATCGAGCGGCTGCAGCGGTTCGTGCCATTGGCGCCGCTGCACCAGCCGCACAACCTCAGCCCGATGCGCCGCTTGCTGGCACTGCGCCCGCGGCTGCCGCAGGTGGCGTGCTTCGACACCGCGATGCACCGCAGCAACCCCGCCGTGGCGCAGATGTTCGCGCTGCCGATGGCGCTGCACGACGCCGGAGTGCGCCGCTACGGCTTCCACGGCCTGTCTTACGAGTACATCGCCTGCGCGCTACCCGCCATCGACCCCGGCGCCGCAACCGGCCGCTGCGTCGTGCTGCACCTGGGCAACGGCGCCAGCATGTGCGCGCTGCAAGCGGGGCGCAGCATCGCCAGCACGATGGGGTTCACCGCGGTCGACGGCTTGCCGATGGCCACCCGCTGCGGCGCGATCGACCCCGGCGTGATGCTGTACCTGATCGACGAGCGCGGCATGGACGCACGCGCGATCGAGCGGCTGATCTACCACGAGTCGGGGCTGCTTGGCGTCTCGGGGGTGTCCAGTGACATGCGCGACCTGCTCGCATCGGACGCGCCGCGCGCGCGGCTGGCGGTGGAGCTGTTCGTCTACCGGGTCGGGCGCGAGCTGGGCTCGCTGGCCGCCGCGCTCGGCGGGCTCGATGCCATCGTCTTCACCGCCGGCATCGGCGAACATGCGGCGCCGGTGCGCGCGATGATCTGCCGTGCCGCCGCCTGGCTGGGCGTGGAACTGGACGACGCCGCCAATGCCCAGCACGGGCCGCGCATCAGCACCGCCGCCAGCCGCGCCCGCGCCTGGGTGATCCCGACCAACGAGGAACTGGTGATCGCGCGCCACACGCGCGAACTGCTCGCAGCGCGCTGATCCGCCGTGACCACTCTCGCGGATCAGAAGGTGTCGACGTTCGGGTCCGCCTGGTCCAGCCGCTGCAGGTGTGCCGGTGGCCGCCGCAGCGCCAGCCAGGAGTTGAGGGCGAGATCCGGTCCCACGTGCACCAGTTCACCGGGCTCGAGCATGCGCCAGTCCGCACCGGCATCGATGCGCTCGCTGGCCACGATCACCACCTCGACCGGCACCTCGCAATCCACGCGGTGGAAACTCAAGGCCGAGTTGCCGTGCACCGCGGTGCCGGTGGCCGGGTCGATGCGGCGCCGGGCGATGTGAAGCGCGCGCTGATCGGGGTAGCGCAGCGCCCACAGATGGCCCGGCGTGGCCACCAGGCAGTTCAACGAGTACAGCGGCACGTGCTCGGCCAGCCAGCCGGCAGCCGCTGCGATACCCTGCCCGACGTCCCCGCCGTGCTCGGCCGCGAACCGGGCGATCAGCGCGGCGTAGCGCTCGGAATCGGTCTCGCCCTGGACCTGCCCTAGGTAGGCCCCCAGCTGCGCCTCGACGGCTGGCAGATCGCCGAAGCCGCCGTTGTGCGCCATGATCCGCCCGCCGATGAGGAACGGGTGGGTGTTGGCCACCACCGCATGGCCGGTGGTGGCCGAGCGGATGTGGGTGATCAGCGTACGCGCAGTGACCGAACGCGCCTGCAGGCTGAACTCGGGGTCGGCATCGGCGCGCAGCGGCTGTTTGTCGATGCGCGGCACGCCGTCGGCGGCGAACCAGCCGATGCCGGTGCCGTCGGGGTTGCGGCGGCTCTCGGCGAGCATGCTGTCCGGTGCGTCGAGCAGCCAGTACTCGACGTGGACCTCCTGGTCGCCGGCGTTGATCCCGAAGAGTCGGCACATCGGGCCAGTGTGGCACCGCTGGCGCCGCTGCAGCCGTGGTGGTGGCGCCATGGCATCGCTTCGATGCCGGCCGGGCGCAAACGGCAGCCGAGCAGCGCGGCGGCATCAGCCGCGAGTTCGCCTCATGCTTCGCAGACTCTCAGGACATGCGCTGGTAGTACAGGTTCTGCGGGTGGCGCGCTTCGGCGAAGAACAGCCAGCGTTCGGCCAGCAGCCCGAGGTACTGCAGCGCGAAGGCGGGCAGCGCCCAGGCGCCGGCACCCGCGGCCAGCGCCAGCGCCAGCAGCGCCAAGGGCAAGGCGAAGCCGCAGGCCAGCGCGACCCAGCGCAGGCTGCGCAGCGCCGCCGCGCTGCGGCCGTGGAAGAACTCCCTGGTATTGAACGAGCCGCCCATGAAGCCCATCGAGCGCTGTTCGATGCGCGGGTGCTTGATGCCGATCGCGGTCTGCAAGGTGGACTTCGGCGCGAGTTGCGCATTGCGCCGCCACGCCGCGCTGCGCCCGGCCAGCCCGGCCAGCGTGAAGCCGATGGCGCCGATCACGAAGAAGCGCGCTTGCGGCGGCGCCAGCCACGCCGCCAGTGCCGCGGCCAGGGTGAAGCCGTTGGCGCAGCCCAGCAGCGTGAAGTTCAACGGCGTGAAGGCGCTGGCCCATTCGCGCAGGAAGCGGATGCACGCGTAGATCATGCCGGTGCACAAGAACAGCACGATCGCCGCCAGCGCCGCCAGCGCGCCGACGGCGAAGCTTTCGTCGCGCCGCAGCGCGTGCGCGCCGGCATAAGCCGCTGCCAGCGCGATGAAGCCCGGCAGCACGATGACCTCGCGCGACAGCCAAGACGTGCGCCACTGCGCCGCCGCGCGCCAGGCGCGCTCGGGGCGGCCGAGGTGGAAGAACGAGGCCACCAGCCCGCCCGCGGCGAGCAGCGCGGCGACCAGGCCGCCGCCGATGTAGAACGCCGCGTCGGGCAGCGTGCCCAGCCAATGGCGGTGGCTGGCCCACTCGGCGGCGAACATCGCCAGCACCAGGCCCTGCGCGGCGCCGGCCAGCGTGGTGAAGAAGATGACCGACAGCGCGGGGTGCATCGCGGCTTACCAGGAGGTGACGTCGTCGAGCGAGGGCTCGCCCGGTGCCGGCTTGGGCAACTGGCCGTCCTTCTTCAGCGGGTTGTCGGCGCGCACCAGCTGGTCGGGCTGCGCGCTCACCTCGGCGCGGCGGCGCGGCAGGTAGTGGTTGGCCGGGTTAGTGGCCCACTCGGGCATCAGCTGGTAGCCCCCGCGCTCGCGGATCGCCTGCGACACCTCGCTGTCGGCGTCGTGCACGTCGCCGAACAGCCGCGCGTTGGTCGGGCAGGCGAGCACGCACGCCGGCTTGCGGTCGCGCTCGGGCAAGGCCTGGTCGTTGATACGGTCGACGCACAGCGTGCACTTGGTCATCACCTGCTGTTGCTCGTCCAGCTCGCGCACGCCGTAGGGGCAGGCCCACGAGCAGTACTTGCAGCCGATGCACTTGTCGTAGTCGACCAGCACGATGCCGTCCTGCGGGCGCTTGTACGACGCGCCGGTGGGGCACACCGGCACGCACGGCGGATCTTCGCAGTGCAGGCAGCTCTTCGGGAAGTGCACGGTCTGCGTATTCGGGAACTCGCCGACCTCGAAGGTCTGCACGCGGTTGAAGAAGGTGCCGTTCGGGTCGGCGTCGTAGGGGTTGAAGTCGGCCAGGCTGCCGGCCGCGCCCGAGGTGTTCCACTCCTTGCAGCTGGTGACGCAGGCGTGGCAGCCGACGCACACGTTCAGGTCGATGACCAGGGCGAGTTGTGTCATGGCGGGTGTTCGTTGTGCTGCTGCGGTGTGCGCGTCAGCCGCGCGGCTTGGATTCGACGCGCCCGGCGACGAAGGCCTGCCACAGCCGCCGTGCGCCGCCGGCCGCGCCGGGCAGCGAGGGCATGGCCTCGAACTGCGGCGACGTCTCCTTGGGCTCGTCGGCGCCGGCCGGGTAGATGCGCACGCGCACGTCGTACCAGCCGGCCTGGCCGGTGACCGGGTCGGAGTTGGAGATCACGCCGTTGCCGTGCGGCAGCTCCTCCTTGATCAGGTGGTTGAGCAGGAAGCCGCGCCGCGCCTCGTTGGCATCGGGCGACAGCTGCCATGCGCCCTGCGCCTTGCCGATCGCGTTCCAGGTCCACACCGTCGCCGGCTCGACCGCTTCGGAGTAGCGGCACATGCAGCGCACCTTGCCCCATTGCGATTCCACCCACATCCAGCCGCCGTCGTCGATGCCGGCGGCGCGCGCGGTCTTGGTGTTGACGAACAGGTAGTTGTGCGTGTGGATCTGGCGCAGCCAGGCGTTTTGCGAGTCCCACGAGTGATACATCGCCATCGGCCGCTGCGTCACCGCGGCCAGCGGGAACTTCTGCAGGTCGCTGGCCTGCACCTCGAGCGGCAGCGCGAAGAACGGCAGCGGGTCGAACCAGCGCTCGATGCGCTCGCGCAGGTGCGCCGGCGGCTGCCGCCCCGCGCGCTTGCCCTGCGCGGCCAGGCGAAAGCTTTGCAGCTCCTCGCTCCACAGCTGGATCAGCACCGGCTCGCCGAAGCGGCGCAGCCGCGTGCGCATCGCCCATTCCATGTAGCCCTTGTTCCAGTTGCGCATGTACTGGTAGGACTTCGGTAACGTGTGGTGGAACACGCAGTTGTTCTTCGCGTACATCTCCCACTGCCGCGGGTTGGGCTCGCCCTTCATGAACTTCGCTCCGTCGGCGCCGCGCCAGCCGGCGAGAAAGCCGATGCCCGAGCCGTGCTCGGTTTCGTAGCGCGTGATGAAGTCCGGGTAGTCGCGGAACTTGCGGCAGCCGTCGGGCAAGGTGAAGGCCGGCAGCTTGAGCCGGCTGCCGAGCTCGATCAGCACCTCCTGGAAGGGTTTGCAGTCGCCGGTGACCGGCAGCACCGGCACGCGCACCGCATCGACCGGGCCATCGAACTCGCTGATCGGGCGGTCGAGCATCGACATCACGTCGTGGCGCTCGAGGTAGGTGGTGTCGGGCAGCACCAGGTCGGCGTAGGCCGTCATCTCCGACTGGAAGGCGTCGCTGACGACGAGGAAGGGGATCTTGTACTCGCCGCGCTCGTCCTTGTCGTTGAGCATGCGGCGCACCTCGGACGTGTTCATCGTCGAGTTCCAGGCCATGTTGGCCATGAAGATGAACAGCGTGTCGATGCGGTACGGGTCGCCGCGCCAGGCATTGGTGATGGCGTTGTGCATCAGCCCGTGCACCGACAGCGGGTGCTCCCAGCTGAAGCCCTTGTCCAGCCGCACCGGCTTGCCGTCGTCGTCGACGAACAGGTCGTCCGGCGTGGCCGGCCAGCCCAGCGGCATGGTCGGCAGCGGCGTGTTCGGCTTGACCTGGCTCGGGTGCTTGGGCGGCTTGGCGCTGGGCGGAATGGCACGCGGGAATGGCGCCTTGTGCCTGAAGCCCCCGGGCCGGTCGATGGTGCCGAGCAGGCTCATCAATATCGCCAACGCGCGGATGGTCTGGAAGCCGTTGCTGTGCGCGGCCAGCCCGCGCATCGCGTGGAAGGCCACGGGGTTGCCGGTGACGGTGTCGTGCTCCTTGCCCCAGGAATCGGTCCAAGCGATCGGAAGTTCGATCTTCTGGTCGCGCGCGGTCATGCCCATCTCGTGCGCCAGGCGGCGGATGGTCTCGGCCGGCACGCCGGTGATGCCCGCGGCCCATTCGGGCGTGCATGGGCGCACGCGCTCGGCCAGCAGCTCGAACGCGGGCTTGACCTTGCGCCCGTCGGCCAGCGTGAAGCTGCCCAGCAAGTAGGGGTCGGCACCCTCGGTGTGCGTGGCCACGGCCGAGTTGGTCAGGCGATCCCACCACAGCTTGTTCTGCGGGTACATCGCGTTGACCTCGGGTGCCGCCGCGTCCTTGATGTGCAGGCCGAAACTGGCGCTGGCCTCGTCGGCGTCGATCAGCTGCCCCGCATTGGAGTAGCGCACCAGGAAGTCGCGGTCGTACAGTCCTGTGCGCACCAGCTCGTGGATGAAGGCCAGCAGCAGCGCACCGTCGGTGCCGGGGCGGATCGGAACCCACTCGTCGGCGACGGCCGAATAGCCGGTGCGCACCGGGTTGATCGACACGAAGCGCCCGCCGGCACGCTTGAATTTGCTGATCGCGATCTTCAGCGGGTTGCTGTGGTGGTCCTCGGCGGTGCCGATCATGACGAACAGCTTGGCGCGATCGAGATCCGGGCCGCCGAACTCCCAGAACGAGCCGCCGATGGTGTAGATCATGCCGGCGGCCATGTTCACCGAGCAGAAGCCACCGTGCGCGGCGTAGTTCGGCGTGCCGTACTGGCGCGCGAACAAGCCGGTGAGCGCCTGCATCTGGTCGCGCCCGGTGAACAGGGCAAACTGCTTCGGGTCGGTGGCGCGCAGGTTGGCGAGCCGCTGCTCCAGCGTGGCGAAGGCCTCGTCCCACGAGATCGGCTCGTACAACGCGTCGCCGCGCTCGCTGCCGGCCTTGCGCATCAATGGCTGCGTCAGCCGCGCCGGCGAGTACTGCTTCATGATGCCCGACGAACCCTTGGCGCAGATCACGCCCTGGTTCAGCGGGTGGTCGGGGTTGCCGTCGATGTAGCGCAGCTTGCCGTCTTGCAGGTGCACGCGGATGCCGCAGCGGCAGGCGCACATGTAGCAGGTGGTGTGCTTGATCTCGCGCGAGCCGGGCGGCGCGGTGGCGGTGGAGTCGTGGATCGGCTGGCTCATGGCAGGCGGGCAGCGGGCCCCTGGCTGGCGCCACTGCGCGCGCGCCCGTCAGGCAGCAGGGCCTGACAGGGCTCGAAGCTGCGCACCGTGCAGCGCTCGCACACGCCGGCGTCGAGACGCCGGTACAGCACCCTGAGCACGTCGTCGCCGAGCTTGAAGAAGTTGTCGGCGCCGATCTGGTCGAACACGCCGCAGCGGCGCAGGGTTTGCAGCGGCTCGTCCTTGACATGGAACAGGTACAGCCCGCCGCCGAGCGCGCGGCGCCGCCGCGCCTCCTGCGCCAGCAGATGCGCGCCGGCCAGGTCGACGAAGTTGATGCCCGAGGCGACGATCAGCAGGTGCTTGTGCCCCGGGTTGCGCTCGTCGATGTGCTGCAAGGCCTCCTGCAGGTGGCTGACCGCGCCGAAGAAGATCGAGCCGTTGATGCGCACGATCTTCAGCTGCGGGCAATCGGGCAACCCGGTGGCCGCGCTGAACGCCGGCGGGCTCTGGCCTGGATACGGCTTGACGTCCTCCAGGCCGGGGCGCGAGGTGCGGTTCAGGTACAGCATCAGTGACAGCAGCACGCCGATGTAGATCGCGAACTCCAGGTCCAGCGTCAGCGTGGCGATGAAGGTCGCCGCCAGCACCGCGGTCTCGGGCCGGCTGGCACGCACGATCTCGGCGATCTGCGCGAAGTCGATCAAGCCCCAGGCGACGACGAACAGGATGCCGGCCATCGCCGCGATCGGCAGGTACTTGGCCAGCGGCGCGAGGAAAACCACGATGATCAGCAGGAACACCGCCGACAGCACCGCCGCCAGCGGCGTCCTGGCCCCGGCCGTGTAGTTCAGCCCGCTGCGGTTGAACGAGCCGCTCGAGGCATAGCCCGAGAAGAACGCACCCGCCAGGTTCGACAGGCCCTGGCCGATGAACTCCTGGTTGCCGTCGATGCGCTGGCCGCTCTTGAGCGCCACCGCGCGCGCGATCGACACCGCCTCGGTCAGCGCCAGCAGCCCCACCGCGATCGCGATCGGCACCAGTTGCTCGATCGTGGTGCGGTCGAACTGCGGCTTCGACAGCGGCGGCAGACCGATGTGCAGCGCACCGATGGTCTCGATGCCGGTGCGCGCCGAGCCGAACACCTGGTCGAGCCCCAGCGCGACCAGGCTGCCGGCGACCATCGCCGCGATCATGTGCGGCATCTTCGGCCACCAGCGCTTGAACGCGATGCTGGCGATCACGGTGGCCAGCGCCACGGCGGTGACGTACGGATTGATCGCGTCGAGCTGCCGCGCCAGGCCCTGCACCACCTGCTGCGCGCTGGCGCCGCGCGGGATCGCCACACCGAAGAAGTTCTTCACCTGGCTCAGCCCGATCAGCACCGCCGCACCGGCGGTGAAGCCCACCACCACGGTGTGCGACACGAAGTTGACCAGCGTGCCCAGCCGCAACGCGCCCAGCGCGAGCTGGAACACCCCGATCAGCAGGGTCAGCGTCAGCACCAGCTGCACGTACTGCTCGCTGCCCGGCGGTGCGAACGGGCTGACGGTGGCGTACACGACGATCGAGATCGCGGTCGTCGGCCCCGACACCAGGTGCCACGACGAACCCCACAGCGCGGCCACGACCGCCGGCACCATCGCCGCGTACAGGCCGTACTCGGGCGGCATGCCGGCGATGGTGGCAAAGGCCACGCCCTGCGGCACCAGCACGATGCCACCGGTCAGCCCGGCGACGGCATCGGCGCGCAGGCTGGCGCGGTCGACCCGAGGCCACCAGCGCAGCAGCGGCAGCAGCCGGTACAGCCACAGCGCGGCGGCGGCGCTGCCCGCCGCGGCGCCGGCGCGGGCGTCACGCATGTTCAACCGCTCGCAGCTCGCCCAGGATCTCGCCGTAGTGGCGGTAGCGCTGCGCGGCGATCTGGCCGCGCCCGACCGCGGCGATGACCTCGCAGCCCGGCTCATGCCGGTGCATGCAGTTGTAGAAGCGGCAGCCGCCCAAATGGGCGCGCAGGTCGGGCATCAGCGCGGCCAGCTGCGCCGCCTCGAGGTGGTGCAGCCCGAACTCCTGGAAGCCGGGGGAATCGATCAGCGCGCCGCTGCCGGCGTCGCCCAGCCGGTACCACAGCGTGCTGGTGGTGGTGTGGCGGCCCGAGTTCAGCGCGCGCGAGATCTCGCCCACCTGGGCCTGCGCGTGCGGCACCAGCAGGTTGATCAAGCTGCTCTTGCCGGTGCCGCTGGGCCCCAGCACCAGCGTGACCTTGTGCTGCAGCAGCGGGCGCAGCAGCTCGCGTGCCGCCTGCGGGTCGGCCTTGAGCGCGAACTCCAGCACCGGCTGGCCCATCTCGCGGTACGGCCGCAGGCGCTCGCGCGCGGCCGCGGCGCTGGGTTGGTCGATCTTGTTCAACCCCACCAGCGCCGGAATGCCGGCATCGGCCGCGGCAATCAGTGCGCGCGTCAGCTGCGACTCGCTGAACAGCGGCTCGCCGGCCACCAGCACCAAGACCTGATCGAGGTTGGCGGCAAAGGACTTGCTGCGCCAGGCGTCCTGGCGAAACAGCAGGTTGGTCCTGGGCTCGAGCGCCTCGATCACGCCCTCGTCGCCACTGGCCTGCCAGCGCACGCGGTCGCCCACCACCACCCCGGCGCGGCGGCCGCGCAGATGGCACAGCACGCGCCGGCCCGAGTCGGTCTCGACGAAGACGTGCCGGCCGTGCGCGGCGACCACGCGGGCCAGCGGCAGATGGCCGTGGCGGCTCACGGCTCGGCCCGGGCCAGCGCCGCCAGCCGCTGCGCCGCCGGCGGGTGCGAGTAATAAAAGCGCACGTACAGCGGGTCGGGCGTCAAGGTGGTGGCGTTGTCCTGGTGCAGCTTGAGCAGCGCGTTGGCCAGATCGCGGCCGTTGGCGTGGGTGCTGGCGAAGGCGTCAGCTTCGAACTCATGCCGGCGCGATAGCCTGGACATCAGCGGCGAGACGAAGTAGACGAACGGCGGCAGCGCCAGCGCGAACAGCAGCAGCGCCAGCGCGTCGTTCGGCGCCCCCATGTTCGGCTGCACGCCCAGCCCCTCGTAGAAGGCGGTGCGCGCGGCCAGCCAGCCCAGCAGCGCCAGCCCGAGCAGGCTCAGCCCGAAGATCGCGGCGATGCGCTTGGGCACGTGGCGATGGCTGAAGTGGCCGAGCTCGTGCGCCAGCACCGCCTCGACCTCGGCCGGCGACAGCCGCTGCAGCAGCGTGTCGAAGAACACCACCCGCTTGGCCGCGCCCAGCCCGGTGAAGTAGGCATTGGCGTGCGCCGAGCGCCGGCTGCCGTCCATCACGAACAGGCCCTTGGCGGCGAAGCCGCAGCGCCGCATCAGCGCGTGCACCCGGGCGGCCAGCGCCGCGTCGGCCAGCGGCTCGAACTTGTTGAACCACGGCGCGATCAGCGTCGGGTAGATCACCAGCAACAGCAGGTTGAAGGCCACCCAGGCGCCCCAGGCCCACAGCCACCACCAGCGGCCGGCCGCGCCCATCAGCCACAGCACCAGCGCCGCCAGCGGCAGGCCGATCACCAGGCCCAGCACCAGCTGCTTGAGCAAGTCGGTGGCGAACAGCCGCGGCGTCATGCGGTTGAAGCCGAAGCGCTGTTCGATGCGAAACACGTTGACCAGCTCGAACGGCAGTTCCAGCACGCCGCCGATCAACGCGAACGCCGCCAGCAGCGCCAGCTGGTAGGCCATGTCGCCCCAGCGCGGCCGCACCGCATCGAGCAGGGTCTGGTTCAGCGCGTCCAGCCCGCCCAGCAGCGTCCAGGCCAGCACCACCGCGGCGGCGAAGGCGCTGCTCAGCAAGCCGAAGCGGCCCTTGGCCAGCGTGTAGTCGGCGCCGCGGCGGTGCGATTCCAGACTGATGCTGCTGGCAAAGGCATCGGGCACCCGCTCGCGGTGCAGCGCCACATGCCGCATCTGCCGCGTCGCCAGCCAGAACTTGGTCGCCATCGACAGCAACAAGGCCGCGACGAACAGCGCGGTAACGGTGGAGGCTTGCATCGGGGCTGCAAGTGTAGGCTTCGGCGAGAATCGGCGCCGACCTTGCCGCCACCCCTGCGCCCCTTCTGAGCCATGAGCGACGCCACGCTGCCGAGCGACGAACACAACCTGATCTGGATCGACCTGGAGATGACCGGGCTGTCGCCGGCCACCGACCGCATCATCGAGATCGCGGTGGTGGTGACCGACGCGCAGATCACCCGCCGCATCGAAGGCCCGGTGCTCGCGGTGCACCAAAGCGATGCCGTGCTCGACGCGATGGACGCCTGGAACAAGGGCACCCACGGCAAGAGCGGGCTGATCGAGCGCGTCAAGGCCTCGGCCGTCGACGAGGCGGCCGCGCAGGCGCAGGTCATCGCCTTCCTGAAGCAGTACGTGCCCGCGGGCAAGAGCCCGATGTGCGGCAACAGCATCTGCCAGGACCGGCGTTTCCTGGCCAAGGACATGCCGGCGCTGGAGGCCTACTTCCACTACCGCAACCTGGACGTCAGCACGCTCAAGGAGCTGGCGCGGCGCTGGAAGCCGGGCGTGATCGAAGGCTTCAAGAAGGTGCAGGCGCATACCGCGCTGGCCGACGTGCACGAGTCGATCGACGAGCTGCTGCACTACCGCCAGCACCTGCTGAACCTGCAGCCTGCGTAGAAACCCGCACTGCGCTAGAATGCGCGCCGGGCCTGCCGATTCGCGTCGGCGGGCCTTTCGTTCATCACTGTTGGCCTTCGTCACCTCCTGGACGTGACAGCCCCGCAATGGGGCCATGGTCGACGGCGATGCCGTCGCCTGCCATGCGTCCATCCCGCGGCCTGTTCATCGGCCCGGTTGCCCCGCGTTGTTGCGACCTGACCTGAGCCCGGCGCCACCGCAGGCGCCGCAGCGGCATGCGCGAGCGCGCCGCACCTTGACGAAGAAAGACGACCATGAGTTTCGACAATCTGGGCCTGCACGAGGCCATCACCCGCGCCGTGCGCGATGCCGGCTACACCCAGGCCAGCGACGTGCAGCAGCACGCGATCGGCCCGGCGCTGGGCGGCGCCGACCTGATGGTGTCGGCGCGCACCGGCAGCGGCAAGACCGCCGCGTTCATCCTGCCGGCGCTGCAGCGCGTGTTGGCGGCGCGTGCCGCCAGCGGCGGCCGCCGCGATCGCAGCCAGGCGCACAGCCCGCGCGTGCTGGTGCTGACGCCCACGCGCGAGCTGGCTGTGCAGGTGGCGCGCGCGGCCATGAGCTACGGCCGCCACGTGCCCTACCTGCGCGTGGCCACCGTCGTCGGCGGCGTGCCCTACGGCGCGCAGCTGAAGGCGCTGCGCGACGGGCCCGACCTGCTGATCGCCACGCCGGGCCGGCTGATCGACCATCTGCAAAGCGGTCAGTGCCGCCTCGACCGCCTCGAGCTGCTGGTGCTGGATGAAGCCGACCGCATGCTCGACATGGGCTTCATCGACGACATCCGCCACATCGCCGAGGCCACGCCGGCGGCGCGCCAGACGCTGATGTTCAGCGCCACCTTCGCCGGCCACGTCGGCCAGCTGGCGCACCAGCTGCTGCGCACGCCGCAGCGCATCGACGTCGCCTCGCACACCGACACCCATGCCGACATCGAACAGCGGCTGCACTGGGCCGACGACCACGAGCACAAGAACGCGCTGCTCGACCACCTGCTGACCGACCGCGAGATGGAGCAGGCGCTGGTGTTCACCAGCACGCAGCGCGACGCCGACTGGCTGGCCGACCGGCTGGCCGAGATGGGCCACGCGGTGGCCTCGCTGCACGGCGGCATGCCGCAGGGCCGGCGCAACCGCGTGCTGCAGGGCCTGCGCACGCGCCAGCTGCGCGTGCTGGTGGCCACCGACGTGGCCGCGCGCGGCATCGACGTGCCCAGCATCAGCCATGTCATCAACTACGGGCTGCCGATGAAGTGCGAGGACTACGTGCACCGCATCGGCCGCACCGGCCGCGCCGGGCGCACCGGCTTGGCGGTGACGCTGGCCGAGCGCCGCGACGCCTCGATGATCCACCGCATCCAGCGCTTCACCACGCAGCGCATCGCGCCGGCGGTAATCGAAGGGCTCGAGCCGCGCCGGCCCGAGCCGATGCCGGCGCCGCCGGCACGGTTTGGGCACGGGCGCGGCAGGCCGCCGCAGCGCGGCGGCCATGGCCGGCACGGCTTCGACGCGGGTTGGCACGGCGGCGAAGCGCGGCCGGGTTTCGAGCCGCGCGGCCAGGGCCACGCGCCCGGCCAGGGCGGTCCGGCGCACTGCGGGCAGCGCTTCGAGCACGGTGCGCGCGGTTTCGAGCACGGCCAGCGCTTCGAGCAGGGCCCGCGCGGCTACGACGGCCGACGCGGCGGCTTCGAGCATGCGCGGCCGGGCGCGCCCGATCGGCGCGAAGCCTGGGCCAAGCCGGCGGGGCGAGGCTTCAAGCCGCGCCCGGCGCGCTGAACGATCCGCTGAACGACGTGCTGCGCCGCGCCAGCGGGCCGCACGCCGCCAGCCGCCGTCACACCGCCAGCAGCTCCACCTCGAACACCAGCGTGGCGTTGGGCGGGATCACGCCGCCCGCGCCGCGCGCACCGTAGCCGAGCTGCGGCGGGATCAGCAACACGCGCGTGCCGCCGACCTGCATGCCCTGCACGCCTTCGTCCCAGCCGGCGATGACCTGACCCGCACCCAGACCGAAGGCGAAGGGCTGGCCGCGGTCCTTGCTGCTGTCGAACTTGCGGCCGCGCGCATCGGGCTGCGCGGCGTCGTGCAGCCAACCGGTGTAGTGCACCTGAACTTGCTGGCCGGCGCGCGCGGACTCGCCGCTGCCGATCCGGGTGTCGTCGTACTGCAGGCCCGAGGATGTGGTGATCATCGAAGAAGCATCCGTTGGTTGAAGGCCGCGCATCATGCCAGCCAGCGCGCGGCCCAGGCGGCGACCGCGGCTGCCAGCCAAGCATTGATGTCGTCGGCGGTAATCGCCGGCAGGCCCAGCACCTCGGCCGCCGCGCGCAATGCGGCCAGCGGGTTGCTCAGGTCGAGCGCACGGGCGCCGTTCTGCTTGGACAGCTTTTGGCCATCGGCGCCCAGCACCAGCGGCACGTGCAGGTACGCCGGCGTGGGCAGGCCCAACGCGCGCTGCAGCAGGATCTGGCGCGCGGTGTTGTCGGCCAGGTCGGCGCCGCGCACCACGTGGCTCACCTGCTGCCAGGCGTCGTCGACCACCACCGCCAGCTGGTAGGCCCAGCAGCCGTCGGCGCGCTCGAGCACGAAGTCGCCGACCTCGCGCTCGACGTCCTGCGCCATCGCACCGAGCCGGCGGTCGACCCAGCCGATGCGCGGGCCGATGCCCTGATGCTGCGTGCGCAGCCGCACCGCGCGCGCGGTCTTGCCGTGCAGCCCATCGCGGCAGGTGCCCGGATAGACCGGTTGCGCATGGCGCGGCCGCGGCGTGCCGGCGCGCTGCAGCGCGAGCTCGACATCGCTGCGGCTGCAGCCGCAGTCGTAGGCCCAGCCTGAGGCGCGCAGCGCGGCCAGCGCCTGGGCGTAGGCCGCATCGCGGCTGGATTGCCACAGCGGCGCGGCGTCGGCACGCAGCCCCAGCGCATCCAGCTGCTGCAGGATGACGCGGTCCATGCCCGGCACGCAGCGCGGCACATCGACGTCCTCGATGCGCACCAGCCAGCGCCCGCCCTGAGCGCGCACGTCCAGCCAGCTCGCCAGTGCCGCCACCAGCGAGCCGGCGTGCAGCGGCCCGGTGGGCGATGGCGCGAAGCGGCCGACGACCAAGCTGTGGCGCCGCGGCTAGGCGTGGCGTTCGAGCAGCGCGCGCCGCGTCGCCGGCGCGCCCAGCTGCTTCAGCCACCACTGCAACGCCAGCCCCAGCGATGCGCGCTCGCGCCGGCTGCCGCTGCAGCGCCAGGCGTAGCCGAGCTTGACGGCCGGGTTCGGCCGCAGCGTGGCGCGCGTCACCAGCCGCCCGGCCGCGACGTGCTCGCGCGCGACCGCCTCGGGCACGAAGCCGCAGCCCAGCGCGCGCAGCAGCGCGTCGACCTTGGCCGCCATGCTCGACACCGTCAGCACGTCCTGCCCGGGCAGCAGGTTCACGGTCAGCGGCGACAGCCGCTGCGCGGTGTCGGCCACCGCCACCGCGCGGTGGCGCAGCAGTTCGACGTCGTCGATCGCTGCAGTGGCGGCGGCCAACGGGTGGTGCGGCGACATCGCCAGCACGAACGCCAGCTCGCCCAGCGGCTCGAGCGCCACCTGCGGCGGCGGGCTCGCCATGCCCACGCCGATGGCCAGATCGGCCTGGCCGCTGACCAGCGCCTCCCAGGTGCCGGCCAGCACCTCGGTGCGCAGCTTCAGCCGGGTGCCGGGCCCGTCACCCGGGGTGCCCGCGCCGCCGGACGCGGCCACATCGCCGCCCAGGCTGTGCGCCTTGCCGCGCGGGCGCAGCGCGTAGAAGGCTTCGCACAGCTCGAGCAGCGTGGCGCGCGACATCACGTCGTCCACCGCGATGCTCAGTTGCGCCTCCCAGCCCGAGGCGACACGCTTGACGCGCTGCGCCACCGCGGCGCTCTCGGCGAGCAGCCGCCGCCCTTCGTTCAGCAGCTCGGTGCCGGCGGCGGTGAACTTGGCCTGGCGCGAGCGCCGGTCGAACAGCAGCACGTCCAGCGCGTCCTCGAGCTGGCGCACGCTGTAGGTCAGCGCCGAAGGCACCTTGCCCAGTTCGCGCGCGGCCGCGGCGAAGCTGCCGCTGCGCGCGATGGCGTCGATCATCGTCAGCGCTTCAGGCGTCAGCGCGTGGTGGGCCTTGGGCATCGGCGGCGGCTCGGTGGCGACTCAGGAGCAATCTGCGCGCCGATGTTAGGGGAAGCCTGCGCTGCAGCGCATGCCCTACAGTGCGCAGGTGAACCGGCTCGCCGAACTGTTGCGCCTGCTGCCCGCGGCCGACTGGGCGGGCCTGAGCTTTCTGTTCGCCGCCTGGATCGGCTATGCCACGTTCGCGCGGCGCCGCGCGCGGCGGCGGCCGTCGTTCCTGGGCAGCACCAACCGCGTGCGCCGACAGTGGATGCTGCAGACCACCTACCGCGAGGCGCGCGTGATCGACGCGATCGCGGTGCAGCAGATGTCGGGCGCGGCGTCGTTCTTCGCGTCGACCACGATCCTGATCATCGGCGCGCTGGTGGCGGTGATCGGCAGCACCGAGAAGGCCACCGACCTGGTGCGCGAGCTGCCGTTTGCCGCGCGCACCTCGGTGCTGGTGTTCGACCTGAAGCTGGCGGTGCTGACCGCGATCTTCGTCTACGCCTTCTTCCGCTTCACCTGGAGCATCCGCCAGTACAGCGCCGGCATCTTGCTGATCGCCGCGGTGCCCGAGCACGACACGATCCACGACGAGGCGCAGCGCCAGGCCTTCGCCGATCGCGCCAGCCGGGTGATGGCGCTGGCCGCGCAGTCGTTCAACGACGGCCTGCGTGCGTACTACATGGCCTTCGCCGCGGTGTCGTGGTTCGTCTCGCCGTGGGCGATGGCCGCGGCCACCGCGGGCGTGGTGTGGGTGCTGTACCAGCGCGAATTCCACTCGGCGGTGCTGTCGGCGCTGGACGCCAGCACGTGGGGCGCCGCGGCGATGCCGCCCCCAAGGCCGCCCGCGCCCTGAGCGCCAAGCCCTGAGCGCCAAGCCCTGAGCGCCAAGCCCGCTGCGCTCAGGCGTCGCGCGCCAGGCGCACCCCGCTGAACTGCCACTGCGCGTCGGGCGCAAAGAAGTTGCGGTAGCTGGCGCGCGCGTGGCCGGCCGGCGTCGCGCACGAGCTGCCGCGCAGCACGAACTGGTTGCACATGAACTTGCCGTTGTATTCGCCCACCGCACCGGCAGGTGGCCGGTAGCCCGGATAGGCCGCATAGGCCGATTGCGTCCACTGCCACACGCTGCCAAACAGCTGCGCCGGCAGCGGCTGCAGCTGCCGCGCCGCGTGCTCCCATTCGGCCTCGGTGGGCAGCCGCGCGCCGGCCCAGCGCGCGAAGGCGTCGGCCTCGAAGTAGCTCAACTGCGCGGCCGGCGCGTGCGGGTCCAGCGCCACCAGGCCGTGCAGCGTGAAGCTGCTGCGGCCGTCGTCATGCCAGTACAGCGGCGCGCGGCGCTGCCGCGCGTTGACCCAGTCCCAGCCGAGCGACAGCCACAGCTCGGCTCGGCGGTAGCCACCGTCGGCGATGAACTCGCGGACCTCGCCGCAACTCACCGGCCGCGACGCCAGCTCGAAATCGCGCAGCAGCACCTGGTGGCGCGGGCCTTCGTTGTCGAAGTGGAATTCGCCATCGAGCGCGGCGTCGTGGCCCAGCGCCACCACGCCGCCGGCCACCGGCAGCCATTGCAGCGGCTGCGCCGCGGCCGCTGGCGGCGATCGGCCATCGTGGTACGCCGGCAGCGCCGGGTTGCACGACAACGCATGCAGGATGTCGGTCAGCAGCAACTCCTGGTGCTGCTGCTCGTGATGCAGGCCGAGCTGCAGCAGCGTGCGCCAGGCAGCGTCGCCGGACCGGGCAATCAACGCTTGCACCCGGTGGTCGACCTGCTCGCGCCAGGCCAGCACCTGCGCCAAGCTCGGACGCGACAGCACACCGCGCTGCGGCCGCGGATGCTGCGGCCCGACCGCCTGGTAGTAGCTGTTGAACAGCACGCGAAAGCTCGCATCGAAGGGCTTGAAGCCCGGCTCGAAGCGCTCGAGCACGAAGGTCTCGAAGAACCAGGTGGTGTGCGCCAGGTGCCACTTGCTCGGGCTGGCATCGGGCATCGACTGCAGCTGGCAGTCCTCGGCCGACAGCGGCGCGATCAGCTCGACGCTGCGCGCGCGCACCGCCGCATACGCCGCGGCCCAGGCGGCGGTGCTGCTGGCGTGGGAAAGCGCCTGCAGCGCGGGGCGATGTTCGCTGTAAGCCACCGTGCCACTGTAGGCCGCGGCCGCGCGCTTGTCAGTGCGGCCGGCGCAAAGCCCCGACCGGCGCCGCTGCCCCGCCGCGGTGCGTGCGCGCCGTGCTCAGCTGCCCGGGCGCGCCAGTTCCTCGACCGCGCGCACCAGCCGCTCGGCCTGCTCGGTCAGCGGCACCTTGGCCGCATCGGCGATGCGCCGCAGCCGCGCCAAGGCCTCGCCGCGCGACAGCGAGTAGCGGTGCATCAGCACGCCCGCGGCCAGCCAGACGATGTCGGCCAGCGGCTCGGCGCCAGCCGGCGCCGCGGCCGCCACTGCCGTCGCCTGCTGCACGCGCTGCGTGCGCAGGCGTTCGAATGCGGCGTCGACCGTGGGCACGATCTGGCCGACGTCGAGCGGCTTGACCATGTAGCCCACCGCGCCCAGCGCGGCCACCTGGGCCACGGTATCGGCATCGGCGAAGGCCGACAGGAAGATGAAGGGGATGTGGCAGGCGTCGCGCAGGTACTCGGCGACATCGAAGCCGCTCTTGCCTTCCATGCGGATGTCCAGCAGCGCCAGGCCGGGTTTGTGCTGGCGCGCCAGCAGGATGGCGTCGTCGCCGTTGTCGGCGTCGATGACCTCGTAGCCGGCCTGCGCCAGGCCGTGCGTCACGGTGGCGAGCACCAGACGGTCGTCATCGACGACCAGGATCTTGCCCTTGGTGTTCATAGGGGGTGATAGCTCTTGACGGCGTTAGATCGCTGATTTTCGCCCAACGCGCACGATCGCGCGCCCGCCGCAATCAGGCGGCTTCGCGCTGCACGCTCGGCGGCTCGAGCACGACCAGCGCGCGCACTTCGTCGCCATGCTGCGTCAGCGTGAAGGCCGCGCTGCGCCGCGGCAGCAGCGCACGCACCAGGCCCAGGCCCGACACGCCGCCGGGGCGGCGCGCCGGGTCGAAGCCCTCGTGCAGCCGGCCGCGGTTGACGATGGTCAGGTGCAGCGCGTCGCCGACGCAATCGAGCCGGCATTGCACCGCGGCCGGCGCCGGGCCCTGGGCGTGCTTGACCGCGTTGGTCAGCAGCTCGTTGATGGTCAGCGCGATCGGGATCGACTCGGCCTCGGGCAGCAGCAGTCGCGCCAGCGCCGGGTTGGCCGCGTCCACCTGCACCGTGCAGCCGAAGGTGCGCTGCACCGACAACGCGATCGCCTCGACCACGCCGGTGGCGCGCAGCGGCCCGCTGCCGCCGACCTGCAGCCCGTAGACCTGCGCGATCGCCTGCACCTGGCCCACCGATTCGGCGAGGATCGCCGCGACCTCGGGATGGCGCGCGGCGTTTTGCTGCAGCAGCCCGGCCACGCCCTGCAGGTTGTTCTTGATGCGATGGTGCACCTCCTTGACCAGCATCTCGCGCTGCGCGATCTCGGCCTCGAAGCGCGCCTGTGCCTCGGCGCGCTGCGCGGTGACGTCGCTGGCCACCAGCAGCACCTGCTCGCGCGCACCGGCCGCCGTGGGCAGCGACACGTAGCGCATGTCCCACAGCCGCTGGTGCAACGGCAGTTCGCGCTGCAGCACCTCGTTGGAGTCGGCCGCGCGGCGCAGATCGGCCGTCAGGCTGGCCGCCACGGCGGCGCCAAAGACCTCGTGCGGCGCGGTGCCGATCAGCCGGTCGGCCGGTCGCCCGAACAGCGCGGCGGCCATCTGGTTGGCCTGCAGCACGCGCTGGGTGCGGGCGTCGAACAGCGCGATGCCCAGCGGCGCGGTCTCGATGATGCGTTGCAGCGAGGCCTGCGCCTGCGCGATGCTGATCTCGGCCTGGCGGCGCCGCTCGATGTCCAGCAGCGCGAAGGTGATCTGCGGCGCGCTGCCGGGCCGCCCGGTCAGCACCGCGTTGCCCACCACCCAGAACTCGCGCCCGTCGCGCGCCTTGAGCCGGCATTCGAAGGTGTGGGCGTCGCCCTCGGCCAGCGTGTGCAGGTAGTCGGCGCGGCGCAGCGGGTGCTCGGGCTCGGGCGTGGCCACGGTGGCGATCGGCTCGCCGACGAAGTCGGCCAGGTCGCCGGCAAACATGCGCCGCGCCGAACGGTTCATCCACTCGATGCCGCCGGCACCGACGGTGACGATGCCCACCAGCACCGAATCGAGGATCGCGCGCGTGCGCTCGGCCTGGCGCAGCAGTTCCTCGCGCGCGCGGTGGCGCTCGTCGACGTCGACGTACGAGCAGATGCGCCCCGAATGCTCGTCGGCCTCGTCGACCAGGCGCTGCGCCAGCTGCATCCACACCAGGCGGCCGTCGCGGCGGCGCAGCTGGCGCTCGCCGTGGTAGTGGCCGTGCTGGCGCAGCATGTGCAGCGCCTGTGCTTCGTGCTGCTGGTGGCTGGCCGCGTCGGCGGCCAGCTCGGCCGCATCCAGCCCGGTCAGCTCCGAGTCGGCGTAGCCGGTGAGCGCCGCCATTGCCGGGTTCGCGCGCTCGATGCGCCCGCCGCGCACGAACACGATGCCCACGTCCGACAGGCTGAACATCAGCTCGCGCTCGCGCAGCGCCGCCTCGAGCTGCCGTTGCTGCGACTTCAGCCGCGAGATGTCGCTCAGCACCGCGACCACCTCGGTGTCGGCGGGCGCCGGCTCGGCGCGCCGCACCGACAGCGAGTACCACGCCAGCGTGCCATCGTGCAGCGGCACCGGAAGCTCCGACTCGAAGCTCGCGCCTTGCTGCAGCGACTGCAGCGCCTGCGGAAAGCGGCCGAACAGCTCGCCGATGGTGGCGCCGGCCGCCGCCCCGGGGGCCAGGCCGAGCATGGTCTCGAAGCGGCGGTTGCAGCGCACCAGCGTGGCGCCGCGCAGGTAGGCGATGCCGGCGGTGGTGCCGTCGAGGATGGTGGTCAGCTCGCGCAGCAGCTGCTGGCTTTGGCGTTGCGCGCTTTCCTGATCGGTCACGTCCAGCGTGACCACGGTGCGCCGGCCGGATTCGCCGTCGCCGGGCTCGACCCGGGTGAGCAGCCAGCGCCGGCCGAGCTCGCCATGCTGCACCGCGTAGCGCACCTCGGTGCGCTCGCCGTCGCGCAGCGCTTGCTGCAGCCTTTCGTACTCGGCCAGCGACTCGGGCTCGACGATCTCGCGCGCGATCGCCTGCAGCCCCGGCGCCTTGGCGGCGCTGGCGCGGCGGCGCTCGCCGCGCGGGCGCAGCCAGCCGCGGCGCGCATCGAAGGTGGCCACGCCGACGCCGGCGGTGTCCATCAGCGCACCGATCTCGAGCTGCGCCAAGTCGCGCTCTTCCTCGGCGCTGCGGTCCTCGACGATCGCCATGTAGCGGTGCTGGCCCTGCTCGGTGGCAAAACCGCGCACGCGCGCGCTCAGCCGCTGGCGCCGCCCGTCGGGCAACGGCAGCACGACGTGGGTCTCCAGCGGTGCGGCCAGCGGGCGCAGCTGCGGCTTGGGCGCGCCGCCGTGCCAGCCCAGCAACGCCTGCAGTTCGGCCGAGGCTTCGGCCAGCAGCACCGGCACCTGCCCGACCAGGGCCTCGAACGCCGGGTTCGAACGCACGATCAGCCCGGCCTCGTCGAACACCAGCATGCCGGTCGGGCTCAGGTCGAACCATTGCGCCAGCTCGTCCAGCGAGCGGTCGGCCTGGGCGCGCGCGACGTGCTCGGCGGTGGATTCCTGCAGCACGCTCAGCAGCAGCGGCAGCCCGTCGGGCGCCGACACCGGATAGACCGACGCACGCGACCAGCGCTCGCGCCCGGCGGCGTCGATCAGCCGCTGCTCGGCCAGCAGCGGCACCGCGTGCGTGGCCAGCAGCGCCGGCAGCTCGCGCCGCGCTTCGATCTGCGCGGGCTGGTCCTCGCCGGGCAGCAGCGACACCGGGTCGATGCCGATCAGCGCCTCGCGCGCTCGGCCGCTGAACTCCAAGTAGGCGTCGTTCACCGCCACCAGCTGGTATTGGCCGTCCTGCAGCATCGCCGGAAACGGCGACGCCCACAGCATGCGCAGCATCTCCAGCGTCGGCCCGGGCTCCATGCCGCCGAGGCCTTCGGCGTGGTCGGCGGCCGGCTCGATGTGCACGCGCAGCGCCAGCTCGCGCGCGATGCGCCACACGCTGAGCACCGCGGTGCGGCCGTCGGGCAGCAAGGTGCGCAGCGGCGCGGCGTCGGCGGCGTCGTGCCAGCGCTGCTGCAGCCAGCCGGCCGCCTCGCTGCCGAGCACCGGCGCCAGCTGCGCCGCAGCGGGCCCGGGCTCGGTACCGAACGAGCGCATCGCCGCACGGTTGCAAAAGCTCAGGCGGCCCAGCGCATCGAACAGCAGCAGCGGTTCATCGAGCGCGTCGAGCAACCCGGCCAGCGCCACCCGTGACGGCAACGAAGCGGACTGCATGGAAGCGGCAACAGTGCGGCGCGTGGCCATCGGCGGCGGGTTTCTCGGCTGGAGACGATCGCGCATGATCGCTCATCGCGCTGGCCCGGCACGACGCCGCCGGCCGCGCCCCGAACGCCGCAGGCGCAGCGCCGGCAGCACGTGCTGGCGCGTCAAGCCAGTTGCCGGGCCGCCTGCAGCGCGCGCAGCAGCGCGCGGTTGACCTCGGCCGCCGACAGCATCAGCGTCGCGGCGTGCTCGCGGATGTCGCTGGCCGAGGCCTGCTCGATCGCGCGCGCCAGCTCCAGGTACGGCAGGTAGCGCCCGCTGCTGCAGGCCAGCGCGTTGAACACGTCCTGCGGCACCGGAATGCTCTTGAGCAGCGGGCCGAACGGCTGCCCGAGCATGCAGTCCAGCAGCGAGAACACGCCGCAGATGAACAGCTCGCTGCCCATCTGCTCGTCGCCGGCGCCGCGCACCAGCTCTTCCATGAACAGCCCGCGCCGCACCGCGGCGTACATCACCGGCTTCATGTTCGGGTCGCTGCTGGCCGAGGCCAGCAGCAGCGCCAGCCAGCGCTTGAGCTTGCGGTAGCCCAGCATCATGATCGCGTGGCGAAAGCTGCTGATCTCCACGCGCAACCCGAACGCCGCCGAGTTGATGTAGCGCACCAGCCGGAAGGCCAGCGTCGGGTCGTTCTTCAGCACCGCTTCGAGCCGCTCGATCGGCTCCTCGCGGTCGACGCGGTTGATCAACTCGACGATCACCGCAAGCTCCGGCGCCATCGCCTTGCCCTGGCGCGCGGCCATCGGCTCGTCGATCGGCCAGCCCAGCACCCCGGCCGAACCGCGCTGGAAGCTTTCCTCGAGCTGCGCCGCGCAGCGCACGCCCGCATGCACGAAGCCCAGCCGGCGCGGCACGCCCTCGGGCGCGGGCCCGCTGCCGCGGCGGTCGTCGTCCAGATCGACGATCGCGTAGCGGAAACACTCGCGCGCGGCGGGCGGCAGCGCGGTGGCGATGCCCTTGACGAACAGCGTGGCGCCCTGCGCGCGCAACGCCGCCAGCGCCGGCGCGTGCCGCGCGTCGGCCGCCATGAAGCCCGGCAGCTCCAGCCACACCTGCGCCGGGATCGGCTGCGCCATCGCCGCGCCCAGCATGTCCTCGCTGGTCAGGTTCAGCAGCACCTGCTGGTTGTCGGCCGCCGGCCAGAACTGCTGCAGCAGCGCCAGCAGCGCGGCCACGTCGGGGCAGGCATCGGGCCGCAGCGCGAACACGCTCAGCCGGGTGGCCAGCACCACACGCTGGCGGTCGATCAGCGGGCAGTAGCCCAGCACCAGCTGGCCCAGGATCGGGTGCTCGTTCATTTGAGGTACTGAAACAGCGACATGCGCTGCACCATCGCGTAGGTGCCCAAGGCGGCTTCGTAGCCGGTCTGGCGTGCCTTGAAGTCCGACAGCGCCTGAATCATGTCCAGGTCTTCGGCCAGCGAGCGCTGGGTCTGCGCGTGCAGCGTGACGTCGTCCAGCCGCTGCTGCAGCGCATCGGCGCGGTTGAGCATTTCACCGGCATAGGCGCGCTGCTGCTGCAGCCGGCCCATCACCTGGTCGACTTTGGCCAGCCCGTCGGCCACGGTTTGCGCCACCTGCGCGCCGCTGCGATTGGCAGTCTGCAGTTCGCTGGCGGCGTCGTCGAGCAGCTCGAAGGCCGACGGCGCAGCCAACCAGGCGGAGTTGCCGTCCAGCGTCAGCGGCAGCGGCTCGCTGGCCTGCACCAAGGTCTGGCCAACGCCGCCGCTGAAGCTCACGCCGCCCGCGCCATCGACGAACGGCGGCTGGGTCGAACCCTGGCCGCCGAACAGATAACCACCCGCGCCGTCGCCGCGGTTGGCGATGCCCAGCAGCTGCTGGCGCAAGCCGGCGATGCGCGCACCCAGGTTGGCGCGCTCGGCGTCGCTGTAGCTGGCGTTGCCGGCGGCCACCAGCAGCTCGCGCACCTGCTGCATCGCCTCGCCGGCGTCGCCCAGCGCGCTCTCGGCCTGTTGCATCGCGTTGCGGCTGGCCTGCAGGCCGCGCAGGTCGGCCTGGGCGCGCGCTTGCGTGGCCAGCGCACGCTCGGCGCGCGCCGCGGCCGCGGGGTCGTCGCTGGCGCGCTCGACGCGCTTGCCGCTGGTGAGCTGCTGCTGCGAGCGCTGCAGCTGCTGCTGGCGCTGCTGCAAGGTGTCGATCGTCGTGCGGTGGGCGTTGGCGGTGGTGATGCGCATGGCGTCAGGTGGCCTCGAGCAGCGTGTCGAAGACCGCCTGCGCGACCTGCAGGATCTTCGCCGCCGCCTGGTAGCTTTGCTGGAAATGGATCAGGCGCGCGGCTTCCTCGTCGAGGTTGACGCCGCTGACCGCGCTGCGCGCGCTTTCGGCCTGCGTCGCGACCGCGGCCGAGATCGCCGCGCCCGACGCCGCGCTTTGCACGCGCACGCCGATGTCGGCCATGGCCGCGGCGTAGGCATCGGTGAGCGTGCTGCCGCCAACCAAGGCCGCACTGCGCAGTGCGGTGTAGGCCAGGGCGTTGCCGTTGTTCGACGCTGGCGACGACGAGGCCGCGGCAATGCCCTGGATGTCGTCGAGCACGCGGCGCATGCCGTTGGCCGCGCGCGTCACCGGCTGCAACAGGAACTTGTCGGTCGCCGCCGGCGGCGGCGATGTGCCGACGGTGATCTTCAGGCCATCCACGGTGTCGCTGCCGGGGACGTTGCTGATGCTGTGCACCGCCCCATCGCTCAGCCGCGTCACCTGCCACACCCCCGGCGCACCGCCCGGGTCGGCGCGCAGCGCGTATTCGCTGGCTTGCAGCTGCCTGGCATCGACCACCGTCATCGTCACCGTGGCACCGCCCGAGTTGCCGGCATCGGGCACCGCCTGCGCCGCCACCCCATCGGCAAAGATCGGCGCGCCGCTGCCCGGCGGGCTGCGCAGGTCCAGCCCCAGCGATTGCTGCAGGTTGACGCTGCCGGCCAGCGCCGCGGCCAGCTGGCCCAGCCGGGTGCGGCCGTCGACCAGATCGTCGTTCTGGAAGCGCAGCAGCCCGGCGATGGCGCCGCCGCCAAGCTCGCCCGGCGCCAGCACGACGCCGCTGCCGGGCGCCACCAGCGCCAGCCGCGACGGGTCGCTGCGGTCTTGCTGCAACGCCAGCGCCTGTGCGCTCGCGCCCATCACCAGCCGCTGGCCACCGGCAGCGAACACCGTGACCGTGCCGTCGTCGGCGCGCACCGTGCTGATCTGCAGCTGCTGGCTCAGGTCGGACAGCGCCTGGTCGCGCTGGTCGAGCAGGTCGTTGGGCGGCTGGCCCAGGCCCTGCGCGGCGGCGATGCGCTGGTTCAGCTCGGCGATGTTGGCGGCCAGGCGGTTGACCTGCGCCACGCCGCCGCGCAGGCCGTCGCCGACCTGCTGCTGCAGCGCATCGAGCTGCGCGCCGGCCGCGGCAAAACGCGAAGCCACGTCCTGCGCGCGCGCCAGGATCACCTCGCGCGTGGCGGCGTCGCCGGGTTGGGCGCTCAAATCGACCATCGCGTTGAGCAGCTCGCCCGCCGCGTGGCCGACGCCTTGTTCGCCGCCGGGAAACACCGCTTCCAGCTCGCGCAGCAGTTGCAGCCGGCTCGCGTCCATCGCCGCCAGCGAGCGCGTGCTGGCGGCCTCGCGGGTGAGGAAGGCATCGTGCGCGCGCGACACCGTGGTCACGTCCACGCCCTGGCCGAAGTAGCCCGAGCCGTGGTACTGGCCCACCGCGGTGGCCAGCTCGGCCTGCTGGCGCGAGTAGCCCTGCACGTTGGCGTTGGCGATGTTGTGGCTGGTGGCGGCCAGCGCCGCCTGGCTGGCCATCATCGCCTTGGTGCCCAGCGAGAACAGCGAAGTCGCGCTCATGACGGAGCTTTCGGCCGCGGCGGCGTCAACTCAAGCGCTGCAAGCGCAGCGTGGTGTTGATGACGCGCGTGAGCTTGTCGGCGTAGTTCGGGTCGGTGGCGTAGCCGGCGCGCTGCAAGCCGCTGGCAAAACTGCCCGCGTCGCGCGCGCGCTCCAGCACCGGGCGGTAGCGCGGGCTGTTCAGCATCAGCCGCGCGTAGTCGGCAAAGGATTCGGCGTGGCTGGCATAGGCGCGAAAGCGCGCCACGGTCTTGACCGCGCGGCCGTCGACGAACTCGGTGGTCACGGTCTCGGCCACCGGCCCCTTCCAGTCGGCGCCGGCCTTGATGCCGAACAGGTTGTGCGAGGGCGTGCCGTCGGCATGCAGGATTTCGCGCCGGCCCCAGCCGCTTTCGTGCGCGGCCTGGCCGATCATGAACGCCGCCGGGATGCCGGTGTGCTCTTCGGCCGCCTGCGCGGCGCGGCGGTGCTGCTGCACGAAATCGGCCGCGCGCTGCTCGGGGATGCGCACCGCGCGTTCACCTGGCAGCGGCGCTGCCGGCGCCGGCGCGGCGTCCGGGCGCAACGCGACCTCCAGCGTGCCCAGCTGGCGCTGCAGCTGGCGCGTGATGGCCTCGCTCAAGCCGCCGGGCAGCCCGGTGAGCTGCGCGGCCATCTGCTGGTCGAGCATCTCGGTGCCGAGCTTGCTGCCTTCGTTGTCGAGCACACCGGACTGCAGGGTGGCGGCGCGCATGCTCTTCATCACCTCCTGCATGAACAGCGCCTCGAACTGCTTGGCGGCTTCGCGCAGCGCGGCCTTGGGGTCGGCGCTGGCCTGCGCGCGCAGCGCCGACAGCGCGCCCGCATCGCCGGCCAAGCGGGCGGTGGGCAGCGTGCTCATATCACTTCCAGCTCGGCCAGCAGCGCGCCCGCGCTCTTCATCGCCTGCAGGATCACCAGCAGGTCCTGCGGCGTCGCGCCCATCGCGTTCAGCGCCTTGACCACCTCGCTCAGGCGCACGCCGGCCGGCATCTCGATCATCGCCTTGTTGCCGGCCGAAATCGCGATGTCCGACTGCTCGGTGACCACGGTGCGCCCGCCCGACAGCGGCCCGGGCTGGCTGACGCTGGGCGTGGTGGAGATCGTCACCGACAGGTTGCCGTGCGCCACCGCGCAAGCGCCCAGCGTGACCGCCTCGTTCAGCACCACCGAGCCGGTGCGCGCGTTCAGGATCACCTTGGCCGCGGGCTTGGCCAGCTGCACCTGCAGATCCTCGATGTCGGCGAGGAAGGCCACACGCTGCTCGGCCGGCGCGGGCAGGCTGACGCGCACCAGCCGCGCATCCACCGCCACCGCGGTGCCCGCGCCCTTGGCCTGGTTGATCGCGCGCGCCACCGCGCTGGCCGCCTGGTAGTCGCTGGCGTTCAGCGCCAGCTGCAGCACGTCCCCCTGCAGCGCATCGTTGGGCACCGCGCGCTCCACCGTGGCGCCGGCCGGCACGCGGCCGCTGGACAACTGGTTGATCACCACCTTGGAGCCGCCGGCCGCAGCACCGGCACCGCCGATCACCACGTTGCCCTGCGCCAGCGCGTAGATCTGGCCGTCCACGCCCTTCAGCGGCGTGGAGATCAGCGTGCCGCCGCGCAGGCTCTTGGCGTTGCCGATCGACGAGACGTTGACGTCCACCGCCTGCCCGGGCAGCGCATACGGCGGCAGCGTGGCGGTGACCATCACCGCGGCGACGTTGCGCGGCTGCAAGTTGGTGCCCGGCGGCACGGTCACGCCCAGCTGCTGCAGCATCGAAGTCAGGCTCTGGGTGGTGAACGGCACCGCGGTCGACTGGTCGCCGCTGCCGTCCAGCCCGACCACCAGGCCGTAGCCGCTGAGCTGGTTGGGCCGCACCCCGGCCACCGACGACAGCTCCTTGATGCGCGCGGCGTGCGCCGGCTGCGGCCACCACAGCGCGGCGCTGGCCAGGAAGAAGGCCAGCGCCACCCACCAGCGCAGCGTGCGCTCCTCGGCGTCGAGCGGCGGTGCGTGACGCTCGCGCGGCTCGCGGCCGAGCGGCGGGTGCGCGCAGGGCGCAGCGGTGTGGTTCATATCGGCAGGATGTTGAGGAAGAAGCGGCCGAGCCAGCCGATGGTCTGGGCGTCGGCCTGCTGGCCGCGGCCGCGGTGCTCGACGCGCACGTTGGCGATCTGCACGCTTTGCACCGTGTTGCCGGGGCGGATCAGCCGCGGGTCGACCTGGCCGGAAAAGCGCAGCACGTCGACGTTGCTGTTGACGCCGATCTGCTTCTCGCCGGCGATCAGCAAATGGCCGTTGGGCAGCACGTCGGTCACGACCACGGTGATGTTGCCGAAGAAGTCGTTGCTGCTCTCGGTGGCGCCCTTGCCGGCAAAGGTGTTGGAACTGCTGCCCTCGGCGGCGGCGCGGCTCAGCCGCAGCGGGTTGATGCCCGGCAGCGCCACCACCGACGCATCGACCTTGCCGCTCTTGTCGACCGAACTGGTCGACTTCTGCGTCGCCACCACCTTCTCCACGATTTGCACGTGCAAGGTGTCGCCGCGGTGGCGCGCGCGGTAGTCCTCGAACAGAGGGCGGTACTGCGCCGCCTGGTAGATCGCGCCGTTGGCCGCCACCGGCGGCGGCGCGGGCTGCGGCACGACGTAGGTCGGCTCGGCGACCTCGACGCGCGGGTTCATCGTCACGCAGCCGCCGAGCGCGGCGGCGCAGGCCAGCCACGCCAACCCGCCGAGCCGGCCGAACGCGCGCCTCACAGCTGCCCCAGCCGTGCCAGCATCTGGTCGGTGGTCTGAATCGCCTTGGAGTTCAGCTCGTAGGCGCGCTGGGTGGCGATCATCGACACCAGCTCCTCGACCACGTTGACGTTGCTGCCCTCGACGTGGCCTTGCATCAGCGCGCCGCGGCCGTCGGCACCGGGCGCGCCGACCGCGGGCGCACCCGACGCCGCGGTCTCGAGGTACAGGTTCTGGCCGCGCGGCTCGAGGCCGCCCGGGTTGATGAAGGTGGCCAGCTGCAGTTGGCCCACCGCCTGCGGCGCGGCCTGGCCCGGCAGCGTGACGTTGACGGTACCGTCGGCGGCCAGGGTCACGCTTTGCGCGTTCGGCGGGATCGTGATGCCCGGCTGCAGCACGTGGCCGTTGGCGGTAACCACCTGGCCGGCGGCGTCGAGCTGGAACGAGCCGTCGCGCGAGTAGGCGGTGCTGCCGTCGGGCAACTGGATCTGGAAGAAGCCCTGGCCCTGGATCGCGATGTCCAGGTTGTTGCCGGTGTGCTGCAAGCTGCCCTGGCTGAAGTTGCGCGTCGCCGCCGACACGCGCGCGCCCAGCCCCACCTGCAAGCCGGTGGGCAGCTGGGTCTGGTCGCTGCTGGCCGCACCTGCCTGGCGCAGGTTGTCGTACATCAGGTCCTCGAACACGACGCCGCCGCGCTTGTAGCCGTTGGTGGCGACGTTGGCCAGGTTGTTGGCGATGGTGTCCAGCTTGAACTGCTGGCCTTCCATGCCGGTCTTGGCGATCCACAACGAACGGTTCATGCGCGCGGCTCCCGGTGCTTCGGGGCAGTGTCGGGCCAAGGCGGTGGCGCCGGCCGGATGAAAAGCGCGGGATTCTTGCGACTTCTTACATCGCCGCTTTGCGCCGCGAGCGGCCATCGATAGCGGGGCTCTTGATCGCCAACGCCTGTGACAGCCTGCCCCGGTTGCGCCGGGCAGACGCTGCTCACCACTCGCGCAGCTTCGCCCGCAGCCGCGCGATGCTCTGGCTGTGCAGCTGGCACACGCGGCTTTCGGTCACGCCCAGCACCGCGGCGATCTCCTTCAGGTTCATGTCGTGCTCGTAGTACATGCTCATCACGTACTGCTCGCGCTCGGGCAGGTTCTTGATCGCCTCGACCAGCGCCATGCGCATGCGCTGGTCCTGCAGCTGCGCCAGCGGGTTGTGATCCTCGCTGCCGACGTGGCGATCGAGGAAGTCGTCGTCGCCGTCGTCGCCGCTCATGTCCTCCAGGCACACCAGCTGCGTGCCGCGCACCTTGCCCAGCAGCTGCTGGTAGTCGGCCAGCTTCAGCCCCATCTGCTCGGCGATCTCGCCCTCGCTGGGTGCGCGGCCGAGCTTGTGCTCCAGCGTGTGCACCGCGGTTTCGATGCTGCGCTGGTGGCGCCGGTCGCCGCGGCTCATCCAGTCGCTGCCGCGCAGCTCGTCGAGCATCGCGCCGCGGATGCGCTGCGTGGCGAAGGTCTCGAACATCACGCCCTGGGCGGCATCGAAGCGCGTCAGCGCGTCGCTCAAGCCGATCATCCCCACCTGGATCAGGTCGTCCAGCTCGACGTTGGCCGGCAGCTTGGCGATCATCTGGTGCGCCAGCCGGCGCACCAGCGGGCTGTACTGCTTGATCATCGCGTTGGCGTCCAGGCGCCCCTTGGCGGTGTACATGGCTTGGCTGCTCCGAAGCAGTTGGGTTCAGTTCAGGCTCATCGCGCGCGCCGGCTCGCGCTCGCGCGGCGGCGGCGCCACCGCGTCGGCCGGCTCCGCCGCGTCGGCCGAAGGTTGCAGCTGCGCGGCCACCAGCGCGCCCAGCGCCACGCCGGGCGGATCGCGCACGTCGCTGGCCGGATCGACCGCGGCCCAGTCGTGCAGCGCCGCGCCCAGAAAGCTCTCGGCGCAGCTGGCCAGCCGCTGCGCGATCGCCGGTGCGCGGCGGCTGCCGGGTGCTGCGGCCAGCAGCAGGTCGTAGCTCATCAGGCCGCGGCGCAGCACCAGCAGCTTCATCGCGGCATAGGCATGGGTCAGGCTTTGCGGCTGCTCGCTGGCCAGCAGCAGCGGGCGCAGCGCGCGCCGCGGGTACAGCCGCGCCAGGTCGGCGGCGCTGGCGTGCACCAGCAGCACGCCGCACGACGGTGCGGCTTGCTGGGCGCGATCGAGAAAGCGCGCCGACGAGCCGCGCGTGTCGACGTCGCGCAGCGGCAGGCCGCGCGCGGCCAGGTACGACACCTGCGCCGACAGCGGCTCGATGCACTCGCGCAGGTCCAGCGCGGCCAGCTCGTGCGGCGGCGGCGAGCTGTCGGCGGCATCGACCACCAGCGTGTGCTGGTCCAGCGCACTCAGCACCGTGGTCAGCCGCTCGAGCACCACGCCGCCGAAGGCGACGTGCGGGTTGGCCACCAGCGCGATGTGCAGCGGCGCGGCCGGCTGCGCCGCACCCGCGAACAGGCGGCGCAGGCCGTGCGCCTGGTCGGCCGGCGGCACGGCAGCGGTGTCGTGCATGGCAGCTGGCATGGCCTCAGAGTCTGTGAAGTAGTCCGGCGCGTCCGAGCGGGCGTGCGAGATGGTGTCGATCAAGGGCGAGCCCGGACCTGAGCCGTCCAGCGGGCTGCCCGCGTCTGGCGAGCGGCCGGGCCGCAAGGCCCGGTGCGGCCTGCCAGGCCACAGCGCCGCCGCAGCCCGGGCTACGGCGAGCATTTGCAACGACGAGCGCCGCCGTTCGGGGCGCTCGAGCGGGCGTGGCGGAATGCTTCACGGACTCTCTCAGGCCGACGCGCCATGTGCAGCGGCGTTGCCGCGCAGGCCGGCGAACACCAGCTTGACGTCGCCCGCATCCAGCCGCCAGGCCGGCGGCGGCGGGCTGCGCAGCGACTGCTGCACCAGCGCGGCCGCCGACAGCCGGTGCCAGTCCTCGGGCACGCGCTGGCCGTTGGCCACCGCCAGCACCTTCAGCCGCTGGCGGATCATCGCGTCCAGCGCCGGGCCGAGCTTCACCGCCTCGTCGACCTTGGACAGGATCACGCCGCGGCAGGTGTTGGCGCGGTAGGCCTGCAGCACGTCGTCGATGGTCTCGCCCTGCGCGGCGGCGTTGACCACCAGCAACCGGTTGACGCTGCGGTGCGACAGCATGTCCAGCAGCTCGCGCGTGCGCGCATCGCGCTGCGCCATGCCGGCGGTGTCGATCAGCACCATCTTCTTGCCGGCCAGCAGCTCGAGCAGGTCGTCGAGCGAGGCGCGGTCGTGCGCGGTGTGCACCGGCACGCCCAGGATGCGGCCGTAGGCGCGCAGCTGCTCGTGCGCCGCCATGCGGTAGGCGTCGAGCGTGATCAGCCCGAGGTTGGCGGCGCCGTGGCGGGTGGCGAAGGCCGCCGCCAGCTTGGCGGTGCTGGTGGTCTTGCCCACGCCGGTGGCGCCGATCAGCGCGAACACGCCGCCGCTGTCCTCGAGCGGCGCGTCGGCGTCGGCGCTGCACAGGTTGCGCTCGAGCACGCTGGCGGTCCAGGCGGCCTCGTCGCAATCGTCGGGCAGGCTGTCGGCCAGCTTGCGCGTCAGCGCCGGCGAGAAACCCTGGTCGAGCAACCGTTGCGTCAGCTGCGCCTGGCGCGGTTGGCGCTGCAGCTTTTCCATGAAGGCCAGCGCGCCGAAGCGGTCTTCGATCAGGCCCTTCATCGCGCGCAGCTCGTGCAGCAGCTCGCGGTTGGCCGCCGGCGGGCTGCGCTCGGCGCGGTCGCCAGGGCCGTCACGACCGTCACGGCTGTCGCGATCCTCACGCGCGTCCAGCGCGTCGCGCGGCTCACGGCCGTCGCGGCCACCGGCCGCGGCCCGATCGGCCAGCGGCGCCGCGGCAGCAGCAGCGGGCTTCGCCGCGGCCGGCTGGGCTGCCGCCTGCGTGCCGGCCTGCGCCGCCTTCGCTGGCGGCTCGGCCAGCGCGTCGCGCAGCACCGGCGCGTGCGGCCGCGCCGCGTCGTCGCGGCCGGCCTGCGCGCGCTGGCGCAGCAGCCCCGCCGCGGCGGGCTCGGGCCGCGCCAAGCGTTGCGCGCTGCGCGCGTCGGCTTGCGCCGCGGCGGCCTGCGCCTGCTGCTGCGCTTGCTGCTCGGCGCGGCGGCGGCGCAGCATGCGTTCGCGCACGTAGTCCTGGAACGACAGCGTGCTCATCGACAGCTGCGCGACGTCCTGCTCGACGCTGGCCGATTCGCCCGCAAGCGGCGGCTCGCCGCTGCCCGCGCTGGTGTGCTGCTGCGCCGCGGGTGCGGCGGCTTCGGCCGGCGGCACGCTGGCCGCGGCCATCGCCAGCACCTCGACGCCGTCGGCGCACGGGCGCGTCGACAGCACCACCGCATCGTCGCCGAAGGCCTGGCGCACCAGGTTCAGCGCATCGCGCGAGGTGCGCGCGGAGAAGCGTTTGACGTTCATGGGTTAGCTCCAATCACCGAGCCGATGCGGATCGAGTGCGTGTCTGGAATCTCGCTGTGCGACAGCACCTTCAGCCGCGGCGCGGCGCGGCGCAGCAGCCGCGCCAGCGGCGCGCGGATCAGGTCGGGCACCAGCAGGCAGGCCGGCACGCCCAGGTCCTCTTGCGCGCGCGCGCGCTCGCTGGCCTGGCGGGTCAGCGCCTCGGCCACGCCGGGGTCCAGCGCGGCGCCGTGCGGCGAGTTCAGCGCCTGCGTCACCAGGCGTTCGAGCTCGGGGTCCAGCGCGATCACGTCCAGCTCGTGCACCGCGCCGTAGATCTGCTGCACGATGGCCGGCGACAGGTGCACGCGGATGCAGCGCGCGAGCTCGGCGGCATCGCTGCTGCTGGCCGCGTGCTCGGCCAGGCCCTCGACGATGCCGCGCATGTCGCGGATGTGCACGCCTTCTTCGAGCAGCAGCTGCAGCACTTTGTGCAAGGTGGCGATGCCGACCATCTTGGGAACCACGTCGTCGATCAGTTTGGGGGCGAGCTTGGTGAGGTGGTCGACCAGCGACTGCACTTCCACGCGGCCCAGCAGGCGTGCCGCATTCATCTGCATCAAGTGTGAAAGGTGGGTCGCGACCACGGTCGGGCAATCAACCACGGTAAATCCGGCCATCTGGGCCAGCTCGCGGTGGCGCTCGTCGATCCACACCGCGGGCAGGCCGAAGGCCGGGTCGGTGGTGGCGGTGCCGGGCAGCTGTTGCGTGGCGCCGCCGGGGTTGATCGCCAGCCATTGGCCCGGATGCGCCTCGCCCTCGCCCACCACCGCGCCACGCAGGCTGACGCGGTAGCTGCCGGGCTTGAGTTCGAGGTTGTCGCGGATGTGCACCACCGGCGGCAGGAAGCCGACGTCCTGCGCGAACTTCTTGCGCACGCCCTTGATGCGCGCCAGCAGGTCGCCGCCACCGGAGGCGGCGCGCGCCTTGTCCACCAGCGCGATCAGCCGGTAGCCGACCTCCAGGCCGAGCGTGTCCACCGGCACCAGGTCGTCCCAGCTGGCCTCGGCGTTGGCCGGCGCCGCGGCAGCCTGCGGCGGCCGCGCGGCGGCGGCCTGCTGGCTGCGCGCACGCCGGTTCAGCCACCACGCCAGCGCGGCGATGGCCGCGGCGATCAACAGGAACACGACGTGCGGCATGCCGGGAATCACGCCCAGCGCACCGACGATGCCGGCGGTGACCGCCAGCGCCTTGGGCGAACTGAACAGCTGCGCGCCGATCTGCGCGCCGATCGCCTGCTCCTTGCCCACGCGCGACACCACCATCGCCGCAGCCACCGAGATCAGCAGCGCCGGCACCTGCGCCACCAGCGCGTCGCCCACCGCCAGCTGGATGTAGCTGGACGCCGCCTGCGCGGCCGACAGATCGTGCTGCGCCACGCCGATGACGAAGCCGCCGGCGATGTTGATGAACAGGATCAGCATGCCGGCCACCGCGTCGCCGCGCACGAACTTGCTGGCGCCGTCCATGCTGCCGAAGAAGTCGGCCTCCTCGGCCACCTCGGCGCGGCGGCGGCGCGCCTCGGTCTCGTCGATCGCGCCGGCGTTCAACTCGGCGTCGATCGCCATCTGCTTGCCCGGCATCGCGTCCAGCGTGAAACGCGCGCCGACCTCGGCGATGCGCTCGGCGCCCTTGGTGACGACGATGAAGTTGATCACGACAAGGATCGCGAACACGATCAGGCCGACCGCGAAGTTGCCGCCGATCAGGAAGTGGCCGAAGGCTTCGATCACCTTGCCCGCCGCGCCGGGGCCGTTGTGGCCGTCGACCAGCACCACGCGGGTGGAAGCCACGTTCAGGCTCAGCCGCATCAGCGTGGTGATCAGCAGCACCGCGGGAAAGGCCGCGAAGTCCAGCGGCTTGACCATGTGCGCCGCGATCATCACCACCATCAGCGCGGTGGCGATGTTGAAGGTGAACAGCAGGTCCAGCGCGAAGGCCGGCAGCGGCAGCACCATCATCGCCAGCACCAGCACGACGAAGGCCGGCACGCCCAGCGATTTCAGCAAGCCGGCGCGCGGGCCGAGCACGGCCTGCAGCCTCGTCATCAGCGCGTTCATGCGGCCGCCCCGGCGTCACTGTGCTGCGGGTCGAGCTCGGCCGGCACCTGCAGCTCGGGCAATGGCGCGGGCGGCTGCGCGCGGCCCTGCAGGTGCGCGCGCAGCTGGTACACGTGGGCCAGCACCTGCGCCACCGCGGTAAACAACGCCGGCGGCACCGGGCCGTCGAGCTCGGCGTGCGCGTACAGCGCGCGCGCCAGCGGCGCGGCCTGCAGCACCGGCACCTTGGCCCCTTGCGCGGCGTCGCGGATGCGCAGCGCCAGCAAGTCCTTGCCCTTGGCCACCACGCGCGGCGCGCTCATGCGCGCCTCGTCGTACTTCAGCGCCACCGCGTAGTGCGTCGGGTTCATCACCACCAGGTCGGCGCCCGGCACCGCCGCCAGCATGCGGCGGTTGGCCAGCTCGCGCATGCGCGCGCGCTGGCGTTGCTTGGTCTCGGGGCTGCCTTCGGCTTCGCGCTGCTCTTGCTTGGCCTCCTGCACGCTCATCTTCAGCGACTTCGCCAGCTGGTGGCGCTGCAGCGGCACGTCGACGATGGCAAACAGCGCCAGCGCCAGCACCAGCAGCCACAGCCCGCCCAGCACCACCGTGCCGGCGTGCGGCAGCGCCGCCGCCAGTGGCATCGCCAGCGCATCGGCGAAGCGCGGCAGGTTGCGCTGCAGGTAGGCCACGCCGATCGCACCGACGATCAACGCCAGCAGGCACGACTTCAGCGTGTTCAGCAGCTGCCGCGGCGAGACCATGCGCCCCAGCCCGGCCAGCGGGTCGATCTTGTCGAAGCGCGGCTGCAGCGCCTTCAGGCTGAAGTTCCAGCCGCCGCTGAGCACCCCGGCCAGCAGCGCGGCCACCGCCATCAGCGCGCCCAGCCCCAGCACCAGCCGCAGCGCCGGCCAGGCCAGCAGCGCCAGGCGCTGCGGCAACAGCCGCTCGTCGGCCAGCGCGGCGGCGTCGAAGCGCAGACCCGCGGCCAGCGTCGCTTGCAGCCAGCTCAGCAGCTGCGGCGCCGCAGCGGCCAGCAGCGCCGCGCCGGCACCGATCGCCACGAAATGCGACAGGTCGCGCGAGCGCGCCACCTGGCCCTCGGCGCGGGCCTTGCGGATCTTGCGTTCACTGGCGGGAAGTCGGCGGTCCTGGGCGTCGGCCATGGCGGTCGGTCGCGGTCAAACGCGAGCCGTGCCATGGTGCCGAGCGTGGCCTGCAACTTGAGCCCGATAAGCGGGGGGAATCGCGCCCATGTAACGAACGCGCGGCCGGGGCATGGACGGCATGCCGCGGCCGACGTCGTGCGCGCGCCTGCCGTCGGATTGAAGCCGGCGAAAAAGTGGCGGCGCTGTTCTTCCATGTCGCGGATCGTGCGTCGGCCGACACCGCCGAGCGCCACGTTGCAGCGGTCATTCGGACCTGCGAGCGCCTCGCGCTGTTCGCGCATCGCGGCGTGGCGCGCGACGACATTCGCGCCGGGACTGCGCGTGACCCATCACCAGCGGCGCACGATCATCGCCTATGCAATCGACGATGAGCAACGCCGGGTCACGATCCTCGGCGTGTTCCATGGCGGCCAGGACTGCGTAGCGACGCTGCTCTCGGACGAGGATTGATCCGCCATCGCCGGTCCCGCGGGCCTTGCGTGCAGCAAGTCGGCGATGCGTTGCTGGCGAAACTGCAGAAAGGGCTGTAGGTGCGCCGCCGCGCCCACGGGCTCAGCCCAGTCGAACGCGCTTGGCAGCCATCGCGCGTCGGGCCCGTCGCCTAGTACAACATCCCCTAAATAAGTTTGCAGTTATGAGCGATCGAAGTAAACTTGTCGCTCATGAGCCCAGGCCCGCGAGCACCGGTCGTCAAGCTGTCGAGCGAGGAGCGTGAGTCGCTGCAGGC
>WBZL01000019.1_pt1 | contig 160057 bp, 142 predicted proteins | sample 5204291 | NCBI WGS metagenome assembly WBZL01 (sample SAMN12344345, study PRJNA552823) | activated sludge metagenome | biome: Activated sludge suspended growth; feature: Nitrification reactor; material: Wastewater; isolation source: activated sludge from nitrification reactor of wastewater...
GTTCGTCGCGGTCGATTGCCGCATCGATCACTGCTACTACTCGGCGTTCACGCTCGGTGGGCTCGACACGCTGCCGACCGGCGAAGTGCGGGACGAGGACGGCGCGATCGTGCCCGGGCTCTTCGCAGCCGGCCGCACGGCCTGCGGGCTGCCCCGCTTCGGCGCCGGCTACAGCTCGGGGACGTCGCTCGGCGACGCAACGTTCTTCGGGCGACAAGCCGGCAAGCGCCTCGCAAGCACCTCGAAGTAGCACTGAGGTGCCGGTGCTACGACGACCCCGTTGCGTGCTGCTCGTGGCGTGCGCAACCGGACAACCGTGACACCGGCGCCTGCGTCCCTGCGTCAGATGGCGGTCTGCCCGGCGTCGATGACGAGCACCGACCCCGTCACGAACGCGGCCTCAGGCGAGGCGAGATACGCGATGGCGCCCGCAATCTCGCCGGGCTGTGCCGCGGCTCCGGACTGGCCATCCGGCGCCTTCAGCAGTGATGTCATGCGCATGAACAACGGCATGTCCGCATCTGCCGGCAGCTCGAACTTCGCCGTCATCGGCGTGGCGACGTTGCCCGGCGCCACGGCGTTGACGCGCACGCCGGTGCTGGCGATTTCCGCCGCAAGCGACCTCGTGAAGCCGACCACGCCGAACTTGCTCGCCGAGTAGGCGACACCGTATGGAATGCCGACGACGCCCGCCGTCGACGCGACGTTGACGATATTTCCCCTTGTCTTGAACAGGTGCGGCAGCGCCACCTGGGTCAGGGAAAAGACGCCGGTCAGGTTGATCGCGATCACGCGCTGCCACTCGGCCTGCTTGATCTCGAGAAAATTGCGCGTGAGCAGCGTACCGGCGACGTTGCAAAGGACGTCGAGCCGGCCAAAGGCACCGATGGCGGCGTCAACCGCCGCGGCGCAGGAGCCCGGGTCCGAAACGTCCAGCACCTGCGCCGTGACGGGCAGCCCGGCATCGGCGAGCTTCTTCACTTCCTCGCGCAGCAGCGGCGCATTGACGTCGCACGCGAGCACGCGGGCGCCCTCCCGTGCCAGACGCTCCGCCGTGGCCCGGCCGATGCCGGAGGCCGCGCCGGTAACGAGCGCGGTCTTGTCTTCGAATCGCCTCATGCGTCGTTCCCCCGTGATCGATCCTGAACTCATCCGGCACGCAGGCCGTTCAGCAGGTCATTGCCTCGCCACCGTTTGCATCCAGCACCGCGCCGGTCACGGCCGAGGCATAGTCGGAGGCGAGGAACAGTGCGGCGCGCGCGCATTCGTCGTCGGTCACCAGCCGTCGCAGCGGCACGCTGGCTGCGATCGAGTCGTACACCTGCTGCTCCGGGACGCCCTGCTGCTGTGCGGCGTAGCGGATGTGCTGCCGCACCGGCGCGCCATCCATCCAGCCCATACGCACGACGTTGACGCGGATGTTGTGCGGTCCGAGTTCGGTCGCCAGGTACTTGCTGACGACGTTGAGCGCACCCTTGGAGGCCGCGTAACCGGCTTCGCCGGTGTGCGGCTTGATCGTCGCCATGGTGCTGATGTTGACGATGGCGCCGCCGCCGTTCGCCTTCATGACCGGCACGACGGCCTGCGTCATCTGCATCGTGCCGACGAGGTTGGTGTCGTAGACAGCTTTCCAGCCCTCGAGGTCGGCGGCGTCCGCCCTGGCGGGCGCACCCCAGAAAAAGGCGCTGTTCAGCAGCGCATCGACCCGCCCGAACCGCTCGCTCGCCGACTCGACCAGGCGACTACACTGCGCCGCGTCGCGGATGTCGGTCGGCTGCTTGAGAACCTGGCAGCCGGCATTGACCTCCTTGATGCGGCGCTCCGCTTCGTCGAGCCTGTCGACCGTGCGCGCCGCGATCGCCAGGCCACGCGCGCCCTCGCGCGCCGCCTCGATCGCCAGCTTCACGCCGAGCCCCGGGCCAATGCCCGAGACGATCAGGACCTTGCCGTGCAGCAGCACGGCTAGATCACGAGCCCGATGTTGGCGCCATGCCGCGTCGCCTCCGCCATGCGGCGCGGCAGCCAGGCGGCGCCCGCGAGATACAGCTGGCCGATGCTGCCGTCCGCCTTGAGCTCGTCGTAGAGTTCCTGCTGCGCAACCGCGCCGTACACGAGCACGACGCTGTCGTAGCCCTCGTGGCGATAGGTCTGCGTGCCCACGGCCGATACGAAGTCGAGCCCCTTCGCATCGACTCTCGTCAACGTGAGGTTCGGATGCACCGCGACGCCGAGACTCTCCATGCGGGCCACGGCCATGCCCAGCGAATACCGGGCAATCTCCCAGCCGACATGGACGTTCTTGTGGAACACCGTGACCTGCCTGCCCTTGCTGGCCAGGTAGTCCGCGACGCAGACCGTCTCGTAGTAGTCCTCCTGCGAGACGATCGCCACGCGGTTCCCTGTCGCCCTGCCCTGCATGGCCTCCCAACCCTGCACGACGTGCGGCAGATCGAGGCCCTCGACGTCGTGAGGCACGCGGGGCCTGGCCCCGGTCGCAACGACCACCGCGTCCGGCGCGAGCGCCTTGATCGCTGCGACGTCGGCCGTCGTGCCCAGGCGAACCTCGACGCCGGTGCGCGTCATTTCGTTTTCCTCGAAGTACACCTGGTCCTCGAAGGAGTCGCGACCGGGCGCCCGGGACGAGATCAGCAACTGCCCGCCGAGCCGCTTGCCCTGTTCGAGCAGCGTCACGCGATGGCCGCGCAACGCGGCGATTCGCGCAGCCTCGCAGCCCGCGAGACCGCCGCCGACAACCACGACGTGCTTCGGCTTCGACGCAGGCTTGAACTGCTGTTCCCAGCGCAATTCGCTGCCGATCACCGGATTGATGGAGCACATCGGCGTGTAGGGGATGTAGAGCGATTCCGAGGCTTCGTCGATACAGCGCGTGCAGGCGATGCAGCGGCGGATCTCGCCGAGCCGGCCCTCGCGAGCCTTGTTGGCGAACTCGGGGTCGGCAATGCCGGCGCGCACCATGCCCACGAGGTCGCAAAAGCCGTCCTTGACCAGGTTCTCGGCGAGCACCGGGTCGTTGATGCGGCCGGTGAACAGTACCGCCACCTTCTTCGGCAGCGCCGACAGGTCGGCCTTGGCCGCCTTGCCGATGTCGCGGTGCTCGGCATGCGGGTAGAACGAGTTCGGCACGTACGACGGCGCACCCCAGCAATGGCCGATGTCGGTGTCGACGAAATCGAGCAGGCCCGTCTCGGCGATGCCGTAGACCATTTCGCGCATTTCTAGGTTGTCGTAACCACCCTGACGGAATTCGAGCCCGCTGACGCGGATGCCGAGCGCCATGCTGTCGCCGATACGGGCACGGACGCCCTTCAGGACCTCGACGACGAAGCGGATGCGCTCGCTCGGGCCACCGCCCCACCGGTCGGTGCGCCTGTTCGAGACCGGTGACAGGAACGCGTGCCCCATGGTCTCGTGCGCGCAGTGGATCTCGATGCCGTCTGCGCCGACCGACCTGGCCACGGCCGCGGCATCGGCGTAGGCCTTGATGCAGAACTCGATTTCCGCCTCGCCCATCACGTGCGGCGTATACGACTGGGCGCCGACCATCGGCACTGCCGACGGCCCCCAGGCGGAGGTGAGCTGCGTGAGCTGCACGACCGCCACCGCACCGGCCTCATGCACGGCGTCGACGAACTTCTTCATGCCATCGGCGAACGCCGGGTACTGGTAGGCCGCGCCGTGCGGAGCACAGCCGATCGAAAGCCCGACCTCGTCGGGTGTCTCGGGCGGAAACGGCACATCGAGCAGCCAGGTCTCGCTGCCGATCCAGCCGGTGCCGCCCCTGGCCTTAGCGACGTGATGTGCGATGAAGTTGTCGTCGATCATCCCGGGGACCATCGACGAGTTGATCGTATTCGTCGTCTCACAGATGCGGTTCGGCACCCGCATGGGCCCCACCTGCAGGGGCGTGAAGAGATGCTGAAACTTCACGTTGCTCATGCGACGCTCCTCGAAGGCCTGGCTCTGGTCGAATGGTCGGACGGCGCGCTCAGGCAGGCCCGGTGGGCGTCAGTACCTTGATCGCGAACGGCCGTTCGGTCTGGAGCTGGAAATAGCCCCAGGCCGGGAAAACCTTGACCAGATCCGGCCACAGCGCCTTGCGCTCGGCTTCGGTGGCGTCCCGCGACGTGGCCGTGTACTTGTCGAAATCGAGCTGCAGCCAGCACTGCGGATTGGCGTTGAGGTTGCGGACCCAGGCCGGATGCTCGTCGTAACCGGCCAGCGAGCCGACGACGACCAGGTCGTTGCCATGGCGCATGAACACCGCCGGGGTCGTACGCTTTTCGCCCGACTTGCGTCCGATCGTGGTCAGCAGCAGCGTCGGAAAGCCGCCCTGGGCGTTCTGCCCGGTCGAGCGGCCCGCCGGGTTAGCGAGGTAGGCCTCGACGTCGGCGTGGGCGTCGCTGCGGATCAGGTCGAGCGATGCCGTGCGCTCCTTGAACCACGCCCACTCTTCGTCGTTCATGAAGTCGGGCTTCGGCATCTTGTCGCGGTCTTTCATGGTCCATCCCCAAAGGCAGCAGGTGTGACGGGGCCGCACTATTCAGGCGGCGGGTGGGAGGCGGTCAACCCTCATTTGAGGTAGGGGCGCCGGCCGCACCCGTCAAGCGTCGCGGCGACCGGGTCAGTCGTCACTCGTAGGCAACGAGCAGTTCGTAGACGACGGCCGGGGCGGAGTCGCCGACGACCTCGATCTGCACCTCGAATCGCAGGCGCGTGCCGCGACCGCCCGCGCGCGCCTCGGCGAGACGCATGCGGCCGTGAATGTCGCTGTCGACCGGGACAGGCCGCACGAAGCGCACGCGGTCGAGACCCGCGTTGAACGCACGGCGGAAGTCCGTGACCTCGACCGGGCTCGGTGTCTGCAATGCCGGGACGAGCGACAGCACGAGGAAGCCGTGCGCCAGCGTCGTGCCGGTGGGACTGTCGCGCTTCGCCCGTTCGGGATCGACGTGCAGCCAGAACTCGTCGCGCGTCAGGCGTGCGAACGTGGTGATCAGCTCCTGGGTCACGCGAAAGGACGGACCCCAGTCGCAGAACTCGCTGCTGACCGCCGCCTCGAATGCCGGCAGGTCGTCGTAACGGATGCGTCGCGGTGGTGTCGTCATCGGTGTCTCCCGGTCTGTCCTTCGATCGCGCCCTGGTACCGCGGCTGCAACGCACTCACTGTGGCGGCACCGCGTAACCGTCGACGACGGACCGGTGCTGCGGCGTGAAGTACTGCGCGAGCGTCGCGTGCAGGTCTTCAACGGCCCAGCGCCCGCCCTTCGGGTTGTCGTAGAAGACGTCGAGCCGCGGCCGCTGCACGATCGTGACGCGCCCGCCCCAGACGACGAAGACCTCGCCCGAGATGTGCGCAGCCTCGGGCGACGCGAGATACCCGACCAGCGGCGACACATTGGCCGGACTGAACACGTCGAAGCCCTCCTTCGGCGCCGCGAACAGGTGGGCATGCGGCATGTTCTCGGTCATCGCGGTGCGGGCACGCGGCAGGATCACGTTGCTCGTGACGCCGAGCTTCTGCATGAGCGCCGCGGCACCGATCGCGAGCGAGACGATGCCTGCCTTGGCCGGGCCGTAGTTCGGCTGCCCGGGCGCGGCGAACAGCATCGCCTCCGATGCCGTGCTGACCAGTCGGCCGTAGACCGGACCGGCCTTGGCCTTCTCGCGCCAGTGCTGCGCGGCGTTGCGCATGTTGACGAAGTGTCCGCGCAGATGCACCCGTACGACGGAGTCGAACTCCTCGTCGCTCATGCCATAGAGCGTCTTGTCGCGCGTAAAGCCGGCGTTGTTGACCAGGATGTTGACGTCGCCGAACTTCTCCAGTGCGGTGCGGAACACCCGACCCGAATCGGCGGTGTCGGCACAATCGCCGAGCACGGCGACCGCCTCGCCGCCGAGCGCAGCGACGGCCGCGACGACCTCCTGCGCCCTGTCCTGCGCGGCCGGGATGTCGTTCACGACGACACGCGCGCCCAGACGCGCGAGCTGCAGCGCTTCTTCGCGGCCGAGTCCGGCGCCTGCGCCGGTCACGATGGCCACCTTGCCGGTCAAGTCACCCATGTCAAGCTCTCCTGTAGCTGCGTACGGCGGCGCTCAGAGCCGTTCGATGATGGTCCCGGTGCCGACGTTGGCGCCACAGCACATGGTCACGAGCGCCGTCGCCTTGTCCTGCCGCTCGAGCTCGTGCAGCGCCGTGCAGATCAGACGCGCACCGGTCGACCCCACCGGGTGGCCGAGCGCCATGGCGCCCCCGTTGACGTTGACCCTGCTCATGTCGGCGTCGTAGACCCTCGCCCAGGACAGCACGACCGAAGCGAAGGCCTCGTTGATCTCCACGAGGTCGATGTCGCTCATCTTCATGCCGCTGCGCTTCAGCACGCGCGCCGTGGCGTCGACGGGTCCGTCGAGGCCGTAGTACGGATCGGCGCCGACCAGGCAGTCGGCGACAATGCGTGCGCGCGGCTTCAGGCCGCGCCTTTTCGCCTCCTCGGCGCTCATCCACAGCACAGCGGCCGCGCCATCGGAGACCTGCGAGCTGCTGCCCGCGGTGATGATGCCGCCGGGCATCAGCGGCTTCAGTTGCGCGAGCCCCTCCAGGGTCGTGTCGCGCAGCCCCTGGTCGCGGCTCACGAGGCGGGTGGCGCCCGTCGGCTTGCCGTCTTCGCCGAGCACCGGGGCCTCGATCTGCACGACCTCGCGATCAAAGCGCCCTTCCGCCCAGGCCACCTTTGCCCGGCGCTGCGACTCGCACGCGAGCGCGTCGGTCATTTCGCGCGTGAGCCCGCGGTTCTTCGCGATGCGCTCGGCCATCTCGAACTGGGTCTGCGCGGTGTTCCACGACCAGCCCTGCGGAATGAAATAGCCCGGGCCGTGCATGACGTTGGCGCCGAGCGGCACGTGACTCATCATCTCGACGCCGCAGGCGATGCCGACGTCGATCGAGCCGGAGCCGACGAGCGCGGCGATCTGGTGGTTGCAGACCTGCGCCGAACCGCACTGCGCGTCGACCGTGTACCCACCCGTGCCGTAGTTGCGGCCCATGGCCAGCCAGGAATGGCGGACGATGTTGTTGGACTGCTCGCCGGCCTGGGTGACACAGCCGCCGGCGACCAGATCGACGTCGGCATGATCGATGCCGGTGCGCCGCACGAGTTCGTCGAATGTCGCCGACAGCAGCCGCGTGACGTGCAGCCCGGACAGCTCTCCGACGATGGGTTTGCCGCGGGCGATCGGAGTGCGGCAGGCTTCGACGATGACGGCTTCACGCATGATGGACTCTCCGGCAGACGATGTTCGATGGGCCGCTCAGGCGCCCCGGATCCGGTATTCGTAGACGTCCTCCGCCGTCAGCGTCCGCTGCACGCGGCGCTGCTTCAGCAGGTAGGCCAGATGGGCCATGGTCTCGCCGATGGCCAGAATGTGGTCCAGCGCGCCGGTGCGGTGCGCGAACAGGCGCCGCGACACGCCATGGACCGTGTCGGGCCGGTCGGTGCAGAGCGCCAGCACCTTGTCGAGCACGCCGAGGTGATGTTGCTGCAGCTCGCGAGCCCGCGTCTGCAGGCCGTAGAACGGCAACTCGTGCGACGGCAGCACGAGCGTCTCGTCGGGCAGCTCGCCGATGCGCTGCAACGACACCAGCCAGTCCTTGAGCGGGTTGGCCTCGGGCTCGAACGGCAGCACGCCGACGTTCGGGCTGATGCGTCCGAGCAGCTGGTCGCCGCTCAGCAGCACGCCGAGCTCGCCGCAGTAGAGCGACATGTGCTCGGGCGAGTGGCCCTCGCCGCCACGCAGCTGCCACTGGTAGTCGCCGATCACGAGCGTCTCACCGTCGCGCAACCGCCGGTAGGCGCGCGCGGGCGTCGATTGCAGGGCGAACTGCTGCAGCGCCTGCGCCAGCTCGGCGACCTGCGCCTCGCTGAGGCCCGCGCGCCTGAAATAGGTGCGGTCTTCCCACGAATCGATCGACATGTCGTGCTCGAGCCGCATGGCGAAGTACTCGGCACGGCTCATGTGCAGCGGCACGCGCAGCTTCTCCGTGAGCCAGCCCGCGAGCCCGCAGTGATCGCCGTGGTGGTGCGTGCAGACGATGCCGGTGACCGGGCCGTCGAGACCGGGCAGGATCTGCTCCCACAGGCGACGCGTGATCGCGTTGTCGAAGCCGGTGTCGATCACGCGCCAGCCGTCGTCATCGCGCACGAGGTACAGGTTGATGTGGTCGAGCGCCATCGGCAACGGCATGCGCAGCCACTTGATGTACCCGGGCACGACGTCCACGAGTTCGCCGTTGCAGGCCGGCGCCTTGAACGGATAGGTGAGCGAGCCCATCAGCGCCCGGTCCTGGGCATGCCGAGCCCGAATTGCGAGGCAATGTCGCGCAGCAGTTCGTTGACACCGCCGCCAAAGGTGTTGATCAGCGCAAGGCGATATTCCTCCTCGAGCACCGCCGCGAGTACCGCGGCCGCGCTGTCGCGCCGGTACAGGCCGCCCGAGCCGACGACTTCGAGCAGCTTGCGGAACACGGCGATCGGGGTTTCCGTACCGAACACCTTCGACGCGGAAGCGAGCCCGACATCGACGCGGCCCTGCGTGACGTCGGCCGCCATGCGGTAATTGAGCAGGCGCATCGCCTCGAGCTTCTGGTAGCACTCGGCGAGAGCCGTCGCGACCCAGGGCCGGTCGATCGGCCGCGCGCCGCTCTCGTCGGGCTGGCGTGCCCATGCGAGCGTCCGGAAGAAGCAGCCACGCGACTTGATGCCGAAGGCGCCGAGTCCGATGCGCTCGTGGTTGAGCTGCGCGGTGATGAGCTTCCAGCCGCCGTGCAGGGCGCCGACGAGCATGTCGCCGGGCACGCGCACGTCGCTGTAGTAGCTGGCGAAGGTCTGATGTCCCACGGTGTAGATCGGCGTGAACGAGACCCCCGGCGCGCGCGCGTCGACGATCAGCAGCGAAATCCCCGTGTGCCGCGGCCGCGTCGGATCGGTGCGGCAGGCCAGCCAGATGTAGTCGGCGGCGTCGACGTCCGAGGTAAAGACCTTCTGGCCGTTGACGACAAAGCCGTCGCCGTCGGCCAGTGCCGTCGTCTTGAGCGTCGCAAGGTCCGTGCCCGCCGATGGCTCCGTGTAGCCGATGGAGAAGTGGATCTCGCCCGCGGCGATGCCGGGCAGGAACTTCTTCTGGTGCGCGGGCGAACCGTGCTGCATCAGGGCCGGCGCGACCGTATTGATGGTCACGAAGGGCAGCATGACGCCGGCGAGATAGGCCTCTTCGAAAAAGACGAGTTGCTCGAGCGGTGTGTAGCCCTTGCCACCGAAAGCCCTGGGCCAACCCACGGCCAGCCAGCCGTCGCGGCCCATGGTCCTGATCAGCCCCTTGTAGGCTTCCAGACGCCCCGGCCCGCGGTAGTCGTGCATCGCCGCGCGATACTGCGGCGTGACGACGCTCGCGAAGTAGGCCCGGATCTCCTGCTTCAGCGCCTGCTGCTCGGGCGTGAGATTCACGTACATGTCTGCCCTCCTCCGGCCGCGGGCCTGTCAACAGTCCGCATCGGTGAGCGCCGGCGTGGCGAGCCAGCGACCGAGTGCGTCGAGGTTGGCCGACACGCCGCCGCTCGCGATCTCGATCGCCCGGCTCCAGTACGTGTAGCGGTGGATCGGATAGCTCACGTCGACGCCGATGCCCCCGTGCATGTGCTGGGCCGCATGTGTCACGCGATGACCCGTGTCGCAGGTCCAGGCACGAACGACGCCGGCGGCGCCTGCGGCGTCGAGCCCGGCATCGAGGCGCCAGACGAGTTGCCAGAGCGACGAACGCAAGGCCTCGACGTCGATCAGGCAGTCGGCGCACTTCTGCGAAATCGCCTGGAAGGCGGCGATGGGCTGGCCGAACTGGACGCGCTCGCTCGTGTAGGCCACGACGCGCGTGAGCGCGGCCGAAGCCACGCCGAGTTGCAGCGCGCCGAGGCAGGCTGCGACACGCGGGCCGAGCCAGCCCAGCGCATCCTCACCGAGCGCAGCGGCAGCGGGCAACATCAGGCCGGTGAAGACGAGATCCGCCGCCGGCTCGTGGTGCGTCAGGCGGCCGCCGATCTTCTCGATGCCGGGCTGCGCGAGGTCGATGACGAACAGGCGCGGGCCTCGAGGCGTGCGCGCCGGCAGCAGCGCAATGGACACCTCTCCGGCCAGCGGCACGGCGACGGCGCGGCCGCGCAGACGCCAACCGTCCGCGACGGGCTCGGCCTGCAGCATCAGGCCGCGACTGCCGTGCAAGCCCTCGAGACTCAGCGTGGCCAGGCGTGAGGACTCCGCGAGCGTGGCGACGTCGGGCCATGACCCCTGGGCCCCGGCGAATCGTGCGAGGGCGGCGACGGCGAGCTGATGCGTCCACAGCGGCACAGGGGCGAGATGACGGCCCTGGCATTCGAGGACGGCGCACAGTTCGGTCATGCCGAGCGCGCTGCCCCCCAGCTCTTCAGGCAGGATCAGCGCCGTCAGGCCGGCTTCGCGCAGGCGCTGCCAGGTCGTCTCGTCCCATGCGGCCTCGCCCGCCCAGAACCGCTGGATGGCCGCGTCGTCGCAATGGTCAGCGAAGAGCCGCGACGCCATGTCGACGATCGCGCGCTGTTCCTCGGTCATCTGGAAGTTCATCGTCGACTCTCCCGTGCGCCGCGCTTTGCGGCCAGTCGTGCCGCTCGTCTCGGGCCGCGCGGCCTCGAAGGGCGCAGCGGCGTCAGTCCATGCGACCGAGAATGGCGCCGCCCGTGGGCACGCCCACGCCCGAGGTCACGAGTGCGTGACGGACGGCCTTCTTCGGCTGGTTGATCGAGGTGCCGCGCACCAGACGCACGGCCTCGACGATGCCGTTGACGCCGTGCACGTAAGCTTCCGACAGCTGGCCGCCGTGGGTGTTGGTGGGTAGCCGTCCCCCGGCGCGCAGATTGCCCGCCAGGACGAAGTCCGCCGCCTCACCGTACTCGCAGAAGCCCCAGGATTCGAGCTGCCACAACACGATCGGCGTGAAGGCGTCATAGATCACGGCTGCATCGATGTCCTTCGCGCTCAGACCGCACTGCGCATAGGCTTCGGCAGCCGCGATGTCCATTTCCGGAATGCGGGCGATCTCCGGCCGGTAGAATGAAGTCATCTCTTCCTGGTCTTTGGCGAGACAGCTCGCCACGCCACGAATCGAGACCGCCGGCTGCCGCAGGTGCTTCGCACGCTCGGGTGTCGTGACCACCACCGCACAGCCGCCATCGGTCTCCTGGCAGCAGTCGTAGAGCCTGAGCGGATCGCAGATCTTCTTGCCGGCGTCGTAATCGGCGCGCGACAGCGGCCGCTGGTGGAAGAACGCCGCAGGATTGCGCACTGCGTAGTCACGCGCCGACTGCGCCACCTCGAACAGCGCATCCTGCGTGCAGCCCGTCACGTGCATGTACCGACGCGTGAACATGGCGACCCAGGACGCCGGCGTCAGCAGCCCGAACGGCATGTAGTAGCCGTAGTGGATCGCGCTGCCAGTGATCAGGTTGCCCGACACACCGGCCGAATACCGCTGGCCCGAACGGCCGTTCAGCGCACGGTAGCAGACGACGGTCTCGGCGACACCGGTGGCCACGGCCACGGCGGCCTGCAGCAGCGTACCCGTCGCGGCGCCGCCGCCATAGGGCACGCGGCTGTAGAACATGATGTCGTCGCAGCCGACCGCGCGCGCGACGTCGACCTCTTCGTTCTGGTCGATCGTGAACGTCACGAGTCCGTCCACGTCCGCAGGCTTCAGGCCCGCGTCGTCGAGCGCCTTCTTGACGCACTCCGCCGCGAGGGCGAGCTCGGACCGGCCCGAGTCCTTGGAGAATTCCGTCGCCCCGATGCCGACGATGGCGGCCTTGTCAGAAATGCTCGCGACCATGGGTCAAGGCTCCTTCGGCAGTGCCACGCGCACCATGCCGGACATGTGATTTCCCCAGACGTCGTTGTCGCCGCTCACGTTGATGTCGACCGTGCCAGCCACGTCGTCCCTGGCCACGACTTCACCGGTGATGGTCATGACCATGCCCGGGAGGTTCGGCGCACCGAGCTTGACGTCGATGCGCTGCAACGTGGTCTCCGGACCGCTCCAGTCCGTCACGAAGCGGTACATGAGCCCGTTGCTCGTCAGGATGTTCATGAAGACGTCCGGCAGCCCCGCAGCCTGCGCCGCCGCCTTTTCGTGGTGAACGGGCGTGAAGTCGCGGGAAGCGATCGCGCCGCCGACGATCAATCCGGCCGTGACGTCGATCTTCAGGGGCGGCAGCCGCTCACCGATGGCGACGCTGCCGTAGGTCCGTGTGGTCCTGTTCATGGTGTCTGCTCGATGTCCTGCGTCAGGCGGGATAGAAATTCGGCAGGACGGTCTTCGCGTCGACACGCTCGATCCTGCCCTTGACCTTCAGGCCGACGTGCACCGCAGCCGGATCGCAGCCGACGACGTTGGCCACGAGGCGCGTGCCCTCCGCGAGCTGGATGAGGCCGCACACCAGCGGATACGGATAGCCGGGGAACTTCGGATAGCTGATCTCGGTGTAGCTGTAGACCTCGCCCTCGAGCGAGGATTCGATGCTGTCCCAATCGAGCGACTGGCAGTGGCCGCACATCGGCCGCGGCGGATGACGGAGCTTGCCACAGCTCTTGCAGCGCTGGATCAGCAACCTGCCCTGGTCGATCGCCTCCCACCACCAGGCATTGTCGTGGCCGCGCGGCGAGGCGATGCGCGCGGGTGCCTCGAGCCTGGCCTCGCCGCCTCCCGCGGCCTCGGCCTTGGCGGCGACGAGTTCGGGATTAGGGGCGAAACGCAGCGTGCGGAAGACCTGCCGGCCGACGTCCTTGCCGTTCTGGTCGGTGAACCTCGTGACGGTCTCGATGAAATAGCCGTAGCCGCGCGCGGTCTTCTTCGGCCCGGTGATGCTGTCGATGACGGTGTGCGAGGTAACCTGGTCGCCGGGACGCAGGTCGCGGTAGAACTCGGTGACGGTGTTGGTACCGAGCACACCGGTGTAGCCGTGGGCATCGAAAACGTTGTGCAGCTCGCGCTGCACATCCACCTTGCCGGTCGCCGGAAAAGCCATGGGATAGCCCTCCATGGCCCAGATCAGCAGCATCGTCGGCGGTGCGATGATGCCCTTCTTGCTCGAGGCAGCGGCGAAAGCCGCATCGGTGTAGACGGGGTTCTGGTCGCCGGTCACCTCGGCCCAGTGCCGGATCATGGCCAGGTTGACGTCATCGTTTCCACGCTTCGGCGGCCCCATCTCGCGGCCCACATAGGAACGGATCAGGGCTTCGAAGGCCTGGGTCTCTTCGGGCGTCATGCGTCGTTCTCCACTGCTCGGCCCCGGCGTAGCCGCCGGTCTTGTACGAAGGATATTAATAGTTGAATATAGATTCAACAATGCCGCGCATCCACCGCCACAAGCGCTCACCCGTCGACAGCGGCCGGCTCGGCAGCCGCGGGCGGGCGACACGCGATCGCCTCAAGGCCGCCGCACGGCGCGTGCTCGACCGCAAGGGCTACAGCCAGATGACGGTGGCCGACGTGACGCGCGAGGCAGGCGTCGCCGCGGGGCTGTTCCACCGCTACTTTCCGGACCTGCAGACGCTCACGGTCGAACTCGCGGGCGAGGCCCTGGAGGAACTCGCCGATACCACCAGGATCGAGCACGGTATCACGCGCGGCGACTGGATGGGGCGCATCCACTCGCACGTTGCGCTCTCGGTCGCTCACCATTCCCGGCGGCCAGGCCTGGTGCGGGCGATGAACCAGCTCGCCGAGGAGTCACCGGCATTCCGCGCCCGGTTGCGGGGTTTCTACCAGTCGCAGCTCGAGCTGCTGGCCGCCCAGATGCCGCGCATGTTCCCGGAGGCGAAGTTGACGCCCGCCGAGGCGCTGCTGCTCGCCTACGCGCTCGGCGGCATCTCGGAGGTGGCCTTGCGGGAGCGCTACATTCTGCGCAACCCGGCTCTCCGCGACCTCGATCTCTCGCCCGAGGAGATGGCCGACTGGCTCGCCGTGCTGTTCTATCGCGCGCTGTTTGCCGTCAACCCGCCGCGGGACGGCCTGTGTCGCGCCGGCAGGCTGCGGGCGGTCAAGGGTCCGGGGTCGCGGCCACGTAAAGCGGCGGGCACGGCGAAGGGGACGCGGCGGGCTTCGTCAAGCGACCGATGAGCGAGCCGCACACGCGGCTGTCCACGACGCGGTTCGATTCGTCGCAGACTGCGGCGGCTCAGGCGCGGTGGTCCAGATCCATCGCCGCCGCGACCAGCATGACCACGATCTCCTGCTGCTTGCGCCGCGACGCGGCCGAGAGCGGATCGGCGCGGATCAGCCCCTCGTAGAGCGGCGCCATGGTGATGTATGACATCACCATGTTGTTCAGAGCCATCACCGCCCAGCCCTGCAACAACCGCTCGTCGAGCACCCGGAGGCTGACGCTCGCGATCTTCGACGGGTCTTCGCGGAACATCGGGCCAAGCAGTCTTTGAGTGATTCCGGCGGTGTCCGGCCCGCCGTCGAGGGCCGCGTGCTGGAGGATGCGCGCGAGATTGGGATGCTCGAAATGCCTCGCGACGTACCGTCGCAGCCATTCGAGCACGCGCTCACGAGTGACCGCCTCGGACAGCATGGTCGTGAGCGGCACGAATTGCCCGAGCAGACGCTCGACGACCGCGAGGTACAGCGCCTCCTTGCTGCGATAGTGACTGTAGAGGCTCGGCGCCCGGATGCCGGCCTGCCCGGCAATCTCGACCAGCGACGCGGCAGCATAACCACGCGCGGCGAACTCCTGCTCGGCGACGTCGAGCAGGCGCTCGGCCGTGGGCTTGTCGACGACACCGCGGCCTGCGCGGCCTCTGCGTGGCGACTGCGCGCGCATCGCGTGGGCGCGTTCAGTCCGTGATGGCTTGTGCATCGTCGGCAAACGCCTGCAGCAGCGCGCGCAACCCCGGCTCGCCGGCCGGCAACGTCCCGAGCGCCGCCTGCACCCACGGCAGCAGAAAGCGGTTCGCGAGCCCCTCGACGAGCACCGACTCCTCGCGCTCGATGGCGAGCGCCTGGAGTTCGCAGATCGGCGCGAGATGATCGGGCGGCAACCGGTGCACGCTCATTTCGATGTCCAGGTGCTCGGCCACGCGCAGCAACGTTTCGCGGAGCGGCCCGCCGTCGCATTGCAGCAGCGCATGCAGTTGCAGGGGCACGGGTGGCTGAGGCACGCCAGCATGAAAGGTGTTCCAGTAGTCGAGACGCTGCGCCTCGAAGCTGCCGGGCAGTCCGAGCGCCTCCCACGCCTCGGCCCGCCGTCGTTCGTCGAGGAGCGGGCTCCACAGGCGCGCCCAGGCGAGCATGCGCAGTGTTGCGCTGCGCATCGCGGGGGCCATTGGCCCCGCGCCAGTGCCCGCATCCGCCGCTACGTTCATGCGAATTCCAGCCAGCCGGGGCTCACGGCTTTCAATCCGGCGCGCTCCTTCGCGGCGCCCCGCCAGACGGCGCACGCCAGACGCCGCTGGCTCGTGAGGGCCGGCCAGTCGGGCACCGTGAACACGACACGCCAGCGGCCGCTGTCCCAACTCGCGTTTGCCTGCGCGCCGACCGCCACGGCGCGCTGCATGGTGCCCAGGCCTTCGGCATGAACCTGCCAGGGCTCGCCGCGATCGGCCCGCCAGAGGTAGCCCCGCACGGCCTGGCCCGGCGCGCCCATGGTCACCCAGGGCGATTCGGGGTCCGTCGGCGCGAAGATTGCGCAGGCGTCGACGAAGCGGTCGGTCTCCGTCGCGATGTCACGGACGGGTTCCGGACATTCCCAACTGAGCGTGACGCGCCAGCCCTGGCCCATGGGTTCGACCGCGATCTCGACGGCACCCGTGAGCGGCGACACGCGATCGGCATAGGCCACGGGCACGTAACCCCCGGGCTGCATCGTCGGGGGTGCCGACATCAGGTTCACCGTACGCTTCATGACCGCGGTCACGACAGTACCTCGCGCTGGCGGGGCTCGAGCCTGAAGTTCTTATGCCACTCGAAGGCGACCAGCAGATGCATCAGCTCACTCGGCTCGCCGCGACGCCGCTTCGCGCGCTCCGCGCGCAGCGTCTCGAGCGCGGGATGCACGGCGGCGCCGAACAGCGACTCGAGGTACGCCGTCGGTATGCGCGGCTCGGCCGTCGGACGTCCGGCGGCATCGAGCTTCGGCGGCGACAGCGGTGGCACGTAGAACACGTTCGGTCCGAGCCCGTACTCGGGGTGCAGCGGCATGGCCACCTTCCAGTGGTCGACCAGCTTCCAGATCGGCCCCTCCCGATCGTCGCGGAAGCCGACGAAGCGCAGCCGTCCCGGGCACTGGCGCGCGCAGGCCGGTGCGACGCCTTCCTCGATGCGCGGCAGGCAGAAGATGCACTTCGCCGAGACCTGCCGCACGTGATCGTAGTACACCTTCTTGTAGGGGCAGGCCTCGACGCAGAATCGATAACCGTGACAGCGATCCTGGTCGACGAGCACGATGCCGTCCTCGCGACGCTTGTCGATCGCCGCGCGGGGGCAGGCATCGAGGCAGGCCGGGTGCGTGCAGTGGTTGCAGAGCCGCGGCAGATAGAAGTAGTGGTTGTCCTTCGGGTACGTGCCCGTGCCCTGGTCCTCGTCGAAATTCGGCCCCCACTTCACCTGCCCGGCGGGCTTGATCCAGATCTTTTCCTCCGCGCCCGCCGAGGCGAGCGACTGCCTGTGATTGAATGTCCACGCGCGGCCGTAGCCTTCGTCGAGGTTCGGCAGCACGCCGCGCTTCACCTCGCCGCCGGTGGTGCGCCCCGCCGTCGCCGGATCGTGCACGGCCGCCGGGTAGCCCTTGCCGGGCAGCGTCTCGACGTTGTTCCAGTAGGCGTAGTCGGTGCCCGTGTCGGTGTTCCAGAGCTTCTTGCAGGCAATGGTGCAGGTCTGGCAGCCGAGGCACTTGTTGAGGTCGAGCACCATCGCGACCTGACGCTCGGGCCTGGGGACTTCGTACTTCATTCGTGCAGCCTCAGGCCTTCACGACGGGATTCGCGCCGGTGGCCTGGCCGGTCCACGGACGCAGGCCGATGCGCGTGTCCTGCACGGCGCTGCCGGGCTGGAAGCGGTTCATCGCGTGCTGGATCTGGCCGTAGCCACCCGCCATGTGCAGCGGATTGACCAGGCCGGGGATCAGCCACTTGTACGACTCATGGTTGGCGAACTGGTGCGGCTCCCAGGCATGGTAGTAATAGGCGACGCCCGGCCGCACCATGCCCGACAGCTTCACGCGCATGCGCACGGAGCCGTAATCGTTGAAGATTTCCGCGTACTCGTAGTCACGCACGCCGACGCGTGTGGCGTCTTCGGGGTTCACCCACACCTGCGGCTCGCCGCGCTGCAGCCTGAGCATCATCGGCGTGTCGCGCCAGGTGGAGTGGATCGACCAGCGCGCATGGCAGCTCACGAACTGGAAGGGGTAATCGCCGCCGGCCCTCGGGCTCGGCTTGTGTGTCGGGAACTGCTCGCGGAACTCGACGAACCACGGGTGATCGATGAAGGTCGTCATGCGCCCGCTGAACGTCGGCCACGGCTCCTTGTGCTCGGTGAAACGCGTGAGCGTGGTGAGCACGCCGGCACCCTTCCAGTCCGGGTTGTGCAGCGAGGTCGCGGCGACGTCCGCGCCCGTGGAGGTGTAGCGGGCGAAGCCGGTCTGCTTGAGGCCTTCGACGGTCATGCCCTCGGTGCTCTTGCTGCGCAACACCTCCGCCGCGAGCTTCTCGGCGTCCTTCGGGCCGAGCGTGCCCTGGTTTGAATAGCGCTGGTGCAGCGTCTTCCAGTCGACCTCGCCGCGACCGCAGCCGTCGAACGGCGGCAGGTCGCGCTCGCGCGCCTGGCGCTCGATCTCGCGGCTCAGCAGCCAGTAGATCTCGAACTCGTCCTTCGACTCGCCGAGCGGCGGCACGGCCGCGTCGCAGTAATGCAGGTACGGGACGTGCGCGATCGTGTACTTGATACCCGACTTCTCGTACCAGCCGGCCGCGGGCAGGATGTAGTCGGCGTGCATGCCGGTGGCCGAGAACTTCGGGTTCACGTCGACGATGAGCTCCATCTCGTCGAGCATGTGCGCCTTGAGGTACTGCGGCAGGTTGTTGCGTCTGAGCAGGTTCGCTCCGCCGCTGAAGTACACCTTCGGAGCCGACTTGCGCGGCAGACCCGGCGACCAGCCCTTCTCGTGCGCCTCGTCGTAATAGGCGCCGAGCGGGCGCGGCGAGAAGCCCTGCTGCTCGCGCTCGAGCGCCTCCCGGTAACCCTGCGCCTTCAGATTCACCGCCACCACGTCGGTGGTGCAGAGCCTGGTATTGAGGTACTTGCGCTCGCCTGCGAGCGCGACGTCGAGCTCGGTCTTGCGTTTGCGCGCAATGTCGAGCACCGCGTTGAAGAGCTCGCCGGGCGTGACGAGGCCCATCAGCACCGCGAGCCGGCCGCGCACTCCGGGCTTCTCCACCTGCATGGCGTTGCTGAAGCCGTCGAGGTCGAACCAGCCGGTAGACTGGTAGCCGGCGCCCCTGCGGCCGAGCGCGCCCTTCAGTGCCAGACACAGCAGCTTCGCGCGGTTCATCAGGTCCGAGTGCATGTAGCGGTTGGCGCCCCACGAGGACAGCACCATCGGGCGTTTGGCGTGCTCCCAGCCCCGCGCGAACTGCCGGACCTGGTCGACGTGCAAACCGGTGACTTCAGCGGCGCGATCAAACGTCCATGGCTCGAGATGCTCCTTGAGCAGCGCACCCACCGGCGCCACGAGAACCTCCTCGCCACCGGCGAGCGTCACGGACCACTGGCCGTCGATCGGAGGCTCGAAGTCGAGCATCAGGTGTCGCGTCGCGCTGCCCGACGTTCCGGGCGCTGCGACGGGGACCCCACGCCCCGGGTGCCACAGGTAGAGCCGGTCGGGCCGGCCACCCGGCTGCAGGTCTTCCTCGCGCAGGAACCGCCCCGTGTCGAGGCGCACGAGCAGCGGCAGGTCGGTCTGCTCACGCACGAACGCCAGGTCGACCGCGTTCGCATCGAACAGATGCCGCGCGACCGCGAGCGCGAGCGCTGCGTCGGTACCGACGCCGATCGGCAGCCACTGGTCCGCGTGCATCACCGTCGGCGAGTACACGGGATCGATGACGACCAGCTCGGCGCCGTCGTAGCGCGCCTCGTAGAGGAAGTGCGCGTCGGGGATCTGCGTCACCGACGGATTCATCATCCAGACCACGAGGTAGTCGGACAGGAACCACTCGTCCGCCGAGCCGCCGGTGTGCGCGAAGCCCAGGCTCATCGTCGCACCGATGTTGAGGTCGCCGATCTCCGCCCAGTTGTCGGCGAAGAGGCCACCCGCCATGAACTGGAACTTGAAGCGTCCCGCGGTGGTCGGTCCGAAATCGAAGTTGGGACCCAGGTCCTGATAGAGCGTGTCGGTACCGAAGCGCGTGGCCGCGTCGATGCACTTCTCCGCAATCTCGCGCATCGCCTGCTCCCAGCCGATGCGTTCCCACCGGCCCGAGCCGCGCGGTCCGACGCGCTTCAGCGGCACCGTGGTGCGCGAGGGCCCGTACATCACCTCGGTGTAACAGGCGCCCTTCTGGCAGCCGCGCGGATTGAAATCCGGCACGCCTGCCTCCGATTGTCCATAGGCCGCGGTCTGCTCTTCACGGACCACGACGCCGCCCTTGACGTACATGTCCCAGGCGCAGGCCGAGCGGCAGTTCGCCCAGCCGTGCGAGCCTTTGACGATGCCGTCCCATGTCCAGCGCTGGCGGTAGAGATCCTGCCAGTTGCCAAGCTTCGGTGTCGCGCGCGGCCCGGGCATGACGGCGGCCGGTCCGCGCCGGAAGGCGAAGTGATACAGCGGAATGCCCGCCGCCGCGCCGGCAGCGGTGCCACCCAGCAACTGCAACAGGCGGCGGCGACTCAGATGCGCGCCACGGCGTTCGTCGACGGTCACGATCGGGTCCCCCGCATCGGTCGGCGGGGGGCAGTCTAACGACCTAATGCCTAATTGGGTATAGGCCGTGTGCGCCGTTCCACCGGGCCGGCAATGCGCGCCGTCGCGCGCCGCCGGCCCGGCCGGAAATCAGTACTCGAACCTCACGTCGACGCCATACGTGCGCTCGTCGCCCCAGCTGGCCGAACCCGCCGTCACCCAGCCCTGGTAGGCCAGGTTCATGTATTCCTCGTCGGTCAGATTCTTGCCCCAGAGTGCCACGCTCAGTCGGGCTTGCGAACCGAGTTCGATGTCCGACAGGGTCAGCCGTGCGTTGAGCAAGCTGAAGTCCGGTGTGACCGAGTACAGCTCGACGTTCGGCACGGTCAGATTGAGCGGTGTCGACGTCTCGCCACGATGCGAGTAGTTGACGTTCAGGAACAGGGAGCCCAGCCCGAAGCTCGGGAAGCGGTAGTCGACGTCGATGCTGTAGTCGTTCTTCGGCACGATCAACTTGCGCAGATCCGTGACGTCCTGGCCGGTCGTCGGGTCGATCCACTCGTCGTAGTCGTGCGACAGGGTCGCGTAGCTCGCCGTCAGTCTGAGGCTGTCGGTGAGCGCCGCGGTCACGTCGAGTTCGACGCCGTCATAGGTCGACTTGCCCACGTTCTCGGTCTTCCAGCCGCCCGTCGGCAACGCGACGGACTTCTGCTCGTCCTCGAACTTGCTCTGGAACACGGCCAGGTTCGCCTGCAGCCGGTTGTCGAGGAACTGGCCCTTGAGGCCGAGTTCCACCGACTTGATCGTCTCGGGCTTGAAGCCCGCGACGAACGCCGCCGCCGTGCCGGGGCCCGACACCGGGTCGAAGCCGCCACTGGTGTAAGCCTCCGCGTACTTGGCGTAGGCCATGAGCCCGTCATTGACGTGGTAGTTCAACGACAGCGCCGGCGTCGTCTTCGAGAACGTCTCGTCGCCCTTGGCGCTCGCGAAGCCCGCGCTCGGGTCGCCGTACGGGAACGTGAAGGCCAGCGTGCCGGTGCCCTCGCCCGTCGGTACGATCGCGTAGCCCGTGGTCCAACCCGTGTTGTAGCCATCAGCCTTGCGGTGGTCCTCGGTGTAGCGGAGTCCGGGCACGATCTCGAGCTTCTGGTCGAAGATGTCGGGCCGCCAGCTCACCTGACCGAACACGGCGTAGGAATCGGTGTCCGCGGAGTGCAGGCCCTTCTGGTCGACGAAGACGAGATCCAGCGGAGCGGTGGGCTGCATGCCCTGCGGCATGTACATGCCGACGTTCGGCCCCGAGTGCTGGCTGCCGCTTTCGCTCGAATAGTAGAGCCCGGCCGTGAAGTTGAGCGTGTCGCTGACGTCGCCGAGGAACTGCAGCTCCTCCGAAAACGCCTCGTTTTCCAGCTTGACCGGATGCGACTTGCCGTCGAAAGGCGTGCCCGGCACGAGCAGTGGGCCACTGTCCGAACGCACGACGGCGCCGCCAGCGTATGCGCCATAGTTGTATGCGTTGCGGGTGTCCACCTCACGGTAGCCCGTGATCGACCGGATCGTGAGCGAGTCACTCGCCTGCCACTCGATATTGAGCGTGTGGCCGTCGACGACGTTGCGGTTCTCCGGGATCGCGAAGGGGTAGTACAGCTTGTCGAGTTTCTTCGGCGAACAGCCGTCGATGAACGCTTGCACGCGCGGGTCGAACGCCGCCCAGGTGATGTTGGGCGATGGGTACAGACACTGCGATGGCGTGTCGTAGCCAGTCGCCTCCGACCAGTCGTAGGCGTAGTCGACCGTCACGTCGCCGTTGCCGGGCTTCCAGCGCAGATCGACGCGGAGGGCGTTGACGTCGCGCTGACCAAAGTCGGGGCCCTGCGGCGCGGTGTTCTTGACGCCCTGGTCGTCACGCGTGGCCCACAGGTAGGACAGCTTGGCGGCCGCGGTATCGCCCATCGGCAGGTTGACGATCGAGCGCGACAGGTACTGACCGCGATCGGCCGCACCGAGTTCCTGCTTGAAGCCGAAATGGCCGAGCTCCGCCTTGGCGGTGAAGATGTTGATCACGCCGCCCGTGGCATTGCGGCCGGCGAGCACGCCCTGCGGCCCCTTCAGGATCTCGATGCGCTCGAGGTCCGCGGCGGGGTTGTTGAGCCCGACGAGTTGCGACCAGTAGACACCGTCGACGTGCACCGCGATGGGATTCGGTGCGCTGATGAAGGCCGTATTGGTCGTGATGCCGCGGAACGTGGGAAAGAAGAAGTCGCTGCTGCCCGGATACGGGGCCAGGTTCACGCCCGGAACCGAGGCGTCGTTGATGTCGCCCAGGCTCACGATGCCGCGCTGCTCGATGGTCATCGGGCCCAGCGCGAGGATGGAAATCGGCACGTCCTGCAGCTTTTCGCTGCGTTTCTGGGCCGTGACGACGATCTCCTCGAGGCCGGTGCTTGCCTGGGTCTGGGACTCCTGCGCGTGAGCCGCTGGCACAAGAGCCACGCTCACTGCCGCGAGACCGACAGGCAGCCCCGAAAAACGCATTCGATGCATGTCCGATTTCCCCTACTTCGTGCAACTGGCGGGAATGACGCCGGCTCCGCCGATGGCGCGGCGGGCAGGGTCTGTTTCAATCTAGCATCGGCAGACTCACCCGACATCGTCCTCCTGGACGAGACGCATCCCCCTGAAAAAGAAGCGTCCCGACGAGGCGGCGGAGCATCGGGCTATACTGGACCGGAATCGCCGAATTCCATCATCTGCACGAAGTCGGAACGCCACGCCTGCGCGGCCGCGCCGTCGTGTGCACAGAGGGGGAGCCGTGGTTGCCGGGAGGAGCGCATGAGATTCGGATTTCACATGTTCATGGTCGATCCGGACGAGCACCTCGAGCTCGCTCGCACAGCCGACGAATGTGGCTGGGACAGCATCCAGGTCGCCGACGCGCCGTTTTTTCCGGAAGTCGTATCGGTGCCCTACCCGTATACGCCGGACGGCTCGCGCTTCTGGCCGCTCGACATGCCCGTCCTCGACCCGTGGGTCGCCATCGCGCGCATGGCCACGGTGACGCGACGCATCCGCTTCATTCCTTCGGTGCTGCGTCTCGCCATCCGGCAGCCGCTGCTCGAAGCCAAGAGCCTGTGCTCGGTGGCCGCGATTTCCGGCGATCGCGTCGCACTGGGCGTCGGGCTCGCGTGGATGCCCGAGGAGTTCAAGTGGCTGCACGTCGACATGAAGACACGCGGCACGCGTCAGGACGAGGCCATCCAGGTGCTGCGGTTGCTGATGCGCGGCGGCATGGTGGAGTTCCACGGCAAGCACTTCGACTTCGACCGCGTGACCATGGCGCCGGTGCCGAAGAAGCCCATCCCGATCTATGTCGGTGGCGCCACGCGGCCCGCACGCCAGCGGGCCGCGCGTCTGGGCGATGGCTGGCTCAGCGTCATCCACCCGATCGAGGAGATCCCGGGCCTCATCACCGAGCTGAACGGGATGCGTCGCGAAGCGGGACGCGACAGGGAGCCGTTCGACATCATGCTGCATTGCCCGGACGCCCGGACCGTCGACGACATCCGCCGCCTCGAGGACATGGGCGTCACCGATTTGCAGGTGACGCCGTGGGCGCTGCCAGGCATGCGTGCCGAGCAGGGCGTGGGCGCCATCATGCAGCAGCAGCCGACGCTCGCCATGAAGCAGGACGCGATCCGTCGTTACGCCGACGATGTCATCGCGAAGTTCAGCTGATGGCGCGCTGGACCGAGCGGAACATCGACGACCTGACCGGCCGGCGCGTACTCGTGACGGGTGCCGCCAGCGGCCTCGGCTTCGAGGCCGCGCGCGCCCTGGCGCAACACGGTGCGGAAGTGCTGCTGGCCGACCGCAATGTCGCGGGCGGTCGCGCAGCCGTGGCACGGATCCGCGCGTCGTGCAGCGGCGGCCGCGTTCGATTCCTGCCGCTGGACCTGTCCAGCCTGCAGTCCGTGCGGGCGTTCGGCTCGAAGCTGGTCGCCCGTGGCCAGCCCCTCGACGTGCTGATCAACAACGCCGGCATCAATGCCATCGGTGTGCGACAGACGAGCTTCGACGGTCATGAGCTGACCTTCGCCATCGGCCACCTCGGACACTACTTGCTCACGGGACTGCTGCTGCCGCTGCTGCACGCGGCCGAGGCGCCCCGCGTGGTGACCGTCTCCAGCCTCATGCACGGCCGGGGGCGCATCGACTGGGACGACCTGCAGATGCAACGACGCTACGATTCACAGCGCGCCTACAACCAGACCAAGCTGGCGAACCTGCTGTTCGCGCTCGAGTTCCAGCGTCGCATCGACGCGGCGGGCGGCAAGATCCGCAGCATCGCCGCGCATCCGGGTGTCGCCCGCACGGCGATCGGCGCGAACCGCAAGGACCTGGGCCGGTTCCGTGCCGCAGACCACCTGGTGACCGCCCTGCTCGCCGTGGTCATGCCCGTGCTCGGTCAGCCCGCCGCGGCCGGCGCACTGCCCATCCTGTACGCGGCCGTCGCACCCCAGGCACGCGGCGGCGGATTCTACGGTCCCGACGGACTCGGCGAGATGAAGGGCTTCCCGCGAGAGGCCGTCATCCGTCCGCCCGGGCGCGACTCCGCGGCCGCCGAGCGACTGTGGCGCGCCACGGAGGAAGTCACCGGCCTGCGCTACAGGATCCCGCGCGCGGGCTGACGCGGAGCGCGGAGGTCCGAGCGCCGCGCGCAGGCGCCGCCAGCTCAGGTCGAGAGTTCCTCCGGCAGCCGGCGCGACGCGGCCCAGAACAGCGCGCAGCCCAGCCCGCCGAGCATGCCGACGACCAGCAGCGAATGGCGGATCGCATGCGCGCCGTACGGCTGCGCGAAGACGTGGTCATTGAGTACGCCAACCAGCAGCGGCCCGAGCCCGAGCCCGACCATGTTGGCGACGAACAGCAGGATGGCCGCGGCCGTCGCGCGCATGCGCAGCTCGACGAGGCCCTGGATCATCGCGAACATCGGTCCGACATACATCGCGCCGAGCATGTAGAACGGGATGAAGCAGGCGAGCGACTGCGACGGCGAAGGCAGCAGCGTGAAACCGACCAGGAACGGCACCGCGAGCAGGGTCTGCAACGCGGGCAGGCGCATGTACCAGCGCACGTCGCGCCGGCCCATCCAGTCGGCGAGACGCCCGCCGGCCAGGGCGCCGAACGATCCGCCGAGCCCGATGATCCAGCCGAGACTGACCCCGATGTCGCTCCACGGCATCGCGTGCACGCGTGCGAGGAAGGTCGGCCCCCAGGTGATGACCGCATAGCCGGACAAGGACTGGACCGCCGTCCCGAGCGCGATCAGCACGAACGCGCGCCTCCGGGCCAGATGGCGCAGGACTTCGCCCAGGGGCGCCTGCGGCGTCTCGACGCGACGGCCCTCGGCATGGCCGCGCGGCAGCTCGCGCACCGTGAGCGCCACGACCGCCGCGAGCACGACGCCCGGCAGACCGACGACGAAGAACGCCGCGCGCCAATCGTAGCGCGTGAGCAGCCAGCCCCCGGCGAGAAAGGCGATCGCCGAGCCCACATACACGCCGCACGCATACACCGACAACGCCGTCGCGCGCCGCCGGGGCGGGAAGTAGTCCGCGATCAGCGAGTGCGCCGACGGGTTGCAGCCCGCCTCACCGATGCCGACGAGCACGCGGACGATGGCGAGCTGCGCGAAGCTGCCGACCAGACCCGACGCCGCTGTCATGACGCTCCACACCGCCAGCGAGGCGGCGATGATGCGCTTGCGCGAGGCGCGATCCGCGAGACGGGCGATCGGGATGCCGGCGAGGGTGTAGAACAGCACGAAGGCGAAGCCCGTCAGCAGCCCCATGGCCGTGTCGGAGACCTGGAACTCCTGCTTGATGGGCTCCATCAACATCGCCAGGATCTGGCGGTCGATGAAACTCACGACGTACACGAGCGACAGCAGCCCGAGCACGTAACGGGCGTAGCCCCGCCCGACCTTCACGACTGCGGCCGCTCTGTGACTTCGCGCGGCAGTTCTGCCGCATGGACCAGCGCGACGTGGTCGTCGGCCGGTGGTTCCGGGCCCCGATGGCCGGGTTGCAGCCCGAGTTTCATTCAGTTTCCTCGCAGCGCATGGAGCATCGACATCGGCGCTCGACCCGACGCTGCTGTGCGGATCCGGCACCCGGCACCCGGCGCCGCCGGCATGGACCCGGACCCGCACCCGGGCCGGCGAATCTCTTCAAAGCACCTCGAACATTGCGGCCGCGCCCATGCCACCACCGACGCACATGCTGATCACGACGTGACGCACGCCGCGCCGGCGTCCCTCGAGCAGCGCATGGCCGACCAGCCGCGCGCCCGACATGCCGAACGGGTGGCCAATCGCGATCGCGCCGCCGTTCACGTTGAGGCGGTCGTTCGGGATGCCGAGCCGGTCGCGGCAGTAGAGCACCTGGCAGGCAAACGCCTCGTTGATCTCCCACAGGCCGACATCGCCCACCGTGAGCCTCGTCTGCTGCAGCAGCTTCGGAACCGCGAACACGGGGCCGATGCCCATCTCGTCGGGACGGCAGCCCGCCACGGCCATCCCCCGGTACGCCCCGAGCGGGCGCAGACCGCGACGCGCGGCCTCGTCGCGACTCATGACGACACAGGCACTCGCCCCGTCGGACAGCTGCGAGGCATTGCCGGCCGTGACGTGACGTCCTTCCTTGACCCACTGGCCATTCTTCCAGACTGGCTTCAGCGCGGCGAGGCTCGCGATCGACGTGTCCGGGCGGTTGCCTTCGTCATGGGCGAGCGTCACGTTCTCCGTGCCAGTCGGGTTGCCTTCCTTGTCGAAGAGCTGCTTGACGCTCGGCAGCGGCACGATCTCCTCGTCGAACAGGCCGGCGCGTTGCGCCTGCGCCGTGCGTTGCTGGCTCTGCAGCGCGAATTCGTCCTGCGCGGCGCGCGTGATGCCGTAACGCTCCGCCACGAGTTCGGCGGTCTCGATCATCGGGATGTACGCGGTGGGCATCGCCTCGATCACGGCCTGCGACTGGGCGCGATGTGCATTCTTGTGCTTGTTCTGCGTCAGCGAAATCGACTCGAGCCCGCCGGCCACCGCGATCACGTGCTCGCCGGCCATGATGCTCTTCGCAGCACTCGCAATGGCAGCCAGTCCCGATGCGCACTGGCGGTCGATGGTCATGCCGCCGACGCTCTCCGGCAACCCGGCCACGTAGGTGCACAGACGCCCGAGGTTGTAGCCCTGCGTGCCCTGCTGCGTCGCGACGCCGAGGATCACGTCGTCGACGTCGGCGCCGTCGACACCGGCCTTCGCGAGTGCCGCGCGGATCGCGTGGCCGCCAAGTACCGGCGCCTCGGTGTCATTGAATGCGCCGCGGTAGGCGCGGCCGATGGGCGTGCGCGCGGTGGAGACGATGACGGCTTCGATCGGGCTCATTGGCAGGTCCTCACTCGAAAAACAGGCGGCTGATCGTGTCGACGACACAGGCGGGCTTGGCGCTACCCTCGATCTCGACCGTGACGCGGATCGTGACCTGCACGCCTCCGCCCTTGACTTCCTCGGCAGCAACCACGACGCCATGGCCACGGATGCGCGACCCTGCGCGCACCGGCGACGGGAACCGGACCTTCTCGCAGCCGTAGTTCACACCCATTTTCAGGTGCTCGTACTGCACGAGCTCGGGCAGGAACTTGCTGGCGAGGCTCAGCGTCAGGTAACCGTGGGCGATGCATCCTCCGAACGGACCCGCGGCGGCGCGCGCCTCGTCGACGTGGATCCACTGGTGGTCGTCCGTCGCATCGGCAAACAGGTTGATGCGCTGCTGAGTGAGCGTCATCCACGCCGTCGCGCCGAGGTCGCGGCCCACGGCCGCCAGCACGCCGGCGACGGAATCGAACTGCTGGGTCATGCTTCCATCCCCCTCAGGCGTGCTGCGAGCTGACCGAGACGACTTCGCCGGTCATGTAAGAGGAGTAGTCACTGGCCAGGAACACCATCACGTTGGCCACCTCCCAGGGCTCGGCGCCGCGACCGAAGGCTTCGCGTGACGAAAGCTGGGCGAGCAGTTCCTCGGACGCCGACTTGCGCAGGAAGGCGTGGATCGCGATCGACGGCGCCACGGCGTTGACGCGCACTCCGAACTCGGCGGCCTCGATGGCGGCGCACCGCGTCAGCGCCATGACGCCCGCCTTGGCGGCGGCGTAGTGCGCCTGCTCCGCCTGGGCCCGCCAGCCGAGCACCGAGGCGTTGTTGACGATGACACCGCGGCCACGCGGCAGCATGGCCTTCAGTGCGGCACGGGTCATGCGGAACGTGCCGGTCAGCGTGATGTCGATGACCCTGGCCCACTCCTCGTCGGCCATGTCGACGATGCGCCGGCTCGTGCCCAGCCCGGCGTTGTTGATCAGGACGTCGACGCCGCCCGTCTGCGCTTCGGCGAACGCGAACAGCGCCTGGACCTGCTGCTCGTTCGAGACGTCGCACAACTGGCCGTGGATGTCCTCGAGCCCGGTCTCGCGACGCAGGGCGGCGACGGCGTCGCCGAGCCGGCGCTCGTGGATGTCGCTCACGACGAGCGACCGGCAGCCTTCCTCGGCGCAGCGCTTCGCGACGGCGAAACCGATGCCGGCGCCGGCGGCCGCGGTGACGAGCACGGTCTTGTCGCGCAGCAGCCCGTGAGCGGGGACGTAGTCGGGTGAGGGTCGCATGGAATTTTCCAAAGTCGATCGCGATGACGCGAGGCTAGCGCGGCATGCCGAGCGCGCGTTCGGCGATCAGGTTGAGCTGGATTTCGTTCGAACCGGCATAGATGGTGTCGGAACGGCTGAACAGCCAGACCTGGCGCAGCGTCTGCGCCAGCGGGTCGCCGTCGTCGGTGAGGCACGCGGCGGCCCCGAGCACGTCGGCCGCCAGACGGCCGAAGTCGCGCCGCCAGTTCGACCACACGTACTTCGCGATGTAGGCCTCGCGCGAGACCGGCACGCCCGACCGCTCCTCGTGGTCCTGCGCGAGCACGCGCAGCGCATTGCAGCGTAGCGCATCGAGCGTCACGGCCGCCTGCGCGATGCGTTGCCGCAGGACCGGGTCGCGCGACGCGCCGTTGCGTCGTGCCACCTCGACGAGACAGGCCATTTCACGCTCGAAGCCGGCCTGCTGGCCCAGCGTCGAGACGCCGCGTTCGAAGCCCAGCAGCGCCATCGCCACCTTCCAGCCTTCGCCGGGGGCACCGAGCGCCAGCGAAGCCTCGGTCCGCGCGCCGTCGAAGAACACCTCGTTGAACTCCGAGGCGCCGGTGATCTGGCGGATCGGACGGATCGTGACGCCGGGCTGGCGCAGCGGCACGAGCAGCATCACGAGCCCGTGATGACGCTGCGAGCCAGGTTCGCAGCGCGCCACGACGAAGATCCAGTCGGATTCATGGGCCCACGACGTCCAGGTCTTCTGTCCGTCGACGATCCAATGGTCGCCTTCGATCCGGGCGCGCGTCTGCACATTCGCGAGATCCGAGCCCGCATTGGGCTCCGAGTAGCCCTGGGCCCAGTACTCGGTGCCGGCGAGAATGCCGGGCAGAAAACGGCGCTGCTGTTCCGGTGTGCCGAACGCCATCAGCGTCGGCGCGAGCAGCGTCTCGCCGATGTGCCCGAGACGTCCCGGGCCACCGGCACGCACGTACTCCTCGTGGAAGACGACCTGCTGCGACAGCGGCAACGCGCGGCCACCGTGCTCGCGCGGCCAGCCGATGCCTACCCAGCCACCGCGCGCGAGTTCCTGCTCCCAGCGCTTGGCGAGCCGGGGGACGTACGCGGGATCGCCGATGCCGCCGCAGTTGCGCAGCGGCTCGAACTCACCGCGCAGGTGCTCGCTCATCCAGGCCGCCACCTCGGCACGGAATTGCTCGTAGCCGAAGTCCGTCATGCCGCCACCTCATCGAGCAGGGTCGCGGCGAGTCGCTCGCGCCATTCGGTGGCCACCCCGAGCAAGGACCGCGCGGCCTGCGCCCGCTTGAAGTACAGGTGCGGGTCGAACTCCCAGGTGAAGCCGACGCCACCGTGGAGCTGGATGGCCTCCTGCGTGCAGTACTGCGCCGCGTCGTCTGCGAGGCAACGGGCCATGGTCGCGAGCCGCAGCCGGCGGACCTCGCCGGGCCGTTCATCGAACTCGCGGGCCGCGCCGAGGACCGCGGAACGCGCGAGCTCGACCGCGACCATCATGTGGGCGCACCGATGTTTGAGCGCCTGGAACGTCGCGAGCGGCTTGCCGAACTGCACACGCTGCCCGAGGTAGGCGACCGTGAGATCCAGGCATTGCTGCGCCGCGCCGACGAGCTCCGACGCCAGCACCACGGCGCCCGTCTGCCGGGCGAACGCCACGGCGCGCTCGACCGCCGCACCGCGCGCGAGGCAGTCGGCGGCGGCGATGCATACCCCCTGCAGGCTCACCTCCACCAGTGGTCGCGTCGCATCCTGATTGTCCCGTGCGCGTCGCTGGATGCCGGCCGCGTCGAGAGCCACCGCCAGCAGCAACGGGTCCTGCCCATCCTGCACGGGTAACAGCAGTCGATGCGCCGCCAGCGCCGCGGGCACCGCCGGCAGCACGCCGTCGACGCGCCAGCCCGTCCCTTCGCGACGCACTTCGAGCGGCGCACCGGCGAGCAGCCCGAGGTCGAGCGTGCAGATCTGCTCGCCGCTCGCGAGCGGCGGCAACCAGCGCGCCGCGACGGCCGCATCGTCGATGGCGAGGATCGCCGTGCCGGCCAGCACCACGCTTTCGAGCCAGGGCACACAGGCCAGACGTCGACCGAAGGCTTCGGCGACGAGCACGAGTTCGGTGACACCGAGCCCGAGGCCACCGTGGACTTCGGGCAGGTGCAGGCCGCAGGCGCCGAGTTCGGCGACCTGCGACCACAGGGCCGCGTCGAAGCCGCCGCCCTCGAACGCCGCGCGCCGCATGCGCGCCGAGTCGCTCGCGTGCGCGAGCAGTTGCTCGACCGAGTCGGCGATCTGCCGTTGTTCTTCGGTGAGCCTCAAGTCCATCGCCACTCGTCTCAGGCGCCGTAGACCGGCTGCGCCGGCCGCCCCGTGGCGAGCAGCTCGTTCACGACGGCAGTGAGCTCGGCCGGCTCCCACCGCGCGCCCTTGTCGCGGATCCTGCCCGTGTGCCAGCCCTCGGCGATCGACAGCTCGCCGCCCTTGGCCTCGAAGCACGCTCCGGTGACGTGGGCCGACAGCGGGCTGCCGAGCCAGACGACGATCGACGCGACGTTCGCCGGATCCCAGGCATCGAAGCCGCTTTCCGGCTTTTTCACGCGCTCCGGCATCGCACCCTCGGTCATCGCCGTGCGCGCCGCCGGCGCGAGGCAATTGACGGTAATGCCATAGCGCTTCAATTCCGCGGCCTGCACCAGCGTCAGCGCCGCGATGCCGCCCTTCGCCGCCGAGTAGTTGCTCTGCGCCACCGAACCCTGCAATCCCGCGCCCGAGCTGGTGTTGATGATGCGTGCGTCGACCGGCCGGCCCGCCTTGGCGGCGTCGCGCCAGCGGCGCCCGAGCACATTCGCCAGACAGAAATGGCCCTTCAGGTGCACGCGCATGACGGTGTCCCAGTCGTCCTCGCCGAGCGACAGGAACATGCGGTCGCGCAGCACACCCGCGTTGTTGACCAGCACGTGCACCTCGCCGAATGCGGCCAGCGCGGCATCGACGATGCCCTGCGCGCCTGCGATCGTGGTGATGTCGCCGCTGTCGGCCAGCGCTCGCCCGCCTGCCGCGGCAATCTCGGCGACCACTGCCTCCGCCGCGTCACGCCGGATGTCGTTGACGACGACGTTCGCGCCCTCGGCCGCGAAGGTCAGCGCGTAGGCGCGGCCCAGGCCGCCACCGGCGCCGGTGATGATCACGGTGCGTCCGTCACAGGTACCCATAGGCTCTCATCCCAGTCGTTCGATGATCGTTACGTTGGCCTGGCCGCCGCCCTCGCACATGGTCTGCAGGCCGTAGCGGCCACCGGTGCGCTCGAGTTCGTGCAGCAGCGTGGTCATGAGCTTGGTGCCGCTCGCCCCGAGCGGGTGGCCGAGCGCGATCGCGCCGCCGTTCACGTTGGTGCGCTCGTGCGGGTAGCCCGTTTCCTTCAGCCACGCCATCACGACGGACGCGAAGGCCTCGTTGATCTCGACCAGGTCGATGTCGTCGAGCTTCATGCCGGCCTTCTCGAGCGCGCGGCGCGTGGCTGGAATGGGCGCGGTCAGGTGCCAGATCGGGTCGTCGGCAAGCACGGAAAGGTGCGCGATGCGGGCCCGCGGCGTCAGACCGTAGCGCCGCAGCGCCGCTTCGGACACGACGAGCACCGCCGAGGCGGCGTCACAGGTCGAGCTCGACACGGCCGCGGTGATCTTCGGAAACGCCGGGTCTACCGGTTGCAGTGTGGCCATCTTCTCGAGCGTGCTCGCACGCGCGGTCTCGTCCATGCGGAACTCGCCGTACGGTACGACCTCGCGGTCGAAACGTCCCTCGGCGATCGCCCGCAGCGCGCGATCGTGGCTCTCCTTCGCGAACACCTCCATCGCCTCGCGGCTGAGGTTCCAGTGGTCGGCGATGCGCTGCGCAGCGTAGAACTGGTTCACCGGCGCGTCGCCGAAACGCGCCTGCCAGCCCTTGCTCTCGGCGAACGGCGTCGTGAAGCCGAGCGGCTGCCCCGCCAGCATCGCCGAGGAGATCGGGATGCTCGTCATGGTCTGCACGCCGCCCGCCAGCACGACGTCCTGCGTCCCGCTCATGACCGCCTGTGCGGCAAAGTGCACTGCCTGCTGCGAGCTGCCGCATTGCCGGTCGACCGTCGTGCCGGGCACATTGAGCGGCAGGCCCGCCGCGAGCCAGACCGTGCGCGCGATGTCGCCCGCGAGCGCGCCGATCGTGTCGACGCAGCCGAAGATCACGTCGTCGTAGTCGGCGGCGGGGATCACGTTGCGCTCGACGATCGCCTTGACGACGTGGGCGCCGAGGTCGGCTCCGTGCACCTGCGCGAGGGAACCCTTGCGTTTGCCGGTCGGTGAACGCAGGGCATCGACGATGAAAGCAGCGGGCATGGGAAAGGTCCTTCCGGTCTCAGTAGAGCGTAGCCGCTGGCCCGAGCGGCGCTTCGTCGCCGAACAGCGTCGCGCCGAGGCGTGCCTTGTGGAATGCGCGGTCGCCCCAGGCGGCATCGAGCGCCCAGGCGCGCTTCATGAACATCTGCAGATCAACCTCCCAGGTGTAGCCGCTCGCCCCGTGGACCTGGATGCCCTTGCGCGCCGCGGTCCACGCGGCGTCGGCGCAGGCGAGCTTGGCGTGCGAGACGAACGCGGCGCGGTGACGGTCGTCGCGCTGCAACGCGAGTGCGGCGCGGTAGAGCACCGGACGCGCGAACTCGATCCGCGTCACGACGTCGGCGAGATGATGCTTGACTGCCTGGAAGGAGCCAATCGGCCGGCCGAACTGCTTGCGTTGCGCGACGTAGTCGACGGACAGGTCGAGCATGCGCTGTGCCAGGCCGACGAGCTGGCCCGCGACGGCAAACGCCGCGCGATCCACGGTGGCATCGGCCAGCGGCTGCACCGCCGCACCGCGCAGCAGGCGGGTCGACGCCCCAAGCGGTTGGGACAGGACGGCCAGACGGCGCGAGGCGTCGATGCTGCCCAGCGCCGAGTGGTGCAGGTCGGCGCCCCGCACGGCGTGCAACTCGAGCGCGCCGTCGCCCGCCGCACGGAACGCGAGCACCAGGTCGGCGAGATGCACGTCGGCCACCCACGGGTTGACCGGATGCTCGACGGCCACGCGCGCGGAACCGTCGGCGATCTTCGGCAGCCATTCTCCGCGCAGCGCCTCGGCATCCGGCACCGCGCGGAGCAGGGCCGGGGCGACGCAGGCCGTGTCGGCCAGCGAGTCGGGAATCGCGTAGTAGCCGATCTCCTCGGTGATCAGCGCCCAGTCGATGTCGCTCATGCCGAGACCGCCGTACGCCTCGGGCACCGACAGGCCCGTCATGCCCTGCGCAGCGATCTTGGCGCGCAGCTCGGGCGAACGGCCGCCGCCGGTTTCCCATATCTCGCGCAGCAGTTCCGGCGCCGCCTCGTTCATCAGGAATCGGCTGACCGAATCGCGCAGTGCGAGCTGGTCCTCGGTGAACGTGAAGTCCACGGCTGTCCTCCTTCGTCAGGACTTCGGCAGACCGAGCACGCGCTCGGCGATGATGTTGCGCTGGATTTCGTTGGTGCCCGCGTAAATCGGCCCCGCCTGCGCGAACAGGAAGCCCTCGAGCCAGTCGTGCACTTCCGGGTCGTCGATGAGTTCGGCGCGCGGACCGAGGATGCGCATCGCCGTCTCGTGCATTCGCAGGTCGAGTTCCGACCAGAAGATCTTGTTGGTGCTCGATTCCGCACCGACACGTCCGCCCTGCAGCAGCCGGCCCACGGTGTGATAACTCGCGAGGTTGTACGCCTCGGCATCCATCCAGGCCTGCAGCACGCCGTCGCGGATCGACGGATCACGATCGGCCGCCGCCTGGTGCCGGCGGTACAGTTCGACCAGCCGCCGGGCCGTGCGCTGGAAGCGTGCCGGCGAGCGCAGCAGCAGCCCGCGCTCGAAACCGGCCGTGGCCATTGCCACGTTCCAGCCCTGGCCCTCCTCGCCGACGAGGTTGGCGGCGCTGACGCGCACATCGTCGAAAAACACTTCGGCAAAGGCCTGCTTGCCGTTGAGCGCCTTGATCGGCCTGATGGTGATGCCGCGCGCGTCGAGCGGCACGAGCAGGTAGCTCAACCCGTGGTGACGGCTGCTCTCGGGATGGGTGCGAAACAACCCGAACAGCCAGTTGGCGAACACGGCGCGCGTCGACCAGGTCTTCTGGCCGTTGATGACGTACTCGTCGCCGTCACGGATCGCGCGGCTGGCAATATTCGCCATGTCGGAGCCTGCGTTGGGTTCGCTCCAGCCCTGCGCCCACATGTCGTCGCAACGGGCCATGCGTGGCAGGAACCGCGCCTTCTGCTCTGCCGTGCCGAATTCCATCAGCGTCGGTCCCAGCAGCAGAATGCCGTTCTGGTTCACGCGCATCGGCGCGCCGGCCGCGTGGTATTCCTCCTCGAAGATGAGCCATTCGATGAGATCCGAGCCGCGTCCGCCGAGTTCCTTCGGCCAGATGACGCTGCTGTAGCCGCCCTCGGCAAGCCGCGCCTCCCAGACGCGATGCTGCTCGAAGCCTTCGCGCGTGTCGTAGCTGGCAAGCGGCGCGCGCGGCACGTTGTCGTGCAGCCAGGCGCGCACCTCGGCGCGAAAGGCCTGCTGCTGCGCAGTGAAATCGAGGTCCATGGCGTGCCCCGTCAGAACCTGGCGTCGCGCTTCTGCACAAAGGCGCGCCGCGTCTCGGCCGAGTCCGGGCTCATGTAGGCCTGCAGCGTGAAGCCCTGCTCCCAGCGGTATCGGGCCTCGAGGTTGCCGTCCTCGATACCCGTGAGCGCCTCCTTCGCGATGCGGATCATGGCAGGGCTCTTGGCGGCGATCTTCGCCGCGATGGCCATGGCCTCCTCGCGCAGGCGCTCGCGCGGCACCACGCGCTCGATCGCGCCGAGACGATGCGCCTCGGGTGCGCCGATCATCTCGCCCGTGAAGAACAGGTAGCGCGTCTTCTGCACGCCGAACATGCGTTGCAGGTGCGCGGCACCGCCCATCGCGCCCCGGTCGACCTCGGGCAGCCCGAAATTCGCATCCTCCGCCGCGACGACGATGTCGGCCGCGCCGCAGATGCCGATGCCGCCGCCGAGCACGAAACCGTGCACCGCGGCGATCACCGGCACCTTGTTGAGGTGCACGGCCTTGAAGGTCGCGAAGTTGCCGGCGTTGACCGCGACGATGAGCCCCTGGTCGGCATCGAGCTCCTTGATATCGACGCCGGCGCAGAACCCGCGCCCCTCGGCACGGATGACGATGACGCGCACGGCGGGGTCCTCGCCGAGCGCAGTGATGCACTGCGCCAGCGCGCTCCAGCCGGCCGCGTTGAGCGCGTTCACCGGCGGACGGTTCAGCACCACTTCGGCCACGCCGTTGTCGTGGACCCGGCTCGTGAACTGGTCAGACATGGTTATCCTCGATGCTACCTGTCGCCAACAGCGCATCCCGGCGCTCGCGCGCCTGTGCGACGATGCCCTCGATGACCTCGCTGCAGCTCTGCAGCCGGTCGATCAGCGCGGCCACCTGGCCGGCCGACATGACGCCCTCGGCCGGCCGGCCCTCCACCATCGCGCGCTGCAGCAGCATCGGCGCATTCGCCGCCATGACGGTCTGCGCCACGCTGGCGGCGTCCTCGCGCAGGCCGTGCCAGGCGGCCCTGAGCGCCTGCGCGCCGGTCATGCCGGTCTGCGCCTTGTACTGCAACGCCAGGTCGAGCGCGATCCGCAGGCGCCTGAACGGCGAGGCCTTCTCGAGCATGACCAGATATTCGTTCGGGATCATGCGCTGCGGCATGCCGTCGACGAGATACGAGACCTGGATCTTTTCCGCGTCCCGGACCTTGAGGTAACGCTCGAGCGTCGCCGCCGGCACGCGGTTGTCGCTGGTCATGAGGAACCGCGTGCCCATCGCGATGCCCTGAGCACCGTAGGCGAGCGCCGCCAGCAGGCCGCGCCCGTCGTAGAAGCCGCCCGCCGCCACGACCGGCACCCGCACCGCATCGACGACCTGCGGCAAGAGCACCGTCGTCGGCACGCTGCCCGTGTGGCCGCCGCCCTCGGCGCCCTGGATCGTGATGACGTTCGCGCCCATTTCGATCGCCTTGAGCGCGTGCTTGAGCGCACCGACCGTCGGCATGCAGACGATGCCGGCGTCGCGCAGCCGCCCGATCACTTTCTTGTCCGGCCCCCGGCCGTAGCTCACGGCGCGGATGCGATGCTGCACCGCCAGGTCCAGCAACTGCGTCGCATTCGGCTGGAACATGTGGAAGTTCAGGCCGAATGGACGGTCGCCGGTCAGCTCGCGCACGCGGACGATTTCGGACTCGATCCGGTCCGCGGCGATCGTGGCGCCCGCAAGGAAGCCGAAGCCGCCGGCATTGGTCGTGGCCGCGACGAGATCCGAGCCCGTGACCCAGCCCATGCCGGTCTGCACGATCGGGTAGCGGCAGCCGAGCAGGTCACAGAGCGGGGTATGGAAATCCGACATCGTGTACCGACCTCAGCGCCTGACGATCACCGTCGAGCCGTGGCCAAAAAGACCCTGGTTGGCCGTGATGCCGACCTTCGCGCCGGCGACCTGGCGCGCGCCCGCCTGGCCACGCAGTTGCCAGGTGAGCTCGCACACCTGCGCGAGTGCCTGCGCCGGCACGGCTTCACCGAAGCACGCGAGCCCCCCCGATGCGTTGACGGGAATGCGGCCGCCCACGCGTGTCGCACCGCTGCGCAACAGCGCGGCCGCCTCGCCGCGACGGCAGAGCTGCAGGTCCTCCATCCAGTCGAGCTCGAGCGCCGTCGACAGGTCGTAGACCTCGGCGAGGCTCACGTCCGCCGGACCGAGCCCCGCCTCTTCGTACGCCTTCGCCGGCAGCGCGGCGCGAAAGCTGTGCGCCTCGGCAGCGACGGCGGAATCGGTGGCGATGTCGGGCATCTCGATGGTCGCCGATGCAAAGGTCGGTGTGACCGTCGAGATCGCCGCCACGCGCGGCGCATCGGCGCGACCGACGCGGCGCGCGTACTCGACGCTCGACACGACCAGCGCTGCCGCGCCGTCCGAGGTCGCGCAGACGTCCATCAGCCGCAGCGGGCTCGCCACCATCGGCGACGCCGCCACGTCGGCCGCCGTGAAACGCTTGCGATAGCGCGCATTCGGATTTTCGAAGCCGTGCTCGGCGTTCTTGATCTTGACCTGCGCGAAGTCGTCGACCGTGTCGCCGTAGAGCGCCATGCGGCGGCGCGCATACAGCGCGAAATAGGTGGGATTCGTGATGCCCAGACGGAACCGGACCCAGTCGGGGTCGTCGGGACGATCGCCTTTGGCCGGCGCGAGGAAACCCTTCGGCGTCGTGTCGGCCCCGATCACGAGCGCGAGTTCGCACTCGCCCGAGAGGATCTTCGAGCGCGCGGCCGCCAGTGCCTGCGAACCCGACGCGCAGGCCGCATACGACGTGTTGACCTGCGCGCCCTGCCAGCCGAGCGCCTGCGCGAACGTCGCGCCGGCGACCTGGCCCGGGTAGCCGTTGCGGATGGTCGCGGCGCCACTGACGAACTGCACGCGGCGCCAGTCGACACCGGCGTCGCCGAGCGCGGCACGCGCCGCGACCACACCGTAGTCGACGAAGCTGCGCCCCCACTTGCCCCAGGGGTGCATGCCGACGCCGAGGATCGCGATGTCCCTGCTCACGGCGCGGGCTTCCATTTCCAGGCGAGCTGACGTTCGGTGGCTGTTTCGGAGAGCGGCTCGACCACGAGTTCCATCGTCATGCCCACCTGCAGCGCACCGACGTCGACGCCACGCACGACCTGTCCGAGCACGATCATCTTCTCGCGCTCCAGTTCGACCGCGGCGATGGCAAAGGGCACGTACGGCTCCGCCGCCACGTAGGGTTCCGGCGGCTGGTAACACGCGTCGGTGTAAGACCACAGACGGCCTTGCCGCGACAGCCGCACATCCTCGAACTGCTCGCCGTCGCAGGCGGGATTGCGGCAGTAGCGCGACTGGCGCGGGAAGTAATAGGTGCCGCAACTCGTGCAACGTGCACCAATCAGGTGGGCACCGCCTTCGGACTCGGCGAACCAGCCCTCCAGGAACGGCCTGGAAATCGTCTCGGTCATGGCTTCAGGCTCCGAGCACGGACGCCCGCAGCCCGTGCGGGTCGAGCCGCGCGAGCAGTTCGAGTTGCAGGGCCGTCGGGGCCGCTGTGATCGGCACGTCCGCGGGCACGTGCACGGGAAACCCCGTGGCCTGACGCACCTGTTCGACGGTCACGCCCGCATGCAGACTGCATAGCCGCACCTGGTGCGACGGGCCGCCGAAGTCCATCACGCACAGATTGGTGACGATCTGGCGAATATCGATGTCCTCGAGCCGCCAGCCCCGCGCGAGCCGCGCCGGGTTGTAGCCCGCCGAGGCGACCATGTCGACCTCGCCTTCGACGAACACCTTGGTGCCGTGGTTCGGCACGAAGAAGGAGTTCGCATGATTCATCGAATTGCCCGGAAACCCGCGCACGCCGAGCATCTGCGCCTTCGGCTTGCGGTAATCCGCGCCGATCATCGAGATGTTGGCCTGGCCGTAACGGTCGATCTGCGTGGGACCGACCATGGCGTGCCGCTTGCCGCCCCAGACGTTGTCGAAGATCCGCGCGAACCCCATGTGAGTTTCACGCCGCAGCCGATAGTCGCCGCGTGGCCCGATCGGAACGGGCTCGGCCACGAGCCAGGCCTCGCTGTCGGTCATCATGAGGTCCGGATTGCAGGTCAGCCGGGCGAGCGAGGCCGCGAGCCGCGGCACGACGCCGATGCCCGTGGCGAGCACCTCGCCATCGTCGCACCAGGCCTCGGAAGCCGCGCAAATGAGCGTGTCGACCAGTGTCGTGTCGGTCATCGTGCGCTCCGTCAAAACACCGGCAGCGGCAGCTTCTTCACGGCGGCCTCGCCGCCGACGCGCTGCAGGTACTCGGCCTCGCCGCAGGCGACGTAGCGTTCGTGGTACTGCGCCCAGCCGCCGGGCTCCCGGGCACTCGCCGCATATTCCTTGAAATGCTTCACGTCGAAACCGTAGAGCGGCGCACACGAGGTCGGGTGCGCGCCACAGGGCACATGCACGACGCCAGTGGTCTCGGCGCGCTCCCAGAACACGTAGCGTGCCTCCTCGTCCCGTTCGAAGACGGCCGGGTCGACCAGCTCGTCGCAGCTCACGTAGGTGTGCGCCGCCGCGCGCGCGTACAGGTCGTCCATGTACAGGTCGGGGCCCTTGACCTGGCACACGCCACGCACGTCCGCGCGGTCGACGTGCAGCAATGCGGCATCGAGCGGCAGCGCCGGCATCGCGAGCCACTGGCGCTCGTCGTAAGGCGAGTCGACCAGGCGCAGCGAGGGATTGTGCGTGAGCACGTCCGTGCCCAGCCCCGTGCGCGTCGGGATGAACGGCACCCGCATCGCGGCAGCCTTCAGGCCGAGCAGCAGCATGCCCTCGTCGATCTCCATGACGTCGATCGCCCCGGCCTGCCGGGCCGCGCGAAAATAGGGCTCGAGCGGGATGAAGTCGAGCGAGACGAAGGCGAAGACGAGCTTGCGCACCTTGCCGGCGGCGCAGAGCATGCCGACGTCGGCGCCGCCGTAGGCGACGACGGTGAGGTCGCGCAGCGGGCTGCGCAGGATTTCGCGCACCAGCGACATCGGCTTGCGGCGTGGGCCCCAGCCGCCGATACCGATGGTCATGCCGTCGCGCAGTTGCGCGACGACGTCGCCCGCCGTCATGAGCTTGTTCATGGCCTTCCCGCCGAATCTGACCCGCTTTGTACGCGATCCAGTGGTGGCGAGCCTACGTCCTAAAGGACTAGGAAGATCGCGCGGATCTTCGCTATGAGTGCATTGCCATGCCGCGGCGTTTTTCGCAGACTCGGACGACCGGCCGGGCGGGACGCCAGGCGTGACCGCGACCGGCACACCACGTCACGAGCAAATTCAACGGGGGATTTCACCATGGGCAGACTCGCCGGCAAGGTCACGATCGTCACGGGCGCCGCGCGCGGCATGGGGGCCGCCATTGCGCGCCGCTTCGCGGAGGAAGGCGCCACGGTGGCGCTGACCGACGTGCTGCCCGACGTCGACGCGACGGCCGCGGCCATCGGCCCGGCCGCCACGGCCTATCGCCACGACGTGACTGACGAGGCGCGCTGGCAGGAAATCGTCGCCGACGTCGTCGCCCGGCACGGCCGCATCGACGTGCTGGTCAACAACGCGGGCATCCTGATGTTCAAGGACATCCTTTCGACGACCGCCGCCGACCTGCGACGAGTTCTCGAGGTCAATGTCATCGGCACGTTCATCGGCATGCGCACCGTCGCGCCGCACATGATCGCCCAGCGCCGCGGGTCGATCGTCAACAACTCCTCGTGCGATGGCATCTCCGGCGCCAACTCGCTGGCCGCCTATGCCGGCTCGAAGTTCGCCGTCCGCGGCATGACCAAGGTCGCCGCGCTCGAATTCGGTCCGCACGGCGTGCGCGTCAACTCGGTCCATCCCGGCAGCATCAACACGGCGATGGTCAACCCGCTCGGCGCGCCGACGGAAGCCCTGAATCAGGGCATGGGCTGGTATCCGGCGCAGCGTGTCGGCGACCCGGTCGAGGCGGCGAACTGCTTCGTGTTCCTCGCTTCGGACGAATCGAGCTTCTGCATGGGCACCGAGCTGACCGTCGACGGCGGGCTGATCGCGGGGCACTACTACTACGGCCTGCCCGGTGCACCGGAAGACGTCGTGCCGCCGTCGCGCAAGACACCGGCGAGCTGATCGGCCGGCACGATTCCGCGAGCCGTGGCAATACCTCGTCGGGGTACCGCCGCGTCCGCGCGCCACTGTGTTCTCCTCGTCTCCCGCGGGCTTCCCGGCATGGCTTCCGTGATCCAGCGGATCGCGTGACATCGATCCGCGCATGGACTAAAGTAACTAGTGTTGCTTTAACAAGTCCTGTCAGTTCCGGGGGAAACATGCGAGGAAGGGATCGGGTGGCTCCGCGTTCGAGCCTGCGTCTGACCATTGCCGGCGTGCTCGCGCTGTCGACGGCCGCGGCGCAAGCCGACGATCAGCAGTCGTCCGCGAAAGCTCCGGCGACGGAAGGCGGTACGCAACTGGAGTCGTTCGTCGTGACGGCGCGCCGCATCGAGGAATCGGCCCAGACCGTCCCGGTGGCGCTCACGGCATTCTCGGGCGCACAGCTCGAAGAGCGCCACATCGCGACGCCGCAGGACCTGCAGGGACAGGTGCCGTCGCTGCATGTCAGCCCGTATGGACAGACCCGTGACGTGGCGATGTTCGTGGTTCGCGGCCAGGCCACGACCTACGGAGCCGCGCCGGCGGTCGTACAGTACATGGCCGAAGTGCCGATGGTCTCCGGGGCGATCACCTCGCTGCAGGGCACGCCGGGCCAGTTTCTCGACCTCGAGAACGTCCAGGTGTTGCGCGGTCCGCAGGGCACGCTGTTCGGCCGCAACACGACGGGTGGCGCGATCCTCCTCGAGCCGGCGCGACCCACGAACGACTTTACGGGTCGCCTCCAGCTGCAGGCCGGAAACTACGGCGACCTCGAGGCGCAGGCCGTCGTCAACATCCCCGTGAACGATCGACTGCTGGTCCGCATCGCCGGCGGCTTCACGGATCGGGAGGGATACACGCGCGACATCGTGACGGGCAAGGACTACGACAACAGGCACTACTGGACCGGCCGGCTGGGCGTGACCTGGACGCCGACCGACTCGGTCGAGAACTATCTGATGGCCAGCGGGGCCGACAGCCGCAGCCACGGCAGCGGGTGGGTCCTCAACGGTTTCAACACGCCCTACATCGACGCGATGTTCGCCCCCTACGGCGGCTGTGCCGTGATGGGCCTCGGCGCCGGTTGCTCCGCATTGACGCAACTCGCGGACGCGCAGCACGCGAGGGGACCGCGCCACGTCGCGCTCGGCCCGACGCCGCCGTCGCTCGAGAACACGATCAAGGGCTGGAACGTCCTCGACCAGTTGAAGATCACGCTGTCCGACTCGCTCGCGCTGCGCAACATCATGAGCTACGGCAGCCTGGAATCGGAGGGCCCGCTGGACGGCGACGGCACGCCGCTGCCCTGGTACAACGGCAACCTGAGTCTGTCGGGACCAACCGACACCGTGCGCCAGTTCACCGAGGAACTGCAGCTCCAGGGCAGTGCATTCGACGACGACCTGATCTACACCGCGGGCGTCTATTACGAGTCCGTGGAGACCCCTTCGACCGTCGGCCTGCAGAACCTGCTGTTCCTCGTCCAGAACACGGGCGTGGCCTACCGCTACGAGAATTCCGCCAAGGCGGTCTACGCACAGCTCGGTTACGACTTCGGCGCCGCGAGCAGCGCGCTCGGGGGACTGAAACTCACGGCGGGAGCCCGCTACACGTGGGACGAAGTCGACGCGGCCAGCAGCGGCTTCGCCCTGCACGACGGAGTCATCATTGGTTGCACCAACGGCCTGCCGGTGGTTCCCACCGACGTCATGGACTGCGCCGTGAAGGGATCGCAGAGCTCGTCCGCGCCGAGCTGGACCGCGGGCCTCGACTACCTGTTCGACGAACGCCTGCTGGTCTATGGCAAGGCGACGCGCGGCTACAAGAGAGGCGGCTTCAACCTCTATGCGGTCAACCCGTCCCACCTGACGTACAAGCCCGAATACGTCACAACGTACGAGCTGGGCTTCAAGGCGACGTTCACCGGCGGCAGCGTGCCGTTCACGTTCAATGCGGACGTCTTCCACACCGACTACGAGGACATCCAGGTGGCCTCCGGCGACTACAACCCCGTCTCGCTTGCCAGCGGCGCAGCGGTATTCAACGCCGCAGCCGCGACGCTGAAGGGTGTGGAGGTGGAAGCCAGCGTGGTGCCGTTCACGGGGCTCGAACTGTCCGCGAACTACTCGCACCTCGAGGGCGACTACGACGAGTTCGAACTCTTCAGCCCCTTCGGGCAGTTCGACTGCAGCGGCAACTACACAGTCGGCACGGTGGACCTGAAGTGCATGCCGTTCTCGTACCTGCCGGAGGATCAATTCAGCCTCAATGCGCACTACACGCTGCCCCTGCCCGCGAGCGTCGGCGAGGTCGTGCTGGGCGCCTCCTATGCGTACACGGGCGAGCTGACCCACGGAACGACGCAGTTGCCGCAATACGACCTCGGCTCGACGTACCCGTCGACCGACCTCGTGAACCTGTCGCTGCAATGGAACGGCATGTTCGGGACGTCGTTCGACGTCGGGTTCTTCATGACCAACGCCACCGACGAGACCTACCGCGTCACGAACACCGGCGTGTACCAGACGCTGGGCGTGGATTCGGGCCTGTATGGCGAGCCCCGCATGTACGGGGTGCAGGTACGCTACCATTGGTAGACGTGCGGCGATTCAGCCGGTGCCGTCCACGGCGCCGGCTGCGTTGCCTGCTCCCGTCAGGCTCACAGAACATGCAACCCCATGCCCAGGAAGGTCCAGGCCCACGCGCCCAGTCGCCAGAAGCGCCCCGGAGGTCGCAGCGAACAGGTGCGCAAGCAGGTCGCCAGGAGCGCACTCGCCCTGATCCAGAGCGGCCAGATCGACTTCAGCTATAACGAGCTGGCAGAGGCGTCGGGAGTCAACAAGGTCACGCTGTACCGGCGCTGGCCGTCACGCGCGGACCTGCTGAAGGAGGCGTTGAAGGAGCACGACTCGGTGCTCAGGTTCCCGGACTCGACGCACTGGCCGCAGTCAGCGGCCGCCCTGCTGCGCGAACTGGCCACGTTCCTGGGCAAGCCCACCGAAATCGCCTTCCACGTCGCGCTCTACTCGGAGCGGTCGGCCGAGGCGACCGACCTGATCTACTCGCAGTGGGAACCCTTCCAGCGGCGGATCGACCAGTTCGCGCGCGATGCCCAGGCGCAGGGCAAGCTTCCGTCCGACATCGACGCCCACATGCTGATGCTCATGCTGGTCGCGCCGCTGTTCGTGCTGGCGCTCTGGCAGCGCAAGGCCATCGACCGGGACGACCTGAACAAGCTGATCAGGATCGTGCAGCGAATGCGTTTCCCGGAGGCCCCGTAGGAAGGCTTCACGCCGTCGCGCCCATGCGGGAGACGGCAGGCTTCAGCGTTCGCCGCGCACCTTGATGTCCATGCTGGACTGCCCGAGCGCGAGCATCTGCGAGAAGAACGGCGTGTGCGCGAGCAAGCCGCCGTCCACCGGCAGCACGTGACCGTTGATGAAGCGCGCGGCGTCGGAGGCCAGGAAGACCACGGCGTTCGCGATGTCCTCCGGCGTGCCGGGCTCGCGGCAGAGCAGGTTCTCGAAATCGATGCGGACGATTTCCTGCGGCAGCACCTTGGCGAGCCGCTCGTGCATGATCAGTCCCGGAGCAATCGCGTTGCAGCGGATGCCCTGCCGGCCGTGCATGGTCGCCACCGAACGTGTCAGCGAGATCACGGCCGCCTTGGCCGCCGCATAGGCGGGCAGGCCGAGCTGGCCCGTCAGTGCAGCGCCCGAGACGACGTTGACGATGGCGCCGCCGCGCTGCTCCAGCAGCGCCGGAATCGCATGCTTGCAGCAGAGCATCGGCCCTTTGGCATTGAGCGCGAAGGTCGCGTCCCAGGTGGCCTCGTCCATGGACGGGATGTCCCGATCGCGCGGCATGTCGCCGCCACTGTTGTTCACCAGCACGTCGAGCCGGCCGCAGGTGGCGAGCGCCGCCGCCACGAGCGCCCGCACCGAGTCCTCGCGCGTGACATCGGCCACGACGGCCACGGCTTCGCCGCCCTCCTCGACGATCCGGTCGCGGACGGCGTGGGTCGCGTCCTCGCGGATGTCGGTGACGACGACGCGCGCACCGGCGCGCGCGAGCACGCGTGCCATCGTCTGGCCGATGCCGCCACCGGCGCCCGTGACGATCAGCGCCTTGCCTGCGAGCGCGCTCATCGCGGCTGCTCCCCGTCCCTTGCTGCGCCCTGCGATGCGTCCGGTGATGCCGCTGGCGCCGCGGCCTGCGCGCGACCGCGGTCGAAGACGCCGGCACGGCGTGCGGCGATTGCAGCGGCGCTGACCTGCCGGGCCGAAGCGATGCCCGCCTCTTTCTCGGCCTTCAGCGCATCGGGCAGCAGCGCGCCGTAGCCGTCGTCGATCAGCTTCTTGTAGCCGACGAGGACCTGCGGCACGCAGCTCGCCATCTGCTGCGCCAGCGTCAGCGCCGTCGGCAGCAGGGCCTCCGGCTCGACCACGTGATTGACCAGCCCCCACGCTTGGGCCTGCTCGGCGGTGAGCGTGTTGCCCGTGAAGCTCAGTTCCTTGGCCCGGTTGATCCCGATCAGGCGAGGCAGACGTACGCTCAGACCCCAGCCCGGCAGGATGCCGACGCGGGCATGCGTATCGGCAAACTTCGCGCGCGTCGAGGCGATGATCAGGTCGCAGGCCAGCGCGAGCTCGAATCCGGCCGTGACCGCGTGGCCGTTGACCGCGGCGATCACGGGGCCTTCGAAGGCAGCGATGGCCTCCGCCATGTCCTGACCCACGACGCTGCGATCGAAGCCGGTCGCCTCGTCGCCGCCGCTGCCCAGCTCCTTGAGATCCATGCCGGCGCAAAAGGCGCGACCGGCGCCCGTGACGATCGCGACGCGGATTTCCGGGTCGGCCTGCAGCTGGCGAAAGGCGTCGCCGAGCGCCACGCGCAATTCGGCCGAGAATGCGTTCATGGCCTCGGGACGGTTGAGCGTCACCGTCGCCACGGCCCCCTGCCGCTCGACCAGCAATACGGACTCGGTCATGGAGCCTCTCGTTTCTCGTGTCGGGTCACGAATAGACGATGCCGCGACTCTGGAAGAATCCGGGCGCGCTGACCAGCGTACCGGCGAGTTCAGCGGCTTCCGGCCTCGTGGCGAGCCAGGCGATCACGTCGCCCGTCGTCTCCGGCCGGCTCGCATGTCGATTGAACTGGGCGGCCGAGTCGGCGCCGAACATGGCTACGGTCGCCTCGGTCACTGTGAATCCGGGCTCCACGTTGAAGGCCTTGATGCCATCGCGCGCATGCTCGACGTGGATGAACTCGGCAATGCGGTGAAAACCCGACTTGGGTGCGCCATAGACGAAGCCCCAGCCGCCCTCGCCGGGCGGCGCCTGCGGCGGCGAGACCGCGGCCCGGGAACTCAGGCTGACGTAGACGCCACCGCCCTGCCGGATCATCACCGGCAGCACCAGGCGCGCGAGGTAGGCCTGGTTCACGAGGTTGCCGAGCACGCTCTTCTCGAGCTGGTCGAAGCTGAACCCGGAAAAGCCGAACATCAGGCCCGGTCCCTGATAGAGCGCATTGTTGAGCAGCAGGTCGATGCGGCCCCACCGTGCCAGCGTCTGCTCGACCACCGCATCGAGCGTGGAACGGTCGAGCACGTCCATCACCAGCGGCAGCGCTTCGCGGCCGACGGCGCGAATCGCCGCGGCCGTGGTCTCGAGACTGCCGGGCACGACGACCTGCTGGCCGTCGGCGCTGTAGGGCATGGTCGCCTTGCCTTCCCCTTCCCTGAGCGTGCGGCCCGTGATGACCACATCGAAGCCTTCGCGCGCGAGGCTCAGTGCCGCGGCCTTGCCGATGCCACGCGTGGCGCCCGTGACGAGGGCGACCCGATTCGGATGCTTCACGACCTCTCCAGCCAGAGCGGCAACGACAGATACGCAGGAAACAGGGGACATGTCCCCTGTTTCCGCCGGCGCCGACGCCATTACATCCGTTGGGAGGAGATATTGCCACCGTCAACGACGATTTCGGCGGCGGTGACGTAACTCGCCTCGTCGGACATCAGGAAACGCACGACGCGACCGATCTCGTCGGGCCGTCCGATGCGCCCGAGCAGGATGCGGCGCTCGAATGCACCCTCGGGCAGCGCGTCGATGGCCGGCTGCAGCATCGGAGTGCGGATCTGTCCGGGCGACACCGCGTTGATGCGGATGCCGTCGACGGCCAGACGATCGGCCAGCGATCGTACGAGCGACAGCACGCCGCCCTTGGCGGCCGTGTAGATGGGATTCATCGCGTTGCCGAGCGTCGCGTTGATCGACGCAAACGCAACGATCGCCGAGCCCGGATGCGTCTTGAGATCCGGCAGCAACGCCCTGGCCAGCAGGGCCACCGGCCGCAGATGGATCGCGATGCCGCGGTCCCAGGTTTCCACCGTGAGACCCTCGAGCGAACCGGTATCGACGACGCCGGCCGCATGCACCAGACCGCCGATCGACTGCAGGACCGAGCGCGAGCGCTCGATTGCCGCCGCGCAGGCAGACGGGTCCGCGATGTCGAGGCCGACGCCGACAGCCGCCACACCGTGCGCGGCACGCAGTTCCTCCGCGACGGCTTGCGCACGCGCGCCGTCGATGTCCCAGACCGCCACGGGACGACCGACGGCGGCGAGGGCATGCGCCGACGCGCGACCGAGACCGGAGGCGCCGCCGGTGACGATGACGCCCGTGCCGGGCGACGACAACATGGGTTGCATGTCCACTCTGCTCAGCCTCTCTGAATGCGCTCAGCGGCCCGCTGACAGCTCGGCCAGCCGGACGACGCGGGCTGCGATCTCCGGCACCGGCAGCCTCGTCCGCGACCAGCGGAACAGCAGCGTACCTTCGTCGTGGCCTCGCGTGTCGATCCAGTTCGGCACGCCGGGGTTCGTGGCGGCGATCACGATCCGCACGCTGCCGTCCGCCTCATAGGCGACGGTGCGGTTGTTGTAGTGCGATCGATGATCGGCATATGAGAGCGGTTCGAACCAGTAGTTGGTCGTATCCAGCCCCCAGTACGGAACGTCCGCGGGATGGAACGTGACGACCAGGGCCTCGTCGGCCGCCAGGCGGAAATAGCCGGACGAGAACCGGTGCCCCGTGGGCATTTCCGGCGCGTCCTCGGCGCCCTTCTCCAGTTCATAGACGAAGAAGCGGTTCGGCGGTGCCGCGCGACGCCGGTCGACGATGGCCGCCCAGATGTTGCTGGAGCGCGCGACATAGCCGGCCGTGCGCGTCATGGCGCGCGCGATCTCGGCCACGGTCAGCGGCGGACGGTCGCCGCTCGCTCCGACGCATTCGATCGCGAACGTCGCATCCTGCGTGCGGCCCCAGTCGTGGGCGTACTGCCGGATGAACAGCACCGAGGCCTCGGGCGTGGTCCGGATCCAGTTGCCGGGCTGCGGATCGGGCGACAGCATCAGCTCGAAGCTGCCGTCGGGCCCGACCTGCAGGTCGACTTCCGTGATCGCGCCGACCTGCGCGCTGCCGCTGTCGAGCCCGATCTTGCCCGCGTAGACGGTGAACTCCATCCAGGGCGCCGTCCCGCGTCGCCCGTGAACGCGGTAGGTGCGGCGACCGTCGATCATGGCCTGGTGGTAGTGCGCGTCGGAGGTCTCGCCCTCGCCGAGCGTCGTCGGCGTCACCAGCCGGTAGACCTCCGGGTGCTCGACGCTGCCGTACTCCAGACTCGCATCGAACCCCATGCGGATCATGCGCACCAGCTTGCGCAAGCCCTCGGCCTGCGTCAGCTCGTCTTCAGGAGTCGTCGCACGCCCGAGCACCGCACCAGCCTGCTTCAACTGCTCGCAGAAGGCCTCCCACGCCGCAACGCTCGCCTGCTTGCTCGAAGTCATGCGGGGAATCTCCTCACTGCTCGACGGGGACGTGGAAATGGTCCTGGTAGAAGCGGTAGCGCTCGCGCTCGCGCGCCGGATCGAGCCCGAACTGGTCGAGCGTGTAGCGATGCGTGCCGTGCCGTTCCTTCGGGTTGCCGGCGATGAAGTCCCGCATGCGCTGTTCCGTGGCTGCCGGCAGCGGCAGGCCGAAGTGCCCGTAGATGCGCTTCACCATGCCGACCTGGTCGCGGACGAACTCCGCGAAGTGCATGTCGAAGACGTCGCGCGCCGCGTCGCTGCGGCGGAAGTCGACGAAGCGCCGCATCGCGTTCATCCACGTCTCGCTCCAGAACTCGCCGATCGCCTTCCTGTCGACGACGTCGCTCCCCATGCTGGTCGCCATCGACACCAGCGAGCAGTGCGAGGCGATCAGCTTGATCGGGTCGCGGTGCGTCATGACGAACTGGGCATCGGGATAGGTCGCGAGGATCGCGTCGAGCCCCCAGAAGTAGCCCGTGCTCTTCAGGACCCACCGCGCGCGCGGGTTGCGCCACTGCATGTACTGGAGCTGGCGCTTGTGCGTGCGGTAGACCGAGAGGTTGTCGTCGCGCTCCACCCAGCGCTGGTAGGATGGCACCCAGAACTGGTTGGAAAAGATCTGGCTCTTGAAGTCGAACGCATTGAGCATCAGGCATTCCTGGGCCAGCCGCGCACCCATTTCGTGGATGGCCTGGAACTCGGGAATCAGCAGCCGTGAAGTGCGCTCGAAGTGCGCCTCGCAGTCGGCGATGCGCGGGTCGGTCTCGTAGGTGGCCGCTTCCGCCGGCGGCGACATGTAGTTGCATTCCCAGGTCATCGGCACGCGATTGTCCGGGTCGCGTGCCATCAGGTCGTGCAGGATGGTCGAACCGGTGCGCGGCAGGCCCATGACGAAGACGGGCTTTTCGATCCTGACCTGCAGGATCTCCGGGTGGCGCTTGATGTCGTCGGTGACGCGCAGCCGGTTCTCCAGGTGCCGGCTCAGCTCGCCGAAGGCGATGATGCGCCCGGCCTTGTTGAGCCGCGCCTCCTCGTTGAGGCTGGCCAGCAGCCGCGTGAAGCCTTCCTTCCAGTCGGCCTCGTCGCCGAAGTCGTCGAGACCGGTCTTCGTGCGCACCGCCGTCAGCAACACGGCTTCCGACAGCTCGACGTCCGGCACCTTCGAATAGTCGAAGCCTGTGCGTTGTTCGCTCGTCACGATGCTCCCCTCTTACGATGCCTGGCCGTCGCGCGACAGGATCAGCGCGCTGGTCGGCACGGCCGTCGCCGCCGTGACCAGTACGTTGCGCACGTCGGGCGGCTGATTCACCGACTCGCCGCGGACCAGCCGCACGCCTTCGGCGATGCCGTTCATGCCGTGCAGGTACGCTTCACCGATCTGGCCACCGTGCGTGTTGACCGGCAGCCGGCCGCCGAACTCGATGGCGCCGTCCTTGATGAAGTCCTTCGCCTCGCCACGCGGGCAGAAACCGAACTCCTCGAGCTGCGGCAGCACGAGCGGTGTAAAGTGGTCGTAGAGCACGGCCGTCTGGATGTCCGCCGCCGACAGGCCGGTATCGGCATAGAGCTGATCGGCGCAGAGCTTCATCTCGGGGATGCCCGTGATCTCGCGGCGATAGTAGCTCTTCATCATCTGCTGGTCGTCGCAGGAGCCCTGCGCAGCAGAAGCGATGACGGCCGGCACGCCCTTGAGGTCGCGCGCACGCTCGAGCGTCGTCACGACCATCGCCTGGCCACCGTCGGTCTCCTGGCAGCAGTCGAGCAGCCGCAGCGGCTTGACGATCCAGCGGCTGGCCTGGTGTTCCTCGAGCGTGATCGGCTTGTCGTAGAAGAAAGCCGCGGGATTGCGGGCTGCGTGCCGGCGGCAGGCCACGGCGACGCGCCCGAAGTCCTCGGTCGTGGCGCCGTACTCGTGCATGTAGCGCTGCGCGAACATGGCCACCCAGCTCGCGGGCGTCAGCAGGCCGAAGGGCGAGCTCCAGCCGAAATCCACTTCCATCGGCGTGGGCAGCGGCGCGCGGTCCTGCACGCCGATCCCGAAGCGGACCTCGGACCGCTCGTTGAACGCGCGATACACCAGGCAGTAGTTGCAGGCGCCGCTCGCGACCGCCATGGCCGCCTGGTGGATCGTGCCGCAGGCCGCGCCACCGCTGTGATGGATGCGGCTGAAATGCGTCAGCCGCTCGACGCCGAGGCTGCGGCAGACGTCGATCTCGTGATTGTCGTCGACCGTGTAGCTGACCATGCCGTCGATCAGGTCGGGCGTGACACCCGCATCCCGCAGGGCCAGGTCGCACGCCTCCACGGCGAGCCGCAAGGTGCTGCGCCCGGAGTTCTTCGAAAAATCCGTGGCGCCGATGCCGGCGATGGCAGTCCTGCCCGCAAACGACATGACCATCTACTTCGTGCCTCCGCTCGGCAGTTCCACGGTCGCGGTTCCCTTGACGTGATCGCCGCGGCTGTTCGAGCCGCGCAGATTCAGCATGACGCGGCCACGGCCGTCCACGATCGACTTCGCCGCGATCGAAGCCGAGAGCGTCATCACGTCACCGACGACGTTCGGCACGCTGAGCCGCACGTCGATGCCTGCCAGGCGCGCATCGGGACCCGCCCACTCGCGCAGGTAGCGGGCACAGAGTCCGTTGCTGGTCAGCACGTTCATGAACAGATCCTGCATGCCGACACGTCTCGCAGCTGCGACCTCGTGGTGGATGTCCTCGAAGTCACGCGTGGCGAGCGCGCCGGCGACGACCAGACGCGTGGTGACGTCGACGGGCCACAGCGGCAGTTCGTCGCCGATCGCGACGTCGTCGTAATTCCGCGTCTCGCGGTTCCGCAACGGCTGGACCGGCCGGAACATCGGCAAGGTCATCTCGGGGTCGGTGTCCACGAACACGAGTTCCAGCTCCATGCCGATTTTCACGAGATCCGGCGGACAGTGGACGATGTTGGTCAGCAGCCGCGTGCCTTCGGCCAGCTCCACGAGACCGACCACGTACGGGTAGCTCATGAAGGGCATCGGCGGATAGACCGGCTCGACGAAGCTGTAGAGCGTGGCCCGGCCGCTCGCGACCTTGTACCGCAACTCGTACGAGCCGCAGGCCGGGCAGCGCACGACCGGCGGGTGGGCGAGACGCGAGCAACCGCCGCAGTACTGGATGCGCAGCTCGCGTGCCCGGCAGCCTTCCCAGAAGAATGCCGTCTCGCGCATCACGGCCGGCCGCGGCCGCAGCAGCAGATGTTTGGGCGTCCTGGCGAGCTGTTCCTTCGCGGCCTGCTTCTTCGTCAGTTCGTCCGCCGACGGCTCGCGCGGCCTGAAGCAGAAGATGCGGAACTTCCACTCGCCGACGGGCTCCGCGTCCTGGTTGGCGAATTCGGTCAGCGTCGTGACGAAGTAGCCGGAGCCCAGTCCGGTCGTCTTGAGCTCCGAAACGTCGACCACCGAAAGCGTGCCCGAGAGACGCTCGCCCGGCCGCAGCGGGCGGAGGTAACGTTCCTCGGTGTGGGCGCCGATCACGGACGCATAGCCCGCGTCGGCCAGCCGCTTCAGGACCTGGCTGCGCGGGCAGTCCGGATCCGTCTCGCGCGGCCGGTTGCCCACGAGCGTCCACACGCCGAGCATCGCCTCGGGTGCGACGATGCCGCCGTACGGTGAACGCGCGGCGACGGCCGCATCGGTGTACACGGGGCTCTGCTCGCCGATGGCGTCGCACCAGTTGCGGATGGTCGCCTCGTTGACTGCGTCACGGGCCAGTTGCGGGCGACCCTTGCGGCCCACCAGCGCCCGCAGGTCCGCCAGCAGACCGGCCTCTTCGTCGCTTGTCACTTTGTCGCTCTTTTCCGCGCTGCGACCCGGCTTCAATGGATTCTCTCGACCTGCACTCGCGTCGCGCGGTCGGTCGAACCCGGTGTGAACTCGGCCGCGCGCGGCTGGATGTGGAAATAGCCACCGGCGAGCTGCAGTGGATTGATCGGGTTCGGCGTCACCGAGGTGTAGGTCGTGCGGCCCTTCGCCATGAACGGCTCCCAGGCGTGATACACGTGGACCTGCCCCGGCCGGTTCGCCGGCGTCACCTTGGCCATGAACTCGGCGGAGGCGATGTCGTTGTAGAGCCGCACGCGGTCGCCGTCCTGGATGCCGCGCGCCGCCGCGTCGTCGACGCCGATGTAGATCACGGGTTGACCCCGATTGAGCTGCTGCATGTAGCGCTGGTCGCGCCAGCTCGCGTGAATCGACCAGCGCGTGTGACCGCAGGTCAGGTACAGCGGATAGTCGCCGCCGATCGCCGGCTGGTCCTTGTGCACCGGCAGCACTTCGCCGAGCTCCTCGTAGAAGGGCTGGTCGATGCAGAACTGGATGCGGCGCGTCAGCGTCGGCCAGGGCATTTTCTTCTCGGTGTGCCACAGGCCCGCAGTGATCGTGTCGTGCTCCGAGACGTCGGTGGCGTTGCCCACGTTGAGGTAGTCACTTTCGCCGAGCGCCGTGAACCGCTGAAACCCCTTCTCCTTGAGCTTCGCCCAGTCGACGTCGCCGACGTTCGACGCCACGCCGAGGATCAGATCCAGGAACGGCGTGATGTCGGCTTCCGTGAAGCGGCCGCCGAACGTGAACTCGTCGTAGACGTCGAAGCTGCGCTGCTCGCCGTGACGGTCCTTGAAGTGCGTCAGCCCGCGCTCGGCCGCGCGGCGCTGGATGGTCTTGAGCAGCAGGCAGTGGAACTCCCAGTCGGACCGGGCCTCGGCGATCGGCTTCGCCGCGCGCGTGATCACCTGCGAGAAGGGCGACAGCGGCGTCGCCCAGGTGATGTCGTCCTTTTCGTACCAGGCCGCCGCCGGCAGCACGTAGTCACTGTTGAGTGCGGTGTTGCTCATGCGCCAGTCGATCGTGACCATCAGGTCGAGCGTCGGCAGCAGGCGCTCGGCTACCTTGTCGTAGGCACGGAAACGCCGCAGCACGTTGCCGCCCGCCTCCATGAAGATGCGCGGCCGCGTCGGCGTCTTCATCTGCCAGCCTTTCGCGAGTGCCTCCTCCATGAACGAGGCGAGCGGACGTTTCATGGCCTTGTCCCACTTTTCCGTCTCGCCGTAGGTGTCGGCCATGCCACCGTGGTGATAGAGCCAGATCAGGCTCGACAGCGATTCGCCCTGCTTGTACTGCTCGCGGGCGAGATCGAACATCATCATCTCGCTCGTGTAGCCGCGGGCCTTGTACAGGCCGAGCGTCGGCAACATGGACAGTCCGAGCGAGGCCAGCGCGAGCCGCGGATGCCGCGCGCCGCGCGCCGCCGAGAGCATGCCGACGGAGTCCACGGACATGTACGGAAAGCCCATGTAGCCCGCGCCCTTGCGGCCCATCTGGCCGGCGAGCGCGAAACACAGGATCTGCGCGCGCTCCATCTCGATGCCGTGATAGAACTTCGAGAAGTTGGACTGCGTCAGGCAGGTCGCGGCGCGAGCGCGCGCGAGCCTGCGCGCGAGGTCGCGGATCGTGTCCGGGTGCGTGCCGCAGATCTTCGTCGCCTTCTCGGGCGCGTACTGGGCCAGGTGCCGCCGCAGGCGCGCGAACACGGGAGTGACGCGGATGCGGCCCTGCACGCCCGTGACGAAGTATTCGCCCTCGAGCGCGGGGTCGAGGTCGTCGAGCGCCAGCGACCTCTGCGAAGCCATCACCGCCGCCTTGCGGCGCCGGTCGTAGACGTAGAACCGGTCTTCGGCGCCGCCCTCCTCGAAGTCGGACTCGCGCAGGAAGCGGCCGTTGTCGGTGCGCACCAGCAGCGGCAGGTCCGTCTGCTCCTGCACGAAGCGGCGGTTGCAGATGTCTTCCTCGATCATCACGTGCGCCATCGACAGCGCGAGCGCGGCATCGGTGGCCACCTGCACGGGCACCCACTCGTCGGCGTGGATCGACGACGGCGAATAATCCGGCGCGATGGTGATCACGCGCGCGCCGTTGTAGCGGGCCTCGGTGATGAAGTGCGCGTTCGGGATCTGCGTGACGATCGGGTTGCCGCCCCAGATGAAGATCAGGTCGGAATGGAACAGGTCGTCCGACGAACTGCAGAACGTCATCTTGCCGAGCGTGACCGCCACGCCGGGCCGGTGATCGCCGATTTCCGTGTTGACGTCCAGCACGGGCGTGTCGAGCACGAGCGTGGTACGCAGCATGCCGAGACCGGCGCCGCCGTTGGTCTGTGCCGTACCCTGGTCCCACACGATCGCGCCCGGTCCGTCGGTCATGATGACGTCGATCATGCGGTCGGCGATGTCGTCGAGCGCCTCGTCCCAGGTCACGCGCTTCCACTTGCCCTCGCCGCGGCCGCCGACGCGCTTGAGCGGATGACGCAGGCGCGACTCGTCGTACATGCGCTCGGAGTAGCAGGCGCCCTTCTGGCAGCCGCGCGGGTTGTAGTCGGGAATGCGCCGGTCGATCTGCTCGTACGCGCCGGCCTGCTCCTCGCGCCAGACGATGCCGTCCTTGACGTACACGTTCCAGTTGCAGCCGCGCTGGTACCAGCAGTTCACGAAGTGCGTGCCCTTGGCGACGCTGTCCCACCGCCACTTGCGGCGATAGATGTCCTCGAAGCCCGAGTAGGCCACGTCGGGAGCCGCGCGCGCGTTCGCCGCGGCGGCCACGCCGTCCGTCTTCCACTGCAACTGAAGCAGCGACAGCGCCAGCGTGCTGCCGGCACCCTTGAGGAAATTCCGTCGGCTGGTCGTCATCATCGGCATCTCCTGCGGACCGCGGCCATGGCGCGCCTACAGCTCGGACGGGTCGCGGACGAAGTCGGGGAACAGGTCGTTCGGCCATTTGTAGCCGATCAGCGTGTCCATGAGCTCCGATGCCTGTCCGCGGGCCCTGCGGTCCTTTTCGGCCTGCAGCGTCGCGAGCGCCTGCTTCACGTTCGGGCCGAACAGGCTTTCGAGGTATTCGTGGGGAATGCGCGGCTTCGACGGGTCGACCCTGCCTTCGCTGTCGAGCCGGGGCGGCGACAACGGCGGCACGTAGTAGACATTGGGCTGCGTGCCGTAGTCGTCGTGCAGCGGCAACGCCACACGCCACCTGTGCACGAGCTTGTGGATCGGGCCTTTTTCGTCATCGAGGTAACCGACGAAGCGCAGCCGCCCCGGGCACTGGCGCGCACAGGCCGGCGCGACGCCCTTTTCGATGCGCGGGTAGCAGAAGATGCACTTCTGGCTGATGTCGCGCACGTGGTTGTAGTAGATGCGCTTGTACGGGCAGGCTTCCATGCAGAAGCGATAGCCGCGGCAGCGCTGTTCGTCGATCAGCACGATGCCGTCCTGCTCGCGCTTGTGGATGGCGCCGCGCGGGCACGCTTCGAGACAGGCCGGGTGCGTGCAGTGATTGCAGATGCGGGGCAGGTAGAAGAAGTGGGAGTTCGGATACTCACCGCCGCCTTCATCCTCGTCCCAGTTGGGGCCCCATTGCGGCGACTCGCCTTTCGAGGTCACGGGCTGCAGGTACGTGTCCTTGCCCTTGCCGCCGTAGAACACCTCGCCCTTGTTGAACTTCCAGGCGTCGCCGAACTCGTCCTGCGACGGAATCCGGCTCACGCGCGGGCTGCCGTCCTCGTTCCATCCACCGCCCATCTTTTCCCAGCCCTTCGGCGTTCCCTGGCCCGGCACGGTGTTGACCACGGCCCACCACATGCCTTCCATGCCTTCCTCGCGCGTCCACTGCCGCTTGCAGGCAATGGTGCAGGTCTGACAGCCGAGGCATTTGTTCAGGTCGAAGACCATGGCGAGTTGCCGCTTCGGCTTGTGCAGCACGCCATCCACCACGCGGCCGATTCGCCTTGCATCATTCATCTCGGCAACCCTCGTTCGGTTCGGTCGCGGACGGCGTTATGCCGAGACGCTTCAGCGCCTCGTCGGTCGCCGCCACATAGGCACGCGCGTCGGGATCCGCCACGTACAGTTCGTCGCCCACGCGCTGCGCAAACCCCAGGCGCTGCAGGTCGACCTTGCGCAGCTTGAGCGTCGTCGTGAGGTCGGCTTCGTGCTGCACGCGCACGAACACCGGCATCGCGTAGTCGGGCAGCCGCGCCCGCGCATACGCGTGGAACGCGACGGGATCGAGCTGCTGCCCGGGCGGCAGCACGAGCGTGGCCATGCCGGCGCGGCCTTCGTGGCCCTGGATCGTCACGCCGTACACGGTGACGGTTTCGACGCCGGGATAGTCGCCCAGCGCGTTTGCGACCTCCGCCGTCGAGACGTTCTCGCTCTTCCAGCGGAACGTGTCGCCGACACGGTCGACGAAGTAGTAATAGTCGTCGGCATCCCGCTGAAACAGGTCGCCGGTCCGCATCCAGGCATCTCCCGGGCAGAAGACGTCGCGCAGGATCTTCTGCTCGGTCGCCGTCGGGTCCGTGTAGCCGTCGAACCGGCCGCCGGTGATGCCGGGCAGGTTCAGGATCATGCCGAGCATCTCGCCGACCTCACCGGGCCCACACTCGACCACGCGACCGTCGGCGTCGCGCCAGAGCCGGTCGTTCTCGCGGTCGTAGCGGACGAGGCGCGCGTTGCTGCGGTCCTTGAACGGAATGCGGCCGCAGGAGCCGACGCGATTGTCGAGGTTCATCATGCCGACGTTGAGCTCGGTGCCGCCATAGCCCTCGATCAGCTGCGCGATGCCGAAGCGCTGCTGGAACGACTGCCAGATGGCCGGGCTCAGGCCGGAACCGGTCATGACGCGCAGCCGGTGCTCGCGATCGTCGGGGCACGGCGGCCGGTTGTGCAGATAGCGGCACATCTCGCCGCTGTACTGCGCCACCGTCACGCCGTGCCTGCGCACGTCGTCCCAGAACGCGCTGGCGCTGAAACGCCGCCGCAGCACGACACTGCCGCCGCAAGCCATCGCGTTCGAGAACAGCGACATCAGCGCGGCCACGTGATAGAGCGGCAGGACGCAGTAGAAGACGTCGTCGGGCCCGAGCTCGAGCAGGTTGCACCAGCCCTCGCCGACGCCGAGCCAGCGGGCATGCGTGATCTTCGCGGCCTTGGGCAAGCCGGTCGTGCCGGAGGTGAAGACCAGGCTCAGCGTGCTCGCGCCGGTGACGCCGCGACGCAGGTCAGCGGCGGGGTTGGTGTCCGGCTGCCCCGCCAGCCACTCGCTGCCCCCGGCGGCCGCCGGCGCTGCACGGGCCGGGTCCGGAACCACGCAACCAGGCAGCACAGGACGCGCCGCCGCATCGGGGCGGACCGCGCATTCGTCGCCGATGAACAGGAACCGGCTGCCCGTAACGGACAATGCGTGCCCGAGCGCTTCGCCGCCGATCTGGGTGTTGATCAGCGCCGACACGCAACCGATCTTGGCGAGGCCGAACCAGACCGCGAGGAATTCCGGGCGGTTCTCCATCATGAGCGCGACGACGTCGCCCGGACGCACGCCGAGTTGCAGCGCCAGGTGCGCATGGCGATTGGCCAGCGCATTCAGCGCGGCATAGGTGAGATCGCGATCCTCGAACCGCAGGAACAGACGGTCCGGCGAACGCGTCGCGAGTTCTTCCAGACGGTCTGCGACGGTGTAGGTCTGCTCGGGCGTGTGCCTGAGCATGCCGGCGGAGACACGGTCCATGCGCGCCTGCGTCGCTTCGCGGCTGGCCACGACGCCGCCGCCGTGCGGATTGCGACCCGGGTCCATCAGATGGCGCCGCCGCAGACGGACAGCGTCTGGCCGGTGACGTAGCTCGAGGCCTCGCTCGCGAGAAACAGCGCCGGGCCGACGATTTCGTCGGGCCGTGCGGCGCGCTTCAGCATCGTGACCTGCTCCGAATACTTGATGAAGCCGGGCGACTGCGCCTCGAGGTCTTCGAGCATCTCCGTCAGGAACGGCCCCGGCGCGATGGCATTGACGCGGACACCGAGCGGTGCCCACTCGTCGGCCATGCTGCGCGTCAGCGCGATGAGAGCCGCCTTGCTCGAGCAGTACATCGCGAGATGGCCGACGGGGCGCAGCGCGCCCATGGTGGAGACGTTGACGATCGTGCCGCCGCGGCTCGCACCCATGCGTTCGGCGATCCGCGTCGCGAGGCGCATCGGCCCCTTCGCGTTGACGGCATAGAAGCGGTCGAAGGTCGCTTCGGACGTCTGCGACAGCGGCATCATCTGCTGCACGATGCCGGCGTTGTTGACGAGCACGTCGCAGCGGCCGAGTTCGTCGTGGAGCGTGTCGACCAGCCGATCCACCGCCGACCACTGAGCCAGATCGCAGGCGATCGCGAGCGCACGACCACCGGCAGCTTCGATTTCGTCCACGGTTGCCTGCAGCAGGGGCAGCGACCGGCTCGCGACGACGACGTGCGCGCCCGCTGCCGCGAACCCCAGGGCGATGGCCTTGCCGAGGCCGCGACTCGCACCCGTGACGAGGGCGACCTTGCCATCGAGTTCGAACCGGCGCAGCGGCGATTGCATGACGACCCCTCTCCCGACAAAACAAACAAACCGAACACTTGTTTTGTTTTCGTCCCCACTATACCATGACATCCCTCTGGTTGTGTCAACCCCGCGGAAGCGAAAATGGCCCCGAAGATGGCCCAGTCACGTCGCAAGGCGCCCCACCGCCGGACGCAGGAGGAACGCAGCGCCACCACGCGCGGCAAGGTGATCCAGGCTGCCATCGACTGCATTTACGAGGAAGGCCTGCACAACACCACGGCGGCACGCCTGTCGGAGCGGTCCGGCATGACCTGGGGCGCGATCGCCCATCAGTTCGGCGACAAGGACTCGGTCCTGTTCGCCGTCGTGGAGCACAACGCGGCGATGTACCGCAGCCTGCTCGACGACGCGCTGCGGCAGGCCGGGCACACGCCGCAGCAACGGGTCGCGGCACTCATCGACGTGACATGGAAGTACATCAATGAACCGTACGCATTCGCATTCAACGAGCTGCTTATCCACAACCGCGCGAGTCACAACGCCCAGATCGCGGAACAGCAGGAACGAATCTCGCGGCACGAGATGAAGCAGGTATGGGAAAAGTACTTCGGCGAGTTCGGCATCCCCGCGGCGCGGCTCGAGACCGCACGCAACCTCACGCTCGCCGCGCTGCAGGGCCTGTCGCTGATGCGGCTGGTCTCGCGCCGGCGGCCCGCCTTCGACAACGAGGTTGCCGCACTGAAGCAGGTCGTCGTGCAGCTGCTCTCCGTCTGAACCGGCGGGCCGTCCGAACCTTGGCAGGGATCCAACGATGAAAGCCGCCCTCGCACTCGATTATGGTCACCTGAGTGTCGCCGACGTCGTGCTCGACCCGCCTCGGGCCGGCGAGGTGATGATCAGGATGGCGGCCACCGGCGTGTGCTGGTCCGACCTTTCCGTGCTCAAGGGAACGGTGCCGATGCCGCTGCCGATGGCGCTCGGCCACGAAGGTGCCGGCGTCGTCCAGTCCGTCGGCCCGGGCGTCTCGCAGTTCACGCCGGGCGACCACGTCGTCCTGTCGTTCATCCCGACCTGCGGCCATTGCCATTTCTGCGAGCGGCACGAGCCGCACCTCTGCATCGCCGGCTCGCCGGACGGCCGCATGGCGGACGGCACGAGTCGTCTGCGTCTCGGCGAACAGGAAGTCCGCGCCATGGCCATGCTCGGCTGCATGGCCGAGTACGCCGTGGTGCCGGCCACCAGCGTGCTCCGCATCGATCCCCGCATACCGCTCGACCGCGCCGCCCTCGTCGGCTGCGGCGTGATGACGGGCGTCGGCGCCGTCACGCACACGGCGAAGGTCAAGCCGGGCTCGACGGTCGCGGTGTTCGGCTGTGGCGGCGTCGGACTCGCCGCCATCCAGGGCGCACGACTGGCGGGAGCGAAACGCATCATCGCCGTCGACCCGCTGCCCGCCAAGCTCGACTACGCGCGTCATTTCGGCGCAACACACACGGTCGACGCGAAACAGGAGGCGGTGGCCGCCGTCAGGGAACTCAGCGGCGGCTGGGGCGCGGACCACACCTTCGAGGTCACCGGCAAGCCCGCCGTGATGCAGCAGGCGTACGAGGCCGCGCGGCGCGGCGGCACGGTCTGTATCATCGGCATCGGCTCTTACACGGAGAGTTTCGCGTTCAATGCCTGTGCCTTCGCACCGGAGGCCAAGACTGTCGTCGGCTGCATGTACGGCAATGCCAACTTCAGGGTCGACATTCCCGACCTGCTCGATCTTTACCTCGCGAAGCGCCTGGACCTCGACGCGATGATCACGCGCACCTACCGGATCGACGAGGCACCGCAGGCTTTTGCCGATCTCGAGGCCGGCAGCAACGCACGCGGGGTCATCGTCTTTTGAACGCCGTCAATGAGACCGCCGTGCAGGATTCACCGATTGTCGCCGCGAGCCGCCTGTACGCGCTGCTCGGTGAGTGCTTCGCCTATCCCGACGCGGACCTTGCCGACGACCTGCGCAACGGCGCGCTGGCGCGTGTCGCGACGGAGCTGGTGCAACGCGTGGATCCCGCCCTCGTGGACCGCATCGACCTGCGCGTCCTCGCCGACGCCACCGCCGATGCGGAAGCGCTGGCGGTCGAGTACACGCGTCTGTTCGATGCTTCGGACCGCGGCACGCTCTGTTCGCTCAACGGCGGCGCCCACGTCGGTCCGCAGATGACGGTCATGGAGGAAGCCATCCGGTTCTACACCCACTTCGGCCTGACGCTGAACGAGCACCCGAAGGAACTGCCCGACCACCTGACGACGCAACTGAATTTCCTGCACTTCCTCACCTATGGCGAATGCGCGCGGGCAGCCGAGGGCGCCCCGTCGACCGCGTACCGGCTGGCCCGGCGCGACTTCATCGCCCGTCACCCGGGGCGCTGGGTGCCCATCATGCTTGCCAAGCTGCGCACAGCGCAGCCGTTGCCCTTCTTCCTGGTGAGCGCCGAACTCGTCGCTGCCCTGCTGGCCTGGGATGTCGCCCGTCTCGAGCGCGATCTCGGCACAGCCAGCACGCAGCCGTCCGGCCGCCTGCCGTTCGACGGCATTTAGGCAGCATCGATGACGACTCGAGACCGGCAACGGTGGCAGGGCCGGAGCGCCCTCGGCACACAGTTCGACTGGCGCGCGCCGTATGGCGCGAGGTCTCGCAGCACGGCCGGGCGGCCGGGCCAGAACCATCGTCGCAGCTCATGACATCGAGTATCGACCTGCCCTGGACAGGAGCAACGCATGCGCAGCCACCGCGTCGACCGCATCACCGACTACGCCTCGCCCACCGCCGGGCACTGGGCGCGCGTGCAGCCCACTCGCGTCGCGCTGATGCCGACACCGGTCGGCATGCAGCCGACTGCCTACGTCCGCGCGGCGTGGGCCGAGCGCCGGTTCGGCGAGACGCCGTCCGTCGAAGTCGCGAGCGTGCACGACGGCACGACCTGGGCCATGCACGTCAAGTGGACGAGTCAGCCGTCGCAGGATCCGGCGGGGTTCCCGGACGCGCTGGCGGTGGCGCTGCCGGTCACGCACGATGCGGTGCTGGCCATCATGGGCAGCCAGGAAGCACCGATCCACGTCCTGCGCTGGGACTCGCGCCACACAGGCGCGCGCTCGGTGGTGGCCCGCGGGCTCGGCACCTCGGCACCGGGACCTGACGTCCAGCAGGCGGCGCAGGCGCACGCCACTGGACCGCTGTGGCAGGTCGTGCTGACGCGCACGCTCGGCACGGGAAGCGCCATCGCGCCGCTGCAGGCCGGCGCCCGCACGGGCGTCGGTTTCGCCGTCTGGCGTGGCGCCAACGACGAGCGCGCCGGCATCAAGGCCTTTTCGATCGACTGGACCGAGATGACGCTCGACGCTTGACGGCACCTACCCGCCTCCGGGCCGCGACGGCGTCAGGTCGTCTCGAATTCCCGCCTCAGTTCGGTCTTGAGCAGTTTGCCCGACGGGTTCTTCGGCAGGGGCTTACGGCGCACCACGATGCGCGAGGGCACCTTGTACGAAGCGAGTCGCTCGGCCACGAACGCCTGCAACTGCGCCTCGGTCGGCTCCGCGCCGTCGATCGGAACCACGACGGCGGCCACGGCCTCGCCGTACCGATCGTCCGGGATCGGCAGCACCGCCACCTCCGCGACGGCCGTGTTCTGCAGCAGGCACGACTCGACCTCCGCAGCGGCGATCTTCTCGCCGGCGCGGTTGATGACGTTCTTCAACCGGTCGACGACGTACAGGTAGCCATCCTGGAGGTAACCGACGTCGCCCGTACGCAGCCAGCCGCCCCGCAACGCCGCAGCCGTCGCCTCGGGCTGGCCCCAATACTCGCGCATCACCGTGACACCGCGTACCTGGATCTCGCCGGCTTCGCCGTCCGCGAGCGGGCGGTCCTCCGCGTCGACGATGCGGACCTGCATGATCGGCGAGATCGTGCCAGAACTGGTCGGTCGCGCGCGGAAGGCGTCTCCCGACATCGCCGAGGTGACACCGCTGGTCTCGGTCATGCCGAAGCCGATGCCGGACATCGACGGACCGAGGCCCTCGAGGACCTCGCCGATCAGCCGCTGCGGCAGGCCCGCGCCGCCGAAGCCTATGCCGGCGAGCGTGCCACGGACCGCGGCGAAGTCGAACTTCGGGTGCTCGAGCATCTGCATGACCATGGTCGGCGCCGCGTTGAACTGCGTGACCTTGTGTCTGGCGATCAGCTCGATGGCCGCGGCCGGGTCCCAGCGGTACATGAACACGAGCCTGCGGCCGTTGATCAGCGAGGTCAGCAGCTGCGCGTGCAGCCCGCTGATGTGGAACAACGGCACGACCGTCAGCGTGGTCGGCGGCAGGCCGCGACGCATCAGTTCCTCGACGACACGCGGCGAGGCGAGGCCCGACATCGCCGCGATGTAGTCGATGTTCATGAGCGACTGGCAGACCGCGCGTTGCGTCGTGAGCACGGCCTTGGGCTTGGCCGACGCTCCCGAGGTAAAGAGGAGCAAGGCCGGATCGTCGGGACCCAGTTCCACGGGCGGCGGCCCCTGGCGTGCGGGCTGCGTGAGGTCGCGCCAGAGGTGCACGCCCGGAACGGAGCCGGGCTCGTCGCCGCACAGTACGACTTCCGCACCGAGCGAGGCGAGGTCCTGCTCGAGCCGCTTGAGCCGGTCGGCGTCGACAATCAGGACGCGCGGCTGCACCGTGGCGCACGCCCCGACCAGCTCGTCGCGGACGCCGAAGCTGTTCAGCGGCGCCGGCACCGCACCAGCGAGCGCAACGCCGAGAAATGCCACCGCCCACTCCGGGCGATTGCGCATGGCGATGGCGACGCGATCGCCTGGCTGCACACCGAGACGCTCCCGCAGCGACCAGGCGAGCGCATCGGCCTCGGCGAACACTCGGGCATAGGTCCAGGTCTCGTCCTGGTAGATGATGAAGGGCTTGTCGCCGTGCACGCGCGCCGAATTGATGATCTCCGGCAGCGACTGGCGGGCGTTGCGGTACGCTCGCACCCGCTCGCCGCCGATCTCGACGTCGATGAGTTCGAACGGTGCGCCCGGTGCGGTCAGCTTTTCGCGCAGCGCTGCGAGCGTCTGGGTGATGGCGTCCAAGCGATTTCCCCTGTCTGTCTATCCTGGATCAGAAGCCACGCAAATGGGCGTAGCGGTCACGATGATACGGGCCGTCGCCGAATGTCTGCTGCAGAACCCGCGCACGCTTCAGGAACAACCCGATGTCGAGGGTATCGGTGACGCCGACGCCGCCGTGCAGTTGCACGGCCTCGTTGAGGGCTCGCTCGCTCAGGTCGGACGCGCGTGCCTTCGCCAGGCTCGCGAGCATCGCCGCGTCGTGCTGGTCGGCATCGATCGCCTCGAGCGCCGCGGCGACGCAGCTGCGCAGCAATTCGATCTCGACGTAGAGCCGTGCGGCACGATGCTGCAGGGCCTGGAACGAGCCGATCGGCGCGTCGAACTGCACGCGCTCCTTGAGGTAGGCCACGGTGCGGTCGAAGGCCTCGCCGATCACGCCAAGCAGCTCGGCCGCGATACAGGCTCGCGCGCGGTCGAGCACGCGGTCGAGCACGTCGAACGCAGCGTCGGGCGCCGCGACGACCGCCGCATCGTCGACCTGCACGCCGTCGAATCGGATCCGCGCCGCATTGCGGCTGTCGATCATCCAGGTGCGCTCGACCTGCACACCGCGCGAAACCCGCGGCTCGACCAGGAACAGACTCAGGCCCGAGCGGTGTCCGGGCACGCCCGACGTCCGAGCCACCACGACCAGCGCGTCGGCCACGTGGCCGTCGAGCACGAACTGCTTCTCGCCGTCGAGCTGCCAGCGATCCAGGCGACGCGTGGCGCGCAGCGCCACCTGTGTGGGGTCGTGACGCGGCGTCTCCTCCAGGGCGAGCGCGAGCAACGCCTGTCCGCTCGCGATGCCGGCCAACCACCGATCGCGCTGCGCCTGGTTGCCCGCCTGCACGAGCAGGCCGGCACCCAGCACGACGGTCGCGAGCAGCGGCGTCGCGGCCAGCCGGCGACCGATCTCCTCGAAGACCGCGCCGAGACCCTGGTAGCCGATGCCGTGGCCCCCGCAGGCCTCCGGCAGCGCCGCCGCGGGCCAGCCGAGCGCGGCGATATCGCGCCAGGTGGCAGGGTCGTAGCCGCGCTCGTCGCGGCGGTCACGCAGCGAACGCAGGGCCGACACCGGCACGCGCGTCGCGAGGAATTCGTGCGCGCTGTCGCGCAGCATGCGTTGCTCTTCGTTCAACAGGAGCGACATGACGGGACCGGTCCTCAAGGCAGCCCGAGCACGCGCCGGGCAATGATGTTCAACTGGATTTCCGTGGCGCCGCCCGCAATCGTGTACGACTTGGTGTACAGCCAGAGCCGGCAAACCTTGTGCTCGTCCGGCTCGGACCCGGCGCCTTCCATGCTCAAGCCACGCTGGCCCATGAGTTGCTGCAGGAGTTCGTACTTGGCCGATTCCTGCTCGCTCTGCACGAGCTTCATGATCGACGCGACCCCGGACACGTCCTGCCGCGCCAGCGTCATCTCGTGCAGCCGGCGGACCGTCAGCGCGAAGGCCTGCTGGTCCATCAGCGCCGCGCCCAGGCGGTCCCGCCAGACCGGGCCCGCGCCGTCCAGGTACGGCAACGCCGTCGCCAGCGCATCGAGCGTCGGCGCGCCGCCTTCCGTAAACTTCGACATGGCAGACCGTTCGTGCTCGAGCAGTCGTTTCGCCACGCCCCAGCCCGCATTGACGCCACCGATGACGTTCCTTGCGGGAACGCGCACGGCGTCGAAAAACACTTCGCAGAACTCGGACTTGCCACTGATCAACTCGATCGGACGCACGGTGACGCCGGGAGACTTCATGTCGAGCAGGATGAAACTGATGCCCTGCTGCTTCTTCGCCTGCGGATCGGTGCGCACCAGGGCATACATCCAGTCGGCCTTGTCGCCGTGACTGGTCCAGATCTTCTGCCCGGTGATCACGAAGTCGTCGCCGTCGCGCACTGCGGTGGTCTTCAGACTGGCGAGGTCCGATCCGGCATTCGGCTCCGAGAACCCCTGGCACCATCGCACCGCGCCTCGCGCCATCGGCACCAGGTGCTCGCGCTTCTGCTCCTCGGTGCCGAATTCGAGCAGGACCGGCCCGAGCATCCAGATGCCGAGATTGTACTGCGGCGGGCGGCAGCCGAGCGCGAGCATTTCCTGCTCGAGGATCCGCTGCTCGCGCGCTTCGAGGCCGCCGCCGCCGTAGGCCTGGGGCCAGCCGGGCGCGAACCAGCCGCGGTCCCGCATGCGCTCGAACCACGTGCGCTGATCGTCGGAGCGGAAACTGATCCGGGCGCCGCTCGACACCATTTCGTCCGGGCTCGTCATCGGCACGCGCATCGACGCCGGGCAATTGGCCTCGAGCCACTGGCGCACCTCGGCCCGGAACACCTCGCTCTCGCTCACCAGTGCATCTCCTCGTTGGTCGCAGTGGCCGCGACGCCGTAGCGATAGGCATCGTCTGCCTCGAGACGCCGCTCGATGACTCCGCGGTAACGCAGCCACGAAAGGTGAGCCACCGTCTCGCCGAGGGCCAGCCGATCGTCCTCCGGGCCGCGCAGGTGCGGGCAGAGCTGGAGCATGGCCTCGAACGCCGTGCATTCGCCGTGCTCGGCCACCACGCGTCGCAGTTCCTCGAACTGGCGGCGGTGGTGCGCGCGCAGCTGACGGACGCGCACGCGCAGACCCCGGAACGCGCTCTGGTGCGCCGGCAGCACGAGCGTATCGTCGGCGCAGGTCTCGAGTCGGTCGAGCGACTCGAACCACAGCGCGAGCGGATTGCCCTCGGGCTCGGCGGCGTTGATCACCGCGTTGGACGTGATGCGGGGCAGCAGCTGGTCGCCGCCGATCAGCAGCCCCGCTTCCGCGCAGTAGAGGCAGACGTGCTCGGGCGAATGACCTTCGCCGATGACGACGCGCCAGCGACGCGGGCCGATGGTGAGCACGTCGCCGCTGCGTAACCGTCGGAACCGGCGGAACCGGCGCTGCGCCGGTGCCACGCTCGTATCGCGCCTCTGATCGCCGAACACCCGTTCGGCCCGCTCCGCCGGCATGCCGGCGCGCTGGTAGAACTGCCGCTCCGCCGGCGGCAGGGCCGGCGCGGCCTCGGACACGCGCATCATCAGGTATTCGCCGAGCGACATGTACAACGGCACGCCGAACCGGTCGGACAGCCAGTCGGCCAGCCCGGCGTGGTCGCTGTGGAAGTGCGTGCAGACGATCGCCGCGATCGGCGCGCCGTCGAGGCACTGCGTCACGACGCGCTCCCACAGTGCCCGCGTCTCGTCGATGGCCAGCCCGGTGTCGACGACGGTCCAGCCGTCATGGCCGCGCAGCAGCCAGACGTTGATGTGGTCCAGCGCGATTGGCATCGCGATGCGCAGCCAGAGCACGCCGGGTGCCACCTCCGTGACGCCGCCGTCGGGTTGTGGGGCCACGAACGGGTAGTCGAGCGCCGAACTGCCACGCACGCCAAACGGGCCAGCGGCCGGAGGCTCGTTCGCCATCGCTGTCTCCTGGCGCGACGCCCGCAGACCCTGCACCGGCGCGAGGCTAGAACCGGGTCGGCCGGCTGGCTGCGTCGGAGCCTCCGTCGACGAACAGCAGGGCGCCGTGCACGTAGCTCGACCCGGGCCCGAGCAGGAACTCGATCACGCTCGCAACCTCCTCCGGGCGCGCGCGTCGCCCGAGTGGCGCGACGAAGTCGCTGATGGGCTTGCCGTACAGCGGATCGCGCAGGCCGGCCTGCAGCAGCGGCGTGTCGACGACGCCCGGCGCGACGCCGTTGAGCCGGATTCCGGCTTTGCCCCAGTCGACGACACGCCGGCGCATGGCGACCGTCATTGCGTTCTTCGAGCCGCCATAGGCCACCTGACCGCAGTAATCGCCGCTCTTGGCCAGCACCGCCGCCACACGGGCCTCGTCGCCGGCCTCGAGCGCCTGGCCGATCGGGTTCTGGTCCCAGTCGACCTGGACCGACGACACCGACGACACGACCACCGCCGCCGGTGACGAGCCGCGTCTCAGGGCCTCGCGCAGGCCGTCGAGCAGCGCGACGACTCCGTAGTAGTTCACAAAGGCGATCTTCTCGGGCGGCTTCGCCGTCGGCCCGAGCCCCGCACACAGCACCAGGCCGTCGAGGACGCCCCCGCAACGCTCGAGCACGGCGGCAACGGCCTGCGCGCGGCCCTCGGCCAGCGACAGGTCCGCTGTGACGTCGGCCGAATCCAGGTCGATGCCGATGGTGCGGTGGCCGTGCTCACGCAGCAGCGCAAGCGTCGCCGCCCCCATGCCGGTCTTGCTGCCAGTGATCGCGATGGTCGACATGTTGCCCCTCCTTTCGCCGCAGCGTGGCAGGCTCGGGGGCGAGTCGCACCGGCCAAACGGACGATGCCGGTCCGACGCGGGAAAAGAGGCCGCCCGGGCGGGACGACGGAGAGCCGGGCCGGTCGGTCAGGCCGCCCGCAGGCGCAGCGGCACGCCGTCGGCCGGCTTCGGCAGCGGCACCCACTCGAGCCGCGGCGCATAGCCGGTCGGCGCCGTAAACTCGTAATGCCGCAGGAAGCTCCAGAGGAAGCATTTCACGAGCGACTCGGCGAAGAACATGCCGATGCACTTGTGCGCACCGCTGCCGAACGGATGGAAGCACGCGACGTGGCGCCGCTGCTCGGATCGCGGCGGCGCGAATCGGTCCGGATCGAACGCGTCCGGGTCGGTCCACCACTGCGGATCACGCTGGTTGATCATCATCGGCAGGTACAGCAGCGTGTGCGCCGGTACCTGGAAACCGCCAAGCTCGGTGGCGCGGATGGTCCGGCGCATCCCCATGGGCACCGGCGGGTGCAGACGGATCGCCTCGTACATGCAACTCTGGGCGAACTCCATGCGACCCAGGTCGGCGTGCGCGAGCGGGCCGGCACCGAACGCGGCAAGATGCTCGCGCAGGCGCAGCCTGAGCACCGGGTCCCGGCCAACGTACATGGCCAGGTGCGACAACGCGCTCGTGCTGGTGTCGTGCGCGGCGAACAGCAGGAAAAGCGTGTGGTCGACGATGGTCCGCACGTCGTAGGGCCGCCCCTGCTCGTCCTGCTCGCGGCACAGCCGGCTCAGCACGTCGTCACCCGGCGCGCCACGGCTGCGACGTTCGGCGATCATCTGCCCGCACCATTGCTCGAGCTTGCGACGGGCGCGCATCGCGCGCGCGAACCGGCTGAAGGGCAGTTCGGCGTGCACGACCGACACGAGGCCGGCATTGAGGTCGAGGAACAGGTCGTTGATCGTGACCGCCTCACGCTCGAAGTCCTCGATGCCGAGGAAGCACCGCGCGCCGATCTCGAGCAGTAGATGCTTGATGCGCGGATAGAAGACCACGGTGCCATCGCGGCCCCATGTCTGCAGGTGGCGCTCCATGATCGGCTGCATCATCTCGACGTAGCGCTGCAGCGCCGGCACCTTGAAGGCACCCTGCATCATCCGGCGGTTCACGCGGTGCTCGTCGAAGTCCATGAGCAGCAGACCACGCGGATAAAACGTGCCGAGCTGCCGGTCATAGCCCTTCTCGGCGGAAAAGCCCGCCTCGAGGTCGAGGAATATGCGCTGGAAGTGGTCGGCGCCGGCGACGAGCAGGCCGCACTGCCCGGCGAGCCGGATGCGCGAGACGGGGCCGTAGTCGCGCACGTGCCGCGCCGCGACGCCGTGCAGGTCGCGCAGCACGGCCAGCGTCTCGCCGACGAACGGCAAGCCGTCCTCGCCCGGGATGTGCGCGAGATCGGTCGCGTCCGGTGCCTCGCGATAGGACAGGTCGACCGCGCTGGACGCCGTCATCGGTGCGCGTCCCGGCGCGGCTCGCGGACCCGCGCGACCGTGAACGCAGCCGCCACACTTCGCGTCCAAACGGACGATGCTCGTGATCTTGCCTGCAACAGAATGCCCCGATACCTGTCGGACCACGCGGAGTGTAGTACATGGCTTCCTCGCTCACGCACCTGCTGCAACCAGGCCGCCTCGGCGCCATCGAAATGCGCAACCGGATCGTCATGGCGCCGATGGGCTCGAATTTCGCCGAAGCCGATGGCCACTGCGGCGAGCGCATCCAGGCCTACTACGAAGCGCGCGCGCGGGGCGGGGCCGGACTGCTGATCATGGGCGTCGCCTCGGTCGCGTACCCGGCGGGTACGGCCGAACCGTACCAGGTTGGCATCTCGCGCGACGATTTCATTCCCGGCCTGAGTCGCATCGCGGAGCGTGCACACCGGCACGGCGCCCGGATTGCGGTTCAGTTGCAGCACGCCGGCAAGACCGCGACGCGGGACATCGCTGAAGGCCGGCCGCTCTGGGCGCCATCGCCGCCGCCGCGTGCGCACACTGGCTTCATGAGCGCCCTGACCGCCGAGGAATTGGCGAGCTTCGTCGGCGGCCTCGGCCGGCACAAGCCGCAGTTGCGTGTGCTCGACAAAGGGGACATCGAGCAGGCCGTCGAATGGTTCGCCGCCGCAGCCGCGCGGGCGCAACAAGCGGGCTTCGACGGCGTCGAGTTGCACGCCGCGCATGGTTACCTGTTGGCGGGGTTCCTGTCACCGTACTACAACCGGCGCGAAGACGAGTATGGCGGGCCGCTCGAGAATCGCGCACGGCTGCTCGTCGAGACGCTGCAGGCCGTGCGACGCCGGGTCGGGCCGGACTTCACGGTCTGGGTCCGGCTCGACGGCGAGGAGTTGCGCACCAAGGGCGGCATCACGCCGGCCGACGCCATCGCGACCGCGCGACTCGCCGTGCAGGCGGGTGCGCAGGCCGTCAGCGTCTCGGCGTACGCGACCCTCGACGAGGGCGTCGCGTTCACCGAAGCGCCACTGGTCCATGAACCGTCGGGCCTCGTCCGTTACGCAGCCGCGGTCCGACAGGCAATCGATGTCCCGGTCATCGCCGCCGGGCGCATCGAACCCGAGCAAGCCGACAACGACATCGCCCGCGGCACTTACGATTTCGTCGCCATGGGGCGCAAGCTGCTTGCCGACCCGGAGTTGCCCGCCAAGCTCGGCGAGGGCCGCCGCGACAGCATCCGGCCGTGCATCTACTGCTACGCCTGCGTCAGTCAGATCTTCATCAACCAGCGCGTCACGTGCGCCGCAAACCCGCAGACCGGCCACGAGCACGAGTGGCCGCTCGAGCCGGCACCGGTGCAACGCCACGTCCTGGTGGTCGGCGCCGGGCCTGCCGGTCTCGAAGCCGCGCGCGTCGCGGCGCTGCGCGGGCACCGCGTGACGCTCGTCGAACGCAGTCACCGGCTCGGCGGCATGCTGTTCTTCGCCGGCCTTGCATACGCTCCGAACGCGACGCTGCTCGCCAGCCTAGTGGCGCAGGTGACGGCTCTGCCGATCGACATCCACTATGCCACCGAAGCCACCCCGGCGGTCGTGGCCGAACTGCGGCCCGACGCCATCATCGTCGCGACCGGCGCGCGTCGTGACGTGCCACCGCTTGCCGGCGCCGACCTGTCACACGTCTGGACCGGCGACGAACTGCGGCGCCTGCTGACCGGCGACCGCGCCGACGACATCGCAGCCCGCAAGCTCACGCTCGCGCAGCGCGCCCTGCTCAAGGCCGGCGGCGTCCTGCGGCTCGCCGACGACGCGCAGGTGCTCGAGGGCCTGTCGAAGCTGTGGATGCCGCTCGGCCGGCACGTCACGATCGTCGGCGGTGGCCTCGTCGGCCTCGAACTCGCGGAATTCCTGCTCGCGCGCGGGCGCGAGGTCGTGGTGCTCGAAGCGAGCGACAAGCCGGGACGCGAATTGACACTCGTGCGCCGCTGGCGCGTCCTCGACGCGGTCGAGAAACACGGCAGGCTGGAGCGGCAGGCACACGTCACGTCGATCACGCCGGACGCCGTGATCTGGACCGACGCGCAGGGCGCCGAGCAGCGCATCGCCACCGATTCCGTGATCCTCGCCATCGGTGCCGCGACGGACGACAGCGTCGCGCGCAGCCTTGAAGCGAGCGGCGTGCCGCTGCACCGGGCCGGCGACTGCCGCAAGGTGGCCTACATCGAGGGCGCGCTGCGCGACGGGCACGAGGCCGGCCGCACGGTGTGACGCCTGGGGTCCGTGCGACATTCGGCACCGATTGGGGTCTGACCGCAGCGAACCGAGGTCAGGCTCTCCTTCGCGCCAGACCCCGATTCACACCCAGATGGGCGATTCCGCGCCACCATCGACGGCCAGCACCTTGCCGGTGATCCAGCCTGACGCCGGGGAGGCCAGGAACACGACCGCCGCGGCCACGTCCTCGACTTCGCCGAGGCGCGCAAGCGGCGTGCGCTCGAGCATCGAGGCGCTGCGCTCCGGTGTGAGGTACGGACGCAGCGCGTCGGTCAGGATGCTGCCAGGCTCGATCGCATTGATGCGCACGAGCGGCGCAAAGTCCTGCGCGAGGTTGCGGGTCAGCTGGTTCAGCGCTGCCTTCGCCGCGCCGTAGGCGCTGAAGTGCTTCTGCGCATAACGCGCGGCACTCGAGGAGATGTTGACCACCGTGCCGCCCCCCGCCTCGCGCATGCGCGGTTCGCACTTCTGGATCAGCGCGTAAGCCGGGACGACGTTCCACTTGAGCACATCGCCGAAGGCCGCCGCAGGCATGCGCCGCGGATCGTTCGGTCCCGAGCCGCCGGCGTTGTTGACCAGGACCGTGACCTTGCCGAACTCCGACACCGCGGTCTCGACCAGGCGGTCGAGCGCCGCGTCGTCGTTGACGTCGCAACTGAGGGCGATCGCGCGTCTGCCCGAGGCGCGGATGTCGGCCGCCACGCCGTCGACGTCGGCCTGCGTGCGCGCCACGACTACCACGTCGGCTCCGGACTGTGCCAGAGCGAGCGCGCAGGCGCGACCGATGCCCTTGCCCCCTCCAGTGACGATGGCGACCTGCCCCTCGAGGGAGAACAACCCGGGAATGTTCTGCATGGTGCCGTACTCCAGCCTGACAGAGCACGATCCTCGGCCCGCCGCCACCGGTCGGGCATCGCGCAAACGGACGATGGAGCCGCAGCGCGCGGCTCGTAATCTTCCCGAGGCCCGTTCACTGGCCGCCGCGCTGGCTGCCCGTGCCATCGGCCGTGTCACATTGGGGAGGGGGAACACATGGCCGTCTCGAATCGCGCCCATTTCGCGATCTCGCAGCAACTCGTGCCCGGCCTGATCAATGCGGGCCTGAACGGCTGGATCGCCTGGGGCATGCACCACGACAAGGCCGTCCTGCCACTGTGGGGCCACGACGGCTATGCGGGCGACCTCGTCGCCACCGGCGTGCTGCTGCCGGGCATCACGTGGCTGATCCTGCGGCCGCTGCTGCTCAAGCAGGCCGCCGCCGGCAAGGCCCCCGCCCTCGACGGGATTCCGCCGCCGTGGGCCAGCCGTTTCCTGGCGGCCACGCTCTGGCGCGGGGCCGCCGCGATCGGCCTCGTCGGCGGCATCATCGGATTACTCGTCGCCGTCCTGCTGCAGGGGCTCGGCGCACCGGCCATTCCGGGCGAGTCGTACGGCTGGTACAAGGGCCTCTATGGCGGACTTCTGCCGGTGCTGCTGCAGCCGAGCATGACGTATACGGTCCTGCGCAACGCCGCTGCCGCCCCCGCGAGTGGCAGCCGCTCGGCCTGCTGACCGATGCGCAGGCCGGCCGCCTCGTGCATCGTTGATCACGACGTCCTCGACCGTCCCGCAGCCGGGGCGCGACGGCGCACCCGCTGCATCTTGCGGCTGCGCGCGACAGCCGGTCTCGGCGCCGGGGCCTTGCGCCGGGGCATGTCTTGACCGGGCGCATGGCCGGCGACACGACCGGCCGCCTCGGCTGTGCACTCGCGCATGAACTGCCCGATGCGAGCCGTTGCCGCCTTGGTCTCGGGCAGGAACGGCACCATGTGCCAGACGTGCGGCACGCCGTCCCACACCTCGACCCTGAAATCGACGCCGTGTGCGATCGCACGTTCCCCGACACGGCGCGTGTCGTCGAGCAGCACCTCGGTGCTGCCGACGTGCGCGAGCACCGGCGGCAAGCCGTGGAAGTCGCCGAACACGGGCGAAACCAGCGGGTTGTCGTGCAATGCGTCGTCGAGGTACAGGTCGTTCATCTGGTGCATGCTCTTCGTCGAGAGCATCGGGTCGTGCCGCTCATTCGCGAAACGCGACTCGCCGCCGAAGCTGAAATCCGTGAACGGCGAGATGACGACCGCACCGGCCGGCAGCGGGTCGCCGTCGTCACGCAGGGCGAGCAGCGTCGACAGTGTCAGCCCGCCCCCGGCGGAGTCGCCAGCGATGACGATCCTGCGCGGATCGATCCCCATTTGCAGCAAGTGCCGATACGCGGCGAGGCAGTCCTCGAGGCCTGCCGGAAAGGGATGCTCGGGCGCGAGGCGGTAATGCACGAGCATCGCCTGCGCGCCGGACGCGCGGCAGAGGCGCGCGACCATGCCCGGAACCTGGCCCGAGGCCGGCAGGATGAATCCGCCCCCCGGCAGATAGAGCAGCGTGATCGCCTCGCCAGACTCGCGTGTCCGGATCCACTCTCCATGGAACGCATGCGCCGCCACCGGCGAGATCTTCACGCCGCGCAGTTTCGGCCGGCCGCGACCTTCGACGAAGCGCCGCGTCTCCTCGACCGAACTGTGCGTCATCATGCGCTTGATCGTGACGTGCAGGACCAGATTCAATGCCTTGGCTTGCCAGCTCGCCATCACGACCTCACTTCGCCGGCGACCTGCCGGACGGGTCGCCACAGCCTCGCGCAGGCCCTCGATAGCCTGGCCGCCATGGTCGCTTCGTCGCGATAGGGCCGCCGCGCGGCCGCGAACGCCTCGGACAGGATGCCTCGCAACTCCTGGCGGATGTCCCCCGCCATTCGGGAATTCTGCGCGCAGGCGCGGCGCGCGAGCCCCCACCGCCGTTCGAGAGGTTGCCGCCCGAGCAGGTCGCGCAGGAGCTTCGCGTTGACGCCGAACGCCTTGCGGTAGTGCACGGACAGCGCGGCGTTCGCTTTCGTGCCGCCGCCGAGCAACGCCATGAAGGACTCCATGGCCGCCGCGGCCTCGGTCCACCCGCCGCTCGCGGCGCGCCTGGGCGCAGCCGCCGCTGCCGCGTGGTCGGCGTGGGCGCGCAGCGTGTGGAACCCGTCGGCGACCTCCTTGCCGAACACCGGGTCGAGGATCGGCTCCATGCGGGCAGCCACGTCCGCCCAGTCCGCACGGCGCAGGACACGCTGGGCGAGCGGGAAGTAGCGCAGCGTCTCGGCATCCATGTGCCGGCGCAACTGCCCGATGTAAGCGTGCGCGCTCTTGCGCAGCGCGTTGGTGTCGGCCTGGGCAGGATCGGCGCGGCAGCGGTCGATCAGCGCCAGCAGTTCGGCGCCGCGCGCGATGATCGTGCCGTGCTCCTGCAGCAGCGCACGCAGCTGCGGCTCGAGCGTCGGGTCGCGCTCGACCACCTTGCCAAAGACGAGATCCTCCTTCGGGTGATGGAAACGATCCGGGTAGTTGGTCATGTAGCGCATGACGCCGTGCATGACCTCGTAATCCGGCGGCTGACGCTGGTTCAGGTGCGCGATCTGCTTCTCCAGCAGCTTGAGCAGGCGCTGCTGGAAGTGGTGCTCCTCGTCCAGGGCCTGCAGGATGTCCGGCAACGGCCTTCCGGCCGTGGGCCCGGTTGCACGATCGCGGCGTTGTCTGCGCGTGGCACTCCGTCGCGTTGCACTGGCCATGGCTCCTCCCTTCAGCGCGAGCGCCGGCGCTTCGCCGCCCGCGTCGCTCCTGATCTTGCTCCTGCTCTGGCGGCCGCCCGACGCGGGCCCGGTTCGGGATGCGCGAGGCCCTCGCGCGCGAGCAGTCGTTCGACCAGCGCACGCAGCTCGTCGATCTCCTCGCGTGAGGGCACTCCGAGTCGGGCCAGGGCCGACCTGACGCGTTCGTCGAACACGCCCTGAAGCGTGCCCTGCGCCGGAGCAGCCATGGCCCGACCCGGTGCGGCAACCCACTGCCTCCAGACCCGGCGGGCTGCCTCGTGCAGTTCCGGCTCGAGCCGGCGACCCTCGGCCACCAGCGTCTTGAAGTCCGCGTGCGCCCTCGCGCCCTCCGCGCCCCGCGTGCGGGCCAGGGACGCGAGTCCCGCCAGCACGACGTCGTGCGACGAATCGCGCACCCGGGCCATCCACTCGTCCGTCGCGTTCTTCGCGCGGTCTTTCGTGCTCGCCATGGGCTCTCCGCAGGTCAGGGCATTACCCACTTCGAACCCTAGGCCCTCGGCCTAGAGCATTCAACTCAAACCCTACTCCGCTGCTTGCGGCAGGTAGCGGCACGCAACCCGCCGGAATTCCTCGTGCTTCTCGCCCTGCAGGTACGGGGTAATCAGCGACATCACCTGGAATACGCCCTGCGATAGTGCATCGTCGTCGACCCGCCCCGCGATCCCGGCGGAGCGCTGCAGGTCGCACAGGTTCAACCAATAGGTCGCGACGAGCGCAATGTTCGTCGCCAGGGCCTGCGCCTCCGCCGGCGTCGCATCGAGTGCTCCGGCGTGCGCCAGGGCCCCGCAATAGGCCGTCATGCGGGCAACCCCCGTGTCGAGCCCGCGCAGGAACCGTCGGCGCAACGCCGGGTAGGAGGCGCAGAGCTCGCTCAGGTCGCGATGGACGAACTGATAGTCCTGGATCACCTCGAACGTGAGGTGCACGAGCAGCCAGAGGTCGTCGATCGCCTCGCCGTAGCCCACGTCCGCACCGGTGACGTCGGCCACCGCCCGCTGGTAGCGCTCGAACAGCGCCATGACGATGTCTTCCTTGTGGCGGAAGTGGTAGTACAGGTTGCCCGGGCTGATCTCCGAGGCGTCGGCGATGTGGTTCGTGGTGACGTTCGGCACGCCGCGCTCGTTGAACAGGACGAGGCTCGCCGCGAGGATGCGCTCACGCGTCGCGCTCGTTCCGCGCCCCGCACGTCGGTCACTTCTTGCGGGCACCGCGTGCTGCCTTGGCTCGCGGCCGCCCGACACGGCTGCGACGCGCATGCGTCCCTGGACGTCGGCCGGCCCGTGCCGGCTTCAGTCCCAGCGCCCGTTCGAGGACCTCGAGCTCCTCGCCGGCGTAGACGGCGATGCGCTGCGGACTCGGGCACAGGTCGGGACAGGCGAGGATTCCCATATCGAGGTTGCCGCCGAAATTGCTGACGGTGATGTTGAGTGCCTGTCCCGCCAGCAGCAGCGACGTCGCGTACATCGCCTCGAGGCGCGCACCGTTGACGTACTGCGTCTCGCGCGGCCCCGGGACGTTGGAGATCACGAGGTTTGCATTGAGCAGGCGGTGCGCCAGCGGCGTTTTCGCCGCCAGCACCTGCGGAATCATCGAGAGTCGCGTGTAGTTCGTGTAAGTGTCGAGGTCGAAGTCGAGCATCATGCCCTTGTTGGCGCGGCTCGACGCCACGACGGCGAGCAGCCGCCGCTTCGGATCCGCCACGTTGGTCGCGAGCGACACGAGGATCTGGCCCACCGCGTTGCCGCTGGCTTTCTCGTCCTGGCGTGAGATGGCTACCGGACACGCAGCGATCAGCGGTCGTTTCGGCAGGGCCTGCTGTTCGAGCAGATAGCGTCGCAGCGCTCCGCCGCACACGGCCAGCACGACTTCGTTCACGGTGGCGCCGTCCGGCACCGCGCTGCCAAGGGCCTTCATGCGCGCGAGCGACAGCGACTGGGTACCGAGACGGCGGCGCGGCGTCAGCGGGCCGTTCAGGATCGACGCCGGGGCCGTGTAGGGGGGAATCGCGCCCGTGCCCTTCCTGCCGAGACTCAGCTCGCCGACCTTCTGCAGCGCCGTGCCCCAGCTCGCGAGCGTCTGCAGCGTGCTCGATTGCGGTGTGCGTGTCTTCGCGACCGGCTTGGCCGCGCGCCCGGCTTGCTTGAGATCGACCGCCCACATGGGCGGCAAGCCGCGCGTCGCCGGGTCCGTCGAACGGACGTACCGGTTCACCTCCATGCCGCGCTTGCCGTCGAACTGCGAATGATGCAGCTTGGTATAGACCGCATAGCGGCCGCCTGCGAGGCCCTCGATCAGGTGCACTTCCCAGAGCGGCCGGCTGCGATCGAGCCGGTTCATGTGGAGCCGGGCCACGAGCTCGCCGAGTTCGCGCTGGCCGCCCGGGCGCGGCAACGCGTGCAGGTGAATGTGGTCGTCGACGTTGACCCGCGACACCTTCGCCCACGCCCGCACCGTCTTCGACTGGACGAGGCTCGCGGCACGGCGGCCGACCCGACCGACGAGCGAGCCACCGTGCTTCGGCGCCGACCGGTCGGGCCCGACCGTGACCAGCTTGTAGTTGAACGGTTCCGCGCGCACCGGCGACTTGCGCAGGTACGCATAGAGCTTCTGCAGGTAGTCGCGGCCCTCGCCTTCCGGCAGGTCGTAGATCTCGAGCCCGCCGATGTGGGTCGGTGCCGCGATGGTGTCGGTGTCGAGGAAATACTCGTCCTGCGGATTCAGCTTCACGAGCGTCGCCATGCATCTCCCCCTGCGTCGGCTAGGCCTTGCGCGAGACGGTCGGCCGCCGACGGCCGCCCGCCTCGCCGCGACGGCGCCGAGCGCCCGCCATCGCGGCTTCCAGGTTGCGCAGCGCCGCAGGCAGCTGCACCGCAATGTACTGCACGCTCGGCAACGTGTCGGGGCACGCGACGAGCCCGAAGTGCAGGCGGTCGCGATAGCTCAGCACCGTGATGTTGAGGCGCTGGTCGCCCGCGAGCACGGAGAGCGGATACATCGCCTCGATCTGCGCGCCGCGGAAGTACAGTCCCTGCATCGGGCCCGGTACGTTGGACACCGTAAGGTTCGTGAACGAAGCGTGCTCGAGGTCGCGGTTGGGTCGCTGGGGCATCAACGTCATGAGCTGCATGCCGAGCGAATTGACGGCACGGTGCAGCGACGCAGGCATCACCTTGAACTCCTCCTTGGCGGCCCGCATCGAATCGCGAATGGCGAGCAGTCGCCTGCGCGGATCGGCCACCGTGGTCGCGAGCGCGGTGTGGATGCTCGCCACGGAACTGCCGATCGTCTCGCCCGCGGCCCGTGGCATGGCCACGGGTACGGTGGCGAGCAGGCTCTCCTTCGGGACGCGATCGAATTTCGCGAGGTAGGCGCGCAATGCGCCGCTGCACAGTGCAAGCACCACGTCGTTGACAGTCGCATCGGCGTCGCGCGCGATGGCCTTGACGCGCGTCAGCGGAAGGTCCTGCGTCGCGACCCTCCGCCGACCGGTTCCGTTGCCGTTCAGCAGGCAGCTCGGGCCGCGCGGTATCAACGGCGGTCCGTGCGGTCCCCTGCCACCGCGGCCTATCGTCGCGAGCAGTTCCGCGAAGAAATGCTGCCAGTCGGCGTCTGCGGACTGGGTTGGCTTCGGCTTCGGCGCCCGCACGGGTGGCGCCGACCAGGGCGGCAGGCTCGACCCTCGCGGCGACGCGGCGAAGCCGCTCGCGAGCTTGTCGAGCAGGCCGACGCCATCGCTGAGCGCATGGTGGATCTTCAGGTAAAGCGCGAATCGATCGGGCCGCAGGCCCTCGATCAGCGTGAACTCCCACAGGGGGCGCGAACGCTCGAGCGGCACCGAGTGCAACCGCGAAATCGCGAGCCCGAGTTCGCGCTCCCCGCCCGGCCACGGCAGGGCCTCGTGCCGCAGGTGATACTCGAGGTCGACCTCGTCGGCCACCTTCCAGGAGTATCGCGCCAGCCCGCGCGTCTCGACCAGCCGCAGGTTGAAGGGCTCGCGGTCGACCGCGCAGCGCCCGAGGCGCGTGTGCAGTTCCTGCATGAAGTCCGGGCCGGCGCCGCGCGGCAGCCGGCAGACGATCAGCGCACCAAGGTGCATCGGGGCGTCGGGCTTTTCCAGCGAGAGGAACAGCGAATCCTGCGTGTTGACTTTGACCATTGGGTCGGCTCCGGTCCTGGTCAGCGACGCCTGGCAGCACGCCGGCCCGGCTTCGGCAGCCGCGCGACGCGGCGAGAGGCAACGCCTGGGCGCCGCCGCTTGCGGCCGAGCGCTCGCTCCAGTTCGTCCAGGGCGTCGGCGATGTACCCGCCGACACGCTGCGGTTCGGGAGCCAGGTCGGGACAGACGAGCACCGCGACGTCGAGCATGTTCCTGCGGCTGATCACCGTGATGTTCATCGCCTGGCCCGGCACCAGCAGCGACATCGGATAGTCCGCCTCGATCAGCGCCCCGTTCACGTAACGCTTCTCCCGCAGCCCGACAACGTTCGAGATGACGACATTCTGCGCATGCGAGCGCTCGGCCCGGCCGACGACCGTATACGCCATGAGGGGCACGACGAGCAGTCCCATGTACAGGTTCAACGCCGCCGGCGACACCATGCCGTGGATCAGTTCCTTGGCGTGCTGGCTCGACGAATGCACGGTTTCGAATCGCTCTACGGGGTCCTCGAGGTGCGTGGCGAGCGACACCTGCGCACTGGCGATGGCATTGCCGCCGGCCTTGTCGCTCGCACGGGTCACGGCAATGACCATGTTGGCGATGATCGCCCTGGCGGGCAAGGCATCGCGCTCGAGCAGATAGCGCCGCAGCGCGCTGCCGCAGATCGTCAGTACGATGTCGTTGACCGTCGCGCCCCGGATCTTGGCGAGCCGCTGCAGCCTGCCGAGCCCGATCCGGGTGACACCGAGTTCGCGACGGGCGGTCACCTTGCCGTTCAGGATGCTGTCGGGTGCCCGATAGGGCGGCACGAGACCGCCGTCGCTCGGGTGGCGAAACGACTCGATCACGCGACCGAGCGCAGTGCCGAGTTCGCTCGCGACCTCGACACTGTCGTGGAGCCCCGCACGACCCCGCTCCAGCCAACCCGCGTCGACGGCCCTGCCGCGCCGCTTCGCCTTCGACGGCGCCGCAGCGGTCGTCGGTGGTGCCGCTCTCACACCCCAGAACGGCGGCAGGCCGCGCGTGCCGGGATCGGGGCTGGTCGTCTCGCGATAGAGCTTGATGCCCCACTGCCCGTCGATCAGCGAATGGTGGATGCGCGAGAACGTGGCGTACCGGTTTCCTGGCAGGCCTTCGATCAGGTGGTGCTCCCAGAGCGGCCGCGAGCGGTCGAGCGGCCCGGAGTTCAGGCGCGAGACGAGTTCGAACAGGTCGGCCTCGGTCCCGGGCCAGGGCAAGGCGTGGTGAAACAGATGCCGGCGCAGGTCGATGTCGTCCAGCACCTCCCAGCCCGGGATGCCCGGAACCGGCCCGCTCGATGTGTAGCGGTAGTTGAACGGCGGGCCGCCAACGGGCGTGTCCAGCAACTGCTCGCGCAGGATTCGCACGAAGTCGCGTCCGGCCCCGGGGGGCTTGCGCAGGATCTGCACACCCGCGACGTGCATCGGCGTCTCGGGCGACTCCAGACCCAGCATCAATACGTCCATCGGGTTCATCGACTTGAGCATAGCCCAACCTCCCTTCCCCGGTCTGGCGAACAGCGGCGCGCGCCGGGTAAAGTCCCCCATTGCAAGCTAGTCGCGGGCCGGCCTCGGGACTTCGTCCAAAGGGACGATGCCCGGCCTCGCGGTACACCGCAACGTCGCCCGACCCCGCTGCAGGTCGTTCCATGAGCATCGCCACGAGCAATCACAGTCCCGTCGTCCTCGTGACCGGCGCAAGCCGCGGCATCGGCGCCGCGACCGCGACCGCATTTGCCCGGCGTGGCTGGCGTGTCGCCATCACAGCACGCACGCAGACCGAAGGCCAGCGCCTGGACCACCAGCTGCGGCGGCCCGATGGCACACTGATGGCCGGCAGCCTCGCCTCGACCGCGGCAGCCGTGCGAGAAGCCGGTGCCGACGTATTCGCGCATCCGATGGATCTCATGGACACGGGCTCGCTCGACCTGGCCTTCGATGCTGTCGTCGCGCACTTCGGCCGCATCGACGTATTGCTGAACAACGCGGTCTACCAGGATCGCGAGTCGAATGCGATGCTGCGCGACCTGACCGACGACGCGTTGCAGCGCACGCTGCAGGGCAATGTCGTCGCACCGTTCCACCTCGCGCGCCGTGCGCTGCCACTCATGGTGGCTCAGGGCGGCGGCCAGATCGTCAACATGAGTTCCGGCGCCGGCAAGCACGACCCGCCGGTTCCCGCCGACCAGGGCGCATGGGGCTACGCCTACGGCGCCTCGAAAGCGGCCATGGCGCGGCTCGCAGGCTGCATCAACGTGGAATACGGCAGCCAGGGAGTGCGGGCCTTCACGACGAATCCCGGACTCGTGAGCACGGAGGCCGTGACGGCCACGCTCGGCGACGGCGGCCTGCTCGAACAGCGCCACGGAGCGATGCCGCCCCAGGCGATCGCCAGGGCTATCGTCTGGCTGGTCACGGATCCGGCGGCGACCAGACTCGCCGCGGGGCCGACGATGATCGACCTGCAAGATCTGATTCGCGAGGGTCGGGTTTCCGCCTGACCGCGGGTCGCGCAGGCGACAGGGCCCCGTGCCAGCCCGCACGGGGCGGCGCGCGGCCGCACCTGCGTCACGTCGTCGTCGCCTGTTCCGTCGCGACCTTCTTGGCCCAGCCGTAGTTGGCCTTGCCGGCCGGCGTACGCTTGACCTCGTCGACGATGACGACGGCGCGCGGCACTTTGTAGCCCGCAAGGCGTTCCCGGCAGACGCGGTCGAACGCGGTCTGGTCGAACTGCCTGCCCGGCAGCAACGACGCTACCGCGACGACCTTGTGGCCCCATCGCTCGTCCGGCACGCCGACGACCAGGACGTCCTGGATCGCGTCGTAGCGCAACGCGGCCTCCTCGACTTCCTCAGGATAGACCTTCTCGCCGCCGGTATTGATGCACTGCGAGCCGCGGCCGAGCACGTGGAAATTGCCGGCCTCGTCGATGCGCGCGCGATCGCCGGTGAGGCACCAGGTCTGGTCGCCCACCTTGACGAACGTGGCCGCGGATTTCGCCGGATCGCCGTAGTAGCCGACCGGCAGGTAGCCGGTCCGCGCGAGCGTACCCTCCGCGCCCGGCACGGTCAGCAGGCGCCCCTCGTCGTCGATCACGGCGAGGTCTGGCCGTGCATCGAGCACGATGTACCCGGCACCGGAGCGATCGGCATTCTCGCGGCCGCCGAGCATTCCGGACTCCGACGAGCCCATGCCGTTCGCGCACGTGATGCGCGGCAGGATCGCCTTGAGGCGCGTCTGCGCCTGCTCGGTGAAGATCGCTCCACCGCTGCCGAAGACGAACAGCCGCGACAGGTCCCAGCGACCGGGTTCCTGCTCGAGCGCGCGGATCATCGGCAGGGCCATCGCGTCGCCGACCACCGAGAGGATGTTGACGCCCTCGCGCACGACCACGTCCCAGATGTGCTCCGGATCGAAGCGCGGCTCGTCATTCACGACGACCGTGTACCCGGCGAACAGGGCGATCAGGCTCGCCCACATGGCGGCCCCGTGCATCATCGGTGCGACGGCGAAGTACACGAGCGGCGGGCCGTGTGGAACGAATTCGGCAAGTTCCTCGGCGCGCTGGATGGGCGGGCGACGGAAATAGATGCCGCCACCGCCGAGCGCCGACATGAAGATGGCCTCGTGCGGCCACATCACGCCCTTGGGCATACCGGTCGTGCCGCCGGTGCAGAGCATGTAGATGTCGTTGCCGGAACGGCCCGGATCCTCGAGCTCGGCCGATCCCGCGGCGAGCGCGCTCTCGAACGCCTCCACGCCGGCCGGCAGCTCGCCGACGCCGACGCGCAGGAGTGTCCGCAACGTCGGCACACGCGGCACCGTCGCAGCCACCTCGGTCTCGAACTCCGCGCCATAGACGAGGCCCTTCAGGTCGAGCGTCGTGAAGAGGTAGCGCAGCTCCTCGCTGACGTAGCGGTAATTGACATTGATCGGCACGACGCCAACCTTGCAGCAGCCCAGAAAGGCCTCGAGATACTCGGCCGAGTTGTGGAGCTGGATGCCGACGTGGTCACCACGCGTGAAGCCGCGCTCCCGCAGCGCGTTCGCGAACCGGTTCGCGCGTTCGTCGAGCTCGCGGAACGTGAGGGACCGTCTGCCGCACCGGAAGGCCGTCCGATCGGGGACACACCCGGCGACGACTTCGTAGAGGTCGGCCAGGTTGAAAGTTCGCGCACGGTTCATCATCGGCACTCCTTGCGCTGGGCCAGCACCAGATCGTCGGTCGCAGGGATCGTCCAGGTCACCGGTCCCCAGTCTTCCGAACGTCGCAGTCGCTCTTCATCGTCCAAACAGAGTACCGGGCCGGCTCAGGGACGACTGTGGGTGACCTGCGCGAACACGAACACCGAGCGCTGCAGGTCCGCACCGCCCGCCTGCGTCGCGACGAGCGCGTCACGGACGTCGCGGCCCCCGAACGCTGCTCTCGCGGCCGCGGTGGAATCGAACCACCACTCGAGGACGCTGTCGTACTCGTAACCCGGCGGCGGCGGCCGGCAGACCTCGTCGTGCACGACCCGGCGGGCGGTCGCGAAAACACCACCAGCCAGAACCGCCGCCGCTTCCGACTGCATCCACCGCTGCCAGTCGGCGCCGGTTCGCCCCGTACTGCGCCGCAGGAAGCCGATCAGCGCCGTCGTCGTGCGCGGGTTGTCGCGCAGCGGTCGTTCCTCGCACACCAGGGTGAAATCGCGCACGTAGGTGGCAAATACCCGCGGCTCGTCAGGACGCATGATGGTCAGCGTCTCGGGATCGCTCCAGATGTCGGCGGCCGCCTGCAGGTCCCGCAGCGCCAGCAGGTTGACGCCGTCGTAGTCGTCCGCCGCCCCCCGCAACGGTGGCGGCTCGAGGACACGCGAGCACTGCGTGACGGACAGCACCTTGTCGCGCACGTTCGTGCAGCGGGCCCCCAGCGCGGAATGCTCGCGCCAGGCCTGTGGAAACTCGGCCGCCGCGAGCGCCGGATTGCGGCGCGCCAGGTAGACCATCTTCCAGCCCATTTGCCGTCCCTCGCGGATGGGGCCATGCCGCATTCCCGGCCCGCACGTCTGCGAACCTAGTCCGCTTGCGTGATTCGGGCAGCGACCTGCTCGCCTAACTTGCCGCCGACGGGATACCACATTCCTGCGGGGGGAGCTATGGACTACTTCGTCACCGGCGGTACCGGTTTCATCGGTCGTTTCCTGGTCGGGCGGCTGCTCGAACGCAGCGGCACGGTCCACGTGCTCGTCCGGCCCGGCTCCATGGGCCGATTCGAGCAGTTGCAGGCCCGGTACCCGGGCGCGGCGGACCGGCTGCGCCCCGTGACCGGCGACCTCGCCCGACCGCGGCTCGGCCTGGCCGATGCCGACATCGAGCGGCTGCGCGGCCGCATCGGCCACTTCTTCCACGTCGGCGCGGTCTACGACATGAACGCCAGCGCCGAGAGCCAGCAGGCCGCCAACGTCGACGGCACGCGCCATGCCGTGCAGTGTGCCGCGGACCTCCAGGCGGGCTGCGTCCACCACGTCAGCTCGATCGCCGTCGCCGGCATGTACGACGGCAGCTTCAGCGAGGACATGTTCGAGGAAGCCGGTGAACTGCCGCATCCCTACTTCCGCACCAAGCACGAGTCCGAAGCCGTCGTGCGACGCGAATGCAAGGTGCCGTGGCGCATCTACCGGCCATCGTCGGTCGTGGGCCACTCCAGGACCGGCGAGATCGACAAGATCGACGGCCCCTATTATGCGTTCAAGCTGCTGCAGAAGATCCGCCGGCTGCTGCCGCAGTGGTTCCCGCTGGTCGGCGTCGACTCCGGCAAGTTCAACATCGTGCCGGTCGACTATGTGGTCGCGGCGATGGACTACCTCGCACACGAGGGCGGGCTCGACGGCGAGTGCTTCCACCTCGTCAACCCCGAGCACTACAGCAGCGGCGAGATGCTGAACATCTTCGCAGATGCCGCGCACGCACCCCGTTTCGCGCTGCGCCTCGACAGCAAGGTGTTCGCGTTCATGCCCAGCGGGCTGTCAGCCACGCTGGCGAAACTGCCGCCGATCAAGCGGCTCATCGGTTCGATCATGGCGGGCATCGGACTGCCGCCGGGCGCGGGCGCGCTCTTCAACTGGAACACGCGCTTCGAGAGCCGCATGACGCGCAAGGCGCTCAAGGGCAGCGGCATCGAGGTGCCCGCGCTCGACAGCTATGCGGCGCGGCTGTGGGACTACTGGGAACGCAATCTGGACCCCGACCTGTTCATCGACAAGTCGCTCGAGGGCAACGTGCGCGGCAAGGTCGTCGTCGTCACGGGCGGCGGCTCGGGGATCGGGCTGGCGGCAGCGCAGCGCCTGGCGGGCGCTGGTGCGATCGTCGTCATCGCCGGGCGGACGCCGGACAAGCTTCAGGATGCGGCACAGGCGATCGCGGCGGCGGGTGGCACCTGTCACTGCTATCCGGTCGATCTGACCGACCTGGCGGCCGCGGACCGCTTCATCGATCAGGTGATCGCCGACCACGGCCGCGTCGACATCTTGATCAACAACGCCGGACGCTCGATCCGCCGCGCGGTCGAGCACTCCTACGACCGTTTCCACGACTACGAGCGCACCATCCAGATCAACTACTTCGCGCCGCTCCGGCTGTCGCTGCGCGTGCTGCCCGGCATGAGCGAGCGCCGCTCCGGGCACATCATCAACATCTCCTCGATGGGCGTGCTCGGCCCACCGGCCCGCTTCTCCGCCTACATCGCCTCGAAGTCCGCACTCGAGGGCTTCACGCGCTGCGCGGAGGTCGAGTACGTGAACCGCGACGTGCATTTCACGAACATCAACATGCCGCTCGTGCGCACGCCGATGATCAGCCCGACGAAGGTCTACGAGTACGCGCCGACGCTCACGCCCGAGGAGGCGACGGATCTCGTCGTCGACGCAGTGATCAACCGGCCGAGCCGCGTCGCGACCGACATGGGCCGGTTCATGCAGGTCTGGAACGTGCTCGCGCCGAAAACCTATGCGAACTCGATGAACGGTACCTTCCGCATGTTCGAGGACACGCTGCCGAGTCCGGCCGGCAAGGGCGCGTCTGGCCAGCCCGCCGAGCCCACCAGCGAACAGGTCGCGATCGCCTCGCTCATGAAGGGAGTGCACTATTGATGGCGACCGGTGCAGAGAAGGGACTTCGCTCACTGCTCGCGGTCACCGCGCTGGCGCTGGCGGCGTCCAGCGCCGTCGCGCAGGCGAATCCTCCCCCGGCGGCGCCGACGCTCGACCCGGCGCGACTCATGCAGGGGTTTCCGCCGCCGCCCGAGTACCGCGTCCACATCGGCAACTGGCAGCGCTGGCCACAGAAGATCTGGGCCTTCCAGCACACGCGCGAACTGTTCCCGACGCGCCGGCTGCAACCCGTGGGACCGGTCTGGGTACTGCCCGAGGCCCGCCGGCCGCTCGACGACCTGCAGGTCGGCACCGCCGACGCACCCATGACCTGGCCACAGATGCTGCAGGCCACGCACACCGACGCCGTTCTCGTGCTGCACAAGGGACGCATCGTCGAGGAACGCTACCTCGCAGGCATGCACCCGGAGACGGCGCACCTGATGTTTTCGGCCACGAAATCGATGGTCGGCCTGATGGGCGCCGTGCTGATCGCCGAAGGAAGACTCGACCCGGCAGCGAAGGTGGGCACACTGATCCCGGAACTGGCGACGAGCGCCTGGGGCGACGCCACGGTGCGGCAGGTGCTCGACATGACCGACGCCGTGCGTTTCACCGAGGTCTACACGGACCCGAAGTCCGACATCTTCGCCTACGTGGGAGCGATGGGCTGGGCTCCCGAACTGCACGATGCCGCCAACCCGACGGGCATCCGCGAGATGCTCGCGACACTGCGGACGCAAACGGGCGAAGCGCGTGGCACGGCGTTCCACTATCGCTCGCCGGCCACCGACGTCGCATGCTGGTTCGCTTCGCGCGCAGCCGGGCAATCCCTGACCGACTGGCTGCAACAGCGTCTGTGGAACCAGCTCGGCATGGAGTTCGACGGCAACGTCATGCTCGATCCGGTCGGCACCGAAGTCGCGTTCGCCGGCATGAGCGCGAGCCTGCGCGACCTCGGCCGTATCGGCCAGATGCTGCTGCAGGGTGGACGCGTGCGCGGCCGCGAGATCATCCCGGCCGGCGTCGTCGACGAGCTGATCCGCGGCGGCGACGTCCACGCCTTCGAGGCGTCGGGCATGCCGCACCGCGCGGGCTGGTCCTACCGCTCGCAATGGTGGGTCAACCCGCAGGCGCCGCGCTCGTTCGCAGCGATGGGCGCCTACGGCCAGCGGCTGTATGTGTTCCCCGACGCGCAGATGGTCGTCGTCATGTTCGGCAGCCATCCCGAGCCGGTCGCCGCATTGATCGACCCGCCGCAACGGCGCGCCTTCGCGGCGCTGATCGAGGCGCTGGACGGGCATTGAGCGGCGCGGCACGACTCCGGAGCGCGCGCGGCGCCGCGTCGCGAACCACGCAGAACCGTCGCAGGAGAAACCACCCGTGTCCCCGCCCCGCATCGTCGCGCCCGTGTTGATCGCCGCCGCGCTCGGGCTCCTTCCCGCAGGCTCACCCGCGCAGGCCGCGGGGCCGACCCCGCACCCGAACATCCTGGTCATCATGTCCGACGACGTCGGCCAGTCCAATGTTTCGCTCTACAGCCATGGGATGATGGTCCCCACGCCGAACATCGACCGTATCGGCCGCGAAGGCATGCTTTTCACGGATCATTATGCCGAGCCGAGTTGCACGCCCGGACGTGCCGCCTTCATCACCGGGCAAATGCCGATCCGCACCGGCCTGACCACGGTCGGGCTGCCCGGCTCGCCGATCGGCATCGACGCGCGCGACCCGACGCTGGCGGAAGTCCTCAAGCCGCTCGGTTACCGCACCGGCCAGTTCGGCAAGAATCACCTTGGCGACCGCAACGCGCACCTGCCGACGGTGCACGGCTTCGACGTGTTCTACGGCAACCTCTATCACCTCAACACCGAGGAGGAGCCCGGTCTGCGGATGTGGTCGCAGGACCCGGGCTTCAACCAGCGTTATCGGCCGCGCGGCGTGCTCGATTGCGTGGCAACCGACGTCGACGATCCGACCGGGGACGCCCGCTTCGGCCGCTGGGGCAGGCAGCGCTGCAAGGACACCGGGCCGCTCGACCCGGCCCGCATGGAGACCATCGACGAGGACTTCGAGGCGAGGACCGAGCAGTTCATCCGCGAATCGGTGCGCACGCGGCAGCCGTTCCTCGCCTGGTTCAATTCCACGCGCATGCACATCTACACGCACCTGAAGCCCGAATCGCGCCATCTCGCCGATGCGATCTCGTCGGAGTTCGACACCTTCGGCAGCGGCATGATGGAGCACGACCAGCACGTCGGCCGCCTGCTGCGCCTGCTCGACGAACTGAAGATCGCCGACGACACGATCGTGATCTACACGAGCGACAACGGCCCGATGACGGCGTGGTGGCCCGACGGCGGCACCGGACCGTTCCGCGGCCAGAAGGCGACGACGTGGGAAGGCGGCGTACGCGTGCCGATGCTGCTGCGCTGGCCCGGGCACGTGCCGGCCGGACGCATCTCGAACGGCATCCAGACGCACTACGACCTGTTCACGACGCTCGCCGCCGCCGCGGGCGCGCCGGGTATCGCGGACCGGTTGCGCGAATCGAGCCGGGTGCACGTCGACGGCATCGACAACCTCGAGCACTGGCTCGGCAAGACGCCGTCGCGTCGCACCTCGCTGATCTACTACAATGAGGGGGAACTTTCGGCGGTGCGTGTCGGGCCCTGGAAGTCGCATCTGAAGACGCGCGAGGGGTTCTTCGATGCACAGCAGCCGAGCACGCTGGTCTTCAACCTGCGCATGGACCCGTTCGAGCAGCACGGCGGCCAGAAGTCCAACGACCTCGCGATGCGCATGGGCGTGGCTTTCGGCGGCCAGGTCTACGACGTCATCGGCGCCCACATGGCCACATTCAAGGAGTTTCCGCCGCGGCAACGGGGCGGCACGCTCGGCGTGAGGACGATGCAGGAGGCCGCACAATGACCGGCCGGCTGAGCGGTCGCAGCGCGATCGTCACCGGCGCCGCGCTCGGCATCGGCCGCGGCATCGCCCGCGCCTTCGCGCGCGAGGGTGCCGCGGTGCTCGTGGCCGACGTCGACGAGGGCGCCGGCCGCGCCTGCGTGCAGCAGTTGCGCGAGGAGTTCGGCGTGCGTGCCGAATTCACGTGTACCGACGTCAGCGTCAAGACCGAGGTGCAGGCGATGGTCGAGACGGCGCAGGCGCACTTCGGCGACGTGGACATCCTGGTCAACAACGCCTGGGCTGGCAGCGGCATGAAACGCGTCGAGCACAAGAGCGACGCGGATTTCGAGCGCTCGCTGCGCATCGGTGTGATGGCGGCGCTGTGGTCCATGCAGGCGGTCTTTCCCCGGATGCGCGAGCGCCGCCACGGCCGCATCATCAACCTCGCGTCCCTCAACGGCGTGAACGCTCACAGGGGCACCGCCGACTACAACGTCGCCAAAGAGGCGTTGCGCACGCTCACGCGCTCGGCTGCCCGCGAATGGGCCCCGCACCAGATCTGCTGCAACGTGATCTGCCCTGCGGCGCGGACCGAGGCGTTCGACCGGTTTGCCGCGCACAGCCCGGAGAATGCCCAAGCGATCGCCGCCGCCAACCCGATGGGCCGGATGGGTGATCCGGAGACCGACATCGGGCCGGTAGCCGTGTTCCTCGCGAGCGACGACTGCCGTTACGTCACCGGCAACACGCTGTTCGTCGACGGCGGTGGCCACATCAACGGCGTCGCCTGGGCGCCGCAGCTGCCCGACTGACCCCGCTCAGAGTACCTCGGACGCGAGCACCTCCATGCGCCGGACCGTGGCGTCGAAGGTCCGCGCGCAGCCCATGAGCAGCGTCGTCACGGGCGAGGCTCGCCAGGCGCGCAGTTTCTCGCGCACGTCGGCGCGGGTGCCGATCAGGGACACGGCATCGGCCAGGTCCTCGGGCACGGCGGCGACGGCCTCCTGCTGGCGCCCGGACAGCCACAGGTCCTGGATGCGGTTGGCCGCGTCGACGTAGCCGTAGCGCTCGATCATGCGCTTGTGGAAGTTCTCCTCGCGCGATCCCATGCCACCGACATACAGCGCGAGCATGCGTTTGATCTCCTGCATCGCGGCCGGCGCCTCGTCGTCGATGCCGACCGGCACGACCGGCAGGATCTCGAAACCGGGGCGGGCCGCGGCGAGCGCCTCGCCCCACAGCGGGAAACGGTCGGGCGGCGTCAGGAACGGGAACCAGCCGTCGAAGCGTTCGACGGCGAGCGCGACGTTCTTCGGGCCTTCCGCGCCGAGAAACACGGGGATCTTCTTTCGCAGCGGATGCGTGATCGCCATCAAGGGCTTGCCGAGCCCCGTCGCGCCGGGCCCCGCATAGGGCAGCCGGTATTGCTGCCCCTCGAAGGTCACCGGGCGTTCCCGCGCTACGACCTGCTCGAAGATCGCGAGCCACTCGCGCGTGCGCTCGAGCGGCTTCGCGAACGGCTGGCCGTACCAGCCCTCCACGACCTGCGGTCCCGACACGCCCACGCCGAGCGCCAGGCGGCCGTTCGAAATGTGATCGAGCGTCATCGCGGTGGTGGCCGCGCAGGTCGGCGTACGCGCCGAGATCTGCATGATGGCCGTGCCCAGCCGGATGCGCTGCGTGACGGCCGCGATCGCCGCGAGCGGCGTGAAGACGTCCGAGCCGTAGGCCTCGGACGTGCAGACGATGTCGAAGCCGAGCACTTCGGCGCGCTGCGCGAGTTCGAGGAAGCGGTCGAGCGGCTGCGCGCCCCAGTATCCCAGGTTGAGTCCGAGCTTCACGATGACACTCCAGCGTGGAATGGGCCTTCGGCGCCCCGCAATCCGCCGATGCCTGGACGGCCCACTGCCCGCGCCGGACTGCGCGCGACGGCGGCCACTCCCGCATCGGGCTCCCATGATGCTTCATCGAACCGTCGTCGGCCAGTCGCGGCCCGGACATATCCATGCCTGCCGGGAAGAAGGTTACTCAGTCCGCCGGGACGAGACGCGGCAACGGTGCGTCGCCGTGGCGAAATGCAGCCGAAGGCAGGTACGCGCGCAGGACCAGCGCCCACTCGCCGGCCGGCGCCGGCAGCCAGTGGCTCGTGTCGGGCGGCGGCGCGTGCTGCAGCAGCAACTCCAGCGACCCGTCTGCACCGCGCCGCAGCCCCGGTGTGCGGTCGCCCACGGCGTAACGATGGATCGGATTGTCGGTGAAGAACAGCCTGCCGTCGGCGCCTTTTTCGTACATCGATACCGACCAGAACGCCTTCGCCTCGATCGGTGGCACAATGAGTTTCCAGCGCCGGGCGCCCGTGAGCACGGCACCATCCGGCCCGCGGTCGAGAGTCAGGTAGACCGCCTCGTCCGACGGCAGCGCGCCGAGCCCGCCCAGGGCGACCGCCGCACGCAACGGCTCGTTCCCGCGCCACGCACCGATCGCCACCGACGGCACGGCCCAGCCACCCGCCTCGTGCGACTCGTATCGCAGCCCTGTCTTCAGCCCCTCGTGCAGCACGGGCAGGCGCGTCCACCAGGCGGCCTGCACCTCGGGACTCGTCCGGATGAACGCGTCGGGCCCGCCGCCCAGGCCCAGGTCGCGCCAGCGCCGGTAGCGCGCGCGCTCGGGCGCCGGCACCGGATTGCGCGCGAGAAACTCGTTGACGACCGCGAGGAAATTGACCGGGTCGGTCGAGGCACTGACGGCGAGCCATTGCGGCAATGACGGCGCCTCCGCATCGATCGGACTGATGCCGATGCCGTCTTGCAGCCTGTGAATCGCAGGCGCATCGGCGGCGTCGCCGACGAGAAACCGGCCCAGCAACTGCACGTCGTTGCTCGGCGCGCGGATCAGCCGGCCGCGGGGCGGCGGGCCTTTCCAGTCGGGCCCGACCACGACGACATCCACCGGCCCGTCGCCGTCCTGACGCCGGCCGAAGACGGCGACGTTGTCCGTCCAGATGTCGAGCAAGGCGACGGACCAGTAGCGATCGCCGTCGACGCGCGGAACGTGGACGCGCACCGGCGTGGCGCGCAGGTCGAGCCACGCGGCGGAATACAGCGTGTCGTTGTTCGGCGTCGTGACCTGGCGTGCGGTGTGGTCGATCAACCCGCGGCGATGGATCGGCGCGCCGTTCGGCGACATCGGCGACGGATTCCGCGGGTTCGCGACCGCGTTGTACCGTGTCCGGGCCATTTCGTAGACGGGGAAGGTCGCAATGAAGGCTTCGTCGACGCGGCGCTCGAGTTCGGTCGCCGGTGGCACCGGCACCAGCGAGGTTGCGGCCGGCGACTGCGCCACGGCCGGCCCGTGCCACTCCGCGAGGACGAGCAGCGCGAGAGCCGCGACCGGCAGCACGAGCCGCCTCCGCGATGTGTGCCGTCCGTTCGTCGTGCCGGCATGCATCCGCCGTCGTCTCATGGGTCCAGGGGTTCGACCGGGGGCGCCGTCCAGCGGCCGCTGCGGATGTCGTCGCGCGGCAGGTAGGTGCGCAGCGTCACGACGAATGGCGTGGCCGGCGTCGGCAGCCAGTTGCTCTCGCGTGCCGCACCCGGCGAATCGTGCTGCACGTGCAGCGTCACGCCACCCTGCGCGCGAAGTTGTCCAGAACCACCGTGCATCAGGACATCACGACGCGATCGCCCGCCGTCCAGCCGCCGTCGACGCGCAAACAGTGCCCCGTGACGAACGATGCGTCGTCGGAAATGAGGAACTGCGCCGGGCCCGCCACTTCGTCCGGCCGCCCGAAGCGGCCCAGCGCGTGCCAGTCGCGCATCTGTTTCTCGACCGGCGGGTACTGGGAAATGGCCGCGGTCATCGGCGTCTCGATCAGACCCGGGCACAGCGCGTTGATGCGTATGCCGAGGGGCCCGTATTCCAGCGCCATGGTCCGCGCGAGCATGACGACGCCGCCCTTGGACATGTTGTATGAAACGCTTCCGGCCTGGGCGTGCAGGCCGAGTACGCTCGCGACCAGCACGATGCTGCCCCGCCCTGCCGCGAGCATCGGCCGGACCGCGTGCTTCGCCACATAGGCCGAGCCCTTGAGGTTGACGTCGAGTACCTGCGCGAGCGCCGCGGCGTCGAGCTCGTGCGTGGCGCCGTGGCCCATGATGCCGGCTGCGTGCACGACCGCATCGAGGCGACCGTGGCGGGCGAGCACGGCGGCGATCAGGGCCTCGACGCCCGCTTCGTCGCTGACATCGACACCGTGCGCGGACGCACCGGGCGCGCTCAACCAGGCGGTCTCCGGGTCGATCGGCTGCAGATCGGCCCCGGCCACGACTGCCGATGCACGTGCGAACCGCGCGGCGCAGGCCGCACCGATGCCCGAGGCGGCGCCGGTCACGAGGACGACCTGGCCGGCGATGGAGTTGCTCATGCGGTCATTTCTCCTGCGCCCTGCGGCGCGCATTCCCGTTGCGGGTTTTCCTGAGGCCGCGCGCGAGCATCAGGTCGCCGCTCAACATGCGCTGGAATGCACGCAGCAGCGTGGCCAGGTCCTTGGTGCCCGTCGGCGTGCCGTCGAGCGCGGCCAGCCCCGAAATGCAGGCCACGAGCATCTGTGCCGCGGCCTCGATGTCGACGCCGCGCGCGAGCTCGCCGCGGCGACGCGCGCGCCTGAGCAGGGCGCGGAAGAACTCCGGAAACGCGTCGGCGTCGGCGGGATCGAGCCAGTCGATCTCGTCGTGGCGCGCGATCTCGCCGGCCGATGCGGCCGCGAAGGCCATGAGCCCGGCATGGCGTCGCGACAGCGCAAGCGCCTGCTCCACGCCCAGGCACAACTGCTCCATGCTGGTGGCGTCGGGGATGCTTGCCGCGGCCGAGCGGTAGGCCTCGACGAGCATCGCATTGGCCGCCTGCAGCGCGCAGCGATAGAGCGCGGGCTTGGAGTCGAAATAGTGGTAGAGCAGCGTCGCCGTCACGCCCGCATCGGCCGCGATGCGACGGTTGCTCGCCTTGTCGTAGCCTTGCCGGGCGAAACAGCGGATCGCCGCCTCGATGATGACCTGGCGGGTGTCGGCCATGACCACGCCGCCGCGCGGCCGGCCGGGCCGGCGTCGAACGGCGGGAGTGACGATGGGCGTGCTCGACATGCCCGTATTGCTAACAGCTATTGATCGCTCAGTCAATTGCGGGGTCGACTCGTCGGCCACCGCGAATTTGACACGCAGGGCCGCCGGGGATAGCTTAACGGCGCATTGATTGCCGTTAGTGACAATGCTCGGCCAGGCGCAGTGATGTCTGCGAGTTGAGGACTTCCACGTGCCGGAACCTGCAGGATGGGACAGGATCCCCTGGTGGCCGTGAGCGATCGCCTGGAGGTGCACGGTGGCATCGCCGGAATCGCTCGTCGAAGGCCTCGTCACCACGCGAAGGTACAGGCGCGCGGTCACGACCAAACGAAGCACTACCGCGCTCTGAAGCCGTCGATACGAACCGCTCGACATGCGTAATACTGGAACCTGCCTGAAGGCGAGTCTGGCGGCCATTCTGTCTCTGGCGCTGCCGTCAATCTGCCTGGTCGCCGGAGCGCAGCCGCCCGAGGCCCCGGCGCGGCCATCCGCCGGGCCAGAGGCCGCCGCGCAGGGCGAGGCGATCTACCAGCAGCGCTGCGCAACCTGCCACGATCATCCGCGCGACCGTATCCCGCCGCGGCTGCTCCTGAGTTTCCGCCGCCCGCAAGCCGTGGTGAAAGCGCTTTCCCGCGGCACCATGCGTCCCGTGGCCGAGGGCTTGAGCAGCGACGAGATCGCCGCGATCGCTACCTTCCTCACCGGGAAGGCGCCGGACTCGGAACCGGTGCCTGCGGCCAATCGCTGTGCCCGACCCGGCATCCCCGTCACTGTGGGCGTTGGCGACTGGCCCGCCATCGGCCGGGACAGCACCGGCACCCGCTTCCAGGCGAGAGCGGGAATCCGTCCGCAAGACCTGTCGCGGCTGAAGCTGAAATGGGCTTTCGCCTACCCGGAGGGCGCCACAGGCCCGGTGCAGGTGGCCGGCGGGCGGGTGTTTCTGGCCTCGGGTTCAGGACAGGTGTTCTCACTCGATGCGCAGAGCGGTTGCAGCTACTGGAGCTTCGACAGCGAGCGTGTAGTGCGCGCTGTCACTGTCGCGCCGCTCGCGGCGGCGACCGGCGCGACACCGGACAACGGCCGAACGGCCGTCTTCTTCGGCGACGATCGGAACTGGGTCAGCGCCCTCGATGCCACGAGCGGCGAGCTGCTGTGGAAGACGCAGATCGAAACCCATCCCCTTGCCCGAATCACCGCGCCACCCGCGGTGCACGCGGGGCGCATCTTCGTGCCGGTCTCCGGGATGGAGGACCCGCTGACCCACGATCCGAATTACGCGTGCTGCACGCATCGAGGCAGCGTTGCCGCGCTCGATGCAGCCAGCGGCAAGCTCCTCTGGAAGAGCTACACGATTCCAGAAGAACCGAAGCCGCAGCCATGGCAAAGCGCCGGAAGCCCGCTGCGCACCGGGCCTGCCGGCGGCTCGGTGTTCACGCCGCTCGGGATCGACGCGCGGCGCAAGCTCGTCTATGCGGCGACGGCCGAGGCCTACGGCCCGGAGAATCCCGCCGGCGCCTATTCGGTCGTTGCCTTCGACATGGAAACCGGCGTACGCAGATGGGAACGGCAGTTCATGCCCGACGCGAAGGAACGCCCCGGCATCTGTGCGGAAGCCGGTGAAAGCGATTGCCGCAACATGTTCTCGATGAGCACGCAGGTGATGGTGCATGCGCTTCCCGGCGGCCGGGAGATCCTGCTCGCAGGCAGCAAATGGGGCTGGATGTATGCGCTCGATCCGGACGCAGCGGGCAGCACGGTCTGGCAACGCAAGATCGCGGAAGGCGGCGATCTCGGCGGCATCATGTTCGGACCCGCGGCCGATGCACGCACCGCGTACGTGCCGATTGCCGACACTGTACAGCCGCCCGGCGAGGCGGGCGGACTGGTCGCCCTCGATCTCGCCACGGGCAGGCTGCGCTGGCGTGCGCCGCCACAGTCGCCGCGCTGCAGCTGGCAGGCAAGCGAGCCTGCGAGCTGTGCCAATTCCAACAGTTGCGACTGCAGCAGCGCCCAGGCCTCTGCCACCACCGCCATCCCGGGCGTCGTATTTTCCGGAGCGTGGGATGGTCACCTGCGAGCCTATTCCACGACTGACGGCCGGGTGCTCTGGGATATCGATACCGCCGTGCCGGTCGACGCCGTAAATGGCGTGGAGGCGCGCGGCGGGCAACTCGGTGGCTATCCGGTCGTGATCAGCGGAGGCGCAATGTACGTCACCTCTGGCGCGAGTGCGATGGGACGACCCGGCAATGCGCTGCTGGTACTCACGGTGGACGGCAAGTGATGGACGAACTTCCGCCCGTACGGCCTGTCGGGACATGAGCTGATCGGGGTAGAGACCGGCGCGCGCCTCGCCACGGGTGTCGTCTTCCTTCAAAGACAGGCGCTATCCCCGCACGATGCATCTACAGCGAGCATCATCGCCCACTATACCGACTGTTGAAGAAACGAAAGCGCAATCAACAAGGTGGGTAAGCTGGCTTCAAACCGCATTTGGGACATCCTCCATCTCTCGTGATGACAACGCTCGGTACGACCCATGGCATCAAGAAGGACGAAGCGCGGAACTGGCCAAAGGAAACGGCAGACGTCGAGCACATCAACCGGCATGGCCCACGACACCACCCGACCGAAGCCGATGCAGCGCCCCGGAGGACGAACCGAGGTCATCCGCAAGGCCGTGGCCTCTGCGGTTCTCGATCTGCTCGGTACCGGAAAACTCGACTTCACCGTTCTGGAAGTGGCAGAACGGTCCGGGGTCGGACGACGAACCGTTCATCGAAGATGGCCGAATCGTCTCGCCCTGTTGCGGGAAGCTCTGGCTGAACATCACAATCCATTGAAGGTGGGGTTCAGCGGCAATTTCCAGAAGGATCTCTATCGGCTCGCGGTGGAGTTTCGCGACCTCTCGAGGAACCCGCATGAATTCGCGATCAACAGGCTGCTGGCCTCAACCGAGGACGCCGAGTTCCGCCGTGAAGTGCTGGCCGACTTCCAGGATCGGGTGACGAAGCCAGCCCTCGAGCGGTTCCGGGTCGCGCAGGAAGCGGGCGATATCACCGACGAGATCGACGCCACCGTCGCCTGGCTCATGTTGGGGGCGAGCATCGTCACGCTGTCCTTCATCGTCCGCGCTCCGCCGGACAACCGCCAATTGCGCAAGCTGGTTGCTGCGGTGATGCGCATGTGTCGACCTTGAACCCGGAGCAAAGCGGGCCGCGCCGCACCCACCGCTTTGCGCCGGCCGAAGTGCGCTACTGGGCGTAGGGATGGTGATGCTGCGCTGGTCACGGACCACGCTGCCCCGTGCTGGAGATCGGGCGCGAGTGGTAAGGCTCCTGAGATGACCGCACGTCGGCAGCAGCAATAGCCTGCTAGCCCGCTGGCAACTGGATCAACTCGATCAGCAGCGGATCGCCGGCCCGCTCCAGATAGGCGAACACGAGATCCGGCTGAAACCGCTTGTACCAGACGGGCGCGTACCCCGCCTCGCGCACCCGCTCGGTCCAGGCATCGACGTCGTCGACGCGGAAGCGCAGGTGATGCATGCCCTCCCGGCCGCTCTCGATGAACTCCCGGTGCGGGCTGTGGCCCGACACCCACTGAATCAGTTCGATTTCGACGGCGCCGCTGCGGCCGAAAGCGAGCCGCAGCTGGCAGTCGTCGACCCGTCCGCGATAGGCCACCGCTGGCACCGAGCCGTCCATGAAGGTGAACGGGCCGAACAAGGGCTCATAGCGCGCAACGGCGGCATCGAGATCGCGAACGACGAAGCCGATCTGGTCGATCGGCGGCAGGCCCAGGCGTTCGAGTGTGGTCGGCATGCTGCTCCCCGCGAGGGTTTGACGGACCTGGATTAAAAAACTACCATTAAATCGAGCGCGATGCGAGCTCGACACCCGGCGACCGCCCAAATGGACCCCGTCAGACGACTCTGCACCGAGCGCCCGGACTTCTTCAGCGTGCGCCCCGCCCACGCCGCGGCCGCGCAGCCAGTCACGGACCGCATCTGGCTGTCGCCCGGCCTGTCCAATGCCTACATGGTGCTGACGTCGGCCGGGCGGGTGATCGTCAACACTGGCATGGGCTTAGAGGCCCCCGTGCACAAGCGCGTGTTCGATGCGGTCTGCCCGGGTCCGACACCCTGCATCGTGCTGACCCAGGGGCACGTCGATCACGTCGGCGGCGTCGGCCTGTTCCGCGAGCCCGGCACCCGACTGATCGCGCAGCGACGGCTGCCCGAGTGCCAGCGTGACGACGAACGCATCAAGATCGTGCGCCAGGCGCAGGCTGCCGTCTGGTTCCGTGAGGTGTTCGCCGCCGCCGCCAGCACCGGGCCGGCGCGCCCCGCCTTCGTGCAGGACGTGCCGCGCGCCGACGTCGAATTCGACGATTCTCACGTGTTCGAGGTCGGTGACACGCGCTTCGAGCTGTACTCCACGCCGGGCGGCGAGACCGTCGACAGTTGTGTCGTCTGGCTGCCGCAGACACGCTTCCTGTTCACGGGCAACCTGTTCGGGCCGCTGTTCCCGCATTTCCCCAACTTCAACACCATCCGTGGCGACCGCTACCGGCAGGTCGAGCCCTACCTGCAGTCGCTGCGACGCGTGCGGGATCTGGCACCCGCGACGCTGATCACGGGTCACTTCGAACCCGTCATCGGGGCCGTTCTGATCCGCACCTGCCTCGACCGGCTCGAGGCGGCCGTCGACTTCGTGCATCGCGAGACGCTCGCGGGCATGAACCGCGGCCTGGACATCTGGACGCTCATGCGGACGATCGAACTGCCGGAGGCGCTCTTCGTCGGCCAGGGCTACGGCAAGGTGAGCTGGGCCGTGCGGACGATCTGGGAAACGTACATGGGCTGGTTCAAGTCGCAGAACACAAGCGAGCTCTACGCTACACAGCCGCGCGCGATCCACGCCGAGCTCGTGCAGCTCGCGGGTATCGACGTCGTGCTCGCGCGCGGCCGGCAGAAGCTCGAGGATGGCGACCCGGAAGCGGCGCTGCTGTTCGCCGAAGCCGCGCTGGCCGCCGACTCGCGCCATGCCGGGGCGCTGCGCCTGTCGCTGGACACGCATCGTGCCCTGCTCGAGCGTTCGGGTGCCGCCAATTTCTGGGAAACCGGCTGGCTGCGTGACCAGATCGGGCGGCAGCAGCTCGCACTCGAGACCCGCCTCGGAGGATCGCCGTCATGACAGGCAGTACCCCCGGCACACCCGAGGACGACGACGTGCCTGACGTGCGGTTCGACTACCGCGGCGCACAGGTGCTCGTCACCGGCGGCACGAACGGAATCGGTGCCGGCATCGCCGCCGCCTACCACGAAGCCGGGGCAATGGTGACGATCACCGGCACGCGCGCAAGGGCCGACGACTACGACCAGGACCTGTCCGGCTACCGGTACCTGCCACTCGAACTGACCGACGACGCGCAGATCGATGCGGTCGCAGCCGCCTTGCCGGAGCTGGACATCCTGGTCAACAACGCCGGCGCGAACTTTGCGGCCCGCAACGAATACGACCCGGCGATGTTCGAGCGGTCGGTGCGCGTCAACCTGCTGGCGGCCTATCGCATGGCCCATGCCTGCCACGACAAGCTCGCGTGCAGCGGCTGGCCGGGCGGCGCGAGTGTCATCGGCCTCGCCTCGATGACATCGTATTTCGCCGTTGACGTGGTGCCGGGCTACGGCGCAGCCAAGGCTGGCATCGTGCAACTCACCAAGACACTCGCAAGCGCCTGGGCCGGCGACCACATCCGCGTCAACTCGGTCGCGGCCGGGTTCATCCGCAGCAACATGATGGCCTGGATGGACCGGCAACCAGAGGCCGTTGCGCCCGTGCTGGCACGCACGCCGATGAAGCGTCTGGGCGAGCCTCGCGACATCGCGGGCGTCGTGCTGTTCCTGACGAGCTCGGCCGCACGATTCGTAACCGGGCAGACGCTGCCCGTCGACGGCGGCTACTCGGTGGTTGGTTGAGCACGCAGCTTTCGCGCGCCCCGGCCGTGGTCACCTCGCCGCCTGCGACGCTGCGCAGCGCCGTGACGCGCGCGAAGCTCGTCGCCACCGCCGAGCAGCTGTTCGCCGAACGCGGCATCGACGGCGTGACGCTGCAGGAGATCGGCAGACTCTCGGGCCAACGCAATGCGGCGGCCTGCCAGTACCACTTCGGCCATCGCGAAGGGCTGCTGCAGGCCATCATCGACAAGCATGTGCCGGGCATTGCCATGCGCAGGCATGCGCTGCTGGACGCGATCGAGGCCGAGGGGCGCCGCGACCTGCGGTCCGTCGTGCAGGCGTTCGTGCAGCCCGTGGCGGAGAAGCTGCTCGACCCCGACGGCGGCGCGCATTTCATCCGCATCAGCGCACAACTCGTCGCGCTGCACACGCTCTCGGTGCAACACCTGGCACCGTCGCCGCTGCGACTGCCCGGTGGCGACCGGCTGACGCGCGCACTCGCGCGCGCATTGAGACCGCTGAACCTGCCGCGGGCCGTGTCGATGCAGCGCACCATGCTGGCGGCCGTGCTGCTGTTCCACGGTCTCGCCGATCACACGCGCATGCGCGAGGCGGCGGGACGCGACGACGGCGTCATGGATACGCAACGCTTCGTTCACACGCTGGAGGACGCCATGGCCGCTCTGCTCTCGGGCCCCGTGAGCCCGCTCCCGCCGCTGCTCCGGAGGCATCGACGTGGCTGATGCGCTCGACCTGCGCCGCTACGGCCCGTGGGCGCTCGTGACAGGTGCCTCGTCGGGCATCGGCGAGCAGTTCGCCCGGCAACTCGCGGCCTCGGGTCTCGACCTCGTGCTGGTCGCGCGCCGCGCCGAACGCCTGTTGGCATTGAAGGACGATCTCGTCGCCGCGCACGGCATCGCCGTGGAACTGCTGATCGAGAACCTCGCCGAGCCGCGTGCCGTCGATCGCGTGCTGGCGTCGATCGGCGAACGCGACGTCGGCCTGCTGGTCAGCAATGCCGGGTTCGGCCTCAAGGGGCCCTTTGCCGGCCACACGCGCGCGCAGGTCGAGGCGATGTTCAACGTCAACGCGCGCGCGCCTCTGTTGCTGCTGCATGGCCTGCTGCCGAGTCTCGCGCAGCGCCCGACGGCGGGGATCATCCTCACTGGCTCGCAGGAGGGCGAGGCGCCCTTCCCCTGGTCGAGCGCCTATGCGGCAACCAAAGCCTTCGTCCACAGCCTGGGGCAGAGCCTGTACGGCGAATGCCGCGGGACCGGTATCGACGTGCTCGTGCTCGCGCCCGGCGCCACGGACACCGAGGCGCTGCCGCTGCAGGGGTTCGATCCACGGGCGCTGTCGGGGCTGATGAGCCCGGCGGACGTCGCGCGGCAGGCGCTCGGGCGTCTCGGCCGCGTGCCGCTGCACGTACCCGGGCGCATGAATCGCGTCTTCGTCGCGCTGCTGCGGCGGCTGCCGCGGCGCTGGACCATCGCGCTGGCGGGCCGCGCCATGGCCGCCGCGCTGCAGCAGGCCGGCCGCCCCGTGCCGGGACCGGCGGGCTGAGCCATGGGCGCGGACATCCACATCGACGACCTCGCGCATCCGCGTTTGTCCGGGGAACAGCGCCAGGCGCTCGCCTGGGCGGAGACCGTGGCCACGGACTTCGGCGAAGCCACGATCCTCGACGCGGCGCGCCGGCGCACCGGCCTGAGCGACTTCGGTTCCGACGACTTCCGCGCGCGCCTGCGCGTGTTGCGCGAGCAATGGGACAGCGACCGCGAGATCACCGCGCTCGCGCGAATCACGCTGCAGTCCTACCTCGTCCGCTACGCCAGCAACCGACTGCTGATCCACGACCTGCTCGAGCGGCACCCGGAGATCCACGCCGAGCGTATCGAGCACCCGGTGATCGTCGCCGGCCTGCCGCGTTCGGGCACGACGCATCTCGTCAACCTGCTCGCGACCGACCCGCGGCTGCATTCGCTGCCGCTCTGGGAATCGTACGAACCGGTGCCCTTGCCCGGCGAGCCTGCCCTGCCCGACGGCACCGATCCGCGCTACCGGCGCTGCGCCGAGGCCTGGGCCGGCATGCAGCACATGACGCCGCTGCTCGCGGCGATGCATCCCATGGAGCCGGACCACATCCACGAGGAACTCGAGTTGATGGGGCCCGACTTCGCCTCCTACAACTTCGAGTGGCTGAACCTCGCGCCACGCTGGCGCGACCACTACTACGCCACCGACCAGACGCCGCACTACGAGTACATGAAGACGGTGCTCAAACTGCTGCAATGGCAGCGCCGTCGCCACGGCCAGGCGGATCGGCGCTGGCTGCTCAAGTGCCCGCAACACATCGAACAACTGCCGGTGCTGGACGCCGTCTTTCCGGACGCGACGGTGATCTTCACGCATCGCGACCCGGTCGCCGTGCTGCAGTCCACGGTGACCATGCAGGCCTACAGCCAGCGCATCAACCGCCGGCACGTCACGATGCGCTACCTCGCGGACTACTGGACCGAACGCATCGAGCACCTGCTGCGCGCCTGCGTCCGCGATCGCGACCGGATTCCGGCCGCACGCAGTCTCGACCTGCCCTTCCACGTCTTCATGGCCGACCAGATGGCGGCCGCGACGCGTGTTTGCGCCGCCGCGAATCTCGCGCTGACGGCATCGGTCCGCGCAGGACTCGAGCGCTACCTGCACGATCACCCCAGGGGCCGGGACGGCCGGATCGTCTACCAGCTCGAACGCGACTTCGGCGTCGCACCCGAGACGCTGCGCGAGCGCTTCCGCTTCTACTTCGAACGGTTCCCCGACGTGCGGCCGGAGCGCTCGCCCTGATTTCCACCGCGGTCTGGCCCGTGTCACCCGATCCGCCGCAGACGGCTTCCGGACAATATTGATCTTTTGGTCAATTTCGGTTCATGATACGTCACCCACGAGGGGAACCACGCATGGATCAGGCTGACCTCGAATTCGATCCGGGTATCACCGCCGAGATGCTCGCCATCCGCGACACCTGCCGTCGATTCGCGGTGGAGGTGCTGCGGCCCGCCGGCCAGCGGCTCGACCGACTCACCGCCGAACAGGTCATCGCGCCTGGCTCCGAACTCTGGAGCGTGCTCGACCGCTACAAGACGCTCGGTTTCGCCGGCGGCGCCAACGTGCTCGCGCCCGACCTGTCGCCGGCGCAGCACGCGTTGCTGCACACCATGGTCATGGAGGAACTCACCTGGGGTGACGTCGGCCTGTTCATCACCTGCGGTCTGCACGGCATGATGCCGGCGTTCGCGGCCGGCTTCGGGCGGCAGGATCTCGTCGAGTTCTTCGCGCAGCGCGACGAGATCGGCTGTCTCGCCATCACCGAACCGTCGCATGGCTGCGACCACATCGCCTACACCGAGCCCGCCTACCGCGACGCGCGCATCCGGGGTTCGCTCAGGGTGCGGAGGGATGGCGACGCCTTCGTGCTCAACGGCCAGAAGGCCGCCTGGGTGTCCTGCGGAAGCATCGCGGGCTCGGGCGCCGTGTTCGCCACCTTCGGCGACTCGCCGCACGGCCTCGCCGACGGCGCGGCGTTCCTGATGCCCTTCGACCTGCCGGGCATCACCCGCGGCAAGCCGCTCGAGAAGCACGGTCAGCGGCCGCTCAACCAGGGCGAGATCTTCTTCAACGAGGTGCGTGTGCCGCGTCGCTTCCTGCTCGCCGAAGGCCCTCAGGCCTACCCGGTGGTGTGGGCCGGCATCTTCACCGGCGCCAACCTGCACATGGGCAGCCAGTTCGTTGGCGTCGCGCGCGCGGCCTACGACTGCGCCCTCGGTTATGCCAAGCAATGGGTCCAGGGCGGGCGGCCGATCATCGAGCACCAGGCCGTGAAGCTGCGCCTGTACGAGATGTTCCAGAAGGTCGAGGTCATGCGCTCGCACGTGCGACGCATGGCCGTCGCGCACGCCACGCGCCAGGGCGGCATCCCCTATCCGCACGCGGCGAGCGTGAAGGTCTTCGCGACGCAGACCGCTTTCGAGGTGGCGAGCGAAGCCGTGCAGATGCTCGGCGGCAATGGCCTGACCTACGAGTATCCGGTCGAGAAACTGCTGCGCGACGCCCGCACCTCGATGATCGAAGACGGCGAGAACCACATGCTCGGGCTGATTGCCGCCGCGCACTTCTGACGGCCCCCGCCCCCACAGACACGGTTCCGGAGACACGCATGGAAGTCCAACAGGCCATCGGCACACGCCGCTCCTTCCGCTACCTCGATCCCGATCGCCCGGTCGAACTCTGGAAGATCCAGAAAATGCTCGAGGCCGCGCGTCTCGCCTCGCACTTCGGCAACAACAACGCCGCGCGTGCGCTGGTCGTGCACCGCAGCAGTGCCAACGCGGAACAGCAGGCCTGCCTGCCCTCGCCCGTCGGCGGATTCCAGATTCAGCAGGCGCCGGTCGTGATCATCTGGTACGTCGAGACCGCCGCGATGAACGAGGCGGGCCAGCGGCTGCGCGAACTGGTTGCCATCGGCGCGCTTGGCTACGGCCCGGGCCGCCAGCAGGAACTCGAAGGCACGCTGGTGCCGATCTTCGACAAGGGACGCGAGGCACTCAAGGCACCCGGCCTCGTCGAGATGGACCTCGGCCAGGCGATCGCGCAGGCGACGCTGGTCGGTATCGATCTCGGACTCGGCATGTGCCTGCAGGGCTCGCCCAACTGGGAGCGCACGCGCAAGGCCTTCGGGCTGCCCGAGAGCTGCCGCATCGTCGCCGTGCAGACGCTCGGCTACCCGGTCGAGAGCCTGCCGGCCGGTGGCCAGCGACCGCGTCTGCCGTTTGAGCAGTTGTTCCAGTTGAACAGTTACGACAACCCCTTCCCGCGCGATCCGGCAGTCGTCGCCGAACTCGAGCGCGATGGGCTGCTGCAGGCGGCAGCGCCACTGCCCGGGCGCGAGGAAGAACTCGAGAGAATCCGTACCCGGTACGATCTGCCGCGCAACGGCATGCTGTGACGCGCGCCCCACGGGAGACAGCACGATGCGAGTGAACGCCGTGGTTGCCGGCGTCGGCATGACGCCCTTCGGCAAGCACCTGGACAAGAGCCTCAAGTGGCTCGCCGGGACGGCAGTGACGGCCGCCCTCCATGACGCCGGTCTCGCCGTCGCCGACGTCGAGGCGGTTTACAGCGGCAACTGCGTCGCCGGCCTCGTCACCGGGCAGGAGTCCATCCGGGGCCAGGTGGCGCTGCTCGACGTGGGACTCGGCCGCGTACCGATCATCAACATCGAGAACGCCTGCGGCAGCGGCTCCACGGCGATGAACCAGGCGGCCATGATGGTCTCCGCGGGCTACTACGACGTCGTCGTGGTCATGGGGTTCGAGAAGCTCTATCACGAAAACAAGGCCGTGAGCTACGCGGCCCTCGGTGGCGCAGTCGACGTCGAGGAACGCGACCGCTTCATGGCGGGGCACGGTTCGGGCTCCGGCGAGAGTCGCTCGATGTTCGTCGACTTCTACGGCGAGCTCGCCCGCGCGCACATGGCGCAGTACGGCTCCACGCTCGAGCACTTCGCGCTCGTGACCGCGAAGAACTCGCTGCACGGCAGCCTGAACCCGAATGCCCAGTTCCGCGAGGTCGTGACGGTCGAGCAGGTGCTCGCGGCGCCGGTCGTCTCGCCGCCACTGACACGGCCGATGGTCTGCCCGCTCGGTGACGGCGGCGCGGCGGCGGTGCTGGTCAGCGAACGCAAGGCGCGGCAGCTCGGCATCGCACGTCCGGTGCGGCTCGTGGCGAGCGTCGTCCACTCGTACTTCGAGCATCCGGCGGGCAGCGCCGACAACGTCACCTCGATCAGCATCGCCGAGGCCTGGCGCGACGCGGGTCTCGGCCCGCGGGACCTGAGCCTGGTCGAGTTGCACGACAGCTCTGCGGTCACGGAGCTACTGACCTACGACCACCTCGGGCTCGCGCGGCCGGAAGACTGTGTCGCGCTGCTGGTCGAGGGGCAGACGCGGCTCGGCGGACGCATTCCGGTAAACGTCTCGGGCGGCCTGCTGCGCAAAGGCCATCCGGTCGGCGCGACGGGCGTCGCGCAGGTGTTCGAGATCACGCGGCAACTGCAGGGACGTGCCGGCGCGCGTCAGGTCGACGGCGCGCGCGTCGGGCTCGCCCACAACGGCGGCGGCAGCATCCGTGGCGACGTCGCGGCCATGAACCTCTCGATCCTGGTGCATTGACCGTGCGCGAGCGCAACGAACTGATCCTGTCGGATCTGATCGCGACCCGCGCCGAGACGCAGCCCGACCGCGACGTGCTCACGTTCGAGCATTGGAGCCTCGACCACGGTGCGACGCCTGACGAGATCCGCACTTACGCACAGCTCGACGCCAACGGCCGCCGCATCGCGGCCCGCCTGCGCGTACTCGGCCTGCGGCGCGGCGACCGCTTCGCGCTGGTCATGCGCAATCATCCCGAGTTCGTCGACGCCATGATCGCGGCCTCACTCGGCGGCTGGGTATTCGTGCCGATCGATCCGCGCACACCGGCCGCGCGGCTCGCCTACATGTTGCGCGACGCCGGCTGCCGGGGCGTGATCGCCGCCGACTACGCGCTCGGCGAGGTTGCCGCGGCGCTGGCGCAGGCGCCGGATGTGCAGTGGTTACTCGGCCTCGACACGGGCGATCCGGGGCTCGCCGGCGTCAAGGGCGCGCACGCCGTCGAGCCGCTGGCCGCACTGCTCGCGGGTCCCGTGCCCGCCTTCGATCCCGCGCCGGTCGAGATGACAGACCCATACCAGATCATCTACACCTCCGGCACGACCGGCGACCCCAAGGGCATCGTCGGCAATCATTTCCGCACGGGCAGCGCCGCCTTCGTCGCGCAGGCGTTCGGCTACCAGCCCGACGAGCGTCCGTACACCGGCCTTTCGTTCTCGCACAACAACGCGCAGACGACCGCCCTGTTGCCGGCGCTGCGGTTCGGCTATCGCGCCGTGGTCAGTCGCCGCTTCACCAAGTCGCTGCTCTGGGACGTCTGCCGGCGCTACGACTGCACGAGCTTTGCCGTACTCGGTGGCATGGCCACGGCGATCTACAGCGAGCCGCCGCGCGCGGACGACGCCGACAATCCCGTGCGCCTGATCATCAGCGCGGGCATGCCGGCCTCGCTCTGGCGCCGGTTCGAGCAGCGCTTCGGCGTGCGCCTGTTCGAGATGTACGGCGCGAGCGACGGCGGCGGCATGGCCTGCAACCCCCCCGGACAGGGGCCGGTCGGCTCGTTCGGCAAGCCGGTGTTTGGCGTGCAGATGAAGATCCTCGACGACGACGGCAACGAGTGCCTGCCCGGCGTCATCGGCGAGATCTGCTGCCGCCCCGCCGACGGCGGCGAGGCAACGGTCGAATACTTCAACAATCCCGACGCCTCGCGTCGCAAGATCGTCGCCGGCTGGAACCGCAGCGGCGACATGGGCCACGCCGACGCCGACGGCTGGCTCTACTACGACTTCCGCAAAGGCGGCGGCATCCGCCGCAACGGCGAGTTCATCGATCCCGGCACCGTCGAGCGGGTCGTGGCCGAGCACGCGCAGGTCGACGACGCCTGCGTGTGGGGCGTCCCGGCCGCATCGGGCGCGCCGGGCGAGAAGGACCTCGTCGTCGCCGTCGTTCCGGTCGATCGCGCATCGTTTGACCCCGTCGCGCTGTTCGCGCACTGTCGTCGCGAACTCGAACCCAATGCCGTGCCGGGCTGGCTGCAGATCCTCGGGGAGATCCCGAAAACGGCCTCGGAAAAGCCGCAGGAACGGCTGCTGAGGCAGGACTTCGATGCCGGTGGTTCGCACATCGTCGCCGCCACGGCGTCGGTCGACGCGCGCACATGAACTTCGTCGCCGTCGCACGCCGCAACGCCGGGCTCGCGCGCGAGGCGAGCCGTGAACAGTTGCAGGCGATCGTCCACGCAGTGTTCGGAGGGCAGGCGCGACTGCTCGCTCACCGCCGACTCCACGGCGGCCATTTCAACACCAGCTACCTTCTGCAGTGCACGCATGAGGCACCGGTCGTGCTGCGGCTGGCACCGGAGCCGGAGGCCGGCCTCTGGCGACATGAGCACGACCTGCTGCAGCGGCAGTGCACCGTGCAGCCGCTGTTCGAGGCGGCGGGCAAGGCCGTGCCGCGCATGCTGCATGCGGACTTCACACGGCGACTGTTGCCACGCGACTGGGCAATGTTCGAGTGGCGTCCAGGGCGAACCTGGGATTCGGTTGCGTCGTCGATCGACGCCGCCGCCTCCCGCGGCCTCTGGCGCGAATACGGCCGGATCGTTCGCGCGGTCCACGGGCAGCGATGCCCGCACTTCGGCTCTCCGGATCCCGGCGCAACGGCGCCGAGCTTCGGTGTCTGGTTCGCCCGGGTCGTCGACGATCTCGCGGCGGATCTCGACGAGCAGGGCATCGTGGTCGCGGGGCTCGCGCGGTTCCGCCACAGTCTGCGCGACGCGCGCCATCGCTTCGACGCCATCGACGTGCCCCGCCTCGTGCATGGTGATCTCTGGACGCGCAACGTGCTCGTCGACTGCGGACCGCAGGGCTGGCACATCACCGCGCTGCTCGACACCGAACGCGCTTTCTACGGCGACCCGGCGGCGGAGTGGATCTTCGGATTCATCGACATCCCGCAGGCGTTCTGGGAGGGCTACAGGAGCTCGCTGGACGAGCGCGGCCTCGATCGCAACGCCCTGTGGCGCCGCCGCGCCTACCAGGCCCGTGGCGCGCTCTCCATGATGCTCGAAGGCGCGCGCTTCGGCTTCGACGCGGGCTTTGCGCATCGTCAGTTCGCGCGTTTCTGCGCAGCGATGGAGTCCGGAACCGCAGTGGAGTCCAGGTCCACGCCAGAGCTGGGTACCGTGCCCGGCCCGCGCGGCAACGGCCGCTCCTGGCCCGCGACAGGCAGCACCGACCATGCATGAGTTCATCGTCACGGGCGGCAGTTCCGGTATTGGTGCCGCCACGGTCGCGCGCCTGCGCGCGCAGCGCCGCGCGGTGCTCGGCGTCGCGCACGACACGGCCGACATCGTCGCGGACCTGTCGTGCGCGGCGGGGCGGAATGCCGCCATCGACCGGGGGCTCGAGCGCAGCGGCGGCGTGCTCGACGGACTGGTCTGCGCCGCGGGATGCCTCTCGCACACCGACCTGGCCGGCATCGTGTCGGTGAACTACTTCGGCACGGTCGCCTGCCTCGACGGCTGGTTCGACTCGCTGCAGCGCGGTCGCGGGGCCGCCGCGACCGTGCTCGCCTCGATCGGTGCCGCGCAGGTGGCCGATGGCGAGCAGCATCCGCTCGTGCAGGCGATGCTCGAGGGCGACGAGGAGCGGGCGCGGCACGAGGCCGTGGCGGCCGGGCACGGCCTGCTCGTCTATTGCCTCAGCAAGTTTGCCCTCGTGTGCGCAATGCGCGAGCGTTCGCCGCGCTGGGCAGGCGCCGGCGTGAGGATCAACGCCGTCGCGCCGGGGCCGATCGAGACACCAATGCTGCGCACCATGGATCAGGATCCGACGATTCCCGAGGCACAGCGCCGGTTCGTGCCGCCCATCGGTCGCACGGGGCAACCCGAGGAGATTGCGGGGCTGCTGGACTACCTTCACTCGCCGGCGGCCGGCTTCATCCACGGCACGGTCGTTTTCATCGACGGCGGCATCGATGCGCTGACGCGGCCGCACCGCTTCTGAGGGCTTGCGGAACCTGCGCGGCCCGCCCGAGGTCAGCCGTCCGGCAGGCCGAATTCCGGCCAGCGGCCCTGCACCCAGGTCTGGCAATTGCCGACGCCGATGGCACCCGTCGCGGCATCGCGCACCTCGACCAGGCAGTCGCGGAACTGGTTGAGCCGCGCCACGGCCTCGGGCGTCGAGCAGTCGGCGAAATGCTCGCCCTCGAGGTGCAGTCGCCCCCGCCACTGGCCGTGGTGTTTGCCATCGAAGCCGTGGTAGAGCCCCGCGCCGAGATGAAATCCGGTCCCGCCGGGCGTGCGTGCGGCGAGCAGGCGACGCCGGCCATCCTGCATCGTCAGCTCGAATTCCCCGCCCAGCAGCCGCTTGTTGCGCGGGTCGAAGCGGAGTCTGGGCTCGATGCGCTGTACGGGTTCGCGTCGTCCGTCCTCGAACTCGAACCCGCCCTGCACCTTCTCGTGCCGCCAGCCTTCGCCCGCGTACAGCAGGTAGTACTGGTGGAACGCGTACGTGCCGCCGTCGGGCCGCGTGAACAGCAGCGGGTTCCACACCGCCAGCACGCGTGACGAATTCGAGTCCATCGGGTCCGGCTGCAGGTCCGGCGACGGCACGCCGACCGACGGACGCAGGCCCCATGAGTGATCACGCGTCATGACCCACGTCACGGGCGAAACTTCGAATCGCCGGCCTTCGAGTTCGATCCAGCCGCGCGCCACGATCCCCGTCTGGTGATAGCGGATCTGGTCGGCGCTCCTGCGGTAGCCCGTGAGCGTGCGCCGGTCCTCACGCTCCTCGACGACGCAGGGCACACTGCCCTCGAGCAGCAGGTCCCAGGCGAGCGGCTGCACGTCGTTCGGCTCCAGCACCACGCGCACGCTGCGCAGTGGCTCCACAACCTCGTAGCGCAGCGGCCCGACGTCGATGCCGTTCGGATTGGCGTCCAGCGCACGACTCGCACGCACGGTCCACTGCTCCACGCCACGGCTCGCGCCGCCGTAGCCGTCGACGACGTTGCGGTTCGCGTACTTGCCGAAACCGAAATTGACGGAAAGCGATCCGTCACGCGCACAAGCCATGCCGCAGACCTTCTCGGTCCACGAGAGGTCGGCCTGCAGCACGGTCGCGTGCGTCTCGACGATCTGGTGGTTGAAGAACTCGTCCGCGTCGACGAGCGGTCCGATGCTGCCGGTCATGCGTGCGACCCTCAGAAACCGAGGCGTGCCGCGTGCATCGCGAGCAGCGCCGCACCGCCGTTGCGGACGTCCATTTCGCTTTCGCGCGGCACCAGGCCGCGTTCCATGAACACGGTGCCGATGCGTGCCATCACGTAGGCCATGCGCCAGGCCGCGTACACGTCGTAATACGGCAGGTGGCGGGCCGAAAAGCCGCTCGCGCGCTCCCAGTGCGCCACGGTCTCGTCGCGCGACGGCAGGCCCGCGAGCCGAGGCACGCCGTAGCCGGTGCACAGACAGTCGTCCAGCATCAGCCACCACGCGAGATCATCGACCGGGCTGGCGAGCGTGGCCTGCTCCCAGTCGAGTGCGCCGACCACGCGGCCTTCGGCGTCGTAGACGCAGTTGCCGAGTTTGGCGTCGCCCCACGACAACGCGAGCGGCTCGTCGGCGGGCTGGTTCGCGACGAGCCATTCGCAGGCGCCGTGCAGGTGCGGGTACGGCCGATTCAGGCGCTCGGCCCAGCGTACCGCGTCCCGATAATAGTCAAGTTGCTGCGCGAGAGCCGTGCGACCGGCCGGCGGTTGCAGGAAGTCGAGCCCGCGCTCGCGCCAGTCGACACGCGCGACAGCAGCGAAGGTATCGACGCCGCTGAACCAGTGCCTGCGCAGAGTCTCGTTCGGCAGGTCGTGGAACCAGCCTTCGAGGTGATACAGGGGGTTCTCGTTCGGAACGCGACCGGCGATGCGCTGCATGACGAAGAACGGCGCGCCCAGCAGGCCCGCCTCGGCTTCGAAGCCGAGCAAGGCCGGTACGGGCACGTCCGTACCGGACAGCGCCTGCATGACGCGGTACTGCCGCCGGACATCGCAGTCGGGATAGACGGAACTCGTCAGGGGCTGCACGCGCAGCACGATGTCGAGCGCCTCGCGCCTTGCATGCCGGGTCCACTCGAGCCGACCCAGCACCGTGATGTTCGAAAAGCCTCCGTCCGAGCGGTTCAGGGCGCAGACCCGCACCGGGGCATGCTCCGGATGTCGTTGCGCGAGCCACTGCCCGAGCCGGGCTGCCACACGATCCAGGTCGTCGATCATGCGCCGCTCTCCCCTGCTCCATCCAGGAAGCCACGAAACCCCGAAGGCGCATGCGGCCCGAAGACCAGCGTCTCGAGGACGCCGATGCCCTCGCGCGCGCCGGCGGGCGTGCGCAGCTGGGCGCGCACCATCTGGTGCACATGGACGTGATCGGGCCGCAACGGATCGAGATCGGCCAGGCACAGCCGCTCGTGGCCGAGCGCGAGTTCGCCGTGCCACAGTCCGTGCCCCCACTCGGGATGTTGATAGCCGATGCCGCGCGTCAGCAGCGTCGCCAGCGATTCGAGTTCGATGCGCCAGTCCGCACCGTCGGCGTCGCGCATCGAGATCGTGGCGCCTTCGGGATGACGCGTGCCGGGCTTCCAGCGCACGCGCAGCGACGGGTCACGCATCGCGTACTCCGCCGGATCGTGACCCGCCGGGATCGAGGCCGGGTCCGCGTAGGCCGGCTGCACCACGGCAGCGAGCTGCGTCGGCCGCCCCTGCGGATCCTCGAAGGTGTTGAACTGCGTGCAGCGGTCGCCGAAGTCGAGCGGTGCCCAGACCCAGTAGACGCCCGGCGCCTGCTGCAACCTGCCCGGCGCGCCACCTTCGGGCTCGCCGCAAGGGCGGATGCCCCAGGAGCGGTCGCGCACGCCGCTCGCCGCCGACACGGGCAGGCTTCGGCCGTCGACGCGCATCTCGCCGTCCCAGCGCCCGAACTGGACGAAGCGCGTCGTGTGCATGATCACCCGGTCGCCATCGTGCAGCCGGCTCGCCGGTTCCTCGCCCGGCGCGCTGCGGGCGGTGAACCGCAGGTCGCAGGCGAGGCCGCTCGCCGCATCGTCGAGCCGCAGTCGAAGCCGGCGCATCGGCTGCTCGACCTCAAGCACGAACGGGCCGACCTGCATTTCGGTGCGTTCGAGCGGCGCGCGCCTCGAGCCGTGAAAGCAGTGCTGTACGCCGTCGAGGAGCAGGCTGAAGTGCGCATCCATGACGCGCCGGTGCGGATACAGGCCGAGCGCCGCCTCGAACATGCAGCGGCCATCGGCGAGCAAGCCCGCGAAGAACCAGCGGTCGTAGAAATTGCGGTCGCTGGTCGACGGCCGGCTGACCGGCTCGGGCGTCTGGTGGATCGCGTAGTCGTCGAGCAGCGTGATCATGCAGCGCCCTGCCCTGCTGCAGCGTGGGCAGCGATCGCGCCCGAACTTGCCGCCGTCGGCTCGATGCCGCGCTTGCGGCACCAGCGTGCGTACTGCAGTTCCAGGTACCGCTGCAGCGCTTCGACGGTGAGGTCGGCTCGCAGCGAATGGAAGATGTCCCACGCGTGATGCGCGTAGGGCAGTTCGACGTAGACGACTTCGCCGGCGTATTGCCGGCGAAGTTCGCCGACGAACCAGCGCGCCTCTCCGACCGGGATGAGCTGGTCGTGCGTCCCATGCAGCACGAGGAACGGCGGCGCGCGCTCCCCGGACAGGGCGCCCAGGTGACTGGCGGGATGCATCGCCCGCCACAACGCATCGTGTTCGTTGCGCGCACCCGGCATCAGTTTCCCCGCCATGAAGTCGGCAAAAGGCGTATCGGCCTGGTATTCGCCGAGCATGTCGTACTTGCCATAGAACGGCACGACGACCTGCGCGCTCGTATCCGCCGTCTCGAAGCCTGGCTGCAGTTCCGGCTGGTTGGCGCTGAGCCCGGCCAGCGCCACGAGATGGCCGCCAGCCGATCCGCCGGTGATGACGATGAACCGCGGGTCGCCGCCGTACCGGGCCGCGTTCCGGCGCGTCCAGTCGATCGCATGCTTCACGTCGACGATGTGTGCCGGCATGCGCGCGCCGGGGCTCAGCCGGTAGTCGGCATCGACGCAGAGCCAGCCGTGGCTCGCCATGTGCATGAGAAGCGGCATCGCCTGCGTGCCCTTTCTGCCGATCATCCAGCCGCCGCCGTGGATGTTGAGCAGCACGGGCATCGGCCCGCCCGCCGGGGTGCGCGGCTCGAGCACGTCCAGGAACTGCTGCGCGTGCGCGTCGGCAACGTACGCGATGTGCCGGTGCCATTGCACCGCGGGATGTCGGTAGGAGAACGGCTTCCACCAGTGCGCGGGCCGCAGCTTGCGTGCGAGCAGTGCACGCCGCGAGGGTGCGATTTCCGCCACGTACCCCGGTCCGAACGCCTGGCGGAACACCGCATCGAACACCGGACCGGCGACACGGGAACGCGACACGGCCCAGAACAGCCCGAGGACCGCCACCGCGTGCAGCACGAGGCCGACGCGACCCGCCCAATGGGTGGCCGCGCCGAGCCACCACCCGACCGCTGCGAGCACGGTACCGATCGTGATCAGCACGATCGACAACTCGCTGCCCGGCAGTCCGAAGACGAGGTGCCACATCGAGAGGCGGCTGGTCGTGCGGCCCGGCACGGCCACCAGCGCGCACAGCGCGTAGAGGGTGCCGATCAGGCCCAGCGTCAGGACAGTCCACGAAATCATGTGTCGCTCCGCGGCCGCCCCTGCGGCCATTGGACGATTACAACGGTTTCCAGCGCGGCTGGCGTCGCTCCCGGAAGGACTGCGCAGCCTCTTCGAAGCACCCGGTCTGCGTGCCGAGCACCTGTGTCCGGTTCTCGATTTCCATCGCGTGCCTCAGGCTCGGAGCGTCCATCGCGAGCTGCAGGCCCTTCTTGGTCATCCAGGTGCCGTACTCGGAATGCTCCGCGATGCTGCGAGCGACCTCGAGCGCCGCGGCGTCCAGCGATTCAGGCTCGGTCACGCGCGACACGATGCGCAATTCGCGTGCCTCGTCGGCGTCGAACACGCGGCCCGTGAGCATCAGTTCGGAGGCCACGCCGGCGCCGGCGATGCGCGGCAGCAGGTAGCTGATGCCGACGTCGCACCCCGACAGGCCCGTCTTGATGACCACGTCGCCGAACTGCGCCGTGCGCGAAGCGACGCGGACGTCGGCCGCGAGCGCGAGCGCGAACCCGCCGCCCACCGCGGCCCCGTTGACCGCGGCGACCACCGGCTTGTCGCAGTCGTGGACGGCCAGCACCAGGCGTGCAAGGTACTCCTGGAACCTGTACACGAACCCGAGCGACGTCATGCCGGCGGTCCCCGGGATGTCGCCCGGCGCCGCGGGTTCCTGCAGATCGGCACCGGCACAGAACCCTTTGCCGACGCCCGTCAGGATGACGACTCGCGTCACCCGGTGGTCGCGCAATTCCTCGAACGCAGCGATGAGTTCGGCGATCAGCGGTGCCGTGAGCGCGTTGAGGCGCTCGGGACGGTTGAGGCGCAGCTCGAGCACGCCCTCTGCGACGAACCGGCGCATCAGTGCTGTCATCAGATCCTCCCCCGTGGCCTCGTCGCTTCAGCGCGCGAGCTGGTTGAAGGGAACGTCCTTGTCCATGCGGGGCTCGGGCGCGAGGCCCAGCACGCGTTCGCCGATGCTGTTCTTGACGATCTCATCGGTGCCGCCTGCGATGCGCATGCCGGCGGCCCCGAACCACAGGCGCTCGATCATGGCCGCATCGCCTCCCCGTGACGCCCCCGACAGTACCCCTTTCGGTCCCTGCAGGTCGATCGCGATGCGCGCGAAGGTCTGAGCCGCCTGTGCCACGAGGTTCTTCACGCCGCTCATTTCGGGCCCGGGTGCCCGGCCCTTGCCGAGCGCGGTCAACGCCCGGCACTGCAGCAGCCAGATGCCCTGCGCCATCAGGTAGAACTCGACCAGCCGTTCGCGGAAGCGGCCGTCACGCAACGCTGGACCGTTCTGGAACGGCGTCTCGAGCATCAACCGCGCCAGCGTTCGCCAGAGGTCGGCCGGCAGCACGCCGCCGAACGAGACGCGCTCGCTCATGAGCCCGGTGAGCGTCACCTTCCAGCCCGCCCCTTCCGCGCCGACGCGCTGGGCGTCCGGGACGAAGACATCCTCGAGGAACACTTCGTTGAAGTCGGCCTCGCCACTCGGCTGGCGGATCGGCCGCACCGTCACGCCCGGACTCTGCATGTCGATGAAGAAGCTCGTCAAACCGTCGAACTTCGGCACGCCCGGATTGGTGCGTGCGAGCACCAGGCCGTACTGCGCGAACTGCGCGAGCGACGTCCAGACCTTCTGGCCGTTCAGCAGCCAGCCGTCGCGACCGTCGGTGCAGCGCTCGGCTCGCGTGCGCACCATGCCGAGGTCGGAGCCGGCCCCGGGCTCGCTGAGAAGCTGGCACCAGAGGTGCTCGCCCGTCAACGCCGGCCCGACGTGCCGGGCGCGGACCTCGTCCGACGCATGCGCCAGCACCGCCGGCATGACCATGCCGAGGCTCACCGCAAACGTGCCGGTCGGCACGTCGTAGCGGCTTTCTTCCTGCCGCCAGATCAGCTCCTGGACGGGCGTGCCACCGCGGCCGCCCAACGCCTTCGGCCAGGTGATCGCGCCGAAGCCCGCGACGGCCTTGCGCGCCTGCCAGGCACGCGCGTCGGCCATGCGCTGCTCTCCGCTGGCTTCGGGTCGGTACAGAATCTCGCCGCCCGACTTGGGTTTCGCATGGGCATCGAGCCAGGCGCGGCACTCGGCACGAAACGCCGCTTCCTCGGGCGAGTCGTCGAAGTCCATCGAGCCGGCCGCGCGGGCCGGGCGCACCGCGGCGACTGCCCCGGACGCCGCGACTCGCCGCTCGAGTTCCACGGCGAGTTGCTCGCGCCAGGCATCCCCGTGGCCGAGCAGGACGGCCTGCTGACGGGCACGGCGCAGGAACAGGTGGCAGTCCATGGCCCACGTGAAACCCATGCCGCCGTGGACGTGCAGCCCCTCGTGCGCGGCCTGCGTCGCCGCCTCGCCCGAACTGACGCGTGCCGCGGCGGCGGCGGCGGCCAATTCGGGAGCACCCTCGGCCGTGGCCGCATCAGCCGCCAGCGCCCAGGCGCCGTAGTAGCAGTGGACGCGCGCCAGCTGGTTGCCGTTGTAGAGGTCCGCCAGCTTGTGCTTGATGCCCTGGTAGGACCCGATGGTTCGGCCGAAAGCGCGACGCTCGCGTGCAAATGCTGCCGCCATCTCGAGCGCCGCATCCGCCGCGCCGAGTTGCTCGAACGCGAGCAGCACGGCGGCGCGATCACGCACGCGCGCCAGCAGGCGCAGCGCGTCCGGCACGGAATCGAGCGGCTCGGCGGGTGTCGCCTCGAAGGTCCAGGCAGCGAACGGCTTGGAAGGATCGAGTGTGGCGAGTAACCCACGCACGACGCCGTGCGAGAGGTCGCTGACGACCCAGAGTAGGCGACCGCAGGCATCGGTCGCGAGCACCACGGCCCATTGCGCGATAGCACCGTCCGGCACCAGTTCGACGGACCCGTGCAACCGTCCGTCCTCGAACCGGGGCAGCGCGACGCCCTCCAGCACGCCGTCGAGCGGCGCCGCGAAGGTGCCGATGGAACCGCGGGCCACGGGTGCGAGCCAGCGCCTCTGCTGCTGCGCCGAGGCGCCGAGCAGCAACACCTGTGCCGCGAGGTAAAGCGTGGAAGCGAGCGGGACGGCCCCGAGCTGCCGCCCGATTTCCTCGGCCACGACACACAGTTCGAGCGCGCCGAGGCCGGAGCCGCCGCCGTCGTCGGGCAGCATCAGCGCCGTGGCGCCGAGATCGACCAGACCTTGCCACACCGACGCACTGTGCGTACCGCCCGCCTCCAGCACCTCGCGGGCCACCGCGAGAGGCGACTCGCCGGCCAGGTACTTGCGCACCTCGGCACGCAACAGGTTCTGGTCGTCGGAAAAATCGAAGTTCATGCAGGTTCATCCCGCAGGTCGAGCGGCTGCGGCGGCGGCCGGCCGCGCACGAGGTCGGCGCACTTTTCGCCGATTGCGACGCAGATCGCGTTGGTGTTTCCAGAAACGATCGACGGCATGACGGACGCGTCGGCCACGCGCAGCCCGTCGATGCCGCGGACACGCAACTGCGGGTCCACGACGGCGAGTTCGTCGTCGGCGCCGCCCATGCGGCACGAGCCGGCCGCGTGATGACCCGAACTCAGACAATTCGCGGCGTAGTCGAGCAGTTCCGCATCGGAGTCGCGTCCGTCCCCCGGCCGCGTCTCCGCCTCGATCATCGATGCAAGCGCCGGCTGCGCGGCCATGCGGCGAACCCAGCGCATCCCGACGAGCAGCGCCTGCCGGTCACGCTCGTCGGCGAGGTAGTTCATGCGGATCATGGGCGGTTCGGCCGGGTCGACGCTGCGCAGGCGGAGCTCGCCGCGCGAATGCGGCCGCAACTGGCACGGCGCCATCGTGAAACCTGCGAACCGTTCCGGGCCCAGGTTCTCGCCGCGCACGACCGTCGCCTCGACGTCGCCGCTGATCGGCAGGCCGTGGACCTGGATGTCCGCGTGCGTCTGCGCCGCATCACTCTTCAGGAAGCAGACGAACTCCGAGGCCGGGCTGACGAGGGCGCCGCGCCGCGCGAGCTGGTATTGGAGCGCCGAACGCAGCATGCGCCAGCCGTGCAGTTCCTCGTTGAGGCTGCGCACGCCGCGGCGGCAGCGCCAGGTCATCGCGACCACGCAATGGTCGTGCAGGTTCGCGCCGACGCCCTCGAGCGCGTGATGTGGCTCGATGCCCAGAGCACGCAACGGGGCGGCGGGCCCAATGCCCGAGAGCATCAGCAGTTGCGGCGAGTTGATCGCACCACCGCAAAGCAGCACTTCCCCGCGCACCCTGGCCTCGAGTTCGCGACCGCCCTGCCGATAACGCACGCCCACGGCGCGACGGCCCTCGAGCAGGATGCGCGTCGCGAGTGCCCCGGAGGCGAGCGACAGGTTCGGACGGCGCAACGCGGGCTCGATCGCGCCGACCGCGATGGCGTTGCGACGCCCGGCGCGTACGTTGACCTGCGGCATGCCGCAGCCCTCGTTCTCGCCGTCATTGAAATCGTCGCGCCAGGCGAGGCCGGACTGCTGGGCGGCCTCCACCATCGCGCGCGTCAGCGGATGCACGGCAGGCAGGTCTTCCACGGCCAGCGGCCCACCGCGCCCGTGCAATGGTCCCTCGAGCCGGGCCTGGTCCTCCGACCGCACGAAGTACGGCAGCATGTCGCGCCAGCTCCAGCCCGCGGCGCCTTGCTGCGCCCACCGGTCGAAGTCGAGGCGGTGCCCGCGCACGTAGAGCATTCCGTTGATCGACGACGAGCCGCCGAGCACCTTGCCGCGTGGCAGCCTGACGCGGCGACCCGCTGCCGCCGGCTCCGGCTCCGTCTGGTAGAGCCAGGCGCAGCGCGACCAGTGGATGGTCTTGCCCCAGCCCGCCGGCATGCTGATCAGCGGCTGGCGATGGCTGCCACCCGCCTCGATCAGCAGCACGCGCGTCGACGGATCCTCCGACAGACGCGCGGCCAGCACGCCGCCCGCCGAGCCGGCCCCGATGACGACGTGGTCGAAGGTCTGTGTCGTCACGGCCAGTGCCTGCTCAGGCCACGCGACGCGCCGTGGCGCCGTAGAAGGTCTGGCCGCGGGCCGCCATGTCGCGCAGCAACTGCGGCGGTCGCAACTGCTCGCCGAACAGGTCGGCGAGCCGGTCGGCTTCGGCGACGAACGCCGGCAGGCCGGTGCCGTCGATGAAACAGAACGGGCCACCCGTGTACGCCGGGTAGCCAACGCCGAGGATCGAGCCCACATCGCCGTCGGCTGGCGACAGCAGCACGCCCTCAGCCATTGCACGCGCGGCTTCCACGGCCTGCACGTACAGGATGCGCTGCCTGAGGTCGTGCGGACTCGGCTGTACGGGTTTCGGTGGCCAGAGTTGCGCCAGGCCGGGCCACAGCGTCTTGCCCGACGCGTCGTAGTCGTAGAAACCCTGGCCGCACTTGCGGCCCATGCGACCGAGTTCGAACAGTGTCCGCAGAACCGGCACCGAACGGCCCGGTTTGTAGTCGTCAGGGAATTCCCTTTTCTGGGCCTCGCCAGCATGCACCGACAACTCGATCGACAGCTCGTCGGTAATCGCGAGCGGGCCGACGGGCATGCCGGCCTGGCGCGCGCAGTTCTCGATCAGTGCCGGGTGGATGCCCTCGGCGACCATGCCGATCGCGTCGTCGATGAACGCGCCGATGAAGCGGCTCGTGAAAAAGCCGCGCGCGTCGTTGACGACGATCGGTGTCTTGCGTAGTTGCGCGACGAAGTCGAGTGCTTTGGCGAGCGTGGCGTCGCTGGTGGCCTTGCCGCGGATCACCTCGACCAGCGGCATCCTGTCCGCCGGCGAGAAGAAATGCAGGCCGATGAATCGCTCGGGCCGCGCGCTCGCCTGCGCGAGCAGTGTGATCGGCAGTGCCGAGGTGTTGGAGGCGAGCACGCAGTCGACCGGCAGCACGGCGTCGAGCCTGCGCGTGACTTCGGCCTTGACAGCACGGTCCTCGAACACGGCCTCAACGACCATGTCGGCGTCGCGCAACTGTTCGTAGTCGGTCGTCGGGCGGATGCGCGCAAGGATCGCATCGCGCTTGTCGACCGTCATGCGCCCGCGCTCGATCTGCTTCGCGAGCGCCCTTTCGGCGTAGGCTTTGCCGCGCTCGGCGGCCGTCTGGTCGCGATCGATCAGCACGATGTCGATGCCGCGCTGTGCCGCGACCAGCGCGATGCCGCCACCCATCATGCCCGCGCCGATCATGCCGAGCTTGCGGCTCCTGAACGGCGCGACCCCGGCGGGCCTATGCATGCCCTTCTCTGCCTTGCCCTTGTTGACGAACAACGTGCGGATCATGCCTCGCGAGACCGGGCCGCGGGCCAGCGTCATCAGGTACTTGGTCTCGACGCGCAGCGCCTTGTCGATTGGCAGCAGCGAGCCCTCGTACAGACAGCACTGGATCGCCTGCGGCGCCGGCAGGTTCTGCTGCGTGTTCGCCTGCAGCATCGTGTTGCCCACGACGAACGCCGGCGCCACGCGCGGGTCGAGCGCGTTGCCACCAGGAAAACGGAAGCCCTTTTCGTCCCACGGCTGCCGGGCCCCCGGCGTTCCGAGCAACCATTGCTTCGCGCGCGCGAGCAGTGCCGCGGGCGGCGCCAGTTCGTGCACCAGCCCCGCTTTCAGCGCCTGTTCCGGCGTGGCATGCTTGCCCTCCAGGAGGTACGGCATGGCCGCCTGGATGCCGATCAGCCGCGGCAGGCGCTGCGTGCCGCCCGCGCCCGGCAGCAGGCCGATCTGCACTTCGGGCAGGCCGACGACGGCAGCCGGCGTGTCGGCGAGCACCCGGTGGTGACAGGCGAGCGCGAGTTCGAACCCACCGCCCATCGCCGTGCCGTTGATCGCGGCAACGAACGGCTTGCCGCAGGTCTCGAGGTTGCGGAACAGGCGCGAGAGCGAACCGTATTTGTCGAACAGCACCGGCAGCGGATCGTCGGCCGTGCTGTCGAGGTTCTGCTCCATCGCGATCAGGTCGGCACCCGCGACGAACGCATCCTTGCCGGAAGTGATGACGGCGCCCCTGATCACCGCGTCGCCGCGCACGCGGTCGATGCCAGCCTGCAGGCTGTCCATGAAGGTCTGATCGATCACGTTCATGGTCTTGCCGGGATAGTCGATGGTCAGCAGCGCGATGCCGTCGGCATCGACCTCGCAGCGAACCACGCCGGTATTCGTGTTCATCGTCGTCGCCTCAGACACGCTCGATCACCATGGCCGTTCCCATCCCCGCCGCCACGCACAGACTCACGAGCGCCGTGCCCCGGCCGGTGCGCTCGAGTTCGTCGAGCACCGTGCCCAGGATCATCGCACCGGACGCGCCGAGCGGATGCCCCATCGCGATCGCGCCGCCGTTGACGTTGATGCGGTCGTGCGGCACGTCCATGACCGACATGAACGTCAGCACGACGGTCGAGAACGCCTCGTTGAGTTCCCAGACGTCGACGTCGGAGGGCTGCATGCCCGCACGGTCGAGCGCGCGGCGCGCGGCCGCGGCCGGGCCGTCGAGCATGATCGTGGGTTCGGAACCGATGGCCGCGAACGAGCGGATGCGGGCGCGCGGCTTCAGGCCGTGCCGGGCGGCCGCGGCCGCGTTGCCGATCAGCACGGCGCCGGCGCCGTCGACGATGCCGCTCGAATTGCCGGCGTGGTGCACATGGTCGATGCGCTCGAGTTGCGGGTAGCGCTGCAGCGCCACGGCGTCATAGCCGTACTTCTGCCCCATCTCCCCGAACGCGGGCTTGAGTGCCGCGAGCGACTCGACGCTGGTCTCCGGACGGACGGTTTCGTCGCGCTCGATCAGCGTCAGACCGACGAAGTCCTGCACCGGCACGACCGAGCGGGCGAAGCGCCCCTCGCTCCATGCACGTGCCGCACGACGATGGCTCTCCGCCGCGTAGGCATCGAGGTCGTGACGGCTCTGGCCGTGCAGGGTTGCCAGCAGATCGGCCGAGATGCCCTGCATCACGAAATGCGTTCGCGCGGACATCGTCGGATCCTGCGCCCAGGCGCCACCGGCGCTGCCCATCGGCACGCGCGACATGCTCTCGACGCCAGCGCCGACCGCGAGGTCGGCCTGGCCGGACATGACCTTGCCAGCCACGATCGCCACGGCCTCGAGACCGGAGCCACAGGCGCGGTCGACGGACAGGCCCGGCACGGTCTGGTCCCAGTCCGCGGCCAGCACGGCCATGCGGGCCAGGTTGCCACCCTGCTCGCCGACCGGACTGACGCAACCCATGACGACTTCTTCCACCGCACGGGTGTCGAGGTGGTTGCGGGCCGCGAGCGCCGCGAGCGGTCGACTCGCGAGCCAGACGGAAGTGACTTCGTGCAGGCTGCCGTCAGCCTTGCCGCGGGCGCGCGGAGTCCGCACGTGGTCGAAGATGAATGCGTCCATGAGAGCGGATGTTAGCCGCGACACGGTGGCCGCCATCGGGCAAACTACCCAGACTGGGTAGATTGAACCCGCCCTGCGGAGCCCCATGGCTGGCCATCGCGCCCCGAAGTCCGCCGCCTCGATCAGCCTCGGCGATCTCGCCGCGCAGGTCACCGGCCCGCTCACGCACCAGACGATCCTGAGCGCCTATGCGAGTCGCTTCACGATCGACACGCTGCGGCGCGCCTGCCGTCTGTTCGATGGCGACCTGAAGCTGTTCCTGGTGTTCAGTGAAATCGCGCACTACAACATGTCGCGCGCCCTGCATGCCCTGAGCGTCCGCGAGGCCGCGGATGCCGTGCGCTGGCGCGTCGTGCTGCGCGCCCTGCAGACTCAGAAGGTCACGCCCTGCAACGCGCTGTCGATCAGCGCCGCGACGGGTCTGCCGCGGGAAACCGTGCGTCGCAAGGTCAAGGAACTCGAACGCCGCGGATGGCTGGTCAGGGAGGGCGCTCGCAGCCTGACGCTCGCGCCGCGCGCGATCGACCAGATGGGCGCGCCGGGGCGCGCGCTCATGGACGAATTCCGGGAGACGGCCCGGGTGCTCCAGGTGCTGGACGATGCCTTCGCGCGCCAGCAGAAACACCGCGGGCCGGCCGCCGTGTCGACCTCCTAGCGTTGTGCAGCGCTGCTGCGCCCGGCGAAGCGGCGGCGGAGTTCGCTCGTGTCGATGCGCAGCTTGAGCTTGCTGGTCTCGACCTTCGACTGGAGCGTCTCCTTCCAGTTCGCGACGGCCTGGCGGATCTTCGGCTCGACACGCTTGCCCTCGGCAATCATGCTCGCCATCTTCTCCTCGCGCTGCTTGCGCAGCTGCGACGCGAGGCCGAGGCCGGCCAGCGCGTACTGGCGCGACGTCTCGCGCACATCGGTCAGCACTTCCTCGAACGGCTTGGACAGCCGGGCCAGGGCGGCAGGCTCGGCCGTGGCGCGGGCTCGCGTCGCGTGTGCGGACTTGGCGCTGCGTCGGGTCCTGGCGGTGGATTTGCTGGCGGTCATTGCGATATCTCCTTTGCGTGGTGACGAGTCGGGGCAGCGCAAAGTTAAGGCCTGCCTCTAGAGCACTCACCCCAGAGCATTCGACCCGGAGCATTCACCATCGGGCGGATTCACTCCGCAGTGCCGAGCAGCACGACGCTGTTCAGGAAGATGCGCACGAGCGCGGTCTGCCGACGCACGCCGACCTTCGCGAAGATGGAACGCAGGTGGGCGCGCGCCGTGTTGCGCTTGATGTTGAGCACCACCGCCGCCTCCTCGAGCGAGAGACCGTTCGAGAGCTGGATCGCCAGCATGGTCTCGGCACCCGTCAGGCGGAACAATTCCTGTGCGAGACGCACCGGCGGCGCGCGATTGGCGTCGGTGTTGCGCACGAACAACGCCACGCAGGGGCGATGCCTGCCTTCAGTCCAGCGATCAGGACTGGTCGGCTGCACGACGACTCCCCAGCTCAGCTTGCCCGACGGACGACTGATCGAAATCGCCTCGGCCGGGCGCAGCACGGTGCCCTTGGCCGCACCGTCCAGCGCCTCGCGCACGAGTCGCTGCAGGCGTCGGTTCTCGGCCGGGTAGACGGCTTCGAGGCGCTCGCCCTGAATGCTGAGGCCGTCGTTCATGTCGACGATGGCGCGAGCCATCGTGTTGCATTCGAGCACGCGCCCCTGGCCGTCGAGGATGATCGTGCCGACCATCAGGTGCGCCATCGCCTCGCTGTAGATGCGGTTTACTTCCCGGTCCTGGTAGATCAGCAGGTGCAGGTCCAGCAGGCGGCGCAGGTGCGGAACCAGCATCTTGCACCGTGCGCGGTCCGCTGCCGTGAAACGTGGCGAGCGCTCGCTGCGCGTGAGGCGGAAGCCGTGCACGCTGCCCTCGCGCGTCTGGATGTCGACGGCCATCACGTGGAACACGTCGTGGGCGACGCACCAGTCGCGGTAGTAGTCCGAGCGGCGCCAGTCGGCCTCCGAGAGAATGTCGTCGACCGTGACCACCCGGTCCGGCGCGAGACCGCTGAAGGGGCTCAGGTGCAGAGGCGGCTCGGCGACGTCGAGCGGCTCGCGGTCCGCGGAGACCGACACGATCAGTCCACTGAGGGCATCGCCGGAAGCGCGTCGCACGATCAAGGACGCGAAATTGGCACCGAACGCCTTGCAGATCGCCGCCAGCGCCACGGCCCAGTTGTCCGGCCGCAACGCCGATTCGTAAATCAGACCGAGCAGGTCGCTGAGTTGCGCGGCCGGGAATTCGCCAGCGACCGGCGCGACCGCATCTGCTCGCGATGAGCACGCCACCACCGAAGCGTCGAGACTCGACACCATGCAAACAGGCTAGCACGCGCGCGTCCACCCGGCGCGAGCATGGCCATTTGCGACGCGCCGACACATTCGCAACCGAGAATCGTTCGCAGCTGCGTCATCACGGCCGTTAGTCCTTTCAGACGTTGCTCCCTTTCTTCGGCGCGCCAAGATTGCCGGTTCTCACGACTGCCACAGGAGCCCCGCTCGTGGATGCCTACAAGATGTTCGTCGACGGTGAGCACGTCGACGCCCACAGCGGCAAGACCTATGCGCTGATCGATCCGGGCACGGGCGCGGCCTTTGCGCAGGTCCCGAGCGGCGACGAACGCGACGTCGATGCGGCGGTGCGCGCGGCCCGGCGCGCCTTCGACAGCGGCGTGTGGAGCGGCCTGTCGCCGGCGGAGCGGGCCCGCGCCGTGATCCGTTTCGCGGACCTGGTCGAGGCCCACAGCGGCCAGATCGCGATGGCCGACAGCCGCAGCATGGGCGGCACGCCGGCCTGGGTGGGCGGCGGGCTCTGGGTGGCCGCCAACTCGATGCGCAATCTCGCCTGGTACGCAGCGAACCGGTTCTGCTGGGAAGAGGAAATCCCGGTTTCCGGCAGCGTCTATGCGCACGGCAGCAACGTCATCCGCCGCGAGCCGATCGGTGTGGTGGCGGCCATCGCGCCGTGGAACGCACCGTACATGATGGCGCTGTGGAAGCTGGCCCACGCCCTCGTCACGGGCAACACCATCGTCCTGAAGCCGGCGTCCTCGACGCCTTTGTCCGCGTTGATCGTGGCGGGACTGGCCAATCAGGCCGGCCTGCCACGCGGCGTCGTCAACGTCGTGACTGGCCCCGGCGCTTCGGTGGGCGAGGCACTGTGCCTGCATCCACTGGTCGACAAGATCTCGCTGACGGGCAGCAGCGAGGTGGGCAAGCGCATCATGTCGCGCGCTGCCGGGACCCTGAAGCGCGTGTCGCTCGAACTCGGCGGCAAGTCGGCGAGCATCGTCTGCGACGACGCGGACCTCGACGTCGTGGTCGACGGCGCGATCGCCGGCAATTTCGCGAACTGCGGCCAGATCTGCATCTCGGCCTCGCGGCTGCTCGTCGCCCGCCCGGTCTACGAGGAGGTCGTGGCCCGCCTTCAACGCCGCATCCGCGACGTCAAGGTCGGCTACCAGCTCATGCCCGGAACCCGGCTGGGCCCGTTGGCCACGGCCCGCCAGCTCGAGACCGTGCAGAGGTACGTCGAAATCGGCAAGACGGAGGGCGCACGCCTGGTCTGCGGAGGCAACCGGCTGACGCTGCCCGGGTTCGAGGGCGGCTGCTATTTCGAACCCACGATTTTCGCCGACGTCACCAACGGCATGCGGATCGCGCGCGAGGAGATCTTCGGCCCCGTGCTGGTGGTGATGCCGTTTGACACCGACGACGAGGCCGTGGCCATCGCCAACGACAGCGACTACGGGCTCGCCGGCGCGGTGTGGTCGCGTAATCCCGAGCGGGCACGCGGGATCGCCAACCGCATCCAGACCGGCACGATGTGGATCAACGACGTCGCCGTGCTCTCCGACTTTGCGCCGTTCGGCGGTTACAAGACGAGTGGCATCGGCCGCGAATTCGGTGACGAGGGCCTGAAGTCGTACACGCAGTCCAAGGTCATCTACACCTCGAACGAAGGCACGGCCAACCGTGCCACGTTCAAGTCGATGCTGGACTATCCACCGAGCCCCTCCTTCGGTTTCTACCAGCCGACGAAGCTCGTCTGCGGCCCGAACTCCGTCGCCCAGCTCGCCAACGAGCTGCGGCTGCTCGGTGCCCGCCGCGCCGTCATCATCACCGACCCTGGCGTACGCGACGCCGGTATCGTCGACCTGGTGCGTCGCGCCGGGGGCGGCCGCATCGCCGGCGTGTTCGACGGCGTGGTGTCCGACCCCACCTACGAGTGCGTGGACGCGGCGCTCGCCCATTGCCGCTCGATCGGTGCCGATGCCCTGGTCAGCCTCGGCGGTGGCAGCTCGATCGATGCTGCCAAGCTTGCCCTGGTGGCACTCAGCAACGGCGGCTCGGCCATCGAGAACATGGGCCTGATGCGTCTCGAGCGTCCGCTGCTGCCGCACGTCGCGATCCCGACCACGCACGGCACGGGCAGCGAGGTCACGCTCGGCGCCGTGATCACCAATGCCGAGCTGCACCGCAAGTTCTTCGTTGCCGACTTCCACCTGATCCCGCGCACGGCGATCCTCGACCCGACACTGGTCACGGGCCTGCCGCGAGCCGTCACGATCGGCACCGGTCTCGACGCGCTCACGCACGCCATCGAGGGGCTGGTCACGCCCGCTGCGAACCCGATCACGACGGCCACCGGTCTGCAGGCCGTTCGCCTGATCGCGGAACACCTGCCGCGTGTGGTGGCCGACGGCAAGGACCTCGAGGCGCGCCAGGGCATGCTCGTCGCCTCCACGCTCGCCGGCCTCACGCTCGGCCCCGGACTCGGCATCGCGCACTCGTTTGCCCACACCGTCGGCACGCTCTTCGGCGTGCACCACGGCACGGGCTGCGGCATCGGGCTGTTGCAGGCCATGCGTTTCAATCGCGAGTACGCCACGAAGCCGCTCGCCCAGGTGGCGCAGGCGCTGGGGGTGGACACGCGCGGCCTGAGCGACCCGCAGGCCGCTGACGCTGCCACCGAAGCAGTTGCGACGCTGATGCGACGCATCGGCGCGCCAATGCAGCTCAGCGACCTGGGTTTCGATCGCGGGCAGCTGCAGGCGCGGCTGCCGGACATCATTGCGGGAACCATGAGCGACCTGAACTGCGGCTCGAACCCGCGTCCGGTCGTGGACCCGAACGCGGTCGCGGAATTCGTCATGGCAGCGATTTGAGGACCGGGCCGCCGCGCGGGGGCGGACGGCCGGGGGCGCGAATCCGGGCGCAGCGCCGCCGTCGGCGTCGCGCCTGACGCGGCGGCATCCGCGCGGCTACCGAGGCCTGTACACAGGCTGGCCCGGTGGCGTAGATGTAATAAACTGCGCCGAGAACGCAGGAGACTGGAATCCAGGGGGAGCAACCGTGCGACGACTCGTCATCGGGCTGGGTTTCGTGGCGCTGACGATCGCGGCGGCGATCTACGCGTTTTCGCCGCGTTCGACGCCGCCGCTGCAGGACACGCGCATCCCCGTCGATCGCATGCGCATCCAGTCGCTGGCGAGCACGGGGGATGCGCTGGTCGCGGGCGGAGAACTCGGGATCCTCCTGCGATCCACGGACGACGGTGCGAGCTGGCAACCGGCGAAGGTCGAGCCGCACCGCTACGCCACGATCACCGCGATCCGCTTCAGCGACGCGCGCCACGGCATGGCGCTCGCGCACGAAGGCCAGATCCTTCGTACCACGGACGGTGGCCGGTCGTGGCGTGAACTGCGCTTCGACGAACAGGACGGCGCTCCGCTGATGGATGTCCGGCGCCTTCCGTCGGGCGACTGGCTGGCGGTCGGAGCTTTCGCACGCGCGCTGCGTTCCAGCGACGACGGTCAGACGTGGCAGGTCTGGCGCATTCCGGGCACCGAAGCCGAAGAGCCGCATCTGAACGGGCTGCTTCCCGGCGTGGATCCGTCGCACTGGCTCCTGGTGGGTGAGCGCGGGCTCGTCATGCGCTCGAACGACGGCGGTGCCACGTTCGAACCGGTTGCGCCGTTCTACGACGGGTCGTTCTATGGCGGCCTTGCGCTGGACGCCCAGACCTGGGTCATCTATGGCATGCGCGGCCACGTGTATCGCAGCACGGACGGCGGTGCGACCTGGCTCCCGTCGTCGCTGCAGGCACCCGTCTCGAGCTATGCCCACGCACTGCTCGACGACGGTCGTCTGCTCATCGTGGGTCAGGGCGGCGTCGTGCAGGCGAGCAGTGACCGCGGCGCGAGCTTCCAGGTGGTCAGCGCCGGCGGCCTCGCGAGCCTGACGGGTCTCGTGCCGCTCGCCGATGGCCGCTGGCTCGTCGCGAGCGACCAGGGTATCCGCATCCTCGACGTGTCGAAGCCGCCGGCCACGACGGCCCAGGCTCAGGGAGACCGGTCATGAACGCGCCTCACATCGAGCCGCCGCGCAACGCCGTCGAGCGTCTCGCCGCGCGGCTGGCACGCGGCCTCATCGCGTATCGCGGGACATTTGCCATCGTCTCGGCGCTGCTCACGGTCGTGCTCGGTGCGGCGGCGCTCGGCGTCAGGTTCGACCCGGGCTTCAACAAGCTGATTCCGATCGGGCACGAGGACATGCAGGCGTTCCTGCAGCATGGCACGCGGTTCTCCGGCGCGAACCGGATCATGGTCAACGTGCGCTGGAAGGGCGAAGGCGACATCTACAACAAGGAGTACATGGACGTCCTGCGCCAGGTGACGGACGAGGTGTTCTTCACCCCGGGCGTCGACCGTGCCCGCGTCTATTCGCTGTTTACGCCGAACATCAAGTACATCGAGGTCACCGAGGCGGGCTTCGAGGGCGAGGTCGTGATCCCCTCGCAGTTTTCGGGCGACGCTGCGAGTCTGGCCAAGGTGAAGTCCAACGTCGCCCGCTCGGGCGAGGTGGGGCGGCTCGTGGCCAACGACCAGAGAGCGGCTCTGGTGCGCGCCGACCTGCTCGAGGTCGACCCCACCACCGGGGAGAAGCTCAGCTATTCGCAGGTCTCGAAGAAGCTCGAGGACATCCGCGCGCGGTTCAGCAGCGAACATATCGCGATCGACGTCATCGGCTTCGCCAAGGTCGTGGGCGCGGTCATCGACGGCCTGCTCACGGTCGTCGCGTTCTTCGGCATCGCGTTCGCGATCACTGCGGTGCTGCTGTGGCTGTATTCGCGCTCGAAAAACCTCACGATCGTGGCCCTGCTCGTGGCGATGCTGCCCGTGGTCTGGCTGCTCGGCATCCTGCGGCTGCTCGGCATGGGCATCGACCCGATGTCGATCCTGGTGCCGTTCCTGATCTTCGCCATCGGCGTGTCGCACGCGGTCCAGATGACGCACGCCTGGCAGATGGACGTGCAGGTCGGAATGAACTCGAAGGACGCGGCCGAGGCAGCGTTCCGCCGGATGGCCATCCCGGGCACGATCGCGCTGCTGACCAATGCCGTCGGCTTCGCCGTGATCATGTTCATCGAGATCCCGATCGTGTACGAGCTCGGCATGATCGCGTGCCTCGGCCTGATGTTGATGATCTTCACCAACAAGATGGTCCTGCCGATCGTGCTGTCGGTCCTGCGCCTCGAGCGCAGTGCCACCGTCTCTGCGTATCCTGCCGGCAAGCGGCACCGCCTGTGGTGGACCCTGGCCGGCGCCTGTGAGCAGCCCGCGGCCGGCTCGATCCTGCTCGTGGCCATTGCACTGCTGGTCGTCGGCGGCCTGTACGCGCGCAACCTGGTGACGGGTGACGTCGGCTCGGGCGTCCCCGAACTGCGGCCCGACTCACGCTACAACATCGACAACGACAAGATCGTCAGCAGCTATTCGATCGGCATGGACGTGCTGTCGATCTATGGCGAAACCCGGGGCTTCGACGATGCCTGCCTGAACTGGGGCGTCATGAACGCGCTCGAGCGCCTCGAAAACTTCATCCGTGGCGTCGACGGCGTGCAGTCGGTGACGACGGTCGCGACGATCGCCAAGGTTGCGGCTGGCGGCTTCAACGAGGCCAACCCGCGCTGGGCCGGGCTGCAGCGCGCCGAGGCTGCGCTACGCACGGGCGTCCGGGCGGCCGACCCCGACCTCGGCCTGAACGACGAAAGCTGCAAGACGCTGCACGTCGTCGTCTACCTCAGAGACCACACCGGTTCGACGCTGCGTCACGTCACTGGGCAGATCCGTGACTACATCGCAGCCAATCCGGCCGAGCGCGTCACGTTCCGCCTGGCCGGCGGCAACGCGGGCGTCGCCGCGGCGACCAACGAGGCAGTCGAGCACGCGGAAGTGCAGATGCTGCTGTCGCTCTACGCCGTGATCGCACTGATGGTGCACCTGAGCTTCCGCTCGTGGCGGGCTACGCTGTGCGTGATGGTGCCGCTCACGCTGGTGTCGATCCTGTGCAATGCGCTGATGCCGCTGCTCGGCATCGGCCTCAAGGTTTCGACACTGCCGGTCATCACGCTGGGCGTCGGTGTTGGCGTCGACTACGGCATCTATCTCTGCGATCGCATCATGCACGAGTTGCAGACCCGGGCGTGCACGCTGCGCGAGGCGATCTACGAGGCGATGCTGCAGCGAGGCACGGCCGTGGTGTTCACCGGCCTCACGATGGCCTTTGGCGTCGGCACCTGGGTGTTCGCACCACTGAAGTTCCAGGCCGACATGGGCGTACTGCTCGTATTCATGTTCCTGGTCAACGTCGTCGGCGCCATGTTGCTGCTGCCGGCGCTGGCATACTGGCTCGACCTTGGCGCAGGAGCGCGCACGCACGCGGTGCAGCCGCAGACGGCCGCCGCCGGGACCTGACGCACGACGCCGCAATCGGGCAAGGCGGCCAGCTTACGCCACCGCCCTCCCACACCACCGTACTTGCGGTTCCGCATGCGGCGGTTCAACGAACGCGCTGGAGTCGGCGTCACCGCGTCGATGGAGCGCCAGCTCGCGGACCTTCGCGATGCGAAAGGCAATCTGCGCAGGGGTGGCGTCATGCACCTTCCCCGCATCCTTTCGTGCGGCGAGCGGGAAGCTCTCGCCAGCGTGCGACAGGGCGCGCTGATCGCCGCTTCGTACGAGGACCGCGAGAAGCCCGAGCAGCCAGGCGTCATCCCGGTTCGCCCGATCAACAACAACGACGACCACAACGCCGCGAACCGTACGGCGGATGCGGCAGCGCGCCAAGGCGGGCGCCCATCCATTGACCACAAGGAGCGGCAGGTCTGGGGGGCGACGCGGTGAGCTTTGTCCGCCGGATCTATTCGGTTGCGGCTGCAATGCGACAAAAAGAAAGCAGCCAGTCAGCGGTTGCTCGCTAACTGGCTGCTCTTGCTGGCTGGGGGACTAGGATTCGAACCTAGGTTGACGGAGTCAGAGTCCGTAGTCCTACCGCTAGACGATCCCCCAAAGGAACCGTTGCGGGTCTGCTTGCGAGCAGCGCCCTGACCGCTGCCGGCACCCGCACGCCGATCTGGATCAGCGCTTCGAGAACTGGGTTCCGCGACGCGCCTTGCGGAAGCCGACCTTCTTGCGCTCGACTTCGCGGGCATCGCGCGTGACGAACCCGGCAACGCGCAGCGGCTTGCGAAACGTCTCGTCGTACTCGATGAGTGCGCGCGTGATGCCGTGGCGGATTGCGCCGGCCTGGCCGGTCATGCCGCCACCGTCGACGTTGACGACGACGTCGAAGCGGTCCGACATCTGCACCGTCTCGAGCGGCTGACGCACGATCATGCGTGACGTCTGCCGGCCGAAGAACTCGTCGAGCGTGCGGCCGTTGATGTGGATCTTGCCGGTGCCGGGGTGCAGGTGCACGCGCGCCGTGGAGGTCTTGCGGCGGCCGGTGCCGTAGTTGGAGGTTGCAGGCATCGTGTGAACCCCGGTTACAGGTCGAGCGGCTTCGGCTGTTGCGCGGCGTGCGGGTGCTTGGCGCCCGCGAACACGTGCAGCTTCCTGAACATGGCACGACCGAGCGGATTCTTGGGCAGCATGCCCTTCACCGCGATCTCGATGACGCGCTCGGGGTGCTGGGCCAGCATCTTGTCGAGCGTGCGGCTCTTGATGCCGCCGATCGCGCCGGTGTGCCAGAAGTAGGTCTTGTCCTCGAGCTTGTTGCCCGTGACCGCGATCTTGTCGGCGTTGAGGACGATGATGTGGTCGCCCGTGTCGACGTGCGGTGTGTACTGCGGCTTGTGCTTGCCGCGCAGGCGGAAGGCGAGCTGCGTGGCCAGGCGGCCGAGCGTCTTGCCGCTCGCATCCACCACGTACCAGTCGCGGCGCACCGTCTCGGGGTGTGCGAAAACCGTGGACATTGGAAAGGCTCCGGGGCCTGTCTGCCGTGCAGAGAGCCGCGAATGATAGCCGAGGCCCCGAGGCAATGCAAAGCGCGCGGAGGGACGCTCGAGCCTCGCCGGGCAAGTCCAGGCCACCGCAGGCCGCGGTACTTCATAATGTGTCCCATGAGCCCGAAAGCGAGCCCGCATGCCCCCTTCCCGTCGCGGCGGCGCCTGACCCTGGCGGACCGCCTCGTCCGCGAGTTCGACCGGGGCCTGCGCACCGTCGCGGCCGCGAATGTCTCCGGCCAGCCCTTTCCCGACCAGGGGATCCCTGAAACCGTGACGGACCCAGCCGCCCGCCGGCACGCGGCGGCGCTGATGCGTGTGAATCACGCCGGGGAAATCGCGGCCCAGGCGCTCTATCACGGACAGGCCCTGACCGCCCGCAACCCCAGGGTACGTGACCAGATGCTGGCGGCGGCCCGCGAGGAAACCGACCACCTCGCCTGGTGCGAACGGCGGGTACGGGAGCTCGACAGCCGCACCAGCCTGTTCGCCCCGCTCTGGTACGCCGGATCCTTCGCCATCGGCGCCTTGGCCGGTCTGACCGGCGACCGGACCAGCCTCGGTTTCGTCGACGAGACCGAGCAGCAGGTTTGCGACCACCTCGCCTCGCACCTCGCCAGCCTGCCGGCCGAGGACGGGCGGTCGCGGCGCATCGTCGCGCAGATGCAGGAGGACGAAGACCGGCACGCCCGCGCCGCGCGGGCCCAGGGCGCGGGGCCCCTGCCGCGGCCGGTCCGCGAGCTGATGCGACGGACGGCGCGGATCATGACCCGCACGGCCTACCGGGTCTGAGCGGGTACGGAACTTGCGGCACAGCAGACGTTTATATTAGAAAGCTCCGCAGCGCGCTTTGACATAACCAGCATACGAACGGGACGGGAGATCATGGAACACGGCGGTAGACCCCTGAGCGACATTCCGGCAATCAACCGGTTCCTTAGCTACTGCCGCATCCGCACGGTGCCCTCGAAGACGGTCCTGATCCACGCGGGCGACGTTCCCGATGTCCTCTACTACGTGATCAAGGGCTCGGTGGAGGTCCTGATCGAGGACGAGGAAGGCAACGAGATGGTGCTCGCCTACCTCAACAAGGCGCAGTTCTTCGGCGAAATGGGCCTGTTCAACGAGCAGCCCGCGCGCAGCGCCTGGGTGCGCACGCGTTCGCAGTGCGAGCTCGCCGAAATGACCTATCCGCGCTTCCGCCAGATTGCGGCCGAGAGCCCGACGCTGCTGTTCGAGCTGGCGACCCAGCTCGCGAGCCGCCTCGACCGCACCAACCGCAAGCTCGGCGACCTCGCGTTCGTCGACGTCACCGGCCGCGTCGCCCACGCCATCATGGATCTGTGCAACGAGCCCGACGCCATGACGCACCCGGAAGGCACGCAGATCAAGGTGAGCCGGCAGGAGCTGTCGCGGCTCGTCGGCTGCTCGCGCGAAATGGCAGGCCGCGTACTCAAGGTGCTCGAGGAACAGGGGCTGCTCACTGCGCGTGGCAAGACCATGGTGGTCTACGGCGTGCGCCCGCGCCTCAAGGGCAAGGCCGCCGCGCTCGCAGGTGCCGCGGCCCCGCCGACCGGTCTTGCGCTGCGTGCAGCAAGAGCGACCACGGCGCGCGAGGACGACGACGAGGATGACGAGGACGACGACGAATAAGCCGACCTCGCGCGCCCTCCGACGGCGCTTCAATCCTCGGGCCCGGGTGGAGCGCCAGTACCTGGAGCGGCTCGCGCGCGACATCGAGCAGGATCTCGAAACGCTCGCGGAGGTGCGCCAGTTCGAGCAGGCGCAGGTCGCTGCCAGCGTCCGCGCCTGCCGCGGGCTGCGGCTCGGCGTGGCGCCCGCCGAACGGGAGACCGTCGCAGTGGCGCTGAGCCAGCTCACCGCACGGCGCACCCTCCGGCTCCGGCGCGCCACCTGCACCGACCTGCCCGGCGCCGGCAACCTCTGGCTCATCCGCAACGCACGGCGGCGCGAGTCGGCGTGCGGGTCGACGCGGATGACGAACTGCTTTGGCGATTGCCGCCGTCCACCCCGCAGTGGAACGTGCTCGCAGGCCGGGTGTGGTATCGCGGCATCGTGAGCGAAGGTGCCGTCATGCAGACGGACCAGACGACCGCGGAGGTCCGCGCGGTCCGGCAGGCCATTGCCGACGAACTGGGAAGACAGCTAGCGGCGGCCTACGCGCACCAGCAGGCTGCAGCATGTGACGCCGGCCTCGGCCTTGGCGAGCTCCGTCGTGTCGACGGACTCCACGCGCAGGCCTTCGGCTTCGAGCCGGGCCCTCGTGCGCGGAAACTGCAGCGGGTGGATCACGGCGCCGCCGAGCGGCAGCGCGTTGGCCGCGTGCGGCTCGCGCGGATCCACCGGCACGACCCGCGTGCCCGAGAACACGCTCGCCTCGACCCAGTCCGGGTTCGACAGGAACAGGCCGTCGGCAAGGCGGGTCACGGCCGACTTGAGATGCAGGCAGCCGCCGAACTCGACTGGAATCACGCGGTACCCGAGCGGATGCAGGATGCCCGCGAGTTGCGCGACGGCCGCCTCGTTGCTGCGGCTCGAGCGCCCGACGTACACCCGCTCTCCGTCGACCAGCACGTCGCCGCCGTCGAGTGTCGCCGGCTCGTCGATGAACTCCAGCGACCGGTGTGCCGCGAGCGTGGCCGCCACCGCGCGCAGCTCCGGCCGGCGGGAGGGAGCCCCGGGCCGCGCGATGACCGCGACGTCGTCGAAGACGATGGCCGTGTCCTCGACAAACACGGCATCCGCGAGCAGCGGGGCAGCCATCAGTCGTCGCACGTTCGCGCCGAGCCGCCGCAGCGTGGCCTCGTAGGCTTCGTGCTCCGCGACGGCGCGCGGTACGTCGAGCCACGTCCGTTCGAGGTGCGTCAATTCGCACTCCGCGAGCCTCGGACTGACCGCGCGAGTGTAGGCGAGCAACACGGGTAGGCTGGCCCTGCGGAGGAAGCCGGCGCGATCGCCGGCCTAGCCGATGGCCTTGCGCATCGCGGCGATCGTCGCGGCGTAGTCCTTCGACCCGAAGATCGCCGAGCCCGCCACGAACGTGTCCGCACCCGCCTGCGCGACGGCCGCGACGTTGTCGACCTTGACTCCACCGTCGACTTCGAGGCGCACGGGCAGGCCGCTGCGATCGATGATGGCGCGCGCCTGGGCCAGCTTCTTCAGCGCCGACGGAATGAAGGACTGCCCGCCAAAGCCCGGGTTCACCGACATGAGCAGCACCATGTCGATCTTGTCGAGCACGTAGTCGAGCCAGGACAGCGGCGTGGCCGGATTGAACACCAGTCCAGGCACGCAGCCGCTTTCGCGGATCAGGCCGATGGTGCGGTCGACGTGCTCGCTCGCCTCCGGGTGGAAAGTGATATAGGTGGCGCCCGCCTTCGCGAAATCCGGAATGATGCGGTCCACGGGTTTCACCATCAGGTGCACGTCGATCGGCGCCGTGATGCCGTGCTTGCGCAGGGCCTCGCAGATCAGCGGGCCGATGGTCAGGTTCGGCACGTAGTGGTTGTCCATCACGTCGAAGTGCACGATGTCGGCGCCGGCCGCGAGCACGTTGCGCACCTCCTCGCCGAGCCGTGCGAAATCTGCCGAGAGAATGGAAGGCGCGATCCACGGAGCCTGGCGGCCCGTGCGGGTGCTGCTGCTCATGTCGTTCGTGTCCATGTCGTCGGTGCGAGGCGGCGTCTCATTTGAGGCCGCGGTGGTTCTTGATCGTCTCGTAGGCCTCGAGAATGCGCTGCGTGCGCTCGTGCGCGGCGGCGATCATCGATTCGGGCAGACCCTGGGCGACGAGTTTGTCCGGGTGGTTCTGGCTCATCAACTTGCGGAATGCACGGGTGACCTCGGCGTCGGTCGCCGTGGCAGCCACGCCGATGACTTCGTGCGCATCGGCCAGCCGGGAGCCAGCCGCACCGGGGACCCGGCCGCCCTGGGCGCCGCCGGGCCGGGCACCGGGACCGTAGCCGGCATACGCGCCGCGGTGCATGCGCAGCATCGCCTCGAGTGACGCCAATTCGAGCGGTGAGACACCGAGCGTGCGGCACATGCGCGCGAACACGGCACGCGGGCGGTCGCCCAGCCCGTCGCCATCGAGTGCCGCCTCGAGCTGGATCTGCACGAACAGCCGGCAGAGACCCGATTCGTCGCCGGCAAGCCACCGCAGCCGCTCCAACGTGCCTTCGAGCGGGAAATCCTGGCCCTTGCCGGCATTGAACAGGTCGATCGCGCGGCGCCGGTCGGCCTCGTTCAGCGAAAAGCGCCGCATGATCGTGCGTGCCGCGTCGATCTCCTGCTCGGTGACGCGGCCGTCGCTCTTGGCGACGTGACCCATGGTCTGGAACGTCGCCTCGAAGAACGCCCGGCGCAGCTCGGCCGGATCGCCGTGCGGCCGGCCGTCGGTGGCGCCGGAATTCCCGGACGCCCGCCGCCCGGACGCGCCGCCGGTCGCGCGGCGCGAGAGCACGTCGAACTGATGGCCGATGACCAGACCCACGATGGCCCCGAGCAGGCCGCGGCCGGCGACGTAGCCGAGGATCGCGCCGATGATCTTGCCGTACCAGCCTTCGAGCATGCCTGCCGCGCGGGCCCACGCGTCCCCGGAGTCGTTACAATGCATCTTACCAGCCCCGGCAGCGTCCCCATGCCCACGCCCACGCCCGATTCCTCCGTCGCGCCCGTCGCCACGAGCCCCGCCGCATCGCCGCCGATGCACGAATCGCGCGTCGCGGGGCTCCGGCGCACGCACCAGGGCAAGGTGCGCGACATCTACGAGATCCCCGGCGACCCGCGCCACATGCTCATCGTCACGACGGACCGCCTGAGCGCGTTCGACGTCGTGCTGCCCGATCCGATCCCGGGCAAGGGTCGCGTGCTGACGAGCATCTCGAACTTCTGGTTCGCGCGGACGGGCCACATCGTGCCGAACCACCTCGCCGCGCCCGGGCGGCGCGACCTTGCGCGCGTCGTGCCCGACGCCGCGGACCGCGCGCCGCTCGCGGACCGGTCGATGGTCGTGCGCAAGCTCGAGGCGCTGCCCGTCGAGGCCGTCGTGCGCGGCTACCTGATCGGGTCGGGATGGAAGGACTACCAGCGCACGGGCGAAATCTGCGGCATCCGCCTGCCCGCCGGCCTGCGCATGGCCGACCGGCTGCCCGAGCCGATCTTCACGCCATCGACCAAGGCCCCGCAGGGCCAGCACGACGAGAACGTCGGCTTCGAAGAAATCGCCGCGCTCGTCGGCGCGGACCTCGCCGCACAGGTGCGGCGCACGGCGATCGCGCTCTACGACTTCGCCGCGGCGCACGCCCTCGCGCGCGGCATCATCATCGCCGACACCAAGTTCGAGTTCGGCATCGACGCGGAGAACGACGGCCGCCTGACGCTGATCGACGAGGCGCTGACGCCCGATTCCTCGCGCTTCTGGCCGGTCGACACTTATGCGCCTGGCACGAGCCCGCCGTCGTTCGACAAGCAGTTCGTGCGCGACTACCTCGAGACGCTCCACTGGAACAAGACCGCGCCGGGCCCGAGGCTGCCGGCCGAGGTAATCGCGCGCACGAGCGAGAAGTACGAGGATGCGCTGCGACGCCTGACGTCCTAGCCGGCCAGCGCGCCGGGCACGCCGCTACTGCAGCGCCGCGGAGAGGTGCGAGAGCAGTCGCTCGCGGCTCGCGACACGCACCTCGCGCCCGCGCACGACGATGGCGCCGCTGGCCGTGAGCGAACGCAGTGCGCGCGACAGCGTCTCGGGCTTCATCGACAGGAACGAGGCGATCTCCTGCCGGGTTTCGTCGAGACGGACGTCGAACGGACCTTCGCCTTCGGCGGGCATGCGCGATTCGAGCAGGCGCACCAGCCGGTCGGTGGCCGGTTCCAGCGTCGCGAATTCGATCTGCTGCACGTGGCGTCCGAGCCGCTCTGCCAGGTGATACAGCATGCTGAGACAGGTCTCGGGACTCTGGCGCAACTGCGCCAGGTAGTCGCGATTGGCGATGCGCGCGACCCGGACCCTGGTCGCCGCCACGGCCGTGACGGGATAACTGCCGCGCGCATTGAACATGCCGACCTCACCGAAGATGCGGCCGGGGCCGAGCAACTCGATGACCTTGTCCTCGCCGCTGCGCGACACGACGCAGAGGTTCACGCGGCCTTCGACCACCATGAAGAAATGACGCGCGAATTCGCCGCGATGATAGAAGACCCTGCCCGGCTCGGCGTCCTCGGCGCGGGTTGCGGCGAGCACCGGCGCGAACTGTTCGGGTGTGAGCGCGGCAAAGACCGCGTGCTCGCGCAGCAGTCTCGCAAGGTCGGAGGTGGCGGACGACAGCCCGTCCCGCGAGGCGGGAGAACGGCTCGCGGTCGCACCGGCATAGCCCGCCACAGCCGGTTCCACCGGCGCCGTGTCGGACTCGGCCACGACGGCCTCCATTTCCTGCATCGTCTGCGCTCCCCGGGCAGCCGCGCCGCGTGGCGTTCCCTGTCGGGATCGTCACCGCAAGACCGGCCGCTCGGGACGGATTCTAGCCGGGTCCGGCCTGGGCCGACACCCTGCTGTCCCGTCCCGACGGGCGCGAACCCGACGACGCAGCGGGCCTTACGCCCGTAAACCCAAGCAGCCCCTCGGGTTCCGCGCAGGCACGGCGAGCCACGGCCGGTGCCGCGGACAAGACGGTCGACACCCTGCGCCGGCGCTTGCCTGCCATGGCACGTCGTGCAACGCTTGCGCCGACCTCGCGCACACGGATCGCCCTTGGCCTCGCCGACGCTCTTCCGCCAGCTCCACCTGCGCTTCGAATACTGGCTGTTCGACCTGCCGGCCGAGGTCGGCGGGCGCGCCCTGCATCTCGCACTTGGCCCGCTTCGCTACTTGTATGCGCTCATCCGCGACTTCGCCCGGGGCGATCTCGGCCTGCGCGCAATGGGCCTCGTCTATTCGTCGCTGTTCGCGCTGGTGCCCGTGATCGCCGTCTCGTTCTCGGTGCTCAAGGCATTCGGCTACCACCGCGAGATCGAGCCCGTGCTGTTCGAGTTCCTGCGCCCCCTCGGCGTGCGCGGCTACGAACTGACCGCGAGCGTCATGCAGTTCGTCGAGAACGCGCAGACGACCGTCGTCGGCACGGTCGGTTTTGCGTTCCTGCTCTACACCGTCATCACGATGATCCAGAAGGTCGAGGACGCGCTCAACTTCAGTTGGCACGTCGAGCGGCCGCGCAGCCTCGCGCGTCGCATCAGTGAATACCTGGTGATCATGCTGGTGGGGCCGGTGGTCGCGGTGGCGGCGCTCGTGCTGCTCACGAAGATCGAGGCGAGCGCGGTGCTGGCGCGGCTGTCGGGACTCGCCGGCACCGCGACGCCGGGGCGCGCGCACTACGCACCGTACGTGCTGATCATCACACTGTTCTGGTTCGTGTACTACTACATGCCGAACACGCGCGTGAAATGGCAGGCGGCGCTGGTCGGCGCGCTGGTCGGGGGCGCCATCTGGGTGACCGTGGGCGCGATCTTCACGCGTGTCGCCGTCTATGCGACGCAGACGGCGGCCGTCTACGCGGGCTTCGCGATCGTGCTGCTGTTCCTGGTCTGGCTGCACCTGAACTGGCTGGTGATGCTGCTCGGTGGCCAGTTGTCGTTCTACGTGCAGCATCCGGAGCACCTGCGGACGGGGCACGGCGTCATCCCGACGACGGCGATCCTGCGTGAGCGAATCGCGATGGGGGCCATGTACCTCGTGGCCGGCCGGTTCATCGACGGCGGCGAGCGCTGGAAGGTCTCCGACCTCGCGGACCGCATGGACGTGCCGGCCTCGGTCCTCGACAGCGCGCTCTGCAATCTCGAGGACCGCGGTCTCGTGCTGACTGCCGAGGACGACACGGTCGTCCCGGCGCGTGACATCGCCAGCATCACGCTCGCGGACATCCTCGACGCCGTGCGCCACGAGATGCCGGACCCGCGGCGGCCGGAGCCGCACGGCGTCGACCCGGCAGACGCGGCGGCGCTGGCCGCCGATGCCGCCATGCGCGAACGGATGTCGAAGACCACGCTGCGGGACCTGGTCATGCGGTCGACGGGCGGCGGACCCGCGGGAGCGGTCTGAACAGGAAGACCGTCCGATGCAGTTCAGACAGCCACTGCTCGGGACGTTGCTGCTGGCGTGCCCGGAAACGCCGCCGCAACCGGAGGAGCAGGCCGTGACGACGGTGCGAGGCACCGTGACCCGTCGCGAGCGCAGTGCGCTGAGGCCGGGCAGCGTCAGTCGCCGGCGACCGTCATCTCCTCGAGCAGGATCGATCCCGTGCGGATGCCGCCGCGTGCGTCCACGTCGGAACCGACGTCGACGACGTTGCGGTACATATCCTTGAGGTTGCCGGCGATCGTGACCTCGTGGACCGGGTACTGCACCTTGCCGTCCTCGACCCAGAAGCCCGCCGCGCCGCGTGAATAGTCGCCGGTGACGCCGTTGACGCCCTGGCCCATCAACTCGGTGACCAGCAGGCCGCGCCCCATCAGCGCCAGCATCTCGTCGAATGTGCGGCCGCGGCCGCGTACGATCAGGTTGTGCGTTCCGCCGGCGTTGCCAGTGGTGCGCAGGCCGAGCTTGCGCGCCGAATACGTGCTGAGCACGTAACCGAGCAGCACGCCGCCCTCGACGAGTTCGCGATCGCGCGTCGCCACGCCCTCGTGGTCGAACGGCGCGCTCGCGAGCGCCCGGTGCAGGTGCGGCCGTTCCGAGAGCGCGAACCACTCGGGGAACACGGGCTGGCCGGCGGCTTCGAGCAGGAACGACGCGCGCCGATACTGGCTGCCGCCCCGGATGGCGCCGATGAAGTGGCTGATGAACCCGCGCGCAGTCTCCGGCACGTACAGCACGGGCGCCTTCTGCGTCGGCAGCTTGCGCGCGCCGAGGCGCCGGACCACACGCTCGCCCGCGCGCCGGCCGACGCTCTCGCCCGGCTCCAGGTCGCGCCAGTCGCGCGTCGTGCTGTACCAGTAGTCGCGCTCCATCTGCTCGCCTTCGGCGCCGAGCACGGCGCAGCTCACGCTGTGCACCGTGCCCGGGTACGCAGCGAGGAACCCCAGCGAGTTGCCGTAAGCGCGGATGCCACGGTGCGTGCTGACGGCGGCGCCTTCGGAATTGGTGATGTGCTTGCGGTCGACGTCCATGGCGGCGGCTTCGCAGACGATCGCCATCTCGCACGCCGCCTCCGGCGACAGGTCCCAGGCGTGCGCGAGATCGAGGTCGGGAATGTCCCGCGCGAGGTCGTCCGGGTCGGGCAGGCCGGCGCACGGGTCTTCGGAGGTGTATTTCGCGATGGTGCAGGCCTTCTGCACCGTCTCGCGCAGGGCCTTCGTGCCGAGATCGGCCGTGCTCGCGCTGCCCTTGCGCGTGCCGAAGTACACCGTCACTCCCATGCCGCGGTCACGCTGGTATTCGATGGTCTCGACCTCGCCGAGCCGCGCGCTCACGTTGAGGCCCACGTCCATGCTGATGCCCGCCTCCGCCTGGGTTGCGCCGAGCGAGCGCGCTTCCTCGAGCGCGAGCTCGACCAGCGCGAGCAGGTCGGCGCCGTCGGTCAGTGCGGGAGAACGTTCCTGGGTGACGGGTGTGTCCATGGCTCGGCAGCCGGTTCGGCGGTCCTCGGGTGGCGATCGAAGCGGCAATTCTAGCAGCCGGCCGCGGTCTGGCTCGCGTGCTAGCATGCCGAGAGAGGCAGATTCATGGCGCGCAGGCAGGCATTCACCGACCCAGGCGACGACGGACGGCCGCGCCACGACGAAGGCGCCGAAGGCGGCGACGAAGGGCCGAGCAAGAGCGAGCTGAAACGCCAGGACCGGGACCTGCGTGCGCTCGGCGTGCAGCTCGTCGACCTGCCCGCCGCGGAACTGGCGACGCTCGGTCTGCCGGAAAAGCTGCTCGATGCCGTCGAGGCCTGCCGTCGCATCACCAGCCACGGCGCGCGACTGCGGCAGGAGATGTACATCGCAAAGGTCATGCGGCAGGTCGACGTCGAACCGATCCGGGTCGCCCTGGCACGACGCGCGGAGGTCGACCGGCAGCGCGTCCGGCGGGAACACGGCCTCGAACGCTGGCGCGAGCGGCTGCTGGCCGACGAGGCCGACGCCTGGACCGAGCTGGGTGGCCGCGTCGAGCCGTCCGCGCTGGGACCGTTGCGCGCGCTGGCGCGGCAGGCAAGGGCCGAAAAGGCAGCCTCGCGGTCCCCCGCGGCAGCCCGGCAGCTCTTCCGCAGACTGCGCGAACTGCTGGAGCAGGACGAGCCCTAGAAGTCTCTGATTTACTCCCGCAGAGGCGCCCGCCTGTACAATGGCCCCGTGAAACCGCTCGTAGGCATCATCATGGGGTCGACCTCGGACTGGGAGACCCTGCACTCTGCCGCCGAGATGCTCGAACGTCTGGGCATCCCTCACGAGGTGCGTGTCGTCTCCGCGCACCGCACCCCCGACCTGCTGTTCGACTACGCGGAGACCGCGCGCGAGCGCGGCCTGCAGGTCATCATCGCGGGCGCCGGTGGCGCGGCTCACCTGCCGGGGATGTGCGCCGCGAAGACGTCGCTGCCAGTGCTCGGCGTGCCGGTGCAGTCGAAGGCTCTGAACGGGCTCGACTCGCTGCTGTCGATCGTGCAGATGCCGGCCGGCATTCCGGTTGGCACGCTCGCCATCGGCGTGGCGGGCGCGACCAACGCGGCGCTGCTCGCCGCCTCGATCCTCGCCAACCAGAGCCCCACGGTCTGCGCCGCACTCGACGCGTTCCGCGCCGCGCAGACCGACAAGGTGCTCGCGCAGCCGGACCCGCGCGCCCCGATCGTCTCAGCATGAAAATCGGCATCATCGGCGCCGGCCAGCTCGGCAGGATGCTGGCGCTGGCAGGCTATCCGTTCGCGCAGCAGTTCACGTTCCTCGACACGGGCACGGATTCGCCGGGCGGGCAGATCGCACCGATCATCACCGGCGCCTTCGACGATCCGCAGAGCCTCGAGCGGCTGGCGGCCGCCGTGGACCTCGTCACCTACGAGTTCGAGAACGTGCCGGTCGAGGCGCTGCAGCAGATCGCGCGGACGCACACGGTGCATCCGCCGGTCGAAGCGCTGCGTGTGTCGCAGGACCGACTGCTCGAAAAGCGCCTGTTCGAGCAACTGCGGATCCCGACATCGCCGTTTCGCGCCGTCGACACGCTCGAGTCGCTGCGCGCCGCCGTACGCGAACTCGGGCTGCCCTGCGTGCTCAAGACGCGCCGGCTGGGCTACGACGGCAAGGGTCAGCGCGTGCTGCGCAAGCCCGGCGACATCCTGCCCGCATGGACGGCGCTCGGCAGCGTGCCGCTGATCCTCGAGGCTTTCGTCGACTTCGAGCGCGAAGTCTCGCTGGTCGGCGTGCGCAGCACTCGTGGCGAGGTGCGGGCCTACCCGATCGTCGCGAACACGCACCGCGACGGCATCCTGCGCGTCACGCTCGCGCCGCATCGTCACCCGGCACTGCAGCGCGTGGCCGAGCAGCACATGAAGCGCGCAATGAAGCACTTCGACTACGCGGGTGTGCTGACCATCGAGTTCTTCGTCCAGCGCGGCCGACTCGTCGCCAACGAGATGGCACCACGCGTGCACAACAGCGGGCACTGGACGATCGAGGGCGCGGCCACGTCGCAGTTCGAGAATCACCTGCGCGCCATCCTGGGCCTGCCGCTCGGCGACACGACGCCGATCGGCCACTCGGCCATGGTCAATTTCATCGGCCGGATGCCGCCGCGCGACGACCTGCTCGGGGTGCGCGGCCTGCACTGGCACGACTACGGCAAGGAGCCGCGGCCGGGCCGCAAGATCGGCCATTGCACCGTCGTGGCGGGCAGTGCCGTCGAGCGTGACCGGCTGGTGCGCAAGGTGCTGCGCCGGCTGCCGCGCTGAGCCCAGGCCGCCCGCGGCGGCGGTTCGGCCGTCAGGCTCCCGGCCGTTCCGTGACCGTTGTGTAATATCGCGTCCAGCCGAGTCCCGTATAGTAGGTGCCCAGACCCGCCCAGGACCCCATGTACCTCGACCAGTTCAAACTCAGGGAACTGCCGTTCCGGCTCAGTCCGGACCCGGCCTTTCTCTATCCGAGCCAGATGCACGCCCGGGCCCGGGCGTACATGGAGTCGACCATCTGGTTCACGGACGGCTTCGTCGTCATCACGGGCGAGATCGGCTCGGGCAAGACGACGCTGATCGAGACGTTCCTCAAGGAAGTCGGCGACGACGTGGTCATCGCGCAGATCAACCAGACGCAGGTCTCGCCGATCGAGTTCCTGCAGGCCGTGCTGGTGCAGTTCGGCTTCCATCCATTCAAGATGCGCAAGGCCGAGTTGCTCAGCACGCTGAACGACTTCCTGATCCAGCAGTACGCCAGCGGGCGCAAGGTGCTACTGATCGTCGACGAGGCGCAGAACCTGAGCCTCAAGGTGCTCGAGGAACTGCGCCTGCTGTCCGGCGTCGAGACCACCAAGGAAAAGGTGCTGCGCATCATCCTTGCCGGCCAGCCCGAGCTGAACGCCAAGCTCGACTCGCCCGAGCTGGTCCAGCTCCGCCAGCGCGTGCGCCTGCGTTTCCACCTGAGCGCACTGAGCGAGCAGGAGATGGTTGCCTATATCCGTCACCGGCTGGCGGTAGCGGGCGCGACCTACGACATCTTCGAGCCCGACACGTATCCCCTGCTCTACCGCTACACCGGCGGCATCCCGCGCCTCATCAACACGCTGTGCGACACGAGCCTGCTGGGCGCCTTCGCGCAGGAAAAGAACGTAGTCGACATCGATCTCGTCCGGGCCGCCATCGACGAGCTGCAGTGGGAGGAGTACCACGCGCGGACGCACACGAACCTCGTCCCGGCGCGGCTCGAGGAAACCTCGCCGCACCAGTTGCCGCCGGTCGGCCGCCTGCTGCTCTACCTCAAGGGCGAGAAGCTCGACGAGGCTGTCGTCGTTCCGGGCCGCTTCGTGATCGGACGCACATCGGACAACGACCTGCCGATCGACAGCAAGTTCGTGAGCCGACACCACGCACAGCTGATCACGAACGTCGAGACGGCCATGCTCGAGGACCTCAACAGCACCAACGGCGTGTACGTGAACGGCAAGCGAGTGCGGCGTCAGCGGTTGGTGCCGGGCGACGTCATCAAGATTGGCATGCACGAAGTGCACTACGCGCGATACACGCCCGCCGACGACCATCGCGCCACCCAGACCACGGTGCTGACGGACGCCGACCTGGCCGACGACGACGCGGACGAGGACGAAGCCTCGGAAGGGGCCGACGAATCGCGCGACGAAGCGGACGAGGGCAGCGACGACGTCGCCGCCGAACGACCCGCGGAGGCCTACTCGTCCAGGGCCCGCGGGTCGTAGGCCGCCTGTGTGCGGCGGTAGTCCCGCCGCCGCATCCACAGCAGCACGCCGAGCGTCGCCAGCCCGCCCCCGACGACGAACAGCGTGCCGCGCGGCGAATTCTCGACGAACCACGCCACCAGGAAGCAGAGCAGGCCCGCCGCGACGCTCAGGTGGGGTTTCGCCTCGTACAGCGTGCGCGGCAGCCACATGATCGCGTTCAGCCCGTCCCGCCGACCGTGAGCGCCTCGACGCGCAGCGTCGGCTGCCCCACGCCCACCGGCACTTCCTGTCCTTCCTTGCCGCAGGTGCCGACGCCGTCGTCGAGCTTCAGGTCGTTGCCGATCATCGACACGCGGCACATGACGTCGGGTCCGTTGCCGATCAGCGTCGCGCCCTTGACCGGCCGTGTGACCTTGCCGCCCTCGATCAGGTAGGCCTCGCTGGCCGAGAACACGAACTTTCCGGAGGTGATGTCGACCTGGCCGCCGCCGAAGTTGCGGCAGTAGAGCCCCTTGTCGACGGAGGCGAGGATTTCCTCGGGCGCGTGCCGGCCCGGCAGCATGTACGTGTTGGTCATGCGCGGCATCGTCAGCGCCGCGAAGCTCTCGCGCCGGCCGTTGCCGGTGGACTTCACGCCCATCAGGCGCGCGTTCAGCTTGTCCTGCAGATAGCCGCGCAGGATGCCGTCCTCGATCAGCGTCGTGCACTGCGTCGGCGTACCTTCGTCGTCGACGTTGAGCGAGCCACGGCGCGCGACGAGTGTGCCGTCGTCGACGATGGTGACGCCCCGCGCCGCGACCTGCTGGCCGACCCGGCCGCTGAACGCGGATGTGCCCTTGCGGTTGAAGTCGCCTTCGAGCCCGTGGCCGACGGCTTCGTGCAGCAGCACGCCGGGCCAGCCCGCGCCGAGCACGACGGTCATCGTGCCCGCCGGCGCCGGCACAGCCTCGAGGTTGACCTGCGCCGTACGCACAGCCTCGCGGGCCAGCGCCTTCCAGCGGCCGGAGGCGAGGAACTCGGTGTAGGCAAAGCGGCCGCCGCCGCCAGCGTAACCCTGCTCGCGCCGGCCCGCGTGCTCGATGATGACACTGACGTTCAGGCGCACCAGCGGGCGAACGTCGCCGGCGAGCGTACCGTCGCTCGCCATGACCAGCACGGTGTCGTGCGCGGCCGACAGGCTCGCCATGACCTGCGTGATGCGCGGGTCGAGCGCACGCGCCTCGCGGTCGACCTGCTCGAGCAGCCTGACCTTGTCGTCGTCGGCGAGCGTCTCGACCGGGTCCACGCACGAGTACAGCCCGCGGCCGCCCGTGGCGTGCCATGCCTGCACCGCGCCGCCCGCACCCGAGCGCGAAATGGCACGCGCCGCATGCGCCGCCTCGAGCAGCGCCGGCAGCATGACCTCGTCCGAGTAGGCGAAGCCGGTCTTTTCGCCGGCCAGCGCGCGCACGCCGACACCCTGCTCGATCGAGTGCGCGCCGTCCTTGACGATGCCGTCCTCGAGCGACCAGGACTCCTCGCGCGTCATCTGGAAGTAGATGTCGCCGTAGTCGACCGCCTGGCCCATGACGTCGCCGAGCACGCGCGCGACGCGGTTCTCGTCGAGCTCCGCCGGGACAAGCAGCGCGGCGCGCGCGACCTCGAGCGGGTCGCGCCCGGTCGTCGCCGCGACGAGCGCGGCGGGCTGGGGAGCGAAGAGCGGCGGCGGTATGTCTGGTTTCATGATGCCCTGGCGGGTTCGGCGGCCAGCGGCAGACGCCGGTGCTGCACGGCCGGGAAATCCTGCCGCAGCCGGCGCTGCCGCGCGAGGTCCAATTCTGCCGTGATCACGCCCGTTCCGCGCGGCAATCGCGCCACGACCCGCCCCCAGGGCTCGACGATCATCGAATCGCCGTGCGTCTCGCGGCCGTTTTCGTGGAACCCGGACTGGGCCGGCGCGACGAGGTAGCAAAGATTCTCGACGGCGCGCGTGCGCAGCAGCAGTTCCCAGTGGGCGCGACCCGTCGGCACGGTGAATGCGGACGGCAGACTGAACCACTCCGCGCCTTCGGCCAGCAACTGCCGGAAGAGCTCCGGAAACCGGACGTCGTAGCAGACCGCCAGGCCGAGCCGGCCGGCGGGCGTGTCGACCACGACCGGTGTCGAGCCGGGCCGGACGGCCTGCGACTCGCGGTGGCTTTCGAGCTTGCCGGGAACGTCGACGTCGAACAGATGGATCTTGTCGTAACGCGCCACCTGCCGGCCCGATGCATCGAACACCAGGCTCGCCGCCGCGACGCGCGCTTCGCCAGCCACCGACAGCGGCACCGTGCCGCCGACGATCCACAGGCCGAACTGCCTGGCCGTCGCCGCGAGAAAATCCTGCATCGGACCCGCGCCGGGCGTTTCGGCCACCGCGAGTTTGGCCGCCTCGCCGCGGCCCATGAAGGCGAAGTTCTCCGGCAGCACAGCCACGGCGGCGTCCTGCGCGCGGGCCCCGCGCAGCAACGCGCGCGCCGCCTCGAGGTTGCGGGCCACGTCGGCGCCCGAAGTCATCTGGATTGCAGCGACCTTGCTCACGCTTTCACTCCTCGCTATCCCGCGCCCGCCTGCGCGGACGCCCGGTCTTCGGCGGGTGGCGCGGCCATGCGCTCCACCACCGGCGCCGCCCACGGCCCGCCGACGTGGTAATACACGCGCGTCAGGCCCTGCAACTGCTCCTTGAACAACTGCGACAGCACGAGCACTCCGGCGCCGACGACCGGCCCCGCAGCCAGCGCGCCAGCCACGGCGAGCGGCCCGCTCGTGTTGCCGCTCACGACGACGGTCTGGTCATAGTCCTGCGTCGCCAGACCCGTGCGACCGACGATGCCGATGTCGACGACCGGCCCCTTCAGCAGCAGGTTGCGCGTGTAGGCGTCGCCCGCACGCACCTCGAAGTCGCCCTTGACGCTGTTGAACGCCAGGCCCTTGTCGGTGACGTCGCGAAAATCGAGCGACAGCCGCTTCGGCAACTGCGCCACGCTCAGCAGGCCGAGCATGCGGCCGGCGCCCGGTTCGATGTCGCGCAACTGGCCGTCCGTGAGCGCCAGATGCAGCGTGCCGTTCATGATGCCCATGACGTCGCCGGACGGGCCTCCCGGCCACGACAGGTCGGCCTCGACGCGGGCCTTGCCGGCATCGACGGCGTTGCCGTAGCCGAGCGCGGCCGTCGTCGCGGCGAAGTCCGTGCTGTCCATCTGCGCCTGCAACCGTGTGCGTACGGCGCCGGCCTCCACCATCCAGCTTCCGCGACCGACGATGCCGAACCTCGGCGCCGTCGTCTTCAGTGTGTCGAACCGCAGCCCGCGCGGGTCGCGCGCGATCACCGCCTCGAGCCGGCCAAACCGCCGCGCCTGCCACACGAAGTCGTTCGCACGCACGGACAGCGCGGGGACGCGGCGCGGGTCCGTCTGCGTCGGCGGCGGCGTCGACGCGGTGGCTGCGGGTGCGGCATCGCCTGTGACGCTGGCGAGGTGCAAACGCTCCATGTCGAGCACAATCGGCCGGCCGCGACCGAGGTCGTCCGGCACCGTGACCTGCCCCTGCGCATCCGGACCACTCAGGCCGATGCGCCAGGCGTCGGCGTCGCCGCGCAGTTGCGCCACGACGTCGCGGAATTCGAAGCCGTAGACCGTGGCGCGGTCGAGATGCACGTCAACGGGGCCCAGCCAGTCCTTCAGGGTCTGGCCCTGCCCGGTACTCGATGCGGGACCCGCGGCCGTGGCATCGCCGCCGAGCGCGAGCCACTCGCCGAGGTCGAACTGCGGCCAGTCCCCTGTCACGAGCAGGCCGGGCTGCGCGCCGAGTGTCGCCGGCTGGCCGTCGAAACGGGCCGTGCCGCGCTCCAGCCGCCATTGGCCATTGCGGTCGGCGAAACGCAGCTTCGCGCGGGCGCTGCCCGTTTCGATCGTCACATCGTTCGCGTGCTGGCCCGGCAGTTCGATGCGCACCTTCGTGGGCCGCGGGTCCGGCGCCGCCTTGGCGAACGGTCGCGGCGCGTCGATCTGCAGACCCGCGAGAGTGCTGCCGACGTCGAAGACGAGCGGCCAATGCCCCGCGCCGCGCTGTTCGATGCGCCCGCGCAGATCCCAATCGGCGGTGCCCGACATCCGGATGGTCGACGGCAGGCCGATGAAAGCCGGCAGACGCGCGCCGCCGGCGCGCCCCCGGGCGACGAGGTCGGTCGCCGCGGTCACGTCGCGCGAGAGGCGGCCCGGGACGGCGGTCAGTTCGAACGGTCCGTCGAGGATCGTCCCGCGCATCGCCGGCACGATGAACTGCCCGTTGTGCAGCTCGAAGGTGCCGGCCATGCGTTGCGCGGGCGCGCGCAGCGCGGGCAGCGAGACGTTCGCGCCCTCGAGCGTCGCACGCACACGATAGTCCAGCGGCGGAATCTCGCCCGCGAACTCCCGCCGCGTCTCGTCCGACATTGCCGGCAACACGAGCGCAACGTCGTAGCGCGCCGGGCCGCTGCCCTGCAGCCCCATGAACTGCCGACCGATGCGCGGCCCCAGCGGGCTCGCCTGCACGAACGCGAGCGCCTTGCCGAGGTCGCTCGCGCCATGCGCCTCGATGCGCAGCACCGGCGCCTTGTAGTCGCTCAACGAGAACTTCGTGCGACCGAGCTTCATGCCGTCGACCTCGCCCGACTCGAGTTCCGCCTGGATCGACGCGTTGTGGAACGTGACGTGTCCGGACGCGTTCGTGAGCGGCGCGAAGCCCGGGTAATAGTCGAGCGTGACGCCGCGCACCTGCGCCGTGGCGGTGAAGCCGCCTTCGCCGTTGCGGAACGGGAACTGGCGGACGGGCCCACGGTAGGAGAGCCGGCCGTCGACGGCCGTGCCAGCAATGAACGCGCGGTCGAGCCAGCCGATCGTGCGCTCGCGCAAGCGGCCGTAGGGAATGAACAGCGGCACGGCGGCGACGTCCGCTTCATCGACTTGCGCGTCGAGCGTCAGCACGGGGGAGACTCCCGGCCCGGCAAGCTGCAATTGCGCGGCGACCGTCGCGCGCGCCTGCGGATGCTCGAGCCTCGCGCCGCGCGTGGTGACGATCCAGCGCTCGCCGTCGCGTCGCCATTCGACGTCCGCATCGGCGCGCACGATCCGCAGCGGCGCGGTGAACAGCCGCGGCCATTCGAAGGCGGCATCACGCGCCCGCAATTGCAGCCGCCCCGTCTGCGAATTGCCTTCGACCGTCGCCGTCACGCCGGAGAGGCCGGGCATCCTTCCCTGCGGTGCGACACCGATGCCGGTCACGTCGGCATGCAGGTCGAACTGCGGCACGAGACCCGCGCGCTCGCGCGTCACCGTCGCGCGCAGCGAGTCGACGCGGCCGGTCGGCGCGAGCCCCGCCCAGCGGTCGGCCGACGCTGGCGCGAACGCGAGCGCGAGCGGCCAGAGCTGCGCGAGGTCGGCACGGTCGACCTCGAGCTGCAGACCGAACCGGGAGACGGGCCGGCCCCACCAGTGACCCGCGACCCGCGTCGGCTCGCGCGCGCGCGCGGCCCCGATGGACTTCACGCGCAAGTCCTCGGCCTGGAACACCCACTGCTGCCCGTCGCGCCGCAGCCGCAGGTCGCCCTCGAGCACCGCGAAGCGCGCCTCGCGCGGCACGGGCGCCGCCGCCCGCTCGATCCTCTCCTGAGTCACGGTCGGATGGGGCATGAACTGGCCAGGCGAGGTTTCCAGGCGCGCATCGCTGACGTGCACGGCCTCGACGGACGGGACTGCGCGCGCCGGCAATGCCAGCGCGACGTCACGCCATGCGAACTTCAGACGCACGTTCGTCAGCCGGCCCTGCCGCAGCGCCACCACAGCCCGCACAGGCCCGCGGCCGGACCGCGGCGTGACCACGCGCGACGGGACGAAGTCCGCGAGCCCGTCGAGCCGCAACGTATCGGCCCGCACTTCGAACCGTGCGTCGAGCTCGTTGCGTTGGTCGAGCGACCCGCGCAGCCGCATGCTGAACTCGGCGCGCGAGTCGAACGTCTCGGGCAGCGTCGCGCTGCCCTTGATCAGCACGTTGTCGCGGTCGCGCCGCAATTCGCCGTCGAGATCGCGCAGCGCCAGCGCTGGACGTCCTGACGCGAGGTCGCGGTAGACGACCGTCGCATCCTCGATCACGACGCGGCCGGCCGGCAGGCGATCGAGATCGAACGGCGGGCGGTCGGTGGGGCGCTCCGCGAGGCCGAGCAGGCGGATGCGGCCGTCGGCGAGCCGCACGAGCGTCACGCGTGGCTGCTCGACGCGCAGACGCCCGGCGACGAACTGGCCTGTCCGGAAGAAGTTCCAGAGATCGAGCCCGGCACTGCCTTCGCGCGCCTGGAACATGACCTGCGAACCGTCCTCGTCGAGGACCTCGACCCCGCGCAGCACCACCTCCGGCCCGAACCAGCGCAGCCGGGCATCGAGGTGCGTGTAACGCAGACGCACGTGGGTCTGCTGCTCGGCCCAGGCGCGCAACGCATCCGAATGCTGCGGCAGGTAGGCGATGGCGATGCGCAGCCCCGTGACGACCAGCGCTGCGAGCACCAGCAGCGTCGCCACGAGGCCCGCGACGAGGCGCCAGCAACGCAACGCGGGCCGGCGCGCGGGCGGGCCTTCGGGATGGCCGGCCCCCGCAGTGGCGGGAGCCGGGTTCACATGAGCACCACGTCGTACTGGTCGTGCAGGTACAGCGCCTCGGTCTGCAGCCGGATGGGCTTGCCGACCAGCACCTCCAGCTCGCCGAGCGCCGCCGACTCCTCGTCGAGCAGCCGTTCGATGACGTCCGAATGGGCGAGCACCATGAGCTGCTGGAAGTCGAACTGGCCGGCCTGCCGCAGGACCTCGCGGAAGATCTCGTAGCAGACCGTCTCCGGCGTCTTGACGAAGCCGCGGCCCTCGCACGCGGGACACGGCGAGCAGAGCTGATGGGCCAGGCTCTCGCGCGTGCGCTTGCGCGTCATCTCGACCAGCCCGAGCGGCGAGACCGCCGACACATGCGTCTTGGCGTGATCCTTGGCGAGCGCCTTTTCCAGCGCCTGCAGCACCTGCCGGCGGTGCTCCTCCTCTTCCATGTCGATGAAGTCGATGATGATGATGCCGCCGAGATTGCGCAGCCTGAGTTGCCGCGCGATCGCGACGGCCGCCTCGAGGTTCGTGCGGTAGATCGTCTCCTCCAGGTTGCGGTGCCCGACGTAGGCGCCCGTGTTGACGTCGATGGTCGTGAGCGCCTCGGTCTGGTCGATGATCAGGTAGCCACCCGACTTGAGCGGCACCTTGCGGTCGAGCGAGCGCTGGATTTCCTCCTCGACGGCATGCAGGTCGAAGATCGGCCGACTGCCCGTGTAGCGCTCCACGCGCGCACCGAGCGCCGGCATGAAGGTCGTGGCGAACTCCTGCATGCGCTCGCAGGTGCGCTCCTGGTCGACCAGCACGCGGTCGACGCCTTCGCCCACGAGGTCGCGCATGAGTCTGAGCGGCAGTGGCAGGTCTTCGTGCACGAGCATGCCAGCGCGCGCCGTGCTGGCCTTCTGCGACAGCACTTCCCAGAGCTTGCGAAGGAACAGCCGGTCGGCATGCAGCGCCTCGCCCGCAGCGCCTTCCGCGGCCGTGCGCACGATGTAGCCGCCCGGTTCGCCGGGAACGACGAACGACTGCATCAGCTCGCGCAGGCGCGCGCGCTCCTCGGCGGCCTCGATGCGCGCGGAGATGCCCACGCCGTGCCCGAAAGGCATGTAGACCAGATAGCGCGACGGAATCGTGATGAACGTCGTCAGGCGTGCGCCCTTCGTGCCGAGCGGATCCTTGAGCACCTGAACGAGGATGTCCCCGCCTTCGTTGACGAGCTCGCGGATGTTTTCGGTCCGGGGTGCCTCGCCGGAGCCTTCCGCGTCGGCCGGCTGCACGATGTCCGAGACGTGCAGGAACGCCGTGCGCTCGAGGCCGATGTCGATGAATGCGGCTTGCATGCCCGGCAGCACGCGCGAGACGCGGCCCTTGTACAGGTTGCCGGTGAGACCCATGCGACTGGCGCGCTCGACGAACAGCTCCTGCAGCACGCCGTTCTCGAGCAGCGCCGCGCGCGTTTCGCGCGGGCTCACGTTGACGATCATTTCGGTGCTCATGCCGCGCGCCCTCGCCCGTTCAGACTGAGGACCGGACCGAGCAGTTCCCACGTCTCATAGAGCGGCAGGCCCATGACACCGGAGTAGCTGCCCTCGATGTGCCGGATGAAGATCGCGGCATGGCCCTGCACGGCATAGGCGCCGGCTTTGTCGACGGGCTCGCCGGTACGCCAGTACCAGTCGATCTCGGCCTCGCTCAGGGGGCGGAACGAGACGGTGCTCGTGCTGACACGTGCGTCGGCACCGCCCGCGTGCAGCAGCGCCACGGCTGAATGGACCTGGTGGTCCCGGCCCGACAGCCGCCCCAGCATGCGTACGGCGTCCGCGCGATCTGCGGGCTTGCCGAGGATTTCCAGCCCGAGCGCCACGGTCGTGTCGGCCGCCAGTACCGGGCGCCGGTCAGCGGAGGCGAGCCGCTGCCACAGTGTCTGTGCCTTCGTCTCGGCGAGCCGCAGGGCATACTGTGCGGGCCGCTCGCCCGGCCGTGGCGTCTCGTCGACGTCGACCGGGCGAACCTCGTGCGCGACGTCAATCTGCTGCAGCAGCGCGCTGCGGCGGGGCGAGGCGGAGGCCAGGTAGATCACGCGGCGTTTCCGGACGGTGGCGGGCGCGGGTCAGCCAACGACCACCGTCGGATCGAGACGGCGCGGCGCGACCAGCGAGTTGCTGATCAGGCAGACCTGCTCGGCACGCTCCAGCAGTTTCGTGGCGCGGTCCTGGTCGCTGCCCGCCGGCACGTGCAGCGTGGCGTGCACGACGATCTCCGTGAAACGCGTCTTGCCTTCGGCCTTGTCGAGCTTGCCTTCGACGCGGCACTCGAGCGAGTTCCACTCGAACTTCGAGGCGCGCGCGACCGCCCGCAGGCTCAGCACGTAGCAGTCCGCCACCGCGGCGCAGAGCAGGGTCTCGGGCGACCAGCGGTCGCCGGGCCCGTCGAATTCCACCGGTGGCGCCGTACGCAGCGTGGGGAGCCCCTCGGCGGAGACATCAACGTCGCCGATATGCTCGGCGCGGGCATGGACGGTGTAGTGGTGCGGATACGGGTGCATGGCGGCCTCCAGAAGATGAAGATGGGGTCTGACCCCCGTCAAGTTTTTCTTGACATGGGACATGTCAAGAAAAACTTGACGGGGGTCAGACCCCTCCCTGCATTGTGACCTCAAGCACGGTGATACGGTAAGCCCTTGATCAGACTGACGGCCCGGTACAGCGCTTCGGCCACCACGACGCGCGCCAAGCCGTGCGGCAGCGTCAGGGCGGACAGCGACCACCGCAGGCGGGCCCGGCCGTCGACGACCGGTGCGAGTCCGTCGGGACCGCCGATACAGAACACCGGGGCGTCGCCGTCCCGGGCGCGGGCTTCGAGCCATTGCGCAAGTTGTGCGGTCGTCAGGGCCTTGCCGCCGACCTGCAGCGCGACCAGGTGACCGCGCTCGCCCGCCGCCGCCAGCATGCGCTGGCCCTCGGCTTCGACGGCCCGACGCACGTCGCCGCCGCCACGATCGCCCAGCGGTATCTCGGTGAGTTCGAGCCGGTAGTCATCGCGCAGACGCGCGGCGTAGTCGGCAAAGCCGGCGTCGACCCAGGCAGGCATCCGGGTGCCCGCGGCCAGCAGTCGCATGCGCATCGAGCGGTCCTTCGGCGGTGCCCGGACCGTCCGTTCCGGGCCTGTCCTCGTTCAGGCGCGCCGCGCGGCGTCGCCCTCCCAGAGCTTCTCGAGCGCGTAGAACTCGCGCACGCGCGGCAGCATCACGTGCAGCACGACGTCCTGCAGGTCGAGCAGCACCCATTCCCCGTCGCGCTCGCCCTCCATGCCGTAAGGACGGAACCCGGCCTCCTTGCAGCGCTGCACGACGCGATCGGCGATCGACTTGACGTGGCGGTCGGACGTGCCGCTCGCCACGACCATCGTATCGGTGATGTCGGTGATGCCGCGTACGTCCATGGCCCTGACGTCGACCGCCTTCATGTCGGCAAGCGCGTCAAGCACGACCTGCTCCAGCGTCGGCCGCGGCCGAGCCCGCGCCCGGCTGGCCTGCGTCGTCGTCGCGTGCGCATGCGCGGGCTTCGACGCAACGACCTTGCGCGGCGTCTTCGGCGCCGCCCTGGCGGGCGTCTTGGCCTTGCTCGCGCCCGCACGGCGCGCAGCGGCGGGTTTCGCCGCGGGCTTCGCCCGGGCGGGACGCGGACTCGACGGGGACTTTGCCGGCGACGATCGCTTGACGGCCATGCTCACCTCGTGGGTTGGGGAACAGAATAGCAACCCGTCCGCACGATGACCTCGCGGACGGCATCGGGCACCAGATAACGCGGGTCGTGGCCGGCGGCCAGTTGCTCGCGCAGTCCGGTCGAGGAAATTTCCAGTTGCGTGACGGGCTGGACGAAGACCCTGCCGGCCACCGCGGCGCACAGGTCTTCGACGTCGTCCGTCCGTCGTGCCGCCATCAGTTCGCCGAGTTCGCCCGCCGTCGGCGCGGCCCAGCCGGGGCGCGGCGCCACGACCAGGTGCGCGAGCCCGGGCAACTCGCGCCAGCGGTGCCACGTGGGCAGGCCCAGAAACGCATCCATCCCGAGGATCAGACACAGCGGCGCGGCGCGAAATTCGGCGCGCAGCTCCAGCAGCGTCAGCACGCTGTAGGAAGGCCCCGCGCGTCGCACCTCGCGGTCGTCGACGACGAAGCCCGGCTGGTCGGCGATCGCGGCGCGCACGAGCTCCAGGCGCCGGCGCGCATCGACGAGCGGCGACGCCCGGTGCGGCGGATCGCCGGCCGGCACGAATCGCAGCTCGGCGAGCCGCAGGGCCCGCAGGATCTCGAAGGCAGTGCGCAGATGACCGTAGTGGACCGGATCGAACGTGCCGCCGAAGACACCGATCGCCGCGCCGACGGGACGCGCATCGGTCATGCGACAGCCAGCGGCACGCCGGCGAGGCGCGCCACGAGACCGGTGAGCTCGACCCAGACGTCGCCCCGCAGGCTGCCCTTGGCGACACGATCGGCGCGCGCCGCCGCCGCAATCAGGGCGTCGACTTCCGCGCGATCGAAGCGCGGCAGGGCCGCGCGCAACGGACCCTGCCGGCTGCTCCACACTTTCTCGGCGCGGAAGATGCCTTCGAGGTTGCGCTCGTTCGGCCCACGCTGCAGCACGCGCGAGAGCGGGCGCAGGTCATTGAGCAGCGCCCACAGGATCAGCGGCGGTGCACGGCCTTCCGCGCGCAGTCCGTCGAGGATGCGCAGCGCACGCAGCGCGTTGCCGGTCAGCGCCGCGTCCGCCAACTCGAACACGTCGTAGCGCGCATTGTCGGTGACGGCTGCAGCGACGGCTTCGACGTCGAGCTGCGTGCCCGGCTGGTGCAAGGCGATGCGCTCGATTTCCTGCTGCGCGGCCAGCAGGTTGCCCTCGACGCGATCAGCGAGCAGCTCGGCCGCGTCGCGCGCGATCGTCACGCCACGCTGCCGCAGCCTGCCCACGATCCATGCCGGCAACTGCTCGCGCGTCAGTTCCTCGGCAATGACGACCAGGCCCTGAC